>ENA-OPNB01000195-OPNB01000195.1-human-gut-metagenome-genome-assembly--contig:-NODE-195-length-74347-cov-5.323346_pt1 | contig 74347 bp, 87 predicted proteins | sample MGYA00241528_ERZ501754 | MGnify/ENA primary metagenome ERZ501754 (study PRJEB25962, sample SAMEA2042646) | human gut metagenome | biome: human gut; feature: human-associated habitat; material: faeces... | reverse complement strand
CCTGCGACATCGTGATTAACAGTCACGCGCTCTACCGGCTGAGCTATTCAGGAATTTATAGTACATCTTTGCAGATGATACTAACTTATGGAGCGGAAAACGGGACTCGAACCCGCGACCCCAACCTTGGCAAGGTTGTGCTCTACCACTGAGCTACTTCCGCATCTGTTTTAGCAACGACATTATTATACCATTGCTTAGTCATTTGTCAAGCAACTTTCAAAACACGTTCTGTTTCAAAAGCGCCTGAAACTCTGACGTCATGTCCAATACTCTACCATACGAGATTTCCCATGTCAATAACACACTTAAAGAAATGGGGCAATCATATTTCCCCTTCAGACACCCATTCCAAAAACCTTCAGATGACGGCTGAAAATGGAATCTTCCCGATCCGTAAAATACCCTAAATATTCAGCCACCGTAACTTCCCCTTCTATTTTCTCCACACTGGCAGTCCCATAAGCAGTCTTATCCACCAGGAATCGTCCATCCATGGCGATAAATCCTGCAGAAAGCCCCTCCAGTATAGCTGCAGCGAATGGGTCAATATCCTCGGATGAAATCACATTCTCAGTTGTCGACACGGCTCTCGTCAGAATTTTTTCCGTCGTCCGGGCAGCTTCTGAAGTCCCCGCCGCCAGGGAAAATGGACAGGTAAATAATGTTTCCACACCTAAATAATCCAATCCGGCGAGAAAACAATACAGGGAAATCAAATTTTCCTCTTTTACCCGGCATCTGCGTAGATCAATAATTGTCGCGGGTATTTCATCCAATGCATCTGACGCGCCGGCAGAAAGAGCTGAAAACACTTTCCACCCCAAGCTTTCCCATCCCGACTCGCCACCTTCGCAGATTTTCCTCCATATGGCAAACAGATCTTTCTGCTTTAGCAAAAGAGGTTTATCTTCTTTTTCCGGAATACAAAAATAATGAGCTGATACTTTTGCGTCAAGATTTGAACGTTCAATAAAATCGGAAGAAACTCCGGCTGCCTCCAATTTTGTTCGAAGATAGGCCGGCGGCACCCCCATATCAATCAATCCGCCAACCAGCATATCCGGCGTTAGTTTTCCATTACAACGGATAAATAAAGCTTTCATCACTGCACATCCTCCCTTTGCCGTCCCTTGCCGGGACCATCCTCCGCCACATCGACACCGCCCTGTCCAAAAGTTTTCATTTCATTAACCATATCCAAAGCAGCATCAAAAAGTGAAAGTCCCATCGCTGAACCAAACCCTTCTGCTACGGTAAAATCATAGTAGAAAAAAGGTTTCATTCCCAGTTTCTTCATTTGTATTTGATGAACAGGCTCATTATAAGCCGCTGATGGAAATACATAATCCCTTACTTCAGGATATACTTCTATTGCAGCAAGAACGGCAGCACCGGTTACCGCATTGTCAAATACGATGGCAATCTTCTCTCTTGCCGCCTGTACCACAAGGCCAAAAAGTCCTGCAATTTCAGCGGAGCCTACGCGAGACAATACGCCGACAGGATCATTCGCCATATTTCCCACATCATCCATATGGAGAGAAAATCCGTCTTTTAGGGAATTTTCCTGTAACTCCTTTTTCATAATGGCAGCTGTTACGCCTAAGGCGGACAACAAGGAACGCTCACCTATATTCCCCAGCCCCACAGCTTGAATACCCTGAACTGCCAATGTCCTTGCTACAGACATCCCGATCGATATAGCAGCGGATACCGCATCTTGGTCTAAAGCGGGATTTCCACGATGAGTTCCGTAAACCACCTTATTTGTCAAAACACCTTCTATGTCATTGGTATTCTGTTCCAGCCCCACATCAATAAGATACACCGGAGCACCAAGCGTACGAGCCACCGCACTTACAGTGCCCAATCCTCTGGATACCATCTGTACTTCTGTCAAACTTGTTTTACCGCCAGTCTTATTTTCTCCGTCTACCGCCGTATCACCCGCCATAATGACAATCGCTTTATTCAGCTTTCCAGGTTTTATTTTTCCTGTAATCCCCGCCAACCTGACTGCTATATCCTCCAGCTTTCCCAAGGAATGGATCGGCTTAATTAAATTATCCACATAAAGCCGGCAAGCCTCCATGGTTTCCTTATCCGGTGCCTGTATTCCGCTCATTCTGCCACTCCCGTTCTTTTATCCGCGCCGTCTTTATAAACAGCAAGCGCCATATCCAATATTTTCTTTTGTATACTTGCGCCAACGGCTTCCCCAAGACGGATATCCAAATCAATATATTCTGTAAGACCGATCGCCTTCAGTGATTTTCTGTGAGCCTGCTCCAAGGACAAATGAGAAGCCATCAGGTATTGAACGGATTCCTCAGACAGTGCCTTTGCAATAAATGCACTGGCAGTAGAATTAAATCCGTCAATAATCGTCAGGCAGTGATTGGCAGCCGCACCAAGCATAACGCCCGTCATACACCCGAATTCAAAACCTCCAACTTTAGACAGCACATCCAAACCGTCAGCAGGATCCGGCTGATTGACATCAAGTGCTTTTTGCACCATCTCAATTTTATGAAGAAGACGGGCATCGGAAATATTTGTACCACGCCCCGTAACCTCAACAGCATTCCACCGGTTAAATGCTCCAAGTATGCAGGCAGACGCTGTCGTATTCGCAATCCCCATCTCTCCCACCGTAAAGACACGGTATCCTTCTTTTATTTTATTTTCTGCGATTTCAATACCGGCTTCTATGGCGTGAATCGCCTCTGTCCTGCTCATGGCCGCCCCTTCTGTTATGTCCTTGGTTCCGAAAGCAATTTTTTTATGAAGCAAACCGGGCACATCACTCATGTCCGCATTGACTCCCATATCCACTACGACCATATGAGCACCGCAATAATGAGCCAGAGCATTGGCTGATGCGCCTTTTACATCCACATAAGATTTTACCATGCCTACTGTTGTAGACTGGGGGTAAGCAGATACTTTCTGACGATACACGCCATGATCCGCACAAGCCACCACCATACAGCATTTAGGAATCTCGGGTAATACCTCCCCTGTAACTCCTGCATACTGAATCACCATCTCTTCCAGCTTGCCCAAATCCCCTACACCCACATAAAGATCGTCCCAGCGCTTCTGCGCCTTATACATGGCCTCTCTGTCCAAGGGATGAATACGCCCAATTGTTTCATCTAACAATCCCATATTTATTTTCGCCTTTTATCATTAAATTCTATAAAGATTATAATTTAGATTCTGCTTAAATTATACCATAGAAAAACAGCAGCCTGCAGACATCTTCCGCATGACATGGCAGGTATCCATGAGAGCACTTCCATCGGAATTTCCACAAAAAAAGAAATGCTGCAGAAAATTCTCTGCCACATTCCTTTACACTGCTTTCTACTTTTTAATAATATGCAGACGCCCATCCATCAGTGAATCAGGAAAAGGGAACTCCATTTTCTTACCTGAGAAATCCACAATGAAATATCCGTCTTCCACACTTATGATAATCCCTTCGCCATACACCTTGTTACTGACTTTCGTACCGCTGCCAACCTCTATATAATTCGTCATGATCCGCTCTTTCCGTGTGGAAGTTGCCTGTACAGGAAGAGATTTAACATCCTTTAGCGCCATCTTTACGGGCGGCACCTTATAAATACGAGCTACGCTGCCGGAATGCTTAATCGGTTTCTTTTTCTTCATCCCCGTTTCAGGGAAAGCACTTTTCAGCAGTTTCACCGGCAGTCCTGAAGGATACAGAACAAACTCCCCCGTCCGTTCATAAGTTACATAGGTTCCCCGTTCTGTAATCTTTCCTACCACACCGGGACCTAAAATATCATCGACCACGTGCAAGCCAATCTTGACAGGTGAACGGCCCTCTCCCGGGTTCCGCTCCGTTTCCCTGGCATCGGTACGATCAAACTTGAATACGGGATTTCGATCATCTTTCGCATATTCCCTTTTGACAAAAGGCTTCGGTTCTCCTCTTCGTTCTGTATGTTTACGGCGGGGGATGATTTTTTCAATCACTCCGAACTGCACCGTCATGCTCTCTTTATTGATTTCCTTAACCGCTCCGGTTCCCAATTCCCTGTCATGGAATTCAGCTCCCACTTCCAGCTTTCTTCTTTTTAAACCGTCCCGCTTCCCTTTAACTCTTCTATTACGGCTCCCGTCACGGCCATCATAACTTTTGCGAGAAAAAGCCCCCCTTTTGCTGCGGAAATCCTTATGAGTCTCTTTTATATCTTTACTCTTTTCCATATTTGCCCCCAAATATAAAATTCTATCCTGCCTATTATACACGATAGCGGAAATTTACACACGAAAATAAGAACTCTATTCTGTCATCCATCATAAAAATATACCCGCTCCGCCATCTTCCTATGATAAAATAGAAAAAATGCTTTCTTCTGTAACGGAAAGGAGTTCTCATGAAAAAACTTCTCATCATTATTATACTGCTCGTCACCGCAGCTGTCGGATTCTATTTTGGTTACTGGACAAACACCCCTGCCTATGCCGCTGGAGAAATACAGCAGGCAGTACAAAAAAAAGATCTGCAACTTTTTAAAGAACGGGTAGATATGGAAAAAGTTTATTCTTCTGCCATTGACGATATCCTGTCAGAGCTGAAAGCAGACGGGCAACCAGAACATAAAATGGCCGCCACGGTCATCAGAGGACTAAAAAAAGATCTCATTCGTGAACTCATCCGGCGTACGGAATTGAAATTCCAGGCAAAAGAAGTCCCGGATTCATCCCTTATGGATAAACCGCTCAAAAGCATCACTGCTTACATCGGTTCTGCCGCACTCTCCATGACAGATGTTTTAGATGTGGAAGAAAAAGATGGGCTTGCTTTTGCCAATATAAAACTTCATGATAAAAAATTAGACCAAGACTTCCTATGGCGCGTACAACTTGAAAAAGATCCGAACAATAAATGGACAGCTGTAAAAATCGTTAATTTGAAAGAATACATGAAAAAGCGAAAAGAATTATTGAAAAATCAGGTTGAATTCTGACAAAGATTCTTATTCACAATCCATTCTGAACGCTTGCGCATTTCCAAAAGAATTTGTGTAAAGGGCTGGCACAAAACGTAAAAAAATGTTTTGTGCCAGCTTTTTTATGCTATCCATTTAAAACTTCGCAATATTTTTCGAAAAAATGCACAAACATCCTTACTCCGCGATACTGCATTTTAAACCTTATGCAGTTTTAAGGAATCACCGTAAAATTTTACGATGGCAATTCATTTATTTAAATTCACTTATTTACACGATTTTCACCTGCCTTATATCAATTATCTTTTGAATCCAAGTATTCTTTTAATACCGCCGCCTGATTATGAGTCTCATCCTTAGCGCCGAAAAGAAGAGTTACTTTCTTATCTTTCCCTAAATGATGAATCATATCCTCTAAACGTTTGATCGCCGGATTATCTTCAAGTTCTTTTCTGTATTTATTCCTAAAATCATCAAATTTATCCGGATCATGTCCGAACCATTTTCTAAGCGCTGCAGAGGGTGCCACATCTTTTTCCCATATATCAATGGCAGCCTTTTCTTTTGACAAACCTCTGGGCCACAAGCGGTCCACAAGAATCCTTTCCCCGTCGTCAGGGCTGGCAGCTTCATACACTCTTTTTATACAGATCCGCATACTGCACCTCCTTTTTTATTTTACAATATGTGCAAAATAATGTGCAAAATAAAAATAAGAGCCCCGCAAAGAAGCTCTTATCTTTCACTCTATTAAACTATACAGATTACATCATTCCGGCACCGGGCATCGGAGGCATCGGAGGCATTGCCGGTTTATCTTCCGGTTCATCTCCAACGATGGCTTCTGTTGTCAGTACAAGTGCCGCAATAGATGCTGCATTCTGCAAAGCGGAACGGGTAACTTTTGCAGGATCTACAATACCTGCAGCAATCATATCCTCATATTTATCTTCCGCTGCATTGTAACCGATGCCGACCTTTGCAGCTTTTACCTTTTCAGCCACAATCGCACCTTCCATGCCTGCATTGCTTGCAATCTGGCGGATTGGCGCCTCAACAGCATGACGGACAATATTGATTCCTGTCTTTACATCACCTTCTGCTTTGATTCCATCCAGTTCTTTCTGGATATCAACAAATGTCGTACCACCGCCTGCTACAATGCCTTCTTCTACAGCCGCACGGGTTGCATTCAGAGCATCTTCAATGCGGAGCCTCTTGTCCTTCATTTCCACTTCAGTTGCTGCACCAACTTCAATGACAGCCACCCCGCCGGACATCTTGGCCAAACGTTCCTGAAGCTTATCTTTATCAAACTGGGAAGTTGCCACTTTGAGCTGCTCACGGATCTGTTCCACACGGGATGCGATAGCTGCTTTATCTCCCGCACCACCGACAATTGTTGTATTATCTTTTGTAATGCGAACCTGGTGTGCTGTGCCAAGATCTTCAATAGAAGCGCTATCCAGCTTACGGCCCATATCTTCGGAAATCACCTGCCCGCCGGTAAGCACAGCAATATCTTCCAGCATGGCTTTGCGGCGGTCACCAAAACCAGGAGCCTTGACCGCAGCGCACTTGAATGTCCCGCGAAGCCTGTTGACTACGAGTGTCGCCAGCGCTTCACCTTCTACGTCTTCCGCAATAATGAGAAGTTCTTTACCTGCCTGTACCACTTTCTCCAACAGCTGGATAATATCCTGAATTACAGGGATCTTTTTATCGGTAATGAGAATGTATGGATCATTCATGACACATTCCATTTTATCAGCATCGGAAACCATGTACGGGCTGAGATACCCACGGTCAAACTGCATACCTTCCACAACTTTAAGGCTTGTACCCATAGTTTTGGAATCTTCTACAGTAATAACACCATCATTACCTACTTTTTCCATGGCATCAGCAATCAGATTACCAATGGTAGAATCAGCAGAAGAAACAGAGGCTACCTGTGCAATCTTAGCCTTCGTATCAACGGATACAGCTTTCTTTTTAATTTCTCCCACGAGAACGTCTACTGCCTTTTCGATTCCTTTTTTCAGAACCATCGGGTTTGCACCGGCAGCTACGTTCCTCATCCCTTCATGAATCATGGACTGAGCCAGCAGTGTAGCAGTTGTCGTACCGTCACCGGCCACGTCATTTGTCTTTGTTGCCACTTCCTTCACAAGCTGGGCACCCATATTTTCAAAGGGATCTTTCAGCTCAATCTCACGGGCGATGGATACACCGTCATTAACGATATTCGGTGCGCCATATTTCTTGTCGAGGACTACATTACGCCCCTTGGGCCCAAGAGTAATCTTTACTGCATCTGCCAGTTGATCAACACCTTTTAAAAGCGCTTTGCGAGCTTCTTCATTATAAAGAACTTTCTTTGCCATTTATATCACTCCTATACATTTATACAAACAATTCCTATACATTTATACAAACAATATTAAAGTTTTCCAAGAATATCTCTTTCAGAAAGAAGAAGGAACTTCTTTCCGCCTTCTTCAATATCAACACCGGAATACTTTGCAAAAAGAACTCTGTCACCTACCGCCACTTCAAACGGTAAACGTTCTCCGTTGTCAAGGACCTTCCCGCTGCCAATGGCAATAACTGTCCCTTTCTGGGATTTCTTCTGCGCTGTATCAGGAAGCAAAATACCGCCTGCGGTCTTGGATTCTTCTACATCGACTTCGACAAGAACACGATCTGCTAATGGTTTTAACATTTCAATTCCTCCTTTACTTATTAGCACTCACCATCTTTGAGTGCTAACTTACGTTATTATAATACATACTTTTGGGTTGAAAATCAAGAGCATAATAATTATTTTTTTATTTCATTGAAAAAGAAGAGGCTCTCAATAGACTCTCCTTCTCCAACTCCTTATTTATCTTTCCTGTTCCAGTCCCTCACCAAGCATTCTTACATCAAGAGGAATATGGACGCCAAACTTTTCTTTCACCCGTCTTTGAACTTCATGGAGTACAGCCAAAACGTCTTCACAGGAAGCATTTCCATTATTCACCACAAAATCCGCATGCTTGGTAGATACCTCTGCATCACCGATTGCAAATCCGATCAATCCGCAGGCTTTAATCATGGGACCCACATGGTATCCCGGCGGCCGGAGATACATTGTCCCTGCACTTCTTTTTTCCAAGGGTTGCTTCGCTCGGCGGGATTGCTGATGGTCATCCATTTCTGCCTTGATTTTTTCAGAATCTCCTATCGCCAAATGAAGTTTGACGCCATAAATAACATCGCCGTTGTGCATAAATACACTATCACTTTCGCCATAGTGCAGGTCGTCCCAACCATATACTTTGTCTATTTCCCCATCAATAGATACGGCATAAACCTCTTCTACTACATTTCTCATTTTGCTGCCATAACCATTGGCATTCATGAAAGCGGCCCCGCAAAGTGTACCGGGAATCCCCACCGCCCACTCAAATCCGGTAAGGCTGTTCTTTTGTGCAAATCGTGCTACGGTTCCCGTTCCTACTCCGCCATAAGCAGTAATCCAAGTTTCAAAGCAGGTCATCTCCGGTTTTATACGGGAAGTACAAATCGTTACCCCGCGAATTCCTTTATCACTAATCAGGCAATTGGAACCGCCGCCAATCAATGTCACCGGCAAACCTTCCGCAGCTGCTTTTCTTAAAACAGCAATCAGTGATTCTTTATCAGCCGGACTCACGAACACATCTGCATTTCCGCCGATGCCATAAGTATTATGGTTTGCCATCGGTTCATTTACTTTAATCAGTCTTTCGTCTAAAATCCCCTCAAAAAAGCTGTTCCAATTTGTCATTTTTGCAAATCCAATACATCCATACCCTGCGCCATCGCATCAGAAATGATCTTCTGAATATCCGCAGCCACCTGGTTCCATCGAATAAATGCCTGTAAGTATTCCTGGGCATCACTATTATTGCTTATAAGTAAGGCCAGTTCCTGAAGATGGCGATACTCCTGCTCATCCGTTTCCTGCCCCGCCAGCTTCGCATAGTCAGATTTCATCTGTGCCATGATATACTCTTTAACCATTTTCCCCGCATCTGCATTACTCTTAATTTTTTCCGCAGCCTGCGTAAGTCTTTTCATCTCATCACATTCACGAATTGCCTTTGCCAATGCATGCGCTTCATCATAAGTATTCATTGCTCCCAGTTCCTCCTTTAAATAAACGACCGCTCTGTTTCAGCAAATGGGGAAATCCGACCTGGCGCATCGCTTCCATTGCCACAATCGCCACCGCATTTGATAAATTCAGGGAACGCGCTTCTTCTATCATGGGTATGCGGATACAGTCTTCTTTATGGCTCCGCAGCAATTCCTCGGGAAGTCCTTTCGTTTCTTTCCCAAAGACAAGTACATCGTCCCCATCATAGGAAATATCTGTATAGGAACGTATCGCTTTTGTCGTATTTAAATAAAAATGGTGACCCGCAAGCATCCGTACCACGGAATCATAATTCGGATGCACATGGACGTCAAGCAGATCCCAGTAATCAAGCCCTGCTCTTTTCAGATGTTTATCATCAATCTGAAATCCAAGCGGTTCAACCAAGTGAAGCGTCAAATGTTCTGCTGCACAAAGTCTTGCTATATTTCCTGTATTTCCCGGAATTTCAGGCTCCACCAAAACTATATGCATAATTAAATTACTCCCAATTAGAAATAACTGCCATACCGCTCCCTGTATTTATCTTTCATCTCGCCTGACTCATACGCCTTAAATGTATGAGGTTTCTGTCCCTTGTAAGAAATACGGTAAATAATATCTATATCCAATCCATTAACAGGAATTCTGTACACATTTTCATGGAAACCGTCAGAAGGTTGAAGAATAGGCAATCCCGTAGCTTTAACCCCCTCATTGAAAGTAAAACTCGGCTTGTAATCAGGATCTTCCACCTGGCGGGGATCCAGCTCCTTTTCTGTGAGCGGCTCTTTCATCATGACTTCCACATTCAAATAATCAACAGCAATAACCGATTCTATTTTATTTGCTTCTGCAGTTACGGAAACTGCTAAAACTGCCGCCATAAAGATTGGTATGAATATTGATTTCATAACTCCTCCTATCATACATCCAGTTTATTGTATCACATTGACTATGCCCTGCAAATAATTATCTTTTTATATGGCAAAGTTTGCGAATGCAGTCACAACTCTTTTTCTGTACCACATTTATATGTAATAGTCTAAAACACGAAAAAAGAAGACCCGCAGGTCCTCTTTTCTTGTTTTACTTTCTTTCCTTAATCCTCGCCGCTTTACCGGACAGTCCGCGCAAATAGAACAGCTTGGCGCGGCGGACAATACCGTGGCGCTTCACTTCAATCTTTGCCAAACGCGGAGAATGAATCAGGAATGTTCTTTCTACACCTACGCCATAAGAAATACGACGTACAGTAAATGTTTCCCTTACGCCATGATTTCTTCTCGCAATAACAATGCCTTCGAACACCTGGATTCTTTCAGTCTTGCCTTCGACAACCTTTACATGCACACGAACCGTATCACCCGGACGAAATGCAGGGATGTCATTGCGGAGTTGTTCATTTTCCAAGGTTTCAATAATATTCACGATCTTTTCCTCCTTCTCACAAGACATTCATGCCGATCGCATTTGGCAGAGGACTGTCCAGATTAACGGTATTATTATACTACAGAAAGAATGGATTTGCAATCATCATTTGATTCCAGACAGTTCGTCTCTGCTGAAGTTTCATTTAATTAAAGCCCTGCCATGGGAATAGCCAATTTTTTTAATTTTTTTAAAGCTTTCCCTTCAATCTGACGAATACGTTCGCGGGTAACTCCAAAATATTTTCCCACTTCTTCCAATGTACGCTGGGTTCCATCATCAATTCCGTACCGCAGTGCAATAACGCCTTTTTCACGTTCCGTTAATGTTTCCAAAAGCTGATGGATCTGCTCACGGCGCATAGTTGCTGCCGCCTCATCTTCCGGAGATGCTGTCTTCTGATCCTCAATAAAGTCTCCCAAATGGGAATCTTCCTTTTCACCAATAGGCGTTTCTAAAGAAATAGGATCCTGTGCCGCTTTTTTAGCTTCACGAATTTTTTCCACACTGGTTTCCATTTCTTTGGCCAGCTCTTCGTTTGTCGCTTCCCTACCATGTTCCTGCAGGAAATGTCGCCCTACACGGTTCATTTTATTAATGGTTTCCACCATATGAACCGGTACACGGATAGTTCTGGCCTGATCCGCAATAGAACGGGTAATAGCCTGTCGAATCCACCATGTAGCATAAGTACTGAATTTATATCCTTTCGTGTAATCGAACTTATCCACGGCTTTCAAAAGTCCCATATTCCCTTCCTGGATCAAATCAAGGAAAGGCATTCCCCTGCCGGGATATTTTTTCGCAATAGACACGACAAGTCGAAGATTAGCATTGGCCATTTCCTTTTTCGCTTCTGCCGCCATCCGTTTTTGTTCATCAGTAGCTTCAGGCATTTTTCCAATTTCAATCGTCTGTGCCAGTTTCATTTCCTGTTCAGAAGTTAAAAGAGGTGTCGTACCGCATTCTCTTAGATATAATCGAACCGGATCGGTTATCCCAGCCGGATCAGCAGAAATATCACCATCCCCCTTTTCCCATTCCTTTTCATCAACATCTGCTTCTGCATCGCCATCTTCTAAAAGTTCATCTTCAAATTCTTCTTCCGACTCTCCATCTCTAAACTCATCTTTACCGTCCTCTTCATAAATAATTTCTACGCCACCTTCATGAAGCGCCTTAAAAACAGAATCTAACTGTTTGGACGTCAGAGATTTTTCTTTTGTAAAAAGAAGTATGTCATCATATTTAATATTGCCATCTGCATTCACTTTATCCTGCAATTCTTTAAGCCACTGTGCAAGTTGAGCCGCTTTAGCCGCCAATAAGGACACCTCCTGAATAAACTTGTAATGTGTTTTCCCTATAGAACTCTCTATTTTTAAATTAAATTAATTTACTCCATTTAGAGGCCTGTTTATGCTGGGGACACTTTATTAACAGAACAACATGATACTCCTATCCATAGAAAATTGCAAGGAAGAATCTCCATATTGATTTTTCTTGCCATAAAATAACACAAAAAAAGATCCGTATATACAGACCTTTTTCTGTTCACAAAATGTGAAACTGCTGGTGACCATCCCGATAGAACATACGAACATGCGTTTGTTTATGTATTCAGATTACTTCTCTGTCCGTATTCGACGCATTGCTTAATTACTGGTCTGCAGGTATCATTTTAGACAACAGTTTATCGACCATCCACAGTACAACAGAAATTAAAGTAGGAAGGAATGCGGAATCACGAAACTTATTCCAACCAGTCTCTTTTTCAGCATCCGCTTTTAGTGCTGTAGTATAAGAATCAGCTATCTCCTTTACTGCAGGAAGTGCAGTATCTTTTAACCAGGCAACAGCAGCATTCTTTGCATCGTTAGTCACAAATTCAGTGATATTAGCCACAATATCTTTCTTAATTTCTTCCATAGTCATAATTTTTCCTCCTATTTACATATTAAACACTTACCATTGAGCGACGGTGTACATGACATATCCACCTTTAACTTTCCTGCCATCTGTAGCAACGGCTACATCAAAACGTCCAGTTTGATAACCGACAGCAGGATACACGTGCTCTTTGACAGCCAGAACACCAGCCTTTACCTTGTGATTATTCCGGAGATTAATCTTATACACATCTACCTTCTGTTGTTCCATATTTGCGGTTACAATAGTTTTATCCGTTTTCTCTGTAGCTGTGTCAGGAATAGCAGCATTATTAGCTCTAATCTGCGCTATTGTCTTCGTAGCAGCATCTTCAAGCGTCGGTGCTGTCACATAGTAAGTTACTTCAGGAGCCGTCGCTCCATCATGGATATACTGGATCTCCCGGACAATTTCCTTTGTCTCCTGCGAATCTGTACCTAGTACTTCTTTTACAGCACTAGAATTCGTCGTATCGGAATACGGCATTTCTACGGTTGTCTTTTCTGGCGCGGCGTTTACTTCTCTATACTTTTGGATAGCCGTATAAACAGTAAATACTACACAAGCCGCCAGAAACGCGTAAAGTAGGTATTTCAGTCCCTGCTTTGCCTTTGTCCATACTTCATCAAAGATCATGCGGCACCGCCTCTACATAGAAAGAATCTGAAAATCGGTTACGCCTCTGGCGATGGCACGGGCAAATTCGTCTTGCCTTGTAGCAAGCAGTTTCTCATCCCCGCTATTAGAGATGAAGGCCAGTTCTACCAGAACAGCCGGTGCATCAGTATTGGTGAGCACGTAGAGGCCATTAACACCAGGTGTGGCGATTTTGACACCACGGTTTATTGTTCCCAAAGTATCTACAATCTGTTTTTGAATGCACCCAGCCAGTTTGCCGCCACGATCGCTTCCGGCACAAGCCCAAGTCTCGGTACCGGAAGGACCTGGTTCATTGTAGCTGTTGCAGTGAATAGAAATGAAGAGGTCAGCACCACTGGTGTTCGCCTGGGTGCAAATTTCTCCCAGATCATCACACTGAAAGACGTTTGTCACACTCACGCCCGCGGCAATGAGGTATTTCGCCGCCAAATTTCCTACTGCCAGAGCTACATCGCATTCCCTCAAACCAGTGGTACCATTTACAGCACCGGGGTCTGGATTACCATTCGGCGCATGGCCCGGATTGATAAATACGTTCATTTGGTTTCACCTCCTTTCGTTGTATTACTCTTGATTGTTCCACCAATATACCCAAGTAGGCCTGTCACTATGCTCATAGCCAAGTTGTCCAAGCCATAAAAAATAGCCATTATCAAACTCACCGAGAGCGCAATAATGACTAAAATATTTTCAATATCAATTTTTTCAAATTGAAACAAATCCATCGCCTCCTATTGGTGGTCCGGTGGTATATGGGGCAGCCTAATAAATTTCTTATATACCTCTGTTACAATCCCATTACCACCTAAATTGTGATATGCCATATACATAGATACAAGGATTTCTACCGTACTGATCGGCGCATATTCTTTTGTAATGCAATCTTCCATACCGATAATGAGCCGGTCGCGTAAAAGTGCCTCTACACCTTTTACCAGTGCTACACGCTTCTGCTCTTTTTCGGTTTCTTCAATCTTGCTCTGATTACGTTGCTGCTTCCATTCATAAAGCAGGATGCCGGAAAGCAGCGAAGGAACTCCTGCTAAAAGCATTTGCCACCATTCCACTATTTAGCCTCCCCGGGCACCGAAGTACCAGACGTATCCGAAGTTGTATTTGCCACACCTGCGGTAGTATCCGTTGCAGAAAGCTCCTTAGGCGGTTCAGCTACATACAGGCAACACTTAGGATATTGGCAAGTTCCATCATCCCTAAGCACCTTCAGGCAGCGTACGCATCTCTTTTTTAATTTAAAGGCCATGGTTCAATTCCTCCTTATTCGTCCATTGTTTTTACATCTGTATCAAACTGCGCATCTAGATCAGCAAGTTCCTGTTTCAGATCAGTCTGCGTATCCATATCACCGGCCATGGCAGCGGACAAATAATACTTCATGAGATTTTTCTTATTTGCTTCGTATTGGATCTGTAACGCTGCCTTCCGAGCAGCTTTCTTTTCTTCGGCCGTTGGCTCTGGGGCAGCATAGGGCACAGGCTTGCCCGCCGCGCCTCGGATATAGTCACCGGTTAGGTACAGATTGTAGTCTTCGGCGGTGATGATATCTACAATGACAGCCCCATCAAAGAGCTCTTTTGCTTTTCCCTTAAATGCAGCCAGCTTATCTGCATTTTTCTCTTTCGTGGGGTCAAAGTCACAGATAAGAGAACCTACGCGTTTACCCTCTGCATCAAATCCAGATGCGTAATAATCGACGTTCGTACCATTCATATATTTAATCCTCCTGTACTAAAATAACCTCCATAAAGGAGGTTTTTATTATGCGTAAGCCCAATGGTTATGGCTCCATTAAGAAATTATCCGGGAACCGGAGGCGTCCGTTTGCTTTTGTAATATCTGAAAACGGTAGACAAAAGCCTGTTGCGTATTTCACCAATCAGATTGATGCGGAAATTTTTCAAGCTGATTACAACAAGATTCATCGTCATCGTTCCCTTCCCGGACACCAAATCACTTTGTCCGAACTGTACCACCGCTGGCTGCCTGCACATGTAGCAGATACCGCCCCATCAAGCTCAACTCTTTGTAGCTATAAAAACTCCTATCGCCATTTATCTTCTTTGCACTACGAAGCATTCACGAATCTTAAATATATGGATTATCAGCGGATTATAGATGGTATGAAAAAGAGCGGGCTATCTTACAGTTCCTGCAAGAAGGTCCGCTCTCTTATATCATTGTTATCACAGTATGCCAGCAAGATTGAGCTTACCGGCAAGAATTACGCCCCTCTGCTATCTATTGGCAAGAACAAGCCAATTCGGCCGCATAAACCGTTCAGCCGGCAGAAGATTAACCGGCTATGGAGTCATATTGATATTCCTGATGTCGATACTGCATTAATCTTGCTTTACACAGGCATGCGCATTGGGGAGTTACTGCATCTGCAGAAGTCTGACGTCAATCTCCGAAAGCGTTTCATCCGGATTACAAAAAGCAAAACCGCTTCCGGAATTCGGATCATCCCTATCCATTCCCGGATCTTCCCTTTGGTCGCTGCCCGAATGAATCGTTCGGGGTCCTCATTGCTTAGTGATATTGACGGGAATCTATATACCTACAGCCGCTATTGCACTGTCTGGCAGCGGATAATAGAACTCATCAACGCCCAAGGGCATACCACTCACGACTGCCGCCATACGGTAACGACATTGCTCGATAATGCCGGAGCCAATGAGACAGCAAAACGACGTATCCTTGGTCATTCCGGCGGAGATGTGACTGAACGGGTCTATACGCATAAGGGGCTCAGACAACTCCGGAAATGCATCGAATCACTTAGGTGATTGTTACTAGTACGTTCATGATACTGACGGAGCCTTTCTTACCCCCTATATATATACCAAGCTTGGTTGTTACTAATTGATACTAGGCCAATATGGCAAAAATATGATTTTTTACACTTATTTTGACGATGCCTCCACAGGAAACACGCAAATATCTGCTATAAAGAACATCAATCCTAATCAAAAAGATAACCCCATTCTATCAAGGGTATTATTGGCAATGACACCGCAAATTAAACAGTGGGGAAGAATCGGAAGGACTGAAGGATATACAGATGTACAAATACCACTTCCGCTATCTGTGTCTGGGAAGAAAGTGACAGCCGTATTCCTGCCCGAAGCAGATGCAACAGACCAGAGAACCGCAAAAATCAGCGGAATTGGAACTGAATATCAGGTGATTGCACATCTGAGTGATTCTTTGTCAGTCAATTGGGTGGCAATCTGTCATTAAGTTTCATCTGTAGATACGATTATATTCCTATTGCAAGGAAGGTTACTGATGGAGCACTTTCATGAACAGTATGAAAGCAGATTGTCGATACAGATGATTGTTCCTTACATAATGTCACGATATTGTCAGAGAAATCTGTTTTTCTATTATTCCCGATACCGCACGCAATCCAATTTGGATTGTTAAATGCAATAGGGAACGATACTTGAACAACCTTGTTAATTGGAGCGTCAGTAGTTCCCCACTGTCTAACTTTTGCCGACTGCAATCCATCGATAGGTTACACTCGTTGCACTTGCATTGTAAATTGTTGCCGTGGCATTGGTGCCAGATGCGCCAAGTGGATGTGCGCCGGACCCGACGTCGCCCGCTAAAATCTGAAAACACTTACCAAAGCTAATAGGAAATTGGATAGTTGCAGATGTTCCATCAACATCCCCATTTCCCCACTGTATAATTAGCCCGCCAAAAAATGAGCCTAAGCAAATATATCCGTTTTCTGCTAAATTATAGCGTACACCAGAGCCAGTCAATACCATCTTCAACAACTGACCAAACCACGAATTTGTTTGCAGCGCAGTGATAGCGGTAACAGTAGATGTTAATGCCAGTTTCTTGATGAGATCATCACCGAAATTAGCAATCTTCTCAAACAGTTTAAACCTGTTTTCATGAGCTGAAGTTTCTACATCATGATCGGCGATCATCTTTTCTACATCACTTTTGTGTACATAAACAATAGAGCTATCAATCTTCACGGAGATGTTAGCCGATGAGCTTACAACCAGATTGACTACAAGGCGATTTTCGTCAGAAGGCGTGTCTTTCGACGGGATGTAGTCGTAGTTGTTGCCTGCGTTCGAGTATGCATACAAGATTTCTGTGCCACTGTCCAATTTGGCAAAGATACCAATTTCCCTGGACACAAATCCTTCTGCAAGGCTCGTATTGCTGGTATCAAAAGTCAGTATCAGCTTTTCCTTGTTGCTGTCATCCACACTGACAATTGGCAAAGTCATTTTTGGAGATTTTAAATCCGTGAATTTAGAAACATCATCGCTCTCATTCAGAATGCCAGAACCAAGTTTGCCACAGGTGAAAGTCAGAGAGTGTGTATTCTGTGCCTGTACCAGCATCTGAATGCCGGCGGCGGTAAATGTTAAAGATGGAAATTTAGCCATTGTTTATTGCCTCCCCATAATGGATATTTGTTTATAGCTGTGAACGACAGCGCCTGCAATAAAGCACAGCGTGTTTTCAATGTTGTTGGAATACTGAACAGACATATCTATCGTATTTTTATGATAACATTGCACCGTTCCGGCACCGTGATATTCAAGATTGCAGTTGGTGATGGTCACCAGCTTATAGCCTATATGAGCCGGTATGTAGGTGCTGATGGCCATGCGCAATTTGTCATAGTCAGTAATCTGTCCACCGTGGTAAATCACTTCTATCCGGTATTCACTGGGATAGCTAATGATATACCCCTGTTTATCTGCAATGTAGCCGTTAATCATGTTAGTCAGAAAAATTTCTGTCACGCTTCCTGGCTTTCGGAGCTTTGCCAATACTGCATTGCGGCGTACGTTTGCATCAAGTGTGCTATCTGTCCGGATTCCGCATAGTTCTTCCCAGTGCTCAAGCCCCCAGGTGGCTGATTTCACATAGAACTGATCCAGCACGTCCTGTAAATCAATGCGGATAGTATCATGTTCTTTGCTGTCAACATCGTTGGTAATCTTGAAACGCTCGCTGTGAGCAAGGAATGTTGGAAGGTATTGTAGTATGTCAACTATATTTTGCCGCATCCATTCATGTTTCATGTAAGCGTCACCGTCCCAATAACTGGCAAATTATTAGCAGCACATACAATATTATCTGTCCCACCGTTTACCATCAGATTAGAATAATCATTTACCCCCGTTGTGGAGGAATTATCAAGAATGATCCTACCTATCTGCGCATAAGAAATGGTAACTGTATCAGTCATTTTTTGCGTAGTATAATTTGAACCAAATACGTTATTCTTGAAATACGTTGTGAGCGCGGTTTTAATTGCATCCACATCACCGCTACCTGAGGTTACTTTCAATGAAATATTTACTGTTTTAAGAGCAGGCGCTACTACCGTGACCGTCGCTCCTATTGGTGCATTGGCGGCAATATTATCTCGCACAGACTGCAACAAGTCCTCTGATGGACTATTTTTCCTTACGTCTACTACTATAACTTTCACGGTTCCGTTTCCATTCCATAATGGTAAAACTTTCACCGCACCAACCCCAGGCACGGACGTAGCCCATTCAATATAATGGTACACATTGCCGGATGTTGCTGGCTGTCTTACGGCAAATAGCAGCCGTTCCAGCAGTGCCCCGTCGGTTTCTTCTTCATAACCGTTATAGGCAGCTGCCTCGTTCGTGACTTTTGACACGCCATAAATGCTGACAGGGATAACCGTAATGGTCCCTGTTGCCACATTGCCGCCAGCTCCGGTACTCTGCGCTGTCGCTTTTACGGTGCCAATGCCTTTATCATCCAGCTTCATCGCCTCATCAGTGGCAAAGTTCGTGCCGCTGGGCGTTGCGAATAATGAGCCGGCCGGAACTGTTGCGCCAGCCGTACCAGTAATGGATAGCGTAACCACCGCTGGTGTGGCCGCCCTTCTGGACAATCCGGACAGTTCATCCGCCAGCCGGTCCAGGTAGACGCCCCAGCTTGTCTGTGGGAAAGCCGCATCCATCATCAGGTCCATTTCCGCATAAGCTTTTTCAAACTCTTTAGCGTTAGCAGCCAATGTGTCAAAGGAGAATGTGCCTTCCACAGCGCTTACGTCCGTTCCTTTAAACTCTGCATAGTATTTTTTTAACCGTTCCAGGATAGCGGACCTTGTTTCTGCTTCAAACACTTAATTACACCTCGATTCCTATTGACGTACCACCATATACTGTTGACAGTTGCAGTATCATAGTTATTTTTTTATGATTTAATTTTGTAGAAAGAGCAGTAACATCAAGAATATACGGATTTACCAGTAATCCATCTTTGATGCATTTATATAGTTCACTTGACCGTTGTCCATCGTTCGGTCCTGTTCCAATAAAAGGTTCAAGCTCTATTCCGTAATCATCAAAGTAAGCTAAATATCGATACCGTTCTACTCGCAATGTATGTAGCACCCACACTTTAACAGCTTCATTCTTTTCTACAATCTGATGTGATCCATCTGAGTTAAAAATAAACTGGTCTTTTTCAAAATCCCAGGCAAACTCCTTGAAGATGGGTAAACCAGCACTAGCTGTTTCCGTAACAGACGGTCCAATTACAAATGGATTTGCCATATTAATTACCATCCAATCTTTTCAGTTTGCATAGAACAATAAATTGCGTAATCGTCCTATTATCTTCACCCGTGACCGGAATCAACAGCACTTTATCGCCGGGTTTCCACGTATCTGTTAAGGCCTCATCATTATCGACAGGATGATTGTGGCTTTCATACGCTGCATCACCAGAACCGCCAGACATATAGTCAGTTTCACCGACCATATGTCGAGTATGTCCCGGAATCCAATACTCATCAATCCATAAATACTGTGAATCAAGAATGTATCCGTTATAGCGAATCTGAATGTTTGGGGGCGGGCTAACGATAACACCAATCCCCGCAGTTGGCTGTAATGCTACCTTTTTGGCCATCTGTTTATTCATAGACACCAGTGCTTTATAAGGATTTTCTGTTTTATTCATTCATATATCACCCCTGACTAGCCTTGATGACTTTAGTAACTTGTAATCCGTTCATATTCATATAATCACGTCCGTGAACCGTTACATTCCGGCTTGTGCTATTGCCGTAATATCCACCTTCTCCATCATAAATAACAACATGATTGTTGTTCCCATAAACCAACACATCACCTTTTTGCAAATCATTGACGTTATAAGAAAGCAGCCCTGCGCTGTCCGCATCACTGACTATACTTTCGACACCAACAATACCGTTATCTGCTTCCTGTGCCAAAAAGGGGCTGTAATAGCTCCCGCACTTGCCAACAAATTCCGCACACCCATTGGATCCATTATCCATTGTCTGTCCGCCCCATGCACTCCATCCGGAAATTAATCCTGAATCAACCGTACTGGCTCCATTAGAAATCCCTCGCTTATTCTTCATTCGTCCGGAAGAACTACTGAACACTGGTGTTGCATAATCAACCTGCTCAATTGTTGGTGTTTCTGGTACATCGGGAATATATTCCAGCGTCAAGTCCATCGTGTGCTGTCCATTTCCAAAGCTATGTGAATCGCTCTTAATATAAAACTTACCTTTCAGCTGCTCTTCCTGAACATTAATAGCATAGCCTGTGATGCATTGGACATAACCGATACCTCTTATGCTAGATTCGTCTTTTTGCCGTACAAGCTTTGCTTTCGCCGCTTTTACATTGTCTACCGTTTCCTCTTTTTTAGGTGGTTGCATCTTATAGATTTTTTGGATCATCCCGAAATGCTTCACATCATCATTAATGGTAAACATTTGGCATACTGTCCCATTATCATCTACAGCCTTAATCCTATTCACCATGTTCTCAATGCTCTCGGAATGTTCTGCATCAAAAACATTAGTATCGGCAGTTGCTGTATACCCTTCAATCAGCTCACCTTTTTTGATGACATTAACCTTGCCATTGATGCAGACTGGAAAGTAGGCAGTGTCCTTTCCATTAGCCTTATCCGCCGCTTGTTGAATATCAAGCAGCATCTTTAATACTTCAGTACAGCTTTTATCGTCCGCAATAAAATTAACGGTTGCCGTCAGTTCTTTAGGTAACGTTCCAACTGGAATACCTATCTCATTACATATTTGGTTTATTCCAGCTGTGACTGTACCAACAACAAGTGCGCGTATGTTGCTCTTAGCTAAATAGATAAGATCATCAAAGCAGGTAAAGTCGAAAATAAAGCCGTTAGAAGAACGCTTCCTGTAAAAAATACGCCCTTCAAACAGTTCAATTTCATCAGTATTCTCCGATTCACGATAAAACAGATAAATAAACCCACCAACCATAAGGTTAAGTGGGGTAAATACTTTATCTTTATCAGGAGTATTATAAGCAATCGTGAATTCCAATTTGCGTGCTGCCTGGTCGCTATCACCAGACCACGTTGCATTGATTATGTAGTTACTGATGTCGTAGTTATCTTTTGTCTCAATACTGCCACTGTCCCTGCTATCTTTAGCCTCTGCATCTGTTTTCGGAGGATCACTATATCTGAAAGTCAACACAACAACCTACCTCCCACTAAAACGTATATAGTGACTTACCATTACTCATAACTGCTTTAGCAGTCGTAGTAAGGATAGTCCCAGCTGAAACACCGCCGGACTTTACCATCGCTTTATATAGCCCCAATACACGCTGCCCTTGTTTTGCAATAGTTGTAGTCTTTTGAATTGCTCGCTGAGCGGCATCTAGACTTGATGCTTCTATTCCCAGATATGTTGTCTGCTTATCCCCACCAGTGGAAGCCACACGACTTTTTAGAGCCGTAGTGCTATTTGCAGCAGAAGATGCAGGCATAATATACCTATATTCTCTCAGCTCGATGTCAAAGTATACATCACCAGTAGAATCTTTTTCGCCATATTCAAAGTTTTCAATACTAACTGGCATACTAATATCTGTACCGGAAATAGATATCGTACAAGGCTGTCTATTTTCCGCCATTCTCTTAATCTGAGACACCAATTCATAGGGCCCTATAGCTGTGAGTGTCTGAACAAACGTATAAGACTGACTTGGAAAGAAAGAACTAAACCTCAAAGAAGATAAGCCACGCTTACCTAGCATGTTAACATCACCCAAATTGTTTATATTAACCGTAGTATTATTATATGGGTTTATCACGCTAAAATTAGATGGACTCACCGGAAAACTTACGCTATCTGTTCCCCCAGCCAATGTAAACGTGCATCCATCACTATTGCCCCCCAACGCTCCCAATACATCAGAAAGAACACTGGAAGCTGTATTTACAAAATTAAGAAAACTTGCCATTAAATTGCTCCTTCCGTACTATTGATGGCCTCCTTCTCCATTTGATATTGGATTTCCTGAGCCACCTTACGAGCAAATTCTTTGATATCTCCTTTATTGCTGGAGATAGTTGTACCATAAAAATTTAGATTGATAGCTGGTGTTCTCCGTTCGGACCGCGCACCCATATTGTAAGCGCTTCGTACAGACTGATCATGTGGAATTACTCTGGCTCCGGACGGCAGATCTACAATTTCACCACCGCTTTCATTAATAACGGCTGGCCCTCCCAACCAGTTATCCGTACCTCGTGCCAAGTAAGGAATATTTGGAGCAAAATGAGAACCACCGATTACGGGTACCCAGTCAGGCACCGTGAAATCAATATTGTTAATACCACCGATAACCGCATTAATAGCTGCTTTGATACCATTTAATATCCCTTTAGCTACTCCTTGAATACCCCCAAAGATACTGCTGAATATATCGACAATGCCCTTCCACGCCAGAGACCAGTCCCCAGTAAACACACCGGTAATAAATTCAATCAGCCCAGAGAAGACGCCAATAGCCGCGGTAACTATAGCGGCAACAATATCAAAAGCAGCTGTAAAGGCACCTGTCAATATACCACTTACAAGAACGATAGCCGCATAAAGTTCACCTCCAAGAATTCCAGCCAGCACATCAGAAATGGTGTTCAGTACACCAAAAATACCGGTTCCATTCCGGAACGCATTAACCAAGGTATCCCAAGCATCCTGTAATTTAGTTAAAACTGGAGAAATTACATTAATGGCAGCTGTAAAGGCACCTTTTATCATATCCCAAATTTTCTGAAAAAACGGTCCGATTTTATCCCAGTTCTTATATATCAGGAAGGCCGCAATTGCTATTCCAGCAACTACAAGTCCCATGGGTCCCATAAGAGCCGCACCCGCCATACGCAGCATTCCGAATGCTTTTACACTACCTTGAACAGCGAATTGCAAAGCTTTGTTACTAACAGCATGCCCAGACAGTACACGGCCGATCTGTCCGTATGTAGTCATAAGTGTCCCAGAGATAGAAAGGACTTTCCCAACTGCAAAGGTTAATCCGGTAAATGCAATAATTCCTTCACCTATATGGATGATCATTTGCTTTGCTTCTGGCGAAAGATTTGTAAAAGCTGCGGCAATTCCTTGTATAGCATCAGCTACGCTTCTGATTGAAGGCGCTAAGGCGGAGCCAAAAGAAATGCCTAATCCTTCGACCGCACTCTTCATGGCATCCATAGAACCTTTTAAAGTATCCTGCATTTTTATGTAAGCCGCATGCGATTGACCGGTACTATTGGTAATCGTATCAGTCATCTCTTTGTACGCTTCAGGACTTGTCTTAACAAGAGCAAGAAGCCCGCTAAATGCATTCTTTCCAGCTATTGCCTTAGCGGCAGCAACCTGCTCTGTATCAGACAACCCACTCATTTTATTGCGCAAAAGTTCGACAGCTCCAGCTAGTCCAATAAAACTGCCATCACCTTTTTTTAGGTCAGCAGCACTAATTCCAAGGCTGTCAAGAGTCTTTGCCGCATCACCTGTCGGAGCGGCTAGGCTGGCCATCGTTGCCCGTAATGACGTGCCAATGGAAGACGCTTCAATACCATTGTTTGCCATAATGCCCATTGCAGTACCCAATTCTTCAATGGATATCCCTAAAGCTGCAGCCGGAGCACCCGCATATTGCATAGCCAATCCAAAATCCGCAATACCCATCTTAGATGCATTGGCCGCTGCTTGAATAACGTCGGCAACATGTACTGTATTTGCTGCAATATCACCAGTCTTGAGATTCCATATAGACAATGCAGAGGTTACAACATCCGATGTAACTGCCATGTCTTCCCCTGAAGCGATGGCTGCTTCAATAATCCCTGGCATGGAACCGATGGCTTGATTTGCATTAAATCCACCTGCAGCAAGTCTGTCCATTCCAGCTGCAACATCTCTTGCTGTTGTTGGAAATTTCGCTCCCATAGCAGCAGCGGCATCTTTCATCCGCTTCATTTCCTCAGCTGTAGCCCCAGCTTTTACAGCAGCTCCGGTAATAGTCTGGTCGAAATCCATAAAAGTTTTGACACCAACTGCACCAACACCGGCAATCCCAACTGCCAACGGAGCCATAGCACTGGCAAGAGAATTTATATGTCGCCCAGCATTAGACAGATTTCTCCCTATCTGCTGATTCATTTTAGCGGTTTGTTCCATCTGAGTGCGAATATTTCCCAGCGTTCCGGTTACGTGATCAGTTAATCGCATTACCAAGTCAATGATTTCTGCCATCGGTTATCCTCCTTTCGTCTTATTTTTAATATCATCTTGCAGCTTCTTTTCTTCCTCAATTTCTTTTAGCATGAAAGCCCGAAGGACGGTACGCTCTCCGATCCCCATTGCATAATACTCTGATGGTTTTAAATTATGCCTGGCATAATGCCAGTACATTGCTTGGGCATCACCATCAGAATCGATTAGTTTTTTACTTCTTCCACCTTATCCGTCAAATCATTTCCCAACCCACAAAGTCCACAAATCGCCTGCGCAATATCTTGAACTTCTCCGGCATTGAAAAGAACTTCAAACAAGTCCTTTCGAGTAGCTGCTCTGAACTTCTTCAAGACTTCTTTATCATTGAATTCCTGATTGGTAATGCCGTCGATCAGAAAACCCATATAAAGTTTATAAGTATCAGCAGAAGGTTTTCCACCTTTACTGATAAATGTAGCATTGTCCTGAATTTCTCTAACACGATGGTTCGGAATCTGCTGCAAGTGCAAAATGAACGGTTCGCCGACAATTTTTGTCAGTCGTTTTACTTCAAAATCTTTAACATCTTTTTTAGTAATTTTCCCGGCGTCTGCCGCCAGTAACGCTTCTGCCAAATTCATAAATTCTCCTCCTATTCATCTGCTTCATCAAGGATGTCATAATCAGTGAACGTAAAATCATAACTATCCTCTGTCAATTTTTTTGCTTCCCAATCCATTAGAGTAAGTTTGTCAAATGTCGCATCACGAATTACAACTCTTTCATCACCAATTGCATCCGGATCTGATAGTTTAGCCACAATGGTGCACACTGTTTGATGACCATTTTTGATATTGTCAGACAGCTTCTGAATCATGTAAGAAGACACATGGTTCATCTTGATAGTTCCTTTACCCTCCCATCCGGTAGTTTTATACTGTTTTCCGCGTTTTTTGACCTGATTTACTTCTTCTTTAATTAAATTCACTTCCGCCTTGAAAGAAGTGACCTGTGCCATATAGTTTCCATCAATCCATACTTCACCTTCAGTGCCGGACATAACTTGCTGTGCATTCATAGAATCCATTTATTATGCCACCTCCTTAAATATTAATAGGAAGAACAATATCTTCCATTGCATCAAGAATCTTAATCTTTGCAGTCAAGTATACCAGTTTCTTAGTATCTAGCTTCTTCAATTCAAGGTCGCTCATATCAGCCAATTCATCCTGCGTATACAACCCATGTTGAAGCTGGTAATTCTTAACCGCTGATACATCAATGTCTACGGCAGAGTATCCCTTTTGTAATAAACGTCCATCTTCCAGTTCCTTAAAATATCCCATGATTGCTGAAATAAGCAACTGTTTATTGTCATAATCGTTGGCATATTTGCCAATGTAGCTATCCTGAGCCGTTTTTTTGATATCATCATAGATCGCATCCATAACATCCACACTCTTGATGGTCTGATATGCTTCCAGCTTACCTTGGGTAGTTGTCACAAGAGAATTCATCGCACGGGACATTTTGAATTTCTCGCCATCGTACCAAATGAAGAATTCCCCTTTATTTACTTTCTCGTCATTTTCATCTGTTGTATGTCTATCACAGTCAATAACTTCGGATAGCGGGGCATACGTAGCAGAAATCGTTAGCGGAGTACCTGCAATCAGTCCGGCGATACGCGGTGTATATTGTGCACCGGTATAGGTTTTAGATGATGTCTTGATAGTAGTGTTACTAAAATTTATAATGCCCTCATAATCTCCAGAATACCCAGGCAGAACCACTTTAGACCTTTTATACTTATTCTCACGATTAGTCTTGAGCCATGTTGCCACAGATTCCAATTGCTGTGTTTTAATAGTCGGAATAGCCAGATAGTCCCACCTGTCGGTTGCTAGTAATTTCAGGGTATCTGCAAACTTATCTGCCTCACCATTTTTGCCTTGATCCGATATCGCTGCCATAAGATATACTTTTACACGGTACGGTGATTTAACATATCCCATCAAGCACTTTGTAATATAGTCCTGATTGTCGGCCGTCATTTCAGACGGAATATCATCTGTGGTATAAACCGTAAATGGGTTCTTGATTGCAGAAACCGAATTGCCTTTTCCGTCCTTGTGGTCAGTCATCAGTTTAGTAATTGTTTCCTGCGGTTCTTCCAAAATCAGAGCAACAATACCACGCTGACTTCTTTTAATAGCCTCGATACCCGCCTCAATAAAAGATATTGTGACAGAAGGCATTCCTAATTTTGCCATGTAGTTTTCCTCCTTTAAATACTGTCTTTATTCACTTTACCGGTAAATGTTTCCTGATCCGGCTGCCTACTGTTATGATTGATATTGACATCAACCTCTCCCATGAGTTCAGCTACAGCCTCAGGATCTTTATATACCCGCTCTTTGTAATGAATGATAATCGTGATGGACAGAATATCCTCCTCTTCTCCTACCCGGTCGTCTTCAACCGATTCAATTTTAAGATACCGGTCATCTACTTGGACGCCTACAGAGAATATTTGCTGTATCCTATCAATGATATCCATGTAAACAATTTCGTTCTTATTAGAATCTTTTGCATAATAGGTAAGCAGAATGGTGAGTTCCTTATCCATCCAGTTTACTGTTTGCGGTGTCATTACTGACGATGCCGAAATAAAAAAGCAAGGCTTCTGAAAGTTCTCGCGAACTTCATCAGAATAAACCTTACAGTCAAACTCCTTGATCAGAAGAGCAATAATATTTTTGATAGCCTGTGCCTGACGTACTATTTCAGCCAATATGACCACGCACCTTTTCAAAGAAAGTTGTTTCCATGGTCCGTTTTACACCAGCCCAGTTTTTCTGTACGGATTTCTCAAGGAATCCCTTGTGCTTATTTAACGCATTCTGCCATTCTGGTTTAGGGTTTCCATGTGAATCTTTCGGATTTTTTACGCCGCGTTCTACCAGATGATAATGTGGCGCAATATTCCTGATTTCAGCTTTGGGCTCTTTCCCCCAAGCGTTAATCATCCGCATTTTCCAACTTTTATTTAGCTTCCGCTTGTGATTGCTTTTACCGATAGGTGTATCTCTTTTGATGGCTTTTACCATCTTCTTGGCCCCTTCCTCCAAAGAATCTGAGGCATCTGCCGGATACCGTCTTTCAAAGTCACTCAGCTTTTTGCAGAAGTCATCAATCGTCATGGATATCCCCCACTTTCTTCAAATTGCACATGAGTTCCAGCTTTACATGGGCTTCATATGGGTCTACTACAGAAGTTATCTTATACGTAGTATTACCGTATTGTATCAACATATCTGTATCAATACCCTTGCGGTAACGGATAGTTATCTTTGTGATGAATTCTGTTTTGTCCCGATACTGTTCGTAATACGTTTTGCCACGCGCTGGTTCTATCCGTGCCCATACGGAATTACCTATGGCATCTGTATATCCTTGATGCGTCAGCCCATATTCATCGGTAGTTTCTGTATGCTTCAGTATATGGATACGTTTATCAAGTGAGCCGATTTCAACGTTAATCATTAGACTATTCCTCCGGATAAGCTGCACATTGGGCAATATGGATTAATAGCGCAGTAACGGTGTGAGGTATATCATTGATTGCTCCCGGCTTTGAACTATACGCAGCTCTGTTTTCATACCAATGCGCAACCAGCATCTTGACACAAAGGTCATATAGCTGGCTGCTGTTAGCATTGGTATTTATTTTCCCTGTCGTCCGCTTAACATAATCACCAGCCGCATTGATTAAACTTGTCACTAAGTTATCATCATCGGTAATGTCGCTATCTATTTTTAAGTAATTTTTAGCCTGTTCAAGCGTGACCATAAATAATCCCCTTACTTGTTCCCTGTCAGCAGCACCAGAGAGTTGAAGTCAACCGGACGTCCATCAGCAATCATAATAGATTTGCGAACAATATCATCCGTTTCATTGTCTTCATAAACTTTCATGGCAATACTGTAATTAGTATTCAGTACATAGTCCTTCATACGATAGATGAAGGCAAAAACATTGTTCTTAGTCAATGTAGCCGCGAAACTCGGCAGGTGCTCACAAAGAACAACATTTCGCCCTAATAAAGTACGTGTCGGTACGCCATTGATTCCAGCGTTAACGCGGGCAATGGGTTGCCCTTCAGAATCAGTCATACCAATAAACTGCATGAATGTTTGCTTAGTCATCACCCATACAGCCCCTGCTTCATAAGCTTGAGGCACAGCTGCTTCAGCATTGACCAGAGTATCATAGCCAAGCTTGGCTACATTGATCGCGGTACCCTTAGTAAGATCTTTAATAATGCCAGTAGGCTGTCCGCTTCCCGTACCTTTGATAATAGCTTCTTCAAGAGCAACTGCCATCGCTTCTGCAACGTTAGATACGATGGTATCCTCAAAGGCAGACAAACTCATGTATTCCGTTTCCAGAGTAACAGCTACAGCACAGCGCAGTTTGAAGTGAGAAAAGGTAATCGTCCCCAGCGTCTTCTTCTGTTTTGTAGAAGTTGCGCCTTCTAACACCCATGTTGCCACCGGCTTTACATCAGAAGTCGGGATTGCCAGCCCGGATGCATACGCCGTTCTAGTAACAAGAGGCAAAATATTCCCATAGGTACGTATCTTTTCAACCACACGGTTAAGAGTAACTGGAGGGATCAGCGCACCTGCATCCGTAGTGTTGGTAGCATCACGGAATTCGGTCGGAATGGCAGTACCACGAGTAACATAGTCCATGAATGCTTTACGATATTCCTCAGAATCGAGGTCATGAACTACAGCAACCCCTTCTGGTTTCTGGCGTTTATGCACACTCGATGATTCCTTACTAACATTAATATCATGAGCAATCTTTTCGCGTTCTTCAATTTCTTTCTGTTCAGCGTCCAGACTGCGCAATTCTTCCTGGAGTGCTTTCAGATCAACTTTGCCTTCCCCCTGTAAGGCCTTTCTAATTTCTTCTTTACGATTCCTGATTTCAATAAGTCTCTTGTTCATACTTTATCTCCTTTTTATAAATACGTTTCGGCAATCAACTTTTCACGGAGTTCATGCTCCTGTTCGCGATGCTTCAATTCTTCAATAATGCCGTCATGGTCACGGGCGGCGATGCTAGTACCATCATAGGCCGGAAAATCCACCGGGCTGGCATCCACAATCATGTCAATGTGCTTGATAGTCCTGGTCTGTTCTTTTGTTGCGGAATCATTTTCCCAGTCATCCTTATCTACCGTGAAGGCAAAGGACATTTTATTGATATCCCCGCGCTTAATCAGCTGGTAGATATCCTTGCCGGCAGTTGTCGGCGCAATGTCGGCTTCTACTTTGATTCCGCGTTCATCCGCTGCAATTTTCATAGAGCCATTGGATGTGCGTGCCAGGATAAGTGCCGCATCAGAATGGTTATATCTAAGAATTACGTCACTCATGTCCGTATTGGCATCGACAGCATTCCTGTCAATCACTTCGTAATACTTTGTCCCACTGTATGGCGACTCCCACAGCAGCGTTTTTTCATTGAATACGGCTGCATACCCTTCAACATGGAGGCCTTCCCCTCCGCCTTCCTGGTCGGCAGCTCTCAATGCCAGCCGTCTGCACTCAATCTTCTTCTCCATCCCCATCACCTCCTTCCGATGTGCCATTTTCGTTGTCATCTTTACCAGTCTGGTAAAGAGACTGGTCCTTTGTTTTCACGTAGTTCAGCGATACCACAATTTCCTCGCCTTCCTTGCCTGGCAGGCCAGCATATCCAAATAACTCACGGATTTCATTACGCTTAATAGCTCCAGCAGGAATCATGGCTGCAGCAATCTTTACTTTGGATGCTGTGCTCATATATGCTAACCGATTAGCCTCAAAGACCACTTCATTACCAAATCCCCTTTCCTTTTGTGTGAAGAGCTTTTCTGTAAACTCTTGGGACAGCTTTATAGCAATCGGAGCAATCACGCTCTCATAAAATGCCTGGTATTCTTCTTCGGTAAATTTCCCGGAAATGATATTTTCATTCACTCCAAAATACTTGTATAAATTATCACGAGCAAAATTCATCTGCCCTTTATCAAAAGTCTGTGTATCCGTTGTTAGCTGTTGAAATTTACCGCGATTATCAAGGGAGCCGATACCGCTCCCATTTGATGGACCAGCAAATGAATCAACGAAATTATGCCACAGGGAATCCTGGTCTTCTGGACGAACTGTGCCAGTCCACTGGATGATGCCGCGCAGTTTGCTAAAATTCTTAACCACATTGATGATAGCCACTTTGACTGATCTTAAAAGGTTTATGTCTTCCGCTAAAATCTGCCCTTCCGGATCTCCAAATACTTCATCTCGGTTGTAATTTCTTCGGATATGAATCAATTGATCATAAGGCACAACAACCTGTTCCCCACTGCCAAAGGTAAATTTACAGTACAGATTCCCTTTACGGTCCTCATATAATTCAAGATTACCGAAATTAAGTGGCCACAAGGCACTAACATTTCCGTTCATATTCCGCTGGATATATACGAATAGGTTATTGTAGCAATAATATTGCGCTATAATTCTTTCGATAAACTCCGAAGCTGTCATGAGCCAGTTTGGACGGACAGACAGCAAATATTGCAATTTATCATCCGCATTCTTAATAATATTTCCTTCTTTTCGGACAATATGTTTGGGATGAAGTTTCCCCGCATGCCGAGCAATTGTATCAACACAATTCCGCCCAGTTGCGGTATCGTAAACATTTCCATCGAACGGAACATAATTATTAGAGTACCCATCCAGCAGTTTTGCTCTGGTCAATCCATCACGATGGAATAACCGTCCAAAAATATTTTGCACCATGCTTCTTAGTTCCAAGTCTTCACCTCCTTTTAGATAATATTCATGTAATCTTCTTTATTTTGTTCATAAACCGTATATGCGTCCAAAAGAGAAGCAAATCCATCGATACGTTTTCGAGGATTTGATGTCTTACATGGTTGAATGTTGTCATTGCGATCCACATCTACAGCTACGTTAGACATGCACCATTTCAGGATAGGATTATTATTATAGATAATACGTTTGGCGGACATATCCGCCGCTAAATTCTTCATTGGTCCAGATAAGGTTTGTTTACCTTGTGCAACCGGTACCATTACATCTTCTCCGAACCGTTCTTTCATACTTTGTACAAGATAAGCAGCACTCCACCGGTCAAATCCGCATTTATGCAGATAGATGTCATCATGCTCCATCTCATCAACAAACCACTGAATGATTAGTCGGTAATCATTCCGGAATCCAGGCGAAGTCTGAAGCCAGCCTTTCTTTTTCCAAATATCGTATGGCACCCGGTCTTCATGTACCCTTTTTTCAAGCAAATCTTCTGGAATCCAATACATCTGCTTTACATAGATATTCGGATCATCATGGATACAAAAAAGCATGGTGGCACATGTCAAGTCTGTTGTTTCGGACAAATCAAAACCACCTATGCCGTACTTGGGCTTGAGTTCCTGAGTATCGTAGGTGGTTTCATTATTGATCTGTTCAAATGTAAAAAAGGCATCTCCAGAGGTTTCGCGAATATTAAAGTCTTTACACAACAAGTTTTTTACTCGTAGAGTATCATGTTGCGCCTGATAAACTTTCTGCGCCAGCGTCTGAGTATTTTTGACGCTCCCCAGTCCCGGATTTGCTTTTGGCCAGCATTTTGAATCAGTCCATTCGTCCCTTTTATCCAGTTCATAGACGATAGGAAGAATCGTTTCATCTCTATACCCACTTGAATCATCATATCCTTTTATAATCCTTTCACATTCATCATATTTCAAATCAAAAATATTGTCCCGGACCGTTCCTGCTGTCGTCGTTATAATACAGAGAGGTTGTTCACGAGCCGTCATGCCGTCGATGAGGACATCATACAGGTTCTTATCCTTCAAGGCGTGCAATTCATCAATCAACGCCCCATGTACGTTCAGGCCATCCAGCTTATCACTGTCAGAGCCCAAAGGTTCGAACGTCCCCTCATTGAAACGGGACCGGATGACAGATACACGCAAATCCAGCTTCTTATTCAATGCTGGCGACTTCTTGATCATTGAACAGGCTTCACGCCATATGATTTTTGCCTGGTCCTTTTTTGTGGCAGCGGAATAGATTTCCGGACCGGCTTCGCCATCAGCTACCAGTAGATACAGGCCTAAACAGGAAGCAAACGTTGATTTGCCATTTTTACGGGCAACGATAAGAATCAGCTGCCGGTATTCCCGGAGACCAGTATCTTTATCTACAAACCCAAAGAGCGCTGCTGTGATGGCCTTCTGCCACAGTTCCAGAATGACTGGTTTGCCGCCCCACTTGCCTTTGCTGTGCTTGCAAAAAGTCTGAATGAAGTCAATAGCATACTGCGCCTTGGATTCATCGTAGATATATTGCGCATTTTTATCATTGATTTTTTCTGTCAAATGTTTGAATACCCGCCGTACCTTATCGGATACCACTATCTGACCAGATTTTATGCTGCCGTAGTATTTTTCAATGTAATTCAAGGCCTGTTTTTGATGAATTCCGTCAGCGTGTCCTCTGCATCAGGGGCAGCTGTAGCCGGAAGACATTGCACCAGGGTACGAATGGCGCTCACATAATTCTTGAACGTGGTGGAGTAGGCCTTTGAAACCGTTGATTCCTTGGTTCCAAACTGATTTTCTCCGTTCTTATATTCCTCTACAAATCCCACAACTTCCAGTTGTTCCATAAGCTTTTGCAGCTGGTATTCCAGACGTGCAACCTGCCCAATCAGTGGGGTCACAACCGTTTGCTTCTCTTCATCGGCGGCTTTTAGTGCTTCCTGCAATGCTTTCACTCTTCTTTTTATGGCTGTTTCCGGTTTAATCTGTCTCACTCCATCACCTCCTTATTTTTTTACTCTGATTTTCGTATTTTTCCCTTAATCTTGATACTACACCCCCTTGGCGGATGCCGCTTGTATTACAGAAAGGCCCGCCCCCGGCGTAAATTTTTTATCTTTTCAAAATATAGACTGGGGGGCTTGTTGTCTATCGTTCATGGTCGATGATGCCAATCGGATTGCCATCATCATCAAATAGGCACTCCCGGTCCAGCCCTGATGCATGTACTGCATTGTGGCAATAGATACACAGCAGCTCAAGGTTATTCCAACCATATACCACGCTATCGTCATTCACATTTTCTAGAGTAAGATACTGCTTATGATGCACAATGAATCGAGCTGGTTTCCCACTCCCAACGAATGAACGATTTTGGCATCGCTCACATACATAGTGTTGACTCTCCGCATAAGCGTGTGCTAACTTACGCCATCGCTGGCTGTTGTATATATCCTTACTAAATTCTCGTGCCACAATAGTATCCTTTCTAATTTCAAAACCAAAATTAATTTCAGTTTCAAAATCTATTTTCATTTCCAGATTTTAGGATGAAAAACAAAAACCACGCTGTTACACGTGGCCGTCTGTTTGCTGTTCAGTTTTCGATGGTATTAGTATAGCACACCCTTCCTGCTTTTTTTGTACACAAATCGTACATGAATCAGTCACGTTTCTGCTCAAAAGTGCTACGAAACTGTCACGGATAAAAAGTTATCCACAATCTGCTATGACTTTTTAAAGAATATCAGTGACGTTTGAAAGGGAATAGCATCCGGCCCGAACATCATACGTGCTAAAGTCTGTAAAGCCTCTCTTGCCCGCTTACGGCAAAAGCCGACACTGCAACAAGTATGGCGAGCCGTGTTCTCCCATGATACCCCATCCATATATCTATCCCGCAATATAAGAGCATTTGTCTCATTGATAGATGCCAAGGATTCCATAGAGCGATCCAGTCTTTTAATCAGTGGTTCAATCTGCTGCAGCTCCGCTTGATACTTTGTTATTTTTTCCTGTAAACTCTCCCGTTGCATATAGATTCGTTCTTCCTGACTGATCTTTTCACCGCCATTGCAACCGCCGGTTGGAGAAAGTGTTGACGCAGTCGGTGCAGCATCCTGCTTCAGCATGGCTTCGCAGTCTTCTATATCCGCTTTCACATTGGCTACATACTGCGAGAACTCCCGATACCTCAACAGATACTCTTTCACCGCATCAATATAGTCATTATGATACACTCTTTCTCCTCCTATCTATAAACGGTGGAAAGCAAGGCTTGAGCTTTTTACTCTCCGCCTTGCCCATATCAAGCTTTTACTTCTCTTACACTTATCTTTAAAAATCCGGCACTCTGTGAATACCACTTCCGGCAGTTGACCTCAATCACTTGCCTATCGTCTTCATAAGCTACCCCATTAAGTGCGTCTAGTACAGCCTTCAGCGTATTGTCTATATCCGGTTTCTTCGCCGGCCGATTGATGTTATGCTGGCAGGCCAGCCGCTTACCTTTCGTATATGACTTCGGAATTTTGAAATAGGCATCAACAGTAACGCTAACATAGCAATCAGCCGGAATGATTTTCCCACCGACAGAAAGAAAGTCCTTACGGATCTGCTTCTCATACTTTGCTGTTTTTGCCGGAGTATATATCGTCCCTGTTTTGCGGCTGAACCTTGGCCTGGCTTTTCCTTGCGGTTCTCCTTCAACTATGAATTCCATCACTTCACCTCAAGATTTCATAAAAACAAGAAAAATACTTTTCCCGCGGCGATTGCCAAATAATGGCTGCATAGGCAACACCTTCAATACATCTTTCGTGCTAATCTGGTCACTGCTCCATTTCATAATCAGGACACCATCTTTTTTTAGGACGCGCATGCATTCCGTAAAGCCTTTTCGGACCATATCCTTCCAATCTCCTTCAATCAATCCATATTTCAATGCTAACCAACTGGTTTTCCCCACATGAATCAAATGTGGAGGATCAAATATCACCATATCGAAACGATTAGATTTATATGGAATATCAGTAAAATCACCAATAATATCAGGATCAACTATAAGTTGCCTACCATCACAAAGAGTTGTATTGATTTTCCGCTTATCCATGAAGACGACATCCGGATTATTTTTATTGAACCAAAACATTCTGGATCCGCAGCAAGCATCTAAGATTCTTTTCACATCCTCATTCCCTTTCTGATAGCTATCTTTCACGATTAACCAGGAACAGACATAAGAGCACGGCAGCAATCATGCTACCACTCATGGCGCCCAAGAAAAATATTAATACCTCATTCATTTTCATCACCCGAATCAACTAATACAGCTTCCCCATTTTCGAGCTTGTAAAATGTATCCGCCTTAATAATTTCCCCATCAACTCTAAAGCATTTCACATCCTTTCTGTACACGTCGTCATTGGTCTCTTCCCATTCAGCAAGTACAAGCCAACATCCAAGCGCGCCTTTCGCCTTACTTTGTGCACCGAGTGCGATAGCAACACTGTCCTTACCTTCCACTATTGCCGTGGATCTGTACCCGGATGTGGCTGCCGTGGATCTGTCAAAAGCTTTTTCTTTTATCTTCTCAACGTTAATGTGCTCTTTGATATATTCCATGCCCGCTTTTACAATGCCGATAAGATTAAGCTCCGTCTTAATCGTCAGCTTTTTGGCTACTCTTTTTGTATCAGAATCTTTTTCGTCCGTCACATTTTCAGCTTCAACAACCGCATATCTTGATTGGTTACTGGGGGAATAATAATTAAATACGTCAAATGGATTTTCACAAAAATGCAGGCCTTTATTGCATAACCTTGCTTCTGCTTCTTCATATGTTTTGCCCACTTCATACTGCATATCACGGCATTTCCAGTCTTTATCAAATCCTTTGTATCCTTTCATCGCTTGGCCTCCTGTTATTATCTGTAAACCCTTCCAGTTCGGATATTTTTAAGTACAATTCGTTCAATGACTTCAAACCCAGCTTCTTTGAAAATAGCTTTAGCCTGGTGAATTGCTGTCTCCATTCTGGCCGCATCCGCTTCATCTTGCTTCCGTTTTTCTTCCTGCCGGATTGTTTTGTATGCACCAGCATACGTCGGATCCATATATCCTTCTTCGTTCTTAATCATCGGCGTAGCCCTGCCAGTCTCTGATTTTGCCCTTTTACCAGTACTGCATATGGGTTCACCATTTCATAGATTCGACTTCCCAAGGCTTCATCTATATCGGTCATATCTTTCACCATGTATTCGCTACTGAACAGCGTTGTCAGGTGATTCAAGTATCTGGCGTTAATCAGATCAAAGACGATTTTCAGTTCTTCCCGGTCAATATCTACCAACTTTCCTTCCTGCACCTTTCCAGAAAACTTGAACAGGTCATCAATATACAGATTTTGGCAGGTCTTCCATTTATGCATGGCAGCATCATAATCTGTGCTATAGCTTCTAGATGCTTTTACCAGCTTTGGAACTTCCGCCCGGTAGGAAAAATAGTAGTGCGGTTCATGAAAGTGTTTTGTCAGCTCCTGGCACACGGCAATGCAGATGTGGGTCTTGCCCATACCGGATTTACCAAACAATCCGAATCCAGGACCGCCCGGTTTATGTTCATGCAGATATTGGACAGCCAGGGCCTTCATCTTTCCGGCAACAGGGCTTCTTTTCTCATCAAAGGAATCCAGCGTATATCGCTCGTAGTCTTGGGGAGAGATGCCCGACTGTTTGAGCCTCCGAGCTATCTGCCGCCGCTCCCAGCAATCAGGGCAATAGGCCATAGCTACAGTACCGTTTTCCTTCTCAACGGGTACCCATCCGCTGTTTCCACAACGTGTGCAGTTAATACCGTCCTTGGAAAGTTTTGTCGGTTCTGGCGCATAATGTTTTGCACTTAGCTTCAATTCACTGATGGTGTCCGCAATACTTTCGCTTACTGCTTCCATGTCTAATCACCTCTTTGTCAAAAAGGAATGTTATTTACCTCTTCCGGCGGGCTTTCACTTTTCTTGACGTACCGCCTATCATCGTTTTCTTCTTTCGGTTCATCATATCCGTCTTTCTGCCAACTTCGCAATATCCCGGAAATGTATCTGAGAGATCGTCGTTTTCTGAGTACAGCTCTGTCAATCGCCTTCAGACAAAGATCCAGACCATAATCATCAAGAAGACTTGACAGCCTATCACCTTCCACACTGCCACTGATAGGCTTGATTTTCTCTTGATAAAAAGTGAAGAATTTTTGTCTTTTCACTTCCGCAGGGAGCGCGCTTTCTTTTTTTATTTTTTTATTTACGCTACCCTTACTCTTACCTAACTCTATCTCTAACCTAACTCTATCTCTAACCTGAGGTTCCATTTTGGAGCCGACTTGGTTCCGACTTGGTTCCAGTACGGTTCCATACTGGATACAGGTTGGTTCCGTAGTGGTTCCATTTTGGATACAGGTTGGTTCCAGCAAGATATATTCGCCTTTATCATTGACATCAATCAGACGTGTTTCTTCACAATCTGTAGGTTTATATCGGTCTTTTTTGATGTAGTTATGAATTCTCCAATGTTTAATCACGATTGTTCCGCTATCAAAAAGGATAAGATATTGTTTCGCTATCAATAACTTCATATCGTCCTGTGATGCACCCACAGTCCTCATAATGGTTTTCGCATTTTTCAAGAATCCGTCATCATCCGCACGCAGCAACAGTTGAAAATACAGGCATTGAGTACTTGTCGGCATATCAAGAAATACATCTGTATCAATGACAGACTTACTCATCATTCTTTTATCGGCCATTGTCTCCCTCCTTTCAATCAGAGATGAGGACGTACCGGCGGAAACAGATACGAGCCGCCGGTACTGTCCCTAATTCAATCCAGGAAGGATTATCCTGCATCTTTAAATAAATCACCCTGTGCACGTTCACCATCAATATATTTTTCAGCTTCGTCAATGACATCCGGCAGAGCGTTCAATGTTGAGTCTGCAAGAAATTTAGGATCATTATCATCCGTAGCTTTTAATGCTTCCTTCCGCGCAGGTGTGCTAATCGATACATATTCATCTGTCACCGGTATATAGAGATTGAATCCTATCTTGGCAGTCATAAGGCCTAAATCGTCATAAGATAATGCAACTTCATTCGGAACAATACGATCTTTCATCACATCGCCAATAAAGCACATGATAGCCGCTACATGAGCGGATAAATTCTGAAAAGCACCATAGAATTCGGGGGCAGCTTTTTCTCCTGATTCCATGTAGAAAGATTCAGAAAAGCCCTCGCGAGATTTATCGTAATTAATTTTGATTTTTCCTTTGGCTATCTTTACTTTGGTGATGATAATTGATTTTTCCCGATTCATGATTTCAGCCTCCATTATTCATTTAAAATTTTTTCATCTGCTGATTTATCAGCTGGGATAATTTCCCCGGTTTCCGGGTCTACATTCTGCGGCATGGTTTCTACATCAATAGTCATTGTTTCATCCGGTTCATCTTCCATGTTGTCAGAAATACGAGATTTCACAGTTTCATCTGTAGCGACAGCCTTCACGAAATCTGTAGCGATGGGTGCGTATTTAAGAGCTTGTTTCAACACCGTCTTTTTGGCCATGCTATCAAAGTCCGTCTGCCACGGCCCGTTATGGAAGCTCTTAGATTTCTTTTGGGCAAATTCAAGCACATCCTCATAGCTCATAACTTCAAAGCCGTATCCACCGGTCTTGGTATGCCAGACCGCATAGTACATGGTGACAGAGCCGCGATTACTTTTAGCTGGGATATGCTTTAGCTTCGGTTCTAACCCAAGCTCATACTCAAATTCATCATTTTCATGAACTTCATGGGCCTGGATATCTTTAATTTCTCCAGACCGGTATGCCAAATCAAGAAGGCCCTTATAGCCCAATTGAAATTGGCAAGAATTCCCGTATGGTATCAGGTAAGCTTGTCCAATGGGAGTATTAGGTTCTAGCCCTAATTGAGCGGCCTGCATCATCGCCCCTAAAAAAGACTGTGGTGTACACTGTTGGAGCTTCGGAGTGCTGGAAAGTGCGGTAAAAACCATTCGGGTAAAGCGTTCCGGGGTAATGACAGAAGGGAGTGCCTTCTTGATTTCCGGTTCCATGGCTTTGATAAGCCCTTTCAGGGACGTATCTTTTTGCTGCATTTCCTGCATCTGGGTATTTCTTTTTGTTAGCCCACCTTTTGTATTCATGATTACTTGTCCTCCTTAACTTCTTTAATAGAAAACCTTCGACTTGCCTTGCCGATTGAAATATATCCAGAATCCTTAAGCATCTGATAAACTTCAGGTGCTGCCTTCTTGACTTTGGACAGTGAGCAGGTTTCCCGTGGGCTGGTCAGCTTCCAGATCACTTGGAAAGAGCCAATGCGACCCATCTCTGCCTCTCCCAGCATTTCTTTCAGCCGGTTTTTATTCAGATCAATCTGCTCTTGCAGTTTATCCATGATTTCCGTATCACTGTTGATGCTGGCAATTAGAGTATCTGCTTCTTCCGGAAGCATGATTTCTTCATCCCGACTGTCAGCATACCTGGCAGCCAGTGCCTGGGAGCAGGAAAGGGATCCATCGACCGGCGGAGCAGTCTTCGTCTGAACCAAATTCCAGAATTCTTTTTCAGCCTCAATGAGCGTCCGAATGTCTTCTTCATTCCGTTCAATCCGTTTCCACTTGCTGTCGTTTCCGCCTAGGAGGACGGCAATATACCAGTAATCCGCCCCGGTTACCGCCATGTAGTGTAGACATTGGCAATAATAAGCATCCGGGATTTCACCATCTTTCCATTTCCGGTACTGGCTACTTCCGGCAGTCTTAATTTCAAGTCCTGCATTCTCACCAACCACTGTGCGGTCTACGTTGGCCAGCATGAACGGATATTCCCTGTTCTGCAAGGTTCCCAGACGCATTACCTTTTTACCGGTCTCCTCCTGGAACCAATCAGCAATATTGGGCTCATTCTTGGAGCCCCAGTAAACACGTTGATTTCCTGACAAGTCCGGAGTCTCTGCCTGCCCGGTCTTTTCCAGCCAAAGTTGATATGGGGACTTATAGGGGTTCAATCCCATAATGACAGCCGCATCACTGCCGCCAATTCCCATGTTTCTTACTTTTAGCCATTTTTTATGGTCTTCTGCATCTTTTACCGATAAAATCAAGTCGCAATTTGTATACGCCATTTCATTTCCCTCCAAAATTTGTTAAAATAGAGGCGGAATTGATGAGTAAAACTTTTCCACCTGCCTGCCGTTGGTTGCCTCCAGCGACAGGCTTTTTCTTTCTCATAAAGGTCATTATTTACTCTCCTTTACATAAACAATTAGTTTGGTGCCAGGCTGTACATTACCTACATCAGAAATATGGTTTGCTTGCATTGTTCGGTAAATCACACTCCTTACATCCTCTCGGTTATTGTTGATCTTGGAACAAATATCCCAGACGGTTTCCCCTTCATTGACAACTGTGTGGTATTCAATGTACTTCGGTGCGCTAAAGAGGATATCCCTGCAAGACGAGATGCTGATCGTTCCCAGTATGGCAGTTGCTACCAGTAGTCCGATTCTGCCCCATCTGTAATGTCGTTTCTTTCGGATCATCTTATTCACCTCGCATTCAAAAATTTATTGATGAAATATTCCTGCCCTTTCCCGGTTACAAGCGTTGTACGGGTCAGTCGTACGGACCCATCCGGATTATCAATGGCACGTTCTTTGACTTTAAACAGGCCTAACTCTCTCGCTTTTTGTGTCGGCATGTTCCTGTCGGCACCGCTTTTCATCAAGTACCCATTATCCCGCATCCACTGGAAGAGTCGTTTCTGACCAATATCCACACCATTTTGATGAAGCAGCTTTGCCAGCATACCAATCAGCATTCCGTCTTTGGAAACGTTTACAGCATTAGCAAAAGTGACTTTCGGGCGATCTGCTTCAATCTGCCGTTCCGCTGCCAGTCTCTTTTCTTTTTCTTCCTTGAGATTGGTCGCTAATTTTATCAGGAAGTCGGGAGAAGTAATTGCTTTTTCAATCGTCTCTTCTGTCATGTATGCACCATGCTTACGGATAGTCGGAAGCACTTCTGATGTTACCCAATGCTTGAACTTCTTTGCATTAGGCATCTTGCTGGAAAGGATAAGACTGTAAAGACCTGACTCATTGATGATGATGGTTTCCTTATCTTGATTACCATCAAAGAACATGACCTTGTGTCTGTCCTCTTCATCCACATGGCGATTGATATCTCGACTACCGTTTTGGTACCCGAGAATGTCAGCTACATCCTTCCCCACGAACCACGGGGTATTTTCTCGTTCAAATACTCGGATAGCTCCAAATTCCAGATTATTGAAAACCTTTAAATCATTCATGCCCCTCACCCCTTTTCTCCTCCATCCACTGCTGGTATTCTTCCGGGTGATTATAAACGTATTCTTTGATGTACCACATCAATGTATACATGCCGCTTACCTCCTTTTTTTACGCCCCGCTTCCCTGCTATAATCTATATAGATATGAAGTTCATAGCTGATCATCATTCGACCTGATTGTCCACGTTCCGATGAGCCGGCCGCTATCCGTCCAGAAATTAGCGATATGCCTTATCGGATCAGATTCTGTACCGGTTCCCTCAACACTATCCACCTCTATAACAGAAACTCTTTTAACTCTAAAAACCACATTGGTTGAAAATACGGACTTTTTCTTTTCCATCACTCACACCTCCTGCCTCCTCAATAAACGAATAAACTCGTTTTTATGGCCAAAAAAAATATTATCTTTAGAAATTTTATAAACCTTTGGAATTAACTGAATAAAGCTGTATGGAGCATCTGAACTATCCTCTTCAAGCTTGGCTAAAGTTTGATAATGCACGCCAAATAAGGCAGCTGCTTCTTTTTGCGAATATCCAATATTCTTTCTTGCTGCTTCTAGTGTGATTAGCATTTTATCACCTCCTTTATTCTGAATATCATGATAAACGAGTTTATTCGTTTTGTCAATAATAGATAACGTTTTTTTTCGTTTTTCATAATCTACAACTATTGCTATAAACGATTATATTCGTTATAATATACACAGCAGCTGAGAAAGAAGGTGACCAAATGCCCAGAAATAAACTATCCAAATTTGATAAAGAGCTCCGAGAACAAATATCAAAGAATTTAAAAAGATATACCGAGGGGCTGACACAGTATCAACTTTCAGATATGACAGGAATACCGGTTTCTACTTTATCTGGATATTTTGCTATGCGCTCAACACCGAATGCCGGTAACGTACAAAAAATAGCAGATGCCTTACATATAAAAAAATCCGATATAGATCCACGCTTCTCAGATAGCCTTCTAAACCAAGAAACAGAGATAACAGAACTTACCCAGAGGGATGAACGTGAAATAGAATCCGACCTAGAGGACATGATGAATTCTGTTTCTTCTGCAGCCTATGAGGGCGATGGTGATATAGAAGATATGGAAGCATTCAAAGCCACTATCAAGGCTGCCATGATGGTAGCAAAAAAGATTGCAAAGAAAAAATATACCCCTAAGAAATACCGGAAGGACTGAAACCTATGGATGTGCAGCGAAAAGTTGCCACTCTAATCCGTCGGTACAAAACAGACGATCCATTCCGGCTTGCTTCATATAAAAATATCCACATCATGTATGCGGACCTGGGCGGTAAATTTGGCAACTATCTCAAATATAAGCGTTCAAAATTTATTATCATTGACAATAAGCGGACACCAGAGTCACTGCTGCAATTTGTTTGTGCCCATGAACTCGGACATGCTCTTTGTACCCCGAATGATAATACCCAATGGCTGAAGACCTACACTATGAGTATCAACGCTGACCGTATAGAACATCTGGCAAATCAGTTTGCGGTAGAACTGCTGTTAAATGACGGATACATTGCAGAGCATGAAGGATTCTCTATCTACGCACTGGCAAATTGTAAAGGTGTACCACGTCAGTTTATACAACTGAAACAAACATAAAAAAAGCCCACTATTAGTGAAATAACGGGAAAAGCAATCAATCCGGCATATTGGTTCATTCTCTTAACCATCTTCGCGAAAGATTAGCTAATACTTCATCCAATATGACATGCCCCAAATTGATTGCTTGACATTTTAATTTTAGCATAATTTTACTTTTTTATGAAGAGGAGTAGCCCAATGAAATTAACAAAATTCAGAGTGTTAAATTTTCGTTCTATCATTGACAGCACATGGATTGATTGTGGAAATGTAACGAATATCATTGGCGTTAATGAGGCAGGAAAATCAAACGCCCTGCTTGCTTTATGGAAACTGAATCCAGCAAGAGATGGTGAAATTAATCTTTTAGATGATCTTCCACGTAACAAATATTCCGAATGGAAAGATAATTGTGCTGATAAACCGTTTATCCAAGCATATTTTCAAATTGAAGAAGATACGGAATTGATCAATGCCCTTTCGGAGATCACAAAACATGACAAAGATGAATTGGGCGAACTTTATTTGGAGCGGTATTATGACAGGAGTTATGCTTATCACTTTCCTAACGAAAGAAAGATTACAGAACTACCATCTGAGGACATTCTTCAATTCGTCAATAAGAAAAGAACAGATATTAGTGGAATTAGTATTTCTACCAAGAAAGAATCTGTGTACAAGACGTCCATTATCAATGCTCTAGATTTAATATTAAGACAGTTAACCCAGAACGCTAGTTTAAACTCTAATGATATAAATAATTTGAAGGAAATATTTTGTATTAAAGAAACGCCTAGCGCTGAATCCACAATATTCCCACTTGTTCAAGAAGTATCAGCAAGACTGGAAGAGGCTTCATATAAGTTAAGCATTCCTCCCATTAATATTGATGATGATAAAATATGGGATCTTATTTACAAGCACTTACCATCTTTTGTATATTACTCAAACTATGGAAATTTAGATTCAGAAATTTATCTTCCACACGTTATTGATAACCTTAACAGAAGTGATATCACGGGTGTAGCTGCAGCTAAAGCAAGAACGCTTCGTGTGCTATTTGAATTCATCAATTTGGATCCACAAGAGATTCTTGAATTAGGCACCGATGACCAATATCTGAATGAACAGCAAATAGACGAATTAGCTAAAAAGAAAGAGGAACGTACCGTTCTTTTGAACTCCGCATCCGCAAAACTAACCCAAGAATTCCGACAATGGTGGAAGCAGGGTAACTATGTTTTCGACTTACGAGCTGACGGGAAGTTTTTCAAGATTTGGGTATCTGATGATATCCGTCCGGAAAAGATCGCGCTTGAGTCAAGAAGTACAGGATTACAGTGGTTTCTTAGTTTTTACCTGATTTTCCTGGTAGAAACACAGAACGCATTGAAGAATTCCATACTTCTTTTAGATGAAGCGGGATTATCCCTTCATCCACTAGCACAAAAAGATTTGTTAAATTTTTTTAAAAGCTTGTCCAAGAAAAACCAGATTATTCATACCACTCATTCACCATTTCTGGTAGATACTGACAATATTGATGATGTAAAACTTGCCTACGTTGATTCAGATGGACATACAGTCTTGTCAAATAACCTGCGCGCCAATACAAATCCGAAAAAAGACACCTCAATATATGCGGTTTATGCGGCTCTAGGACTCAGTATTTCTGATATCCTTTTGCAAGGATGTACTCCCATTATTGTAGAAGGCCCTTCAGACCAATATTATTTCTATGCCATTAAAAACTATCTGATTTCTACCGGTAAATGGCATCCAAGAAAAGAATTTGTATTTATGCCTGCTGGAGGCGTAAAAGGTGTATCTGCAATAACAAGTATTATCTCCTCTAATGGTGAATTACCTTTCGTAATATTAGACTCTGACAATAGCGGTAATTCTTTTAAGAGTAAATTATTAAAAGAACTGTATCGTGAAGAACCTCAAAAAATACTTTCTATCGGTGATTTTATCAACAAAGAAATGGCTGAAGTTGAGGATATTATCCCTATTCAATACTTGAATAAAGCAATTGATAGAATATTCCGTGATATCGATGATTTTGACTTCGAAGGCATTTACCAATCTGAAAAACCTATAATCCCCCAAATTGAAGAATGTGCTCAAACTCATAACATTTCTTTGCCCACAGGATATAAAGTAGAAATAGCAAAACTTGCTAAAAAGAAACTATCCAATCTTCAGGAAGAACCCCAATTCATGAAGATTTGGCTGGATCTATTTAATAAGATCCAGTAAATATAAAATAAAAAGCCCCTGCCATATCGCAAAATATGACAGGGGAATGCAACCGGTATTACCAGTACCAGGTTGCGGTTATAATCCACCACTTCGGAGGCTGATTATGTTTGTATTATATCATGTTTGCCTCCCATTAGTATATGAGGAGGTATTATTTTTATGCAAAAAACAGATAAACCATCGGTAAAAGCCGTAATATATGCCCGGTATTCATCCGATCGACAGCGTGAGGAATCCATTGAAGGGCAACTGCGGGTATGTGAAGACTACGCCCGCCGGAATAACATCACCATTGTTCATACTTACGCAGACAGAGCCATGACCGGACGCTCTGATCAGCGGCCAGAGTTTCAGATGATGATTCGCGATGCGGCCACAATGTCCTTCGATATTGTCCTGGTATATAAACTCAATCGCTTTGCTAGAAATCGTTATGATAGTGCAAGATATAAGCACAAACTCAAGCAATATGGAGTTCGTGTCGTATCTGCCATGGAAAATATAGCAGATGATCCATCCGGGATCCTATTAGAATCTTTAATTGAAGGAATGGCAGAATACTACTCTGCAGAACTGGCTGAAAACGTCACGCGCGGCATGACGGAAAACGCCCTGGAAGGAAAATGGGCGGGCGGTATCGTCCCTTTAGGTTATAAATTGGATGAGAAACATCATCTTGTCATTGATGAACCCAAAGCGGCCATTGTCCGGCAGATCTATCAGCTGGCATTGGAGGGACATAATCAGAAATATATCATTGACGAGCTGAATAAACACCATTACACCAATTCAGCCGGCAGGCCATTCTCCTATAATACGCTGCGGGTTATTCTAAAAAATGAGAGATATACCGGTACATTCATCTGGCGGGATATTCGGAAAGAAAATGCTATTCCCGTTATCATTGACAAGATGACTTTTGAAGCTGTCCAGAAACATATGCAGTTCAGGAAGAAGAATCATATCCGCTCATGTAGTAAAGATTTCCACCTTACCGGAAAACTATTTTGTGGCCGATGCAGCAATAAGATGGTCGGAGTATCCGGTACCTCAAAGCAAGGCGTACTGTACTACTATTACGCCTGCACCTCTCATCTGAAAAAGAAATGTCCGTCCAAAAATATCCGGCAGGATGCTCTGGAAAATCTCATATGTAAAATCACGACACAGATACTTTCTAAACCGGAAGCCATCAAAGCTATCGCAAAACAGGCCATGAAGATGCAGAAGGACAAAAAAGAATCACTGGAAATCCAATCTCTTCAAAACCAGATAGCAGACATTAATAAAAAGCTCAAAAATTGCATTCAGGCGGTCGAGAACGGCCTTATTTCTGAGACCATGGCAAATCATATTAAAAATTATGAAAACCGCCTTCAGGGGTTAAAAGATGAGGTTTCCCGGCAGAAATTACTGGAAGGAAGCATACAATTGACAGAGCAACACATTGAATTTTTCTTCTACTCCATTTCCCGGAAATTAAAAACAGCGGACAAGTATAAGAGCATATTGCTCTCGTCTCTCGTCCGCTGTGTAATAGTGCATGAAAATTACATTGAAATTCAGTTCAATTATAAGAACGAACTCCCCATCTTACAGAATCCTGTGAAGGTGGAGAGTTCGTATCTAAATCAAATGGTGACCCAGGGGGGATTCGAACCCACGACCTACCGCTTAGAAGGCGGTTGCTCTATCCAACTGAGCTACTGAGCCATGCTGGTCGGGGCAGCCGGACTCGAACTGGCGACCCCCTGCTCCCAAAGCAGGTGCGCTACCAACTGCGCCATACCCCGCAATACTACAAAAGTATATTACATATAATCTTGTATGTCAATAAAAATGTATTTCATCACACCTTTTTATGCCCCACATCTTCTGCACGGACAATCCCCAAGTAAATACAAGCGATGATCCATGCCACATAATCATCTACAGGAACAGGAATACGGCGGAATCCGTCCGGGATCAAACGCCGCCATCCGGTCGCAGGATGTTCTCTTTTATACCATGTTTCCCCCATTTCCGTGGTATATTTTTCATCCACTAATTCTATTTTTACATTCTTTTCACGCTCTTTCAAGAGCATCACCGTCCGCTGCTGCATCTCTTTATGATGAGTGCCGTTTCCCATCACAATGACACCGATGTCGTATGCGTCAAGAACCCCCTGCATTTCTTTTTCAAAATCTTCTGTTTGGATAACTTTTTTCCATGCGAGACTCCCATCTTTATGGACAACAGCCACACCGGTTTTTACTGAACCGGGATCAAGAGCAAGTATCATGAAACATCTCTTTCTACTTCAATATCAATTAAAAGCGGACCCTCCGAATAGATATCTTTTTTCGCTTTTATAACGAGAACACATTTGCTGTTATATCCTTTTACTTTTTCAATCACCGAAAGCAGTTCCTGCCCTTCCAGCTGTCCTACCTTTCCTGTAATCGGATCCGGCAGTATCCCTTTATCCTTTGCTAAATGGTTCAATTCATTCAGCATACTCAGAACCTGGGCATCCGGCCGTTTAAGACCTTTATAATTGAGCATCTTCGCCGTCATGATAGTTTCATTTGCATGAAAAACCAGATTATTATCATGAACATCAAATTCCACAATTGCCGGCTCCCCCAAAATCAGGTTTCCCGCAGCAACAACACGAACAAGCTTCTTATTGCTTGCACCTGCCACTTGATCAACGGCTTTGTCAAATGCAATCTTCGGCATACGTACAAGGTAGACATCTTTGTCACTGACATTCATTCGTTCTTTCAGCAAATTATTGATATCATTCAAAATACTCCCAAGTACCTGCTCAGATTGTTCTTTGGACATATTCTCATCAACAACCGCATCAGTAAGCACCTGTCCTGCACGAAAAACGACAGTGCCTTCACGGATAGCCGCAATATTCCCAAGAAGCGCTTCCTTCTCGCTGTTCAGTTTTGTAATATTACCGGAAAGTTCTTCTTTTGTTTTTTCCAACTGTTCTATTTCTTCTGCAGACTGCTGGATACCTGCCTGCGCTTCCTGGTAAGCATTTTGTACAGAAAATAGTTCACTCTGCACGTAAGCACGCTGGCTTTCCACCCGTTCCAATTCTTTTACTGTCTTTTCCGATTTTTTTGTTACCCCTTCATACTCTTTATTCCTTGCCTCAAGCTGCTTTTTACCTTCATCAAGTTCTTTATTTTTTACGATGATCTCCTGATTAAGGTTTGCCATCTGTGCCTGTAATTTGCTCAAGCCAAAAAGCGCTACGCGTACATTTTCATTTACTACGGCAAGCACAGCAACTGTCAGGAATGAAATAAGGACACCTGAAATAATCGTAACGATAATGGAAGTATATTTTGGCCGCAGTCCAAAGAGCGTCATTCTCTTTTTCCCCACCTTGGATCCAATTTTATCGCCAAGAAATGCAATGAGTCCGCCCATCAGCATAAGGACGAAAAACATAGCAATGCCAATAAACATACTGACCTCCTTCAGTTAAAATACCACAGCGAAGAAATTAAAAAGAGAGAACGCACAATATAATTACTGATTAACCCGCTTAATCAAGTACACTGCACAAATAAGAGCGATCAGGTTTGGGAGCCATACTGCTGCCACTGCAGAAATTACATGCCCTTTTCCAAGCGCTTCAAGAAATGTCATTACGGCATAATATACAAAAATAATAACTACTGAAAGTCCAAATCCGATTGATGATGATGATCGTTCGCGCTGCACGCCGAGAGGCGCTCCTACGAGACCAAAGACAAAACTCGCAAAAGGAAGTGAAAAACGGCGATGAATTTCCATAACAATGGCAGTCGCATCTTCATGAGCAGCCTCATAAGCTTTTCTTGCTGTAAAGAGCTCCCGAATGGTCATCTCATCATAATCTTTATGCTCCTTTTGTATCGTTTCCGGCGACTGCCCATAAGGAATAAATTGATTCTTAAAACGCATCGTGCGGCTAATTCCATCTTCACCAAGATCATAAATAGTACCGTTTTCCATAAACCATTTACCATCTTTCCAAACGGCATTTGGCGCATTTTCCACGCGGATAACAGCTTCATTTTGGAATTCCTGAATCGTTATATTTTCCAATTTTTTATTTTCAGGATTATATCTCCTCGCATAAAGCAAATGGGCAATTTTTCCATTTTGTACATCACGAAGAATAACATGATCCGTAACCCCCGGATTCAAATTACGTTTAATTTCAATATTGATAACCTGTTCATATTTCCGATTCGTCCATGGCACCACATACTCATTAAAAGCCACCGCACATAAACTGATTAAAAAAGTAAGGATAAAAATAGGCATGACCAATCGGCTAAAGCTCTGTCCGGATGTCCGCATAACAATCAATTCGCTGGAACCGGATAGCCGGGATGTCGCCATTAACGCCCCCAATAAGACCGCCATAGGAAACGTATAAACAATAATCCGGGGCAGTGCCAATATAAATATTTTCAGTGCCGCGGTAGAAGATGCACCATATTTTGTAACATAGTCCGCAATTTTCAGCAGTGTATCCGCCCCGAGAAATATAGCAGTAAATGCGGCAACACCAAACAAAAAAGGTCCCAGGAATTCCTTAAGGATATATTTATCAAGTATACGCATCAGAATCCCACTCCTTTAATCAAATAAATCATAGGCTGAAATTTTCTCCCAGGTAGAATTTTCTCGCCACAGGATCTGCAGCAATATCACCGGATTTTCCATTAAGCAGAATTTTCCCTTCTGAAAGGATATACGCATTATCCACAATCCGAAGAGTTTCACGAACATTATGATCTGTAATTAAAATACCGATACCTCTTGTTTTAAGATGCATGACAACGCTTTGTATATCTTCGACAGCGAGAGGGTCTACACCGGCAAAAGGTTCATCCAGCAATATAAAGGACGGCCCCATGGTCAAAGATCTGGCAATTTCTGCCCGCCTCCGTTCGCCGCCTGAAAGGGCATCTCCCCTTGTATCCTTTACATGAGTAATATGAAACTCCTCCAGAAGCCCTTCCGCCTTTTCTTTTCTCTCTGCAGGGCTTAATTCTGTTCTTGTTTCCAGTAAAGACATCATATTTTCCCATACTGTCATTTTGCGAAATATGGAAGCTTCTTGGGGTAAATAGCTGATACCGAACTGATGCCGTTCATGAATAGGCATATGATCCAAAGATTTCCCACCAGCAGTCACATCCCCTTCATCAGGCCGGATAATGCCGACAATCATATAAAAAGTTGTGGTTTTTCCCGCACCGTTAGGCCCGAGCAGACCTACAACTGTTCCCTGTTCAACTTCTACATTTACATCATTAACTACGGTACGTTCTCCGTAGCGTTTGATTAAATGATGTGTTTCTATTTTCATTTGTGATCCTTATCAAAAAAAGAACTTTGTGCCGGTTCGTCGGCATAGGATGGTCTTCCTGCGATAGGAGTTTCTTCTGTCACGCGTTCTGTGCCGCCTGTTTCAGCGGCTTGGGTTCCGGCAGCCATACTTGATGCGCCTGCAGTGTTTGTAATTGTGATTGTGCTTCTTCCGGAAGTCTCTACAATTTTCTCTGCATCCCGCATAATCAGCTCAGGTCCGTCAAAAGAATTCCCATTTTGCACAACATGGGCATTTCCTGTCAATATCAGTTTACCATCGATCCCTTCCTGTCCACTTCTTGTATAAACAGCTTTGTCCCCGTATCCATTCATTTGATGCATAGTACTGGAAAGGTGTACTCCACCGGTTGCTTCTATCTTTACCTGTTTCATATTTCCTTCGATCAAAGGCGCCTCGATAATACCATCAACAGATTCCAGGTAACCATTCCCCTGAATTTTGCCGAATCCGGTTTCCGGATTATACATGATATCGTCTCCTTTCATCGTGCGCTTTTCCGCTTCATCATGAATATAGACTCCACCTACACCGCGAGTTGTTTTATCTTCATATAAATACATTTTTTCCGCGGTCATAACAGTCTGGTCTTTTTGGTACTCAACACCTCCATCAAGCCATGCGCTACGGTTTTCAAAATAATACTGGCCTTTTTTACCGGTAACTACAGCGCCCTCATTAGCATGAATAACCACATTCCCTGTCGCAATGACTGTTTTAGCTTTTCCATCATAAGTCAATACATCGGCGGTGATATCATCTGCCCATGCCGTACCGCCTGCTGCAATTAAAAATACTGCCAGGAACCCATATATTTTCCTCACTTATTTGCCTCCTTATCAGCAAGCTTAGCATGTCCTTTTGCTACAATTTTTTCAAGTACACGATCGGCCGTAAATGAATCTGCTGTTAATATTCGCCCATCCTTTTCCGCGGTAAACGAGCAATCTGTGGATAAAACCTGCTTCTTCCCATCATAAGTCAGGTTTTTGGCATAAAGAATAAGGCCGTCTTTCGTCTTTCCCTCAATATCTCCCTCAAGATTTACTGTTTGCTCCGCTCTTTTTATGACCCCCTTCTTTGCTTTGATAGACAATTCATTCCCATCTTCTGCAAAAAAGCCTTCTATATCCGTAAGATAAGCCGTATTTCTGTCACTCTCCATCTTAACATGACGCGCCTTCAGATTCCATATCACTTTACCGTCTTTTTCTTCATTCAGGTTAATATCATTGAACTCCACTGCCTGTGTCGTATCATCACCAGTAAAAACAGAATTACCGTCTCCTTTAAAAAGTATGTACACTCCTAAGGTGATCAAGACCATGAGTACTACACCAATAATAGATTTTTTATGTTTTTTCATGTACTGCCTCCCTCCGCTCTTTCCGCAAAAGGTACTCCGTGGATAATTTCCTTTTTTTCTTCATCTGTCATCCGGCAATACATCTCAATACTCCATGGTTCCGTCCAAAAAAGATGCTGGAACCACATCCAATCGGCAGGATGTGCTTTAATAAACTCTTCCATAATGGTAGCCATTTTTTGTGCGTTCACCAGCAAGTCATGTTTTTTATCTCCGGTTTCTTCATAATAAAAATGCTTTCCTACACAAATGGTATTCCCTATGCAGTCTTCATTCCTAACTACAAAGATAGGAAGTACCGGAGCTTTGAACTTCTTGGCAAAAACCACGGGTCCCTGGGGAAAGGAGAAAATCCGATTCATGAAACGAACCGGTATCCCCACTCTATCTCCATCTTTATCAGATAAAAATCCGAGAATATGGTTCTTTTTCATGGAACGGGCCGCTGCAATCATTTCATAGCCGCCTGTTCCCGTCAGATAAATATGTTCGCCTGATTCCGCCCGATATTCATTAATAATCCTCATCAGAGCATCATCTTTCTGTTTTTTGCCAATAGCGGACGTATCATATCCATGCAAGGCAAGACCGGCTCCAAGCCATTCCCAGTTTCCTACGTGGGCAGTAAGCCCCACAATCCCTTTCCCCTCTGCATATGCAGCCTCCAGATACTCCGGATGATCAATAGAAACATATTCATCTATATGAAGTTTCTCTCGGCACAGCCGCGGCATATACAGCATTTCCATCGCCGACATTCCTACACGTTGATACACTTTATTCAACAGCCGCTCCGCATCTTCTCTTTCACATAACAGACCTGTCATAATCTGCTCAATTCCACGATTACGTTGTTTCGGTATCCGGTTCATAATTGCCGGCCCCAGAAAAGAACCTATAGCTAAAATATTTTTATAGGGCATTCTGCAAAGTATGCTGCTGACCATCTTAAGCAAATAATATTTTACATTAGAAAGCATGTCTTCTCTTCCTCAAAAATCAGTTTCCTAAATTATATAACTATTGCCGGGCAGGTGCCTCTTGCATTTCCGAATAAAATGACGCAACCGCTTCATCCCACCGTCCCTGTTCCTTGAGTATTTCCTCAATAAACTCTCTCGCTGCTCCACTTCCCCCGGCACGGCGGGAAACAAATTCCGCCTTTTTTAAGTTTTCAGGAGCTCCATTTGATGGACTGCCTGCTATTCCAACTTTATCAAAAAGAGGCAGATCATTTAAATCATCTCCCATGAAAGCGACTTCTTCCCAACACAAACGATACTTTTCCAATGCCGCTGCCACGGCCTGTACCTTATTTTTCACCCCCATAAGGAGCACATCTACTTTTAATTCCTCCGCCCGCACACGGACAATATCCGAAGTACGCCCAGTAATAAAACCGGTAATATATCCCATACGATGTGCCAGCCCCAAGGCCATTCCATCCTGGGCGTGGAAGATTTTATAAGCTTCGCCTTCCGTCCCTAAAATCAATGTACCGGAAGTCAAGGTTCCATCTACGTCAAAAAAGAATGCCTTTATACTTCGCGAACCTCTCATCAGACCACACCTTGTCTCAACAAATCTGTGACATGCACCATACCTATAGATTTTCCATCCTTATCCACTACAGGAAGCACCGTGATAGGATGAGGCACATGTTTTTCCATTTTATGGAGTGCTTCTGCCGCCAACTTATCAGCAGTTATTACCAAAGGATTCTGTGTCATCACTTCTTTTATGGTGAGCATCAGAAAATCTTTTTCTTTTTCCAGCCCACGACGGACATCCCCATCTGTCATAAGCCCCTTCAGCTTAAACTTTCCATCCACAACAGATACCGCACCAAGCCCCATTTTAGTCATCACAAAAAGCGCATCCTTAACAGAAGCAGTTTCTTTAATTACGGGATTGTCACTGCCATGGTGCATAACCATTTCAACAGTCATAAGCAGACGTTTTCCCAAAGATCCGCCCGGATGAAATACCGCAAATTTATCGGCAGTAAAATTCTCCTTTTCCATAAGCGCCACTGCCAAAGCATCGCCAAGTGCCAATGCCGCTGTCGTTGAACTGGTCGGAGCCAATCCGAGGGAATCAGCCTCTTGTAAAACACCTGCATCCAATACAACATCTGCATTTTCTGCCAGCGTAGAATGGGTGTTCCCAACAACAGCAATCAATTTCGCACCGATTCTTTTCAGCGAAGGCAGAATGTTTAATATTTCACCGGTTTCACCGCTATTGGAATAAGCTACAACCACATCTTCAGCTGTCACCATTCCCAAATCTCCATGGATACCTTCCGCAGGATGAAGAAAAAATGACGGTGTTCCCGTACTTGCCATAGTTGCAGAAACTTTTTTTGCAATATGCCCAGACTTTCCCATTCCCGTCAGTATGACACGACCATTTGCATGAAGAATCAAATCGACAGCTAATTCAAAATTATTATCCAGTTTATCAATCAGGCTCAAAATGGCATCCGCCTCATCACGAAGCACCCTTATCGCTGTTTCTATCGAAGACATGCTTCCTCCCTTGATAAATCCATGCCGCTGGCAGCGGCTCACCATTAGGCAACTATGTCTTATCTTACGCTAAAAAGAAACGGTTTTGTTCTGTATCAATTTATTATACTATATTCTCTTTATTATTAGTTAATGTCTTCTTATTTATCGTGTTTCACAATTTCATTGATCTTAATTAAATCTTTCAGCAGCCCCTCCAAAGATGACAAATAAAGCATATTCGTAGAGTCAGACAGACCTTCCGGCGGATTATCGTGAACTTCCATAAAGAATCCATCCACTCCGCTTGCTGCCGCCGCACGTGCAAGATAAGGAATCATATCCCGCTGCCCGCCGGTTACCGTACCCATAGCTCCCGGCAGCTGCACACTGTGGGTAGCATCATAGATAACCGGATAACCAAACTTCCTCATCATCGGGAAAGAACGCATGTCTACTACAAGATTATGATAACCGAAAGATACACCTCGTTCGGTGACGGCCAAATTGGGATTATGAGCTTCTTCCATTTTATTCAGCACGTTTTTCATATCTTCAGGCGCCATGAATTGTCCTTTTTTTACATTTACCGGTTTTCCTGTCATCGCCGCCCCGTAAACCAAATCGGTCTGGCGGCAGAGAAATGCGGGGATTTGAAGCATATCCAACACTTCCGCGGCCTTTTCCAATTGAGTCACATCATGCACATCGGAAAGCACCGGCACATCCAGTTCCTTTTTTATAGACTTTAGAATTCGAAGACCTTCCTCCAGCCCCGGACCACGAAAAGAATGATAAGAAGAACGATTTGCCTTATCAAAAGATGCTTTAAAAATATATTGTACACCTAATTTTTCACAAATTCTTTTCACTTCACGGCCAATCATCAATGTGCGGTCGTAGCCTTCAATCACACAGGGGCCGGCAATTAAAAATAATCTGCTTCCATCAATAGTAAGATTTCCCACCTGAATTGTTTTCATAATTGGCTCCTTTCGAAATATGCGTTTACTTTCTTTAGATCTTCTTCCGTGTCAATCCCTATATCTTCCGTCTCTACCGTAATTACACCTATTTTATGCCCGCTTTCCAACGCCCTCAGTTGTTCCAAAGACTCTGCCATTTCAAGCGGCGTCTGCTTCATGTGGGCATATTTCAGAAGAAACTCTCTCCGATAGGCATAAATTCCTATATGTTTTAATGCGGGAACCACAAAATCATGGCGGGGATAGGGAATCAGCGCTCTTGAAAAATATAATGCTTCGCCCTTTTGGTTGACAACAACTTTTACCGCCGACGGATCTTCGTAGTCGTCATTTTTTAACGGCGTTGCCACTGTCACCATATCAAGTTCCGCCCGTTCAACAAGTGTCTTCGCAAGAAGATCGATAACATTGGGATCAATCAGAGGCTCATCTCCCTGTACATTGACAATGATATCATAATCCGGCAGACTTTCCGCCACTTCCGCTAAACGGTCAGTCCCGGTCGGATGATCAGCAGAAGTCATCACTACATCTCCACCAAAAGACCGGACTTCTTTTTCAATATCTTTATGATCCGTAGCTACGATGACCACATCAGGCAGCATCGCCAAAATCGCTCTTTCATAAACACGTCGCACTAACGTTTTTCCCGCAATCATCCTCAGCGGTTTTCCCGGCAGACGTGTCGATGCATAGCGGGAAGGGATTATACAGGCAATTTTCATAAAAAGACCTCCCATTGTTCCTGAAGCTGTGCTTCTCCATTTTCAGCAAATTTCATTTCTATCTCCAAAACATAAAGAGGAATTTTACTGTCTTCCGCTTTACTTAAATTCAGCATCTTTACCGCATCTTTTTCTGTCACCGTGATCAGATCAGCACCACTATATGCAGCTGCCATTTCAGCAGATTCCATATCTGCTGATGTATATACATGGTGATCCGGAAAAAACATACTTCCCACAGGGTTCAGCCCCGCCTCTAATGTTGTTTCTTTAAACGCTTCAGGATTTCCTATTCCTGAAAGAATAAACGTCCTTCTCCCTTTCTGGCAGGATAAACAGTCTTCTTTGATTCCTTTTTTCCATTTATTGAAAGGAACAAGCAATGACGGCGAATGGAAAGATTCAAGGATAAGCGCCTGCGGTGCCAATCGAAAAAGGTTCTTCTTTATATCCGCTTTCACAGACACATCTGCCTGCTCACTTTTAGTGAGGATAAATGTATGGGCACGTCGTAATGCCTCCATAGGCTCACGGAGAAGTCCGCGGGGCAGGGAGTATCCGTAACCGAAAGGATTCGTGCAGTCTATGAGAACGATGTCTAAATCCCGCTTCATATCCCAGTACTGAAAACCATCATCTAAAAGCAATATATCCGCCCCCAATTTAATCGCTTTTTCCGCAGAAATGATCCTGTTACGTCCCACAAGAACAGGGACATCAGGAATTTTTAACGCCATCATATAAGGCTCATCTCCCGCCAGTTTCTGGGAAATCCGCAAAAATCGTCCGTCAGATACAACTCCTCCGACTTTTTCCAATCCGCTTTTATAACCGCGGGAGAGAATGGCCAGATGATGCCCCTTTTTGTGAAGCATTTCAGCCAGCTTTAAAATACACGGTGTTTTCCCCGTTCCACCGGCCGTAATATTTCCAACACTGATAACAGGTATCGGCATACGGCGGGCATTTCGCCCAGCCTTCTCATATTTTTTCACGACACCTTTTTCATAAACCCCTGCAAGAAGCTCCAACCCGCCAAGAACAATCTTTCCTATCTTTCCCGGCGACGGATTTTTTTGGAGTCCAAGTATGTAAGACTCAATACTCATCAGTATTCTCCATTAAATCAATCTTATACTTTTCAGCAAGTTTTGCAAAAGTATCTACATTCCTTTTCGTCGCCCCCTGATTCTCCGCCACCACAGACAACGCCGCTTCCCCCATAGCCTTCATTTTTTCGGGATGAGCCAATAAATCCCGCAGCGTTTTTTCTAATTCAGACTCATTTTGTGCCATGCAGCAGACACCACGCTTAGACAGCAGATCAAATATTTCCCGGAAATTGAACATATAAGGACCCACAAGCACCGGTTTCCCATGTGCCGCAGGTTCCAATATGTTATGCCCCCCCACCTTTACAAAACTTCCGCCAACAAAAACTACGTCCGCAAGACTGTATAAACGTCCCAATTCACCAATGGTATCAAGAATAATAACCTGATGGCCTCTCCCATCATCTTCTTCCGTCCCCATCTTAGAGCGGCGGAGAACACTGTATCCAAAATGCTTCACCAGAAAGCGGACAGACGGTGCCCTTGTAATCTCACGTACTGCCAGAAGCAGCCGGGCGTCAGGATACTCTTTCAGAATCTTGCCAAATATACGAAGAATAATTTCTTCTTCTCCGTTATGCGTACTCCCTGCTACAATCACAGGCCCTTTTCCATCAAAGTGAAATTCATGACGAAGCTGTTGTTTCTCTTCTTCCGAAACTTCCACATAGGTTTCATCATACTTTGTATTTCCTGTAATTGTCACCCGATCAGAAAGTGCTCCCATAGAAATAATATGTTCTGCATCAATGCCCGACTGCATACAAAATTTTTTAATTTGGAGAAGCATGCGCGAGGTAAAACGCCGGATCAGGGAATACCTTTTCATAGAACGGTCACTGATACGGCCGTTCATCATCATAACAGGAATATTCTTTCTCCATGCCAGCCGAAGAAAATTTGGCCACAATTCCGTTTCAATCAGAATAATTGCTTTAGGATTCACTATATTCACAATTCGTTCTGTGATAACAGGCAAATCAAAAGGAAAAAATATATGGCCGTCCGCCTCGGGCATAATCCTTTGCGCCATTCGGTGACCTGTAGCAGTAACGACGGATACAACGACCATTTCTTTGGGATAGCGTTTTTTCAATTCTCTCACAATAGGACTGGCTGCGACAACTTCACCCACCGACGCCGCATGTATCCAGATTGCATTATGATAAGCAATCTGTTCCAAAGTCGGCGTCGGCATAATCCCGGCACTCTGCTTCAGTCTGTCATAAAAACCGTCTTCAAAAATAAGACGGTAAAGCAGTACCGGCACCTGAAAGAACCAATAAGCAACCAGACAGACATTATAAAACCAGTACAAGTTATTTTTCTCCTTCCGGCTGTTTTATCGACATGGTATACAGTTCATGATATAAACCGCCCATAGCCATAAGTTCTTCATGTGTTCCCTGTTCTTCAATCCGTCCTTTATTCAGCACCAATATCTGATCAGCATTTTTAACCGTCGATAAACGATGGGCGATAACAAACGACGTCCGTCCTACCATCAGTTTATCCAAAGCATCCTGTACAATTTTCTCGCTTTCTGTATCCAAAGCGGAAGTAGCCTCATCCAGGATCAAAATGGCCGGATCTTTCAGTATTGCCCGTGCGATAGCAATACGCTGCCGCTGCCCGCCGGACAATACAAGCCCCCGGTCTCCAACTTTCGTATCTATGCCATGAGGAAGTTCTCTGATAAAATTTTCCGCATTTGCTGCTTTTATAGCTGCCCAAACCTCTTCATCCGTCGCATCCAGTCTTCCATAAAGAACATTTTCCTTAATTGTCGTATTAAAGAGAAGTGTATCTTGAGGTACAAGACCTATATTTTCCCTTAAAGAGCCGACAGTCACATCGCGGATATCCATACCATCAATGCAGATTGCCCCTGCGCTGACATCATAAAAGCGGGGAAGCAGGTTTGCCACCGTGGTCTTCCCCGATCCCGATGGACCGACAAGAGCAATGGTCTGTCCCGGCTCCGCGATAAAGTTTAAATCTACGAGAACTGGATTTTCTTTTTCATAGGAAAAAGAAACGTGCTTTGCCTCTACTCTGCCTCTCTTAATAATGAGCTGCTTTGCGTCCGGCTTATCCTGTACTTCCGGCTGCTCATCAAGGATGGCAAAAACACGGTCAGCTGCAGCCAGTGATTTTTGGATATTCCCAACACTTTCCGCCACGCGCCGTGTCGGATTCGCCAAATTGATGGCATAAATAAGAAACGCAATCAGTTCCCCGGTCGTCATCACCCCGTCAATAACGGAAACACCGCCATACCAGATAATAGCGCACACCGCAATGGCCGCTAAAAATTCAACAAAAGGCGTCATCTGACTCTGTTGGCGGATGGAACGAACCGTTGCGCTGAAGCTGGAACGATTAATTTTTTCAAACCGTTTTTCCTCATAACTGCCGCGGTTAAAACTCCTTACAATACGAACTCCTTGTATCGTCTCCTGCAGCATGGAGGTTACATCAGCAAGGCATTCCTGTACCACCCTCCCGCTGGTATGCAGTTTTCTGCCGAAAAACTTAATCACATAAGAAACCAGAGGCACGATGATGAGACAAAGCACGGTCAGCTTCCATTGCAGATAAATCATAGACGCAAAGGAGCCGATAAAAATTGCACTTTCCTGTACAAGAGAAATAAAATCCACCACGATGGCCGTTTGCAGCGCAGCAATATCATTAGTCAGATTACTCATGATATCCCCCGTACGGCGGCGATCATAGTAGGAAATGGACAAAACCTGCAAGTGATGGTAGAGAACATTACGGATATCCATAATAACCGCCTGTCCGATATACCCCATCAGATATCGATGCCCGAAAGTCGTGAGCGCTCTGATAAAGAAAGTTACTAAAATAGCTACAATGACCAAGTACAGCATTCGCAAGTCCTTTTGCTCCAGCACTTGGTCAATCACGTCCTTAATAATCCATGGAACCACCAAATTTGACAATGCTACAAAAAGCATGAAAACAACTGACAATATTAATAACTTCTTGTATGGCCACAAGTAAGACAGAAGACGTTTATAACTATTTATCTTATTTTTTTTACTACTCATTATTTCCCCTCTGCTGTCCTTAATATAAGTTCCGCCGTACGACGAACTGCTCCGCCTTCACCCAGCACGGCACGTACAGATTTTAATTCTCTTATATTCTCCTGCCGCTTTACTTCATCAGTCAGCCACGGCAGCACGACTTCCGCTATATTTCCGGCAGTAACTTTATCCTGTAAAAGTTCAGGCGTCACTTCTTTATGAAGCAGTATATTCGGCAGCCCCGCATACTCCACCCGTACAAGATGCTTGGCCAGGAACCAGGTAATCGCAGATAATCGATACACAAGCACAGTAGGAAGCCCCATCAGCGCTGTTTCAAGAGTAGCGGTTCCAGACGAAGCGATACACGCCGTACAAATCCGCATCAGATCATATATCCGGCCGGCCGTCACAATGATATCCAATCTCGGTGAAGCATTTTTTAAAAACCCTTGAATAAACTCCGATGAAATCGTACCAGCACGGGACAAAAAGAATTGGCACTCACATTTTTCAGTAAGTATATCCGCTGCTTTAAGCATGGCGGGAAGAAGTTTTTCCACTTCATTTTTTCTGCTTCCCGGCATAAGCAGAATTCTTTTTTTTACTCTGTCTCCCCCAAAAAACATCATTGCCTCTTCATAAGACATAGACGCTTTCACAGTATCTGCCAAAGGATGCCCCACAAAAGTCACCCGGGCTCCAGCTTCTCGATAAGCCTCCGCTTCAAAGGGAAATATAGATGCCACATGCTCCACATCACGAACAATATTCTTTGCCCGTCCCTTGTGCCAGGCCCAAATTGTCGGTGCAATATAGTACACTACCGGAATGCCCAGCTCTTTTGCCACGTGGGCAATCTTCATATTGAACCCCGGATAATCCACACACACAACTACATCCGGTTTTTCTTCCATCATAGCATGTCTAAGGAATGTCCGTAACTTAAAAAACAGTGATAAATGACGAATGACTTCTACCACTCCGATAATTCCCAGATTACCAATATCATAAATAATACGCACTCCCGCATTACGCATATTATCTCCGCCCATGCCGAAAATATCAGCATCAGGATATTCTCTTTTAATTTCCGCGGCAACAGCGGCGGCGTGCATATCCCCGGAAGCTTCTCCGGCAGACATCATAATTTTCATAAATGCTCCTGCTCCACGGATAGAATAGCAATTCCTGCACAATCCGCCTCTTTCAGCACGGACGTTTTTTCCACAAATAAGGTGCGATACGCCTCAATGGCAAGTACTTTGCATCCGGTTTCCATCATAGAATGTAAAGTTTCCAATCCGACAGCGGGTACATCAAAACGCAGATCCTGATCCGGTTTTGCCGTCTTCACCACCACGGCTCCCCCGCGGGCCAGCATACCACCGCGTCTAATACAGGCATCTGTCCCTTCAATCGCTTCCACTGCCATAACCGCCTGATCTTTGATGACCACCGTCTGCCCCAGATCCATACCGCCAATGGCCTTAGCCGCCTTAAAGCCGAATGCTACATCAAGCATTTCATTTTCTGTCGGCCGGCGTTTGGTAAATATTTGCGGACCCGGCATTAAAGGCTTTAAATATTTCGTTTGATCCAGCACTGAAATCCCGTCTTTCCCCAATTCTTCCACAAGTTCCAAAGTAATCGTGTCATCCTTGAAATTCTTTTTCCTCAATCGATTCAAAACCTTCAGCGCACGCAAATCAGGAATCACATGATCCTTATACAGCCATTCTTTTGTTACTTTCCCAAGCATTGTGACTTCCTGCACGCCTTCCGACAAAAGCGTTTTAATGACCTTATTCAATTTAAAGACGCTGATTTCATAATAAGCATCAGCTTTTTCTTTTAGTTCCTTTTCGACTCCTGGAATCACAGCAATGCATACAACCTTATATCCCTGTATATGTGCGGCCTCTATAAATTCCACCGGAAGTATGCCGATTCCGGCAAGCAGTCCTACGGTCTCCATCGTTCCCCCTATCATTCTACCCTTTGAGTATTTTACCATATATTTCGTATTTTACGGAAATTATCGATTCTATATCAAAATACTTTTTTATGCTAAAAACGTATGCTAAACAGCCTTATACAAATCATTTTTATATGCTTCTTGAAAGAAATATAAACGCAAGGTATACTTAAATTATTATAATTTAAAGGGGGAATTACTTTGCTAAACAAAATCAAAAAAGTTTTGTCCAGTGTCGCATTGATCAAACAAATCGCTGTCGGCTTGGTCATCGGTATCCTGATTGCCGTCTTTACACCGACGGTAATCCCTGTCGTTAAAATTTTTGGCGATCTCTTCGTCAAAGCACTGAAAGGCGTTGCTCCCGTCCTCGTATTTTTCCTTGTCATGAACGCGATGGCACAAAAAAAAGAAGGGACGAACGCAAATATGAAACCGATCATCATCCTGTATGTCATCGGAACCTTCTGTGCCTCTCTCGTCGGCGTGGCATTGTCATTCCTTTTCCCGACCGTACTTCATCTCCAGGTGGCAGCCGATGCCAAACTGGCTCCGCCTTCCGGCATCATCGAAGTATTGCACAATGTAATTCTTTCCGTTGTAGATAATCCGGTCAATGCGCTTCTTACTGCAAATTACATCGGTATCTTGGCCTGGGCGATCATTGCCGGTCTTGCACTCAAAAGTTACGCAAACGGCACAACAAAATCTGTGCTTGATGATATAGCCCGTTCTATCACTCAGGTCGTCACCTGGGTCATCCACTTCGCTCCGCTTGGCATCATGGGGCTTGTTGCTGACTCTGTCGGTACTGCCGGTGTAGATGCCCTGTTGGGATATGCAAAACTTTTGGCTGTCCTGATCGGCGCCTACATTCTTGTTGCTTTTGTTATGAATCCGATTATCGTATTCCTCAATGTTCACCATAACCCTTATCCTCTTGTCTGGACAACAATCCGTGAAAGCGGTGTATATGCATTCTTTACAAGAAGTTCCGCAGCAAACATCCCGGTCAATCTGACCTTGTGCAAGCGGCTGGGCCTTAACCCCGATACTTTCACAATTTCTATTCCGCTCGGTGCAACTATCAATATGGCGGGCGCTTCCATTACCATTTCTGTACTGGCTTTAGCTGCTGCCAACACATTGGGAATTGTTGTCGATCTTCCGACAGCGCTTCTTCTGTGCCTGATTTCCACAGTTGGCGCCTGCGGCGCTTCCGGTGTAGCCGGCGGTTCCCTCCTTCTGATTCCTGTGGCCTGTGCCTCTTTCGGTATCAGCAATGACATTGCCATGCAGGTTGTTGGTGTAGGCTTCATCATTAGTGTTCTTGAAGATGCCTGTGAAACGGCACTGAACAGTTCCAGTGATGTCCTCTTTACTGCTGTTGCTGAATTTTCTGAACGCCGCAAGAATGGAACTTTTGATCCTAAAGATATGGTTCCCCACAACTGAATCTGATACAAAAAAGACTGTGAAAATGCGAAATACTTTTCACAGTCTTTTTTCGTGTGCCTTATGGCGGATATTCCGCATTCAATCTGATCTATACCTCTATCAAAAAAGCTCCGGCGGTTTTCATTTTTACATCTCCATAGCAGAGAATAAATTTATCTATATACCCCGCCAATTCCTTAAAAACTGATGCCTTAATAGAGCCTCCCCACTCCGATCCCCAATCATAATCAGAAAAAGATTGCATAAGCTTCATCCCTGCCGGTGACAAATGTAATTCACGTTCTGTTTCATGACTTCCTGCATCGATACCGGCTGCCCGAAGGAGCTGCACGGATACAATCAGCGCTGCCACCTTTTTATTTTTACATGCGGCAACAGTCATCGCACGTCCCAAAAGCCGGTATACCCTTTCATTTCTTTCCTCTTTTGGAAAGAATATACTGACCAACTCAATCACATAGTACCAGCACTGCATTTCTTCATAGGATAAATTCATCATATCCAAAAGCATCCGGCTCTCATACTGGGACATGAAAAAATTCTCGCCATCTTTCCACGCAGTGAACCGAAGAAACGCAAAAGAAACCATGCCGCCGCTTCCACATCGTTCAAGCACCGTCTTGCCTACATAGATCCGTACTAATCCGGCAGATAAAGTAAATACATCCGCAATTTTCCCGCCATCCTTCCCCGCATGAGCATGAAGAAGGATCCCCCCATCATTTTCAAGCAATTTATTCATGACTGTCTGGTTCCGTTTCTTCTTTACGATCCATTTCCGCCTTCACACGCATAATACGGAATCCGTACATTTTAAGTACGGTAAACTTCCACCCGCCAAAAGAAATATGATCACCGACTTGGGGTATCCGTTCCAATTTCGAAAAAATCAGCCCGCCAATCGTATTATTTCTTTCTTCATCATCAAACTCCATTTGGAGCCTTTCAGAAACATCTTCCAGGATGACGGTGCCGTCAAACTCATAAACATGGTCATTTACACGCAAAATTTCAGCAGGCGCGTTGCTCTCATTCTGCGGAATTTCTCCAGCCAGCTCTTCCATCAGATCCTCCAGCGTCACAAGGCCTGACGTCCCTCCATACTCATCCACGACGACCGCCAGGTATGTTCTCTTATTCTTCATCATTTGAAGGAGGGCCGGCGCGGGCATAACTTCAGGTACAGTCAGTATTTCCCTCATGATTCTTTTTATATTGTACTCACCCCTCAAAAGGCTTTCTAAAAAATCTTTTACATGAATAAATCCAAGAATATGATCCTTGTCCTCCATACACACGGGATAACAGGTATGATGCGTTTTTGAAATATTCCGGCGCATTACGTCCATATCATCATTAAAATCCAAAACGACCATATCATTCCGGGGAATCATGACATCCCTCACATCTAAATCAAAAAAGTCAAAAGAATTTTTGATCAACGTATTTTCAAGAGTATTCAAACGCCCGCCGCGATGACTTTCTTCCACGATGCAACGGATTTCATCTTCGGTATAAGTGAAATTAACTTCGTCTCTGCACGGGATTCCTTTCGTATCCAATATCTTTTTTACCGCGAACAAGCCGATGAAAATGAAAGGCTTCCATAGCCTGCCAGACAAATTGATGAACCATGTATAAGAGGATAACATGGACAGCGGCCTGACCAATGATATGGATCCCGGCACAAGAATGGTAAAAATCCAATAGAGCATCAGTGCAATAACAATGTAGGCAGAAACACCGGCATATATCAGCACCGCGGGAAAAAAATTTGTTTCTTCCCAAAACAAAACCGTGTGACGGACACTCTGATATAAAGAAAGGGCAAAAATGCTGCTGCAGAAAAGATAACCGATCTGTGTCCCCGCAAGTACCACAGAAGTCTTTTGATAATAAGGAGCCACTTTTTCCACTTTCTCTGCATCCAGTTCATCATTGTCTTCGATGTATTTCTTTCTCATTCGCGCAAAAGAAAAATTAACAGCAGTACATACATAATTGACGGCTGCCGCAAAAAGCGCAACGAAAATCCATACAATCACCCATTCTACGTGGATATTGATAAGTCATTCCTCCTTTTTAAAAACATTACTTATGCTCTTTATACCCTAATTCCCGAAGGATATAATCTTTATTCTTCCAATCTCTACTGACTTTCACCCATAAATCAAGAAATACAGGAGCGCCAATTAGATTTTGTATTTCCTCTCGTGCTTCCTGCCCGGCCTCTTTAAGTAAGGTGCCTTTCCTCCCGATAATGATACGCTTCTGAGAATCCCGTTCCACATAAATCGTACAGCGGATATATACCTTTCCATTTTCCCGCTCACTAAATTCTTCAGTGAATACGCCAATCGCATGAGGAACTTCTTCTCTTGTACGCAGCAGTAATTTCTCTCTTACAATTTCCTGCACAATATTTCGCTCCGGCTGATCTGTCACCATATCATCAGGGAAATACTTGGGGCCTTCAGGCAGGTATCTTTCCAGAACCATCGTAAATTCTTTCAAATTCTCTCCGCTTCGGGCGGAAAGCGGAATGATTTCCGAAAACGGGTGTATTCTGCTGTACTGTCCTATTTTCTTTAACAGCATATCTTTTTTTATTAAATCAATCTTACTCAGAACCAGCACGACGGGTACTTTTTTATCCTTGAGCAGACTCAAAATATACCGATCGCCCGCCCCGAGAGGATCATCACAGGCACAAATAAAGACAATGACATCCACTTCATCCAAAGCGTCCACCGTACTCTGACGAATAACCTGCCCTAATTTACTCTGCGGCTTATGCATTCCCGGTGTGTCAAGAAAGACAACTTGGGAATTTTTACCATTCCATACACCGGTAATCTTATTCCGCGTCGTCTGCGCATGAGCAGACACGATGGAAACTTTCTCCCCCAAAACCGCATTCATCAAGGTAGACTTCCCTACATTCGGCCGTCCTACAAGGGCAACAAATCCAGAATGGAATTTTTCTTCAGCCATTTCGTTCTCCTGTCTTTAAACAGCCTTCTTCAAAAGCCTGGGGAAGCAATTTGCTTCCATCAAAAATTTTATAGTGGTCTTCATCTTTTGCCACAATGACCACGGGGATATGAAATTCCGCTATGACCTGGCGGCAGATTCCGCAGGGCATCGTAAAACCCTTATCACTCCCCGCCACAGCGATTCCCTGAAAACTTGTATACCCTGCTGTTACCGCACTGCCGATGGCGTTCCTTTCCGCACACATACCCGCGGGATAAGAAACATTCTCTACATTACAGCCGGTAAATATATTTCCATCTTCACCAAGAACCGCCGCCCCTACGGGGTATCCCGAATAGGGAACATACGCATTCTTTCTTGCTGCAAGCGCTGCAGAAACCAAAGCGGCCGCTTCATTCCCCATCATTTTCAAGTTTTCCTTCCGTTACAATACGTTCCATACCGCAGGCACCAAGTATTTCTTCTTCCTTTTCCCGCATTTTCTTCTTCTCCTCCGGATCATAATGATCATAACCAAAAATATGGAGAAATCCATGTACAGATAAATACGCCATTTCCCGTTCTTTACTGTGCCCAAACTCTTCTGCCTGCTCAACCGCGCGGTGCAAATTAATAATGATGTCGCCCAACACTTTTTCTTCCTCCATACCGCCCTCTTCTTCGCCCTCGTTTAAAGCAAAGGAAAGGACATCCGTCGGCGCGTCAACTCCGCGGTATGTTTTATTCAGTTCATGAATGGTATCAGCGTCACAGATAAGGAGACTTAATTCCGCGTCTTCCGCCACGTTCTGCAATTCCGCCCCTTTCGAAAGAACTCTCAGAATGAGCGTTTCCAACTCTTCACTGTAAAATTGCTCATCACTGTAATTAATCGTGATTTCCATTATCTTCCACCCCCTGTCTTTTCTTTTTTGTATCTTCTTCATAAGCGTGGATAATGGCCGCCACCAAATCATGACGAACCACATCATCTTCCGTAAATATCACGGATTCAATATCGGAAACATTTGCCAAAACACGCTGCGCATCAATAAGTCCACTTTTCACATGAGGCGGAAGATCAATTTGGGTAACATCCCCATTAATAACCATTTTTGAGCGATCCCCCAGGCGGGTCAGAAACATTTTAAGTTGTTCCACTGTCGTATTTTGCGCTTCATCCAAAATGACAAAAGATTTTTCAAGCGTCCTGCCCCTCATATACGCAAGCGGAGCCACTTCAATCTGGCCTTTCTGCTGCAGCCGGATGAACTCTTCTGGCCCGAACATATCCAAAAGACCGTCAAACAAAGGGCGCAGATAAGGATTTACCTTTTCCTGCATATCCCCCGGGAGAAACCCCAGTTTTTCACCTGCTTCCACCGCCGGCCGCACTAAAATAATCCGCCGGACATCATGATTTTTCAGAAAGAAAGCTCCCAATGCGACCGCCAAGTATGTTTTTCCTGTTCCCGCGGGACCAACGCCAAAGGTAATAGAATTCCGGCGGATTGCATCTACATACATTTTCTGCCCTAACGTTCTCGGACGGACAGCTTCTCCATTCCGTGTAAGATTAATAATATCCTCTTTCATCTCATGAAGCAGTTCCATCTTCCCCTCATCAAAAAGCTTCATGATAAGGAGCATCTGTCTTTCAGAAACACGGATGCCTCTTTTGGCGTCAGATAAAATCTCTTCAATCACTGACAGGCTTTTGTATACTTTCTCTTCCGATCCTTTTACACGGATCAGATTCCCGCGGCAAAAGAACTCCGTGCCATAATGTTCTCCCGCCAGTGCAAGCAGGCGGCCGCCCTGCGCAAACACACGAGCGGCGTCCTGCATTCCCTGTACCAGTATTTCTTTTTCTACTTTCGTTTTTATAGTGCTTCACCCCATCTTATATAAACCAAAGAAAGATTCTTATTCATGCAGAAATCTTCGAACAGCTGCCCCGTGAAGATAATTACAGGCCGATCCCTGTTGAATATGTCTGTTTCTCATCAGCTTCTCTATATATTCTTTTACTTCCCACCACGGACGTCCGCCATTTACGGAAAGCGTATTTGCCGAAGCACGCCCCACAATTCGCTGCACCACGATATCAGGGCGGAGCATGGATAAAATCAGAACAACTCTTTCCGCATATTCTTCAGGGGGTAAAAGTTTTATATCCCCTTTTTCATACATCTTCGCCAATTTCGTTCCTTTAATAATATAGAGAGAATGTATTTTTATTTCCGTGACGGGAAGAACCGAAACCAGTTTTGCCGCTTCTTCCACATCGATACGGTCGTCCCACGGCAAATCAGCAATGATGTGCGCGCATAAATCAAAATGATACCTGCCAATTTGAAGAGCCGCATCAATAAACTCTGCCACCGTATGGCATCGTCCTATTTTAAGAAGTGTGTGGGGATTTACGCTTTGCAGCCCAAGCTCTATCGTGATATTCGTCCCGTATTTCCCCTGGGCCTCTCTGAGTACCTCCAGGTACGACTCATGGATACAATCGGGTCTTGTGGAAACCGCAAGTCCTACGATATCAGGATGCCCGCAGGCTTCCTCCACACAGTATTCGAATCGGGAAAGCGGCATATAGGTATTTGTGAAATTCAAAAAATAAGCAATGAATTTTTTCGCCTTATATTTCGGTCCCACATGGGAAATACTCCGATCAATCTGGCGGGTGATTTCCATTCCCACCGCCTTTGTTTCATAGTCCGCCCGAATAGAACCGCAAAAAATGCACCCGTCACTATCTAATGTACCGTCTCGATTCGGACAAGTCACGGGAAGGGCAATCGGAATCTTATAAACTTTCTCATTATATTTTTCTTTTAGATAATCCGAATACGTTCTGTACAATGCCATAGCATCTGCTCCTGTATATTTTTATTATATAACACCCCCTCTCATTTACACAAAAGAATTGCTTCTGTACAATAGAAATTAATAGAACATAGAGGAGGCACACCAATGATCCGTATCTCTACGGTGCAGTTATCCGTTATTCCGGGAAATATCCGCGCCAACTTTGAACAGATGGAAAGAGAAATACAAAACGCCCGAAAGCAAAACACTGACATCCTGATCTTTCCCGAACTCTGCCTGTCAGGGTACATGATCGGCGACCTGTGGGAACAGAATGCTTTCCTTCGTGAATGTGAGCGGTATGGTCAGAAAATCGCCGATGCGGCAGAAAACATTATTGTTATCTTCGGCAATATAGCCGTTGACCCGAAAAAAAAGAATAATGATGGCCGTGTAAGGAAGTATAATGCTGCTTTCGCCGCCTGCAATGGACAGTTCTTAAAAAATGACAGAGGGTTATCTTATACTATTAAAACGCTGCTCCCTGATTACAGGCAATTTGATGACAAACGCCACTTTACAAGCCTTCCTGAGCTGGCTGCCGAAGAAAATCAATCTGTATCTTCCCTGCTTGCGCCTTTTACATTTACCATCAGGCAGGAAACTCTCCGCGCAGGCATTGTTCTTTGCGAGGACAGCTGGGATGAAAACGCACGGCTGTCCCCTATGGAAATCCTTTCAGAAAAAAATATCGATATTCTTTTCAATCTGTCCGCCTCGCCATTCACCTTGGAAAAGAATGATAAAAGACACCGTCTCTTCTCTGCCTCGCTTTCCCGCCTCGGCTGCCCTATGCTCTACATCAATAGAAGAGGACTGGAAAACAATGGAAAAGACTGCTATACCTATGACGGCATGACTGCCGCCTACGATCCGAAAGGTACACTTCTTGCCGAAGCAGTCCCTTATCAGGCGGAGCGTTCTTGCTTTTCTTTTGATATCGCCGCAAAAAAACTGACTGCAGAAAAAGAAATGAAACCGTTTAGGGGAGATATGTTGCTGCCTGCTCTCCGCTACGGGTTGAAAGAATTTTTATCCGCCATTCATGCAGGCAGGGTGGTCATCGGCATCTCAGGCGGCATCGATTCCGCGGTCAACGCCGCACTGTACCGCTCGGTTCTTCCTGCGGAAAATCTCCTTTTAGTGAATACGCCGACACGGTTCAATTCGGAAACCACAAAAAATCTGGCGCGGCGGCTTGCCGAAAATCTGGAAGCTCCTTTTGTGGAACTCCCTATCGATTCTTTTATCAATGAAACAGTTTCTCAAATTGACGATTTGCAAATTCCTTCTCCGTCAGACATGAAAACACTGCACCTCACCGGTTTTATGAAAGAAAATATACAAGCCCGTGACAGAAGCACCCGTATCCTCGCCACGCTTTCTTCCGCCTTTGGCGGCATATTTACCTGCAACGCAAACAAAACCGAATTAACCGTCGGCTACGGTACGCTCTATGGCGATCTGTCCGGCGCTCTTGCCGCTACAGCCGACCTTTGGAAGCATCAGATATATGCACTCGGCAGAACTCTGAACAGATATTTCGATAAAAACATGATTCCTGATGAAATATTTACTGTCAGACCAAGCGCTGAGCTTTCCGAAAATCAAGACATTACAAAAGGATTGGGAGATCCCCTTATTTATGAATACCATGATTTTCTCTTCCGCTCGTTTATTGAACCATGGAATCGGATAACACCGGAAGAGATTCTTACCTGGTACAGTGAAAATTGTCTGGAGGAGAAACTAGGAACTCCTGTATCCATCAAATCTATTTTCAAAACACATCACGATTTTATCACCGATTTGGAAAAATGGTGGAATTTGTTTGCAGGATTTGCCGTTGCCAAGCGCATACAGGCGCCCCCCCTGCTTGCCGTCAGCCGCCGTCCTTACGGCTATGATCTCCGTGAATCGCAAATAGCCCCTTACTATACCGACACCTATATCCATCTGAAAAATTCTCTTTTATCAAATGGCTGAGCAACGTAAAAGGAAGCGCTTACTATGACGCCTCCTTTTATATTGCTTTTCAATTTTTCTTAAAGTATGGTTTAAAACTGGACTCATGCATATTGCTCTTTTCCCTTTTTCTACTTTCCTGCGGACGGGAACGATGTCCGTTATACCTGCCGTCCCGTTTTTCACTTTCATAATTTTTATCACGGGAATGCCCTTGCAATCGTCTGCCGCGTCTTTCCCCGCCAAAAGAGCGTTTGCCGCCGGAGCTTCTGCGCTTCTTAAACTGCGGACGTTCTTCCGTAATCTTTACAGGCGTCACATCAGGCTGTTTTGTGAGCAGTTTAATTGCCGCCGCAACTAAAGATACCGCATCCACATGGTTCAGAAGTTCTTCCGCATTTTCACGATATTCTTCCAGTCCGGTCCCCCGGGACGCTTCCTGCAGATTCTCAATAGCAATCCGCTGATTTCCTTCAATGACGTCAGACAGCGTAGGAACACTCTTTCTTCTGATTTTGCGTCGGATAGCGCGCTCAATATCATGAAGCTGCCCGATTTCTCTGGAAACAACAAAAGTCATGGCCAAACCGGTCTGTCCCGCCCGTCCCGTACGGCCTACACGGTGCACATACGTTTCAGAATCCTGGGGCATATCAAAATTATATACATGGGTTACCCCACTGATATCCAATCCTCGTGCTGCCACGTCAGTAGCCACAAGAATATCAATTGTGCCTTCTTTAAACTGGCGGACGACTGCATCGCGTTTCTGCTGAGACAAGTCGCCATGAAGACCTTCTGCCATATACCCGCGCTTTTTCAACGCCTCCGTCACCTCGTCGGCACGGCGTTTCGTCCGAACAAAAACAATGGCCAGTTCAGGATTCTCCATATCCAGCAGCCGGCAAAGGCAATCGAACTTCTGCATATCCGGCAATTCGATATATTCCTGTTCCACCAGGTCAATTGTAACCGTAGCCGCTTTAATCTTCACAAGCACAGGATCACGAAGGAAAGATTCCGCCAGTTCTCTGATCGGTGCCGGCATGGTAGCAGAGAAAAACATCGTCTGCCTTTCTTCAGGCATCCCCGCTAAAATAGTGCGGATATCATCAATAAATCCCATATCCACCATTTCATCGCCTTCATCAAGAACAAGAATCTGGACATGGGACAGATCAATGGTTCCTCTCTTCATATGGTCCATAAGACGACCCGGTGTCGCCACAATAATATTCGGCTTCTTGCGAAGCGCGCGAAATTGTCTTTCGATATCCTGTCCGCCATAAATAGGCAATGCATGAATCGGCAAGTACTGGGCAAGCCGATTCATCTCTTCCGCAGACTGGATGGCCAATTCTCTCGTTGGCGAAAGCACGATAGCCTGCGGCCCTTTTTCTGTCGTGTCAATCTTTTCCAGAATCGGAATACCAAATGCCGCTGTTTTGCCCGTACCGGTCTGTGCCTGTCCAATCAGATCCTTCCCCTCCATCGCCGCGGGAATAGATACCTTCTGGATAGGAGTGGGCTCCTCAAATCCCATATCTTCAATAGCCTTCATGATTTCAGGAACAAGGCCCAGTTCCTTAAATGTATCGTACATAATACCTCCTGCACGAAAAAAGGAAACGCACAAGCGCTCCCCATAATTGACTTATTTGTAGCCTGTAATTTCGTTATTATAACATAGTTTTTATTTATATAATAGTAATTAGAAAAGTATAATTTTTTCAAATTGCGGTCAAGGAAAACATCTTGCTCCTTATTTTAAAATAAAGAGACACTTAAAAAAATTTTCTTTACATAATCTTTCCTGAACTTCTTTTTTGACAGGCAATAAGCAGGTTGAATACGCAATAAACAGGACTTATATGCCATCAATACAGAAAAATACTATTTTTGTCTTTAATAAGCAAAAAGCAACCGGAAAGGCTGCTTTTTGCTTTGGTGGGCGATGACAGGATCGAACTGCCGACATTCTGCTTGTAAGGCAGACG
>ENA-OPNB01000114-OPNB01000114.1-human-gut-metagenome-genome-assembly--contig:-NODE-114-length-97594-cov-9.197019_pt1 | contig 97594 bp, 113 predicted proteins | sample MGYA00241528_ERZ501754 | MGnify/ENA primary metagenome ERZ501754 (study PRJEB25962, sample SAMEA2042646) | human gut metagenome | biome: human gut; feature: human-associated habitat; material: faeces... | reverse complement strand
CTCTTCCTCATCGTTCATGAGGCTAAAATTCATCAGCTGAATTTCATTCTGAAGAGCAAGCTCAATAATCTTGGCAAGTTCTTCATCTTCTTCATGGATAGGAGTGACTTTCGGCATGGGAATTGAAGAATCAACCTGCGTTTCAATCAATTCATAAACAATATTACGTACATTGATTGACTGCTTACTTGATTTTCCGTTACCCTTGTTCGGATTTACGTTTACTCTTCTGTCACCGTCGTACAATGCCTGATATTCACGGATATTATTCAGTTCATCACTGTATTTATCCTTTGCTTCGGTGTACTTTTTCTTCCACTCACTCAGTTTTTTTGCCTGTTTCGGATTCATAATCATGTTTTTCATCTTCCTAAACATCCTCATAATATGGCTCTCCATACTTTTTAACCATCATTGCCCTGATCTCCTCGTCTGCATTCTCATAGTCCTCCAACAGATCAGGCCGCCAGTTATTACGCCTACGGTCGATTTCCTCCGGACTGTCCGCCGGGATTGTCCACCAGACACAAAAATACCGCAGACTATCAGGATCATGGGTCAAGTCATGCGGATCTTTGGCATACACATTCGGTCTTTTTTTGTCCTTCTGTATCTTTTTTAAGCACCGGTACAGATTCGGTGCACATCCATCAAGGATAGTAAGTTTCGACTTCTTATCCTCTCCCTGCGGTTTCAACCACTCTTTCATACCGGAGCATCCGGCAGCAAAGTCATTCGATGTTTTGGTGAGGTCAACACCACATTCAGACCAGATCTGTGCACGGCTCTTACCAGTCTCCTGTGATCGATTCCACAAATCCGGCGGTGCCAGGAATGCTTCTATGGTCTCTTCCTCACACATACTGAGAAGAGTTCCTGCAGCTTCTGAAATAGTCAGACCGGATTTATCATATTCCCGATACACCTGTGCATTTCCGAAAGAATCAACTCTCACCCAATGTGCAGCAAACATATCAAGGCCATAGTCAATAGCAACATACTTCAAGGTATTCCCTTTCAGTTCCTCATAGGAAACAGTATTACGCTCATTCACCTCGGGAAAGTATGATCCACCAGGAACAGTAAGTGCTTCCTCAACAGTAGCAGGATACTCCTGTGTCATAAGCTCACCCATTGCCTTTTTGGTTTCTGAATACCAGTTGTCATCACGGCGGGGATCTGCGTACCACGGAATGAATATCTTATTGAACCCATTATCCGGATTCGTAAATACTTCCTCGAAAAAGGATCCTCTGTCAATGGTAGATAATCCGATAACCTGTCCACCAGTAGGGCGGTTAATGGTAGGATATCCAGCGGTCCATATCTGCTCTGCATATTGCTGGAACGCCCATTCATCCAAAATGATAAGGTTGGCGGTAAATGAACGACCCGCACCAGGGGCACTCGGCATTCCATTGAAAACTGAAACGAGACCACTTGGAAAAGTGATCTCAATTCTTAATGCCGTCTGTGTATATGTGGCACCGCTCCATCCGGTTGGCTTATCGCTATCCTCTGCAATGAGTTCCGGCATATTCTTCAAAATAACGCCGAATCTTCGCACAAGCTCCTTCGCATCATCCTCTTTCTGAGACAGTGCGATACATGTACGACCTTCCATCGTAACAAGCAGATGTGCCGCGTAATGCAGTACAAGCCATGAGAAACCCAGCTGTCGTGCTTTTAGGATAACATTCAGCTTATGTGTCGCAATGCTCCTTAACGTCTCTCTCTGCGCATCCCACATATGAAACGGCTGTATGATCTCCTCGGCATCTTTATCCTCGATATGACCATATGTGTCGATAAAATACTCGATATGCTCTCTGCAATATTCAATTTGATTTTGTCGTATTTCCTGTAAAGTCATCTTTACTCTGTATAGTCCTCGATAACATCAATGCCATATTCGACAGCACAGGTATTCTCAATTCTGCATCCGCGAGCATCCTCCCAGCCTCTCGCAAAGTATGCGATATCAGCGATGGAAAGAAGTTCCAATGATTTTCCAAGGAACCACAACGGCTTTGCATCTACCGGAGCCTTCTGGAAGAAAGAATCAATGACATCTACTTTCTCACCAATCTTTTTCTCAGCAGATTCGATAGCCTTCTTACGAACTGCAAGAATCTCTTCGTCGGTCTTTCCCCTCATAGGCTGTGAAATAAATAATTTTTTCATAGGTGTTTCCTCCAATCTCAAAATATAATATAATTTTCTGATGAACATATGGTACCTAGATCACAGGGCTCGGGTATCGCGGGGTACCGGGGGACCTATCTGCCCCAGGTTGTACGATGGCAGCCCGAAGGGCTGAACCCTGGCAGAAGGAAAAATATAGATCAGCAGGACCATACACAGAACAGTCCAGACGATCCGGATCCGGTAACAGCTGCATCTGCTATTGTTGCTATTTACTGGAACAATAAGACAATTACCAGCAACTATGCGTGAATGATTAATTTTGCGCATAGTTGAACAATACCAAAAAGCTGATAAACCGCATAAATACTGGATTCTTGAATTGTTGCTATTTACACACAATTCCGGGATCCTCTTTTATGCTCATCTACCAGCTAATTGTATCATGATCATGTACAATTTACTTGCTCTCTCCCAGTCTCTTAGATACCTGATCCAGTAGTTTTTTATCCCCTTCGGAGATCGTAGCATTAACGTCTATCTGCTGCTTAGGGTTATAACCGTCATACCTGGACATCCATAACCCGGATAACTGAGAAGGTATACAGCCGGTTTCAAACTTTCTACGGACATCATTCTCGGATTCTTCGCGTATGCGCGTTACTATGTCTCTATAATTCTCATCACTGTCATAAGTATCATAGAATCTACATCTTGCCATGCCAATATATACACAAAAGCCTTCTAAGGTGTAAGTGATAGACTTTTTAACTTTTCCTGTGACGAACTTACTCTCTTTACCGGAGAATGATGTTTGGTTAACCTCTACATTGTCACAGTAAGATTTATACTCTTCCCATAACTGCTCCATTTGTTCAGGACTGCTAATTTTTCTAGGTCTACCCATTGATATTTACCTCCTTCCTGGTATTATAAAAGCCGGTACCAGTGAATTACTGATATCGGCTTCTTGACACGTATTTATATTATATACTATACAACAGGTTGTTTTCCCGATTCAACCCCGTTTTTGTGACATTTGTCACACTTTTGGGTATTTTTTATAAAAATATGCTATCTCGGGATCAAGCGTATCATCTTGCTATAGCATTCTTCGCATATATCACACTCTTCGTAAATTTTAATATGTTGCCATCCTTCTGGCAGATTTGACGTTGTAGGTATATTCTGCTCTTTTCTGCACATGTCACATGTACATCTTTTGTACGATACATTTTCTACCATATTTTTCCTTTCTACTTTGCTTTTTCCAGTGCGCAGTCAATCATATAACGATTAAATGACTTTCCGGCACTTATAGCAGCTTTTTCTATTATTTTTTTCTCTTCCTCTGTCATCCTGATCGTTGGTCTTGCGAATTTTGCTAAGTACTTTTCATTACATTTCTTTTTACTCTCGTTATATCCTACGTAAGCCATAATATACCTCCTTTTATTGTATTATACCCGCTATTTTTGCATGGTGCCATGTACAAAGTGCACAATATTTGCATGACGTCTTTGTGAAATTTGTCTGTTGACTTTGCATGGCGTCATGCAATACAATTAGCTCAACAACAAACGAACCGCACCGAAGCGGAGCACATGAAAGCGAGGTACACAACATGAGCGAAATCATCAAGGCTTTAGAAGCAAAAGGATATATGGTATGCAACCAGTTCGACGGATTCTTCGGGACCTTACCTGATACATACGAACTGTACGACAAAAACGGTAACATCGTAGCTGACAACTTAACAGAGCAGGATCTTATAAAGACCTGCTCCACATTATAAACGGAGGTACAAAACCATGAGATATTTTGAAAATTGCAAAACATGTGAAGATGTAAAACAGCTTTATAAGAAATACGCGAGAGATCTCCATCCGGACTGCAACCCCGGAAGAGATACAACCGCAGAGTTCCAGGAGATGTCCAGACAGTACGAAGAAGCATATAACCGCTTGAAGAACATCCACCAGAACGCAAACGGCGAGACCTACGAGAAAGAATCTCAGCAGACCGCCACCGAATACGCCGACCTGATCAACCAACTGCTTCACCTCTCCGGACTTATGATTGAGCTTTGCGGATCCTGGCTATGGATCACCGGCAACACCAAAGAGCATAAGGATACACTTAAGAGCCTCGGCTTTAAGTACTCCTCTAACAAGCAGGCCTGGTATTATCACGAGGGCGAATATCACAAGCACAGCAAGAAATCAAAGTCAATGCAGGACATCCGCAGCATGTACGGATCCGAGAGATACGCAACCCGGACATCTGAACCGGAGCAGATCACAGCATAAATACATAAGGGGCGGAACACCACCGCCCCACCATAAAAAGAAAGTGAGGTAATCAACATGATGATTATTAAAAATCTTAGAAATTACAAATTCAGAGATGAAGTCGGTATCTATTCAACTACCGGATTCGCACTCTATGAGGACGGAAAAGGATTTATTTCCTTGGATGGCAAAAATCCTTATTCCCCGGCAGGCGGAAAGAAAGCCTTGCAAAGCATATTGAATGCAGGCGGTTTTCTCTCTGAACCTGATTACATTCTACCCATTGCACAATAACACTCTCCTGGGAGCCGGCGACCCATTAAACCGGCAGGAAGGTGAAATGTATGACAGTAAAAACAAGTATCGGCACAATCACAGCAAGTAAGAACGTTTTAAATGATTTAGCTATCGCATTGTCACAGGCAGATGAAAGAAATTGTCATAAGCACGGTAAAAAAGATTGTTTCAACTTTAGGACTGCCTGCAATGAAATACATGATTCTCTTGCCGCTACGGGATATTATGACAGCTTAAATTATTGATTATACCGAGCCGGGCGGATTCCCGGCAGAAAGTGAGAAAAGCAATGACCCCCACGCAGGAAAAAGATCTCCAGGATCTGTTTATGAAATACGGCAATCCATCAACCGAAAGTGATGTGAGAATGTCAATCTATATGATCCATCCGGATGCCCTTAATGAGCTTGACAAGGTGCTTTATTATGACAACAAGGCAGTTGATGCAATAAAGGAATTTGAACGCAAAATAGAGCAGCTGAAAGCGTACAGGATCGCCCTTGCAGAGCGTTACAACTATCTTGCAACCGCTCCCACTCAACCAGTCGTCAGGTTGAAACGAGAACGGCGGTATTGTGAGAACAAGGTATATTATTTCCTGGTTACCTACTCCCGGAATATGCTGGATGGTTCAGAGGTTCAAACATCCTCGACAAAGTACGCCGGGCAGGAACGGCACAAAGCCATAACAGACTATAAAGCATACATAAAAAGCCACCCCGGTATCATTGCAGAAATGAACATAGAAAAACCCAAATGGGAACACTAGGCAGTCTTTACAGGCTGCCTTTTTGCTATATGTCCAGATCCCGGAGAGCATTTGTAATGGCATTGCTGACCGTCTTTTCTTCTTTCCCCAATCTCCGCGCTATTTTGGCAACACTCATACCATTTACAAAGTGCATCCGCAGGATCTCACGTTGCCGCAGTTTTTTGCCTTTGTTGATAGCATCAAGCACATTCTGTCGCTCATTTTCTGCCGCGTTTATCTCAAACTGAATCTTTTTCAAAATATCCGTGGTATTTACTGCAGATTTTTCCACCTTACTATTTGATGGCTTTCCGGATCCTCCGCCGGTTCCCATTGCATTATTCACCTTTTCCCCCAGAGTCTTCCATTTCTCCAGCTCATGGGTCAGACCAACTATTCGATTTTGGATATTCTGATAACTTTTCAAATATGCTCTTTTCTGTTTGATGTCCATTATTGTTTTCTGCTCCTCTCAATCTCATCTATTACAGCCATGACAAGGCTGCGGGCAAACGGATCTTTATTATGTTTTTCGATGATGCGGTTTGCATCGTTGTTGAGGCATTCCCAGTATTCATCCGATCCGTCACCATTCAAATATTTTTTATATAAAAACCATGCATCATTGTAGATCTCTTTTTTAGGTTCCATCAATTCTCCTATGCTACTCTATTGTATTTGTGCTGCATCTCTTCGATGTCATCTATCAGGTAATACTGGACTGTCATGTCCGGCTTTGCATGTCCCAGTAATTTACTTACCAGCAATACATCCCCTGTCTTACGATAAAGGACGGATGCAAATGTCTTGCGGTACACATGCACAGTTTTATTGTGTAATAATACGTAGTATTACCCATATTTACCCAACAAAAAAACCACCGACCGATTATGGTTAGTGGTTATAATCTGCATTGTTAATAGTTATCAATGCTTTTTCAAGTTCCTTTGCTTCTTCATACCTTCTTTCATTGCAAAGCCGCTCGATTTTGGCTCTTACAACGATTCCGACTGTCTTAAATGCTTCTTCCGCTTCTTTTCCAGCAGACACTGAAAAAGGATGCCCGTAAGTCTCAATCGTCTGCGTAAATTCTCTATCCATGCATTCGCACCTCCCTGATATTGAGAATACTATACCACCAACCATATTCAGTTTTCAAGGTTCTCTGGCTCTATGCCGATAAATAATTGTCCAGCGCCTGCCGGATCACCCAGGAGATAGGTCTGTCCTGCTGCCGGCAGTAATCCATTAATCTCTCATACTGCTCCGGATCCATGCTGATATTCTCCCGGATGTTCTTCCGGATGTTCTTCTTACCTTCTTTCTTCGGTCTCGCCATACATATCTCCTTTCTGTTACACAAATTTTCCGATATTTCAGTTAACTTAACCAGCATATTAGCCTTAATCAAATCATATATAATATCCAGCGAATCTCTATGATCTCTGTATTTGCAATTTGGATTTTCATGTATTCGTGGATCATCGTCTTTCCAATCATTAACACAAAAAAGACAATTACTTACGAAAAGCATTTTGCACCCATTAGCAACGCACAAGTAGTAACATTCGCTTTTTCCTGCTATTCCTTTACAACGCTTAAATCCGTACTTTTCAAATTCTTTTGCTTCACAATTTGGTTTTAACATTTCCTACCTCCACTAAATCCTAAGTTAGTTATCTTCGTCACCTACGTATATTGCCAAGCATCCCATTGCATCTGACAAAAATTCCATGTCCTCCTCATCGGTGCTGACCCGCTCTTCTGGATACCTGCTACCGCAATACGGACAACATATTCTCTGACCTTTAGTATTTGCCTTTTCTACCGCCGCTCTTCCCACTATGAATTCATCACCGCAGGAGCCACAGTGAAACTTTACCAAATCATCTGCATACATTCCTTTTTCCCATCTGTCATCTCGATACATTACCTCTCCTCCAGTCCTAATTTAGCTTATTAACCGCTGTCCGCATTTCGGGCAGTATGCATCGTTCACTTCTGCGTCATTGCATCCGTTTTCCTGTAAGCAGTTGGGGCAGATGTATTCGTCCACATGGATCTCGCGGACTTTCATAGGGATCTGCTTCCTAAGAGCCTTTATTCCCATTTGTGCGGCTACATAAGTCTCATCTGCCACAGGGCAGCAATGCCAGCTATTCAATTCTTCTATTGCGTCGCTAATTGGAGTAATATCCATAAGTCCAACAACCTGATCCGTCGCTTGTCCTGTGTACAACGCATATTCATTCATAATTATTTGGATTATGCAATTATCACAATCACCTGTACAAGACTCAGATCCCTCGCACGGCATCTCTACATCGTCCGGGACGCTTTCTCTTCCGCTTGTAGCCGGATTGGTCATGGTGCAGCATTCTTCCGGTACCCAGACTCCTTCATCAAATTCAACCATTTTTATCATTCTGCTACCTCCTTCGTTATTTCCTAATTTAACTTATTAAAAACAACTCAAATAGAAACTCAAATTTTTAATAAAATTTTTCACTTTTTAACTCAACTTTTGAGTTACTATTTCACTTCCTACGCAGGATTTCATCAACCGGTCATGATGCTGCCTGCGGTCTGTGTCAGCGGATCCACCGGCGGTTCCATGATCACTCCGGCTTCCGTGAGTAATGCACGGGACCACTCTCGGACAGTAGTCTTGTCCTGCTGATATGACAGCAAAAGTTCATTCATATACTCTTCAACGCGAGTGAGCCGGTCTTTGCCGAATCCATATTCGTCCATCAGCGCCGTGAAGAAAAACAGCATATACCTTGTAGCCTGCTCATTGATGATGTTCTGTGGTCCGATCTGTTGCCTATCAAGCCAGTACTGATAGGACCCCTTCCGGGCGGTGATGTCATCCTCGGTATAGGCTTTATATTCAATGGACCATCCAGCCTTATCCATCAGCCGCTGGCTAATCTCTTTCATACCAACCTTGCCCGCGGACCAGTCCACTTCCATCTCATTAACCTTGTTCGCCAGCCTGCTGATTCTCTGCCCCTTGAATCCCTCCCGGCGCATGATCACATAGCTGCAGATGATTCCCATAGCTGTCCAGGGTGTCCGGTCAGCCATACGGCTTTCCCGGGCGATCCGCTTGCACTGCTCTTTGATCTCTGCCGGTGTTAAATGTCTCTTTCCCATATATCCTCCTACGCAAACCGGAGTTGCCCGGTCTGCTCTGCTTCTATTCTCATGTTCGGTGTACGCTCTCCTATTCGGAGATCACTGCAGTTTGCAGATACCAGTGCTTCTGCCATAACCGGCACTACGCTGTTACCTATCCTTGCCACTCGCTCCACAATAGGATATGTTTTTCCTGCAATATCCCTATCAATGATATAATCATCGGGAAATCCCTGCATCAGCTTCAATTCTTCCGGCTTCAGCATCCGCAGAAAAATGTCTTTTATAACATATTGCTCTCCATCAATCTCAATCAGAACATTCACCAGTCCGAACCGATCCTTTGTGGTAATGGTCCCAAGCGGCTTATCCAATGTCTGACCACAACCGGTTCCGTAATATTTGACCATAAACGCAGATACAAGTCCGAAATGTCCAGGGGAAGTGGTGATCGTATGCAGTGGCTCGTCACACCCCTGCCCGATCCCGGTCTTATAAAACTTTGTGACAAATGCGGTTACCAATCCGTACCGGTTGCTGGTATCAATAGTCTTGATAGGATCCGTAAGGAACTGTCCCCGGGAATCCCCCTGCCTGGTTTCACCGTGATACTGGATGATAAATGCCAGTGCATCCTTACTTTTGACGATATACGGATGTGGATTATCAATAATATACTTCCTCACACCATTACCGATTCTGTCCATTGTAGCCGCCGCCAGTGGCTTCTTACGCTCAAATATGGATGTTCCAAGATCAGACCAGTCAATATAGTCACCGCATTCTTTCCATTTCGGTAGTAGTATCCCATCTTTACTGTATGTAGGTGCTGGCCAGACGATTTTATTTCCATCTCGCCGGAAGATTGCATACCATCTTTTCCGTGTCGTAGGTGCCCCATAATCCGCAGCCACAAGTTCCCGACTATCGAAATCATATCCAAGAGAGGTCATTGCTGTAATAAACTTACGGTAGTCCTCTCCCCTGCGTTCCGGTATCGGGTGACCGTCTGCATCCAGCGGACCCCACTGTTGTATCTCTTCAACATTCTCCATTATGATTACATCTGGCAGTAGCACTTTTGCGTGCTTGTACACCGCCCAGGGAAGTATCCGCAATCCTTTTTTGCGTGGTTGCCCGCCCTTTGCTTTGCTATGGCTCGTGCAGTCAGGCGATGCCCACATGAGAGCCACATGGCGATCTCCAACATACTTTTGCAGATCTACCTTAAAAATATCCTCTGTCAGGTGCAATGTGTCAGGGTGGTTTACCATGTGCATCCGTATAGCCTGCGGATCATGGTTTACGGCAATGTCAACAGATCTTCCAAGTGCCATTTCTATTCCTACGCTTGCGCCGCCACCACCGGCAAAGCAGTCAATGATAATGTTATTTTTCATGGCATCACCTCCGGCATAAAATCAGATAATCGCATTTGTGCCATTTCTGCATCTAATCTCTTTTTGGACAAATCATAATAATGTTTGTCCAGTTCAAAGCCAACATATGGATGGTTGGTTCTGTAGCAGGCTATCAAGCTGCTGGCACTGCCTACATGTGTGTCCAAGATAATGTCTCCGGGCTTTGCATAGCGGTTTAGGAGCCATTCATATAGTGCTACCGGCTTTTGTGTAGGGTGGATACGCTTTTCATTTAATGCCTTATTCCCCTGCTGAATAGTTCCTTCAGTAATGGACTTTCCATGAAACATTCCGTTCCACATATAACTGAACAATCTTACAGAATCATGCATACTGCAGTAAGCGATCTCGCAGTCTGAAAAATCACTGTTACCATTGCACTTGTCCCATACAATTCTTCCTGGACTGAATGGATATTCAAAATAATTACATCCCCAAATTATCTGCTCTTTTGACACCCTAAACAATTCTTTGAAATAATCTTCATCCGGCACCTGCCAACATTCTGACTTTTCGTATATCCTCTGTACACCTATTGGAGATATCTTTTTACCATAGAATCCTCTTCGTTCAGGTCCTGAGAAATACGGTGGATCCACAATCGCAAGGTCAAAGTAACCATCCGGGAACTCTTTCATCCCATCCATGCAATCCATGTTGTAATATCCAAAATCCATTACGGCATCACCCCCGGAATATCCTCAAAACTAATCTGATTATCTCTTTCAAAGACAATCATCTCATTTTTGGCTCTCTGATAAAAATTGCGGTCAATCTCAAATCCGAATGCACTTCTTCCGATCTCTGCGGCTGCTCTTAAGGTACTACCGCTGCCACAGCAAGGATCAATCACTACATCACCGGGATCAGTAAAAATCTCAATCAGCTTTTTAAGGACTGCTACAGGCTTTTGTGCTGGATGAATTTTCGGAATATCTTTTCCGTCTTTCTCCCAACTGAACCAGTTAAAAATCATTTTTCCAGTGCCACGGATCGTCTTTCCGTCCTCGTCAACCTTTGCACCGTTCCGGAACTTCGGCAGCTTTTCACGGTAGAACACAAGAGCATATTCAGTAGCACCAACCACACGCATATTTGCCTTAAGCACCTGCGGACTGTAATTTTTAACAAATACTAGCGGTATGTAATGGACGAATCCATGTTTATATGCGGCATCAATCAGCGTAGGCATCTGTTCAAAAGAGCAGAACACGATCATGCAAGGACTGTTGCTACTTCTTCCCCTGGTAACGCTATTCTTGTCTTCCTTTTTCAGCATCTTTGAGCAGAAATGGAAATACTCATACAGATTGAAGTTGAAATCAGAATTGAATGCTGCCTTTCCTGCAAGTTTGCTTTCACCGTTCTTGTTATCCCCACCGTTGTACCACATAGGGTTACTGCCGTAGAAATTCTTGCCGACATTATACGGGACATCGGCAATGATAAGCTGTGCCGGAGGTATGGCATATTTCTTATAGTTCTGCATTGAATCTCTGTAAATCTCACATTTTAATTTTTTCATTTTTTTCAAGGAGACCGCATATGCTTCACTCTGGCCAGAGTCTCGGCTCCTTTCTTGGTTTTATCTAACTATCGTTTCTGCTTGTTCCTTGTACATCTTCCCCGCCATCTGCACCAGATAGTGCTGTAAGGCTTCATCCACGCTGACACGATGCTTGGTACAGTAGCGGTCAACGTACCGCTTAAAGTCGTTATTTTTTTGATAAAGTACTTCATATTCATCAAACTTAACCTCGATATTTTCAATGTTGGTACAATCAACTCGTTCCATCTGCATCACACTCCTTCCGGCTTCTCGCACCGTTCAAATTCGATAACCCACACCCACGGATTAGCGCCCCAACCGTAGCGGTCAATGTCGGATTTCTTGATGGTGCTGTTCCAAATCCCTATAAACGATGTGATTGTTTGGTCTTCATTTAATGTTCCATTTGCATGAATGTACTTATCTGCTCCCTCAGTTAAAGCACTCTCTGCGGTTATTTCCTGCAACCGCTCTACCCTCACGTCCATAACCCGGAGCCAGATACGTGCGGCTTGTTTTGGCATGTTGGTGGACGGGTGCCATGTGCAAAGGAAATCATTATCATCTGCTTTGTAATAATATCTTTCTTTTGCATTCATCAAATATCCCTTACACCATGTTTCCCGGACATACAGGAGGTCACCCGGACAGATAGGACAGGTTCTCTCCACTGTACTTAACTGTTCCATATGCTCCTTATCAGCAAAGTTATGTACTGCATAAGTTCTCTTGTCGGCATTGTAAAATTCCATATCCGGCACGGTATACTCATTTGCATCTTTGCATATACGCCGGGTGCAGGTCTTCCGCCCATCCAGAATCGCCCGAACCATCTCTGTATTGAATAAAATCGGCTTAATTGCCATCTACTCCACCTGCCTTTACGATCTCCAACAAATCATCTACCAAATCCTTGACCTCGTACATCATCATAGTGTCGTAGGATTTTGACTGCTGCTCTGCTGTCTTATTTCCATACTTCGTACAGTCTTTAAGGAATGCTGTGCGTTCTTCCAACTTCTGCACAACCTTGTCCGGGTCGTAGGCGGTAGGCTGGGCATCTGTAACAGAAGCAACGCGTAAAAAGTCTAAGCAATCCATATCTTCGTTCTTTGAAATTGCTTTTTCTAAATCCGCTTTTAATTTATCCTTATCCGCATCAATCAGTCTTCCCATCGTTCGCCCTCCTGTTCCATTGCTCTAATGCTCTATTTTTGCAGTTTTCAATATTATCAATGGTTTCATCTTCGTTATTCGTATTAGGGCAATATCCTTCTGTTTTTGCACCACATTTTGGGCATTGGCACCAGATAGTGAGACCGTAATTTTTATTAACTGCTTTGATAACTGCTTCTCCGCCACAGAACGGGCACGGTTTAAGTTCTTCGCTCATCTCCTACCTCTTTTCTTTCTGCTCAACAATGAGCCATACTCATACGGAGACATATCGGGAATTTCTCTTTTCCCCATTCCTTTTTTGTAATAAAAACTTCCGTTTTTCTTCGTCTCCTGCTTTTTAAATTCATAAGATAAATCATTCATTCGTCATCACTCCAATCAATGTGTTGTCCACAATACTTGCAATACAGTTCATCGTCCCACACATGGAATATATGGTGATTGCAATTAGGACATTTATAACATTTTTGCAACTGGCAACCATCAGAAATATGTTTTCCGTTATACATAAATCTTGTATCTACAAATTCCGGTTTCTTCGCTGTCTGCTTTTCCACTGCTTCACGGCATTCCTCCACCGTGCCGATTGCACGGTACTGCTGCACCTCTTCCAGTGCCTGGATTGCTGTATCTACCGCTTCTGCCATGCGCACCGGAATCATTCCACTATGAGGTCTAATATTTTGAAATTCTCTTATTGCTTCATTCTCCGTCATTGCTACCATCGCTTTCTTTGATTCCCAACACAACGTATCCGGTCTTTATTCCCCATCCATTCATTACAAAAGTAATGAGATATAATTTGTCATTGATGCAGTGTGGATTCGGTGTTCCGCTTTTATCTATTGCCTGGAACTTGATATAATCTCCCTTCTGATATCCACGGTCATTATTCCTGACTTCAAAGGGTTTGTCTCCGGCCGCTACTGCATCTGCAAAATCATTCAATATCTTAAGATTATGTACTCGCATCCTCTATACCTCCAATCTCATCTGCCCATCGCACTGTTTCTTCTTAGGCTCCCGGGGCTTGTATCCTCGCTCATTCTCGCCAAATGCATCAATGGGATTAAGAGCAAAGCTGTGACACCGGTTAGGAGACTTTGCCACAGCATCACTCATGGTCTGCTGTTTCTCGCTGCAATAATTTGCATCTCCTACGCAGAGATAACAGCAATATCTACAGTACTGTGTCATAATCGCCCCTCCTACAAAATAAAATCATCCTCAAAAATTCGATCATTTTTACGCTTAAACCATTGCCACATATCATCAGACTTTAGCTGTTTTTTCCACTCTTCCCACTTTGCAGGAACAAATTCTTGCCATTGCAAATCCGGAAGAGTTATTGTCAGATCATCCTTGGCCTTATCATCTACATTAAGTGGGGGATGCCATAAATTGATAAAGTAAATCTCATACAGATTCATGTCTGCTTCAGTCTTTAGCATGGTGTATTCGATTTTGGTGACATTATGTATATCAATCGCTCTGTGCATTGGTTTGTTGAACATGTGCCCCCGGATCCGTGCTTGCAATGGTTGCTTCGTGCGCCCCAAGTATACAAGATGCTTACCGTACCATATCCGGTATAAAATAAAACCTTGTGGACTTGCCATCCTTATTCCTCTCTTTCCCGGTACGTCTCCGGCAGTGGCATCCAAGCAATAACTTCAAATGGAATTGTCTCTCCGTCTGCATCGTTCCATCCGTGACCGTCATATCCGACAAAATACGGAAGTATATTTTCAAAATCCGTTTGTGTTGACGGCTCAAAATCCATAACAGTTACCAAACATCCATATGATTCTTCCGGCAGTCTCTCGCTTACCGGAATCCAAACCGACTGATTCTGCAAGGCGGTGATTGCCATTTCCATAAGTTCTTGCCAATATTCTTCATTTACAAGCTCATCCCAATGAGGATTAAACCTGATAATGTCCAAATCCTTGATAGCTTCTTCTCTCTTCATTCCGCACCTTCCATTTCTGACAGCTTGGATTCGGCTTCCTCGCGTGTAAAAAATACCGTTTTACCGATTTCGTCTACTTCGATGTCTGCATAATTCATATTTTTATCACCCATAATTATCATTTTCCCATTGGGATACACAAACAAACCTAAATGCTCGCTCTTTTTAATATCTCTATCGCAAATGATATACATTTCGTAGCCGATTTTTGAGTAAGCTTCCTTGCATGGCAACCGCAGGAGCAATCCCTGCTCCTCGGCATCCTCATAGGCTTTGAGTTTTCGATAAACAGCATCTATTTCCTCACAATCTGGTTCGCATGCCCTTTCCCACATTTCATCATCAATCCATGACGGATTTCTTTCTGTCAGTCTCTCCATACTTGCTCCTTTCCTTGATCCTCGGTCTCTCCACCATCACTGGATAGCTGCAGTCATACGGCTTGGTCCGGCCTATGCGGATTGCCCGCACGCTGGGATGTTTCTGCATATCATACAGTTCATCCTCATCATAAAATCTTTCACTCATGCACCGATGCCCTCTCTTCTCCATATCTTCCGATTGTCAGCAATGTAACCGATAAATCGCCATATTCCTTTTCCAGCGCCTTTAATTGCCCATCTATCTCATCCATACGGTTTACGACATACTCTTCAAATGATGCCAGGTTATCCACCGCCTTGACCGGTTCCGGCTGCTCCTTGTGTTGTGCCGGAACTGAATGCTTAGGGGCTATGCTGTCACTGACAATCTCCAAAATCTTGGATTTAGGGCAGGCATTGAGATCTGCCAGGATTTGGATCTGCGAAGGCTTATGCTTTGCCTGCTTATATCTCCGTATGATCTCTTCATTTGACATTTCCATCAGATCACCTTCTCTATCTGTTCCAAATTTTCGATGTTAAGACTGGATCCATCCCGAAATTCCATGTATGATCCCTGCGCAGTCAATTGGTATCCGTCGATTATGTGTGTGATGCCAGGGTAATCATCTTTCAGCCGCACCTTGGTTCCGATTGGCATCTCGCACATCGTTACTGCCACCATGAGTGCTTTATAAATATCTCTAGTCATCCTCATCCTCCTGTTGCTTGTATGCCTGCAAAAATGCTTTAAACTTTTCCAGTGCGTTCTTTTGGTGTACCGTCGGTGGATCCTTCTTGGCGGTCACTTCCAGATGCAGATCAAAGAGATGTGCGATCTCCCGGCTGGCGTTGATGTACCCCTGCTTTAATCCGTCATGATAACCTTTCCCGGGGCGGTATTCATCGATCTGTTTCTTGCCATCACCCTGACCGCCGGCGGTCTTGTTCCGAAGCTGGTAACCAGCCTGTGCATACTGCCGTATGTATTTCTGCTCCATCTCATCCAGCTTGTCCTCCGGGTAGTGAAGAAAGCCGATTTTCCAGCCTGTGATATTATCCGCGGCATACAGTCCATGATTTTTGATTGACAAATCTATGTGCTGGTATCCGGATAAGTGCTGTGCTAGCCTTGTCAGCAGGTGCTTTGCCTGTCCGATGTATGCATACCGGATTCCGTCCTCTGTCCGGGTTAAAAAATAGATTCCGCTGCCATCATCCACATGTGGATTGACTTCTAAGATCCTCTTTTTATTCTTGGCTTCGATTGCCTTTGCTCTTCTAAAGTTCTGATTCATTTCTGCTCCCTGTATTTGTCCATCAGCATCCGGTATATCCGGCACTGCTCATAATTGCTGTCACAGTACCTGCTCCGGTACTGCTCCCGGTCTTTGCCAAAGTCAAAACGGTTGATGCACTTGGTTTTGTCAATCAGTCCCTCGCAGGTGATCCGCTGCTTATCGCCGGACAAAAAGAAAGGACATATAGCATTGACATCTTGATATTGCGACATTCCCCTTCTCCTTCCTCAGTTTGTCAACATCTGTTTTTCAAATTCCGTCAGATCTCCGTAGTCCTGCTTCGTTTCAAAGTCAAACTTGTTCTTGCTCTTATTGGCAAATCCTGCTTTGCTTTTCTGCTTGTCCATCTTCTCCCAGTTTCGGACGGCAGCCTTCCAGTCCTTCATCTTGTTCTTGCCGATCATCCAGTCCTTGGCTTTGTAAAAATCAACAAAGTACTCAGGATCAATTCCATTCCCACGCTCCTGGCAGTAAGCTCTGACATCATCAACCGACGGTGGCTCAAATTTTTTCTTAGTACCTTTAGGTACTTCTTTTTTAAAATTCTTTATTTCTTTATATTCTTCTTTTGTTGGGAATCGTTCGGGAATCGGTTGGGAATCGGTTGGGAAACTGCTTGGGATGATTTGGTAAGCATCGTAATTATTTACCGTAAATACGGTGTATTTCGAGGTTACATGCTTGGTAATCTCCTTGGTAGAAATTAGATGCTTTACTGCGGTTCTTACTTCGTCAACCGTGAGTTGTGTCTCCTCCGCTAATCGCCCATACGATGAAGGGAATGAACCTCTGGGGATCACAGTTCCCTCAATCTTCTTGTCTTTCCAGTAGGCCTTTAAAAGCATATGAATAAATACACGGCAGGTATTTATATTCCCATACCATTCCCAATCCAGTATCTTTCGGCTCAGCTTTATGTAATCCATTCAGCCCACCTACCATATTCCAAATTCTTTGAGTGACATCTGCCCTGTATCCTCTGCCTTTGGTGTCAGGCACTTCCGTATAGCCTTACAACGCTTATTGCAACTGCTCGTCCTTGCCTGCTCCCGGAATAGATATTCCTTTGCTCTCTGCCGGTCTTCCATGCTGCCATCCGGTTGGAAATATCCATTGTCAATATTGATAACCAATGTACCTCTGAGCAGTAGTGCATCTTCCAATTCCTGACGGATTTTCCGATCACTCATGTTTGTATCTGATACAAGTTTTTGTCTTGATATTCTGTTGGCATAACCAAAAGGTATGTAATTCTCAATCAGTATATAGACCACCTCCCGGGCGGATCACCGTCCGCCCTGACGCTAATAATGGCTGTTTGTGAGACACCACTACATGAACAGTTTCTTTCGCCCCGCAGGGCAGGTGTTTCAACCTTATAGGTAAGACCTTCCAAACTCTTTTATAAACTCTTCACGGGATCCGTAATGCTCCTCATAATACCGCTGACATTCCTGCTTCAGTCGCAGGTCAAGTCCCTGATTTGGTTTCATATGCACGCTGTCCGGTCCGTATGTATGTAAGGTCGGATGCAACGGTACCAGGAATCCTCTTTCTTCACTGGCTTTCTTTCGGCTGCCGTTAAACACATGGTGGATATGGACTACTCCCAAGTGGGTGATATAGCAGGATCCCATATCGTCCGTAAGAACGCTCCAACACTTTTTCATGGCTTCCACGCTTTCATCATTTCTGCCAGTTCCGCAGGAGTAAGGGTTTCAATTCCAACTTCCTTACATTCGGATACCAGTCCATTGATAAGTTCGCTCATCTCCCTGGTGTCGTAATCGTGAGAGCCACGGTACATGACATATGTACGATACATGGTTCCGTCCTTGCCCTCACGCACTTGTGATGTCGGACCGATATGGTAAGTCTCAGCTTCCAATGCTGTGTTCTCTGCCTTGTCCGTGTCCGGGAGTGTTAGAGTGACAAGCTTTCCCTCGATGTATTCCCGCTGTCCGTACTTCCTCAGGATCATGTTGTGCATCCGTCCCTTTGAGATATGCATTGCTTCTGCCAGCTTCGTGATCAACTGCCAGTAATAGGCATTTGCATCCAGTGATCTCCTCTGCCGGAATTTAACTGCTGTAATGGTCAGCTTTTCCGCATCCTTGATACCGTCAAACTGGCTGGTCACGGCATCAGCTGAATCAGCCTGAAACGATATGTTATATTTGCCAGACATGAAATCCATTGTGATCCCAGCCACTTTCCCGGTAAACTCCATTACTTCTTTCCTTTCTCCTTGTCAGTTCTTACATCATAGGTAAAAACCATTTTTCCACGCGATTCATTTTTTATTGCAAGTGCTTTAATTTCTCCGCCATCAATGATAATCTGTGTGACACGGAATTTGTCATAGGTGGTAACTACTTCCTTTCCACCACGATTCACTTTTTTTAGATTAACATTGTCGGAATTGATCCAAATGAACGGTGCGGTGTAAAGTTCTCGTCCAATGCCCCAGTTAAAGCAGGCACGCTTAAATGCGTCCGAAGCCTGTCCCTTCTCTTTCTCGGTGTAAGATTCCGTACCGACATCCTGCTTGGTAACCCATTCTTTCTTACCTTCATCCCAGATGGACACATTGCAGAACAAATTTCCGTTGATCAGTTCATGTGATCTCTTCCAGTTCTCCGCTCCCACGGTCTCGTCCAGAATCTTCATGTCGCACCTGGCATCCTTATAGAGCAACAGGCTACAACCTTTATCCGATACCGTTGACACACGGCATTCAATATCATCAGCTGTCAGTGCTCTAAACTGTTTCATCCTTGTTGTCCTCCTTTTCTACTACTCTGCTTGCCCACATATCCGCCATATGTAACAGCAGATACAGCGGTGTCTCCTTGCCGGAGATCTCATATTTAAAAATGCCATACAGTCCGTTGTGCCACAGGATAGCCTGCTCTTCCTCTTCCGTCAGAGAAATATACATTCTTGAAATGGTCACAGACCGGATCTCATGATCCACATACGGCAGATCAGGATTTGTTTTATACGGAGTAACATCCGACTGCTTACCGCTCTTAAGGATGTACGGAACGTAGTTAGGCTTTCCGTGATCTCCCATCTTTCCGAGATCATGCAGGATAGCACATAAGATAATGGTGTCATCCGTATACCTGGTATCCAACGTCTTGTTCAGGCGTTTCATGATTTCATACACATTCAGACTGTGTTCTGCCAGTCCACCTTCCTTACTCAGATGGTGTGCTCCACTGCATGGAGCCTCGAAAAATCCTTCCATTTCCATGTGTGCGATCAGATCACATATCCCATGCCGTTCCGTACTCATTAACAACTGCTCGATTTTCTCTTTCATTCCGTTCCTCACTTTCATATGCTTCGTGCTGTCTCTTATAAAGGTTCTCCCGGTGGAGACCAAGCTCCACCAGTTCCTGTTCCATCACATCACCCATGTACCATCACCATCTGCCCGTCAGCCTGCTCCGCATACTTTGCTTTGAGCAGCTGATTGAGTTCCTTCCTCTTCTGCAAGCTCCGTGCTTCCATCCTCCGGATATCCTCCTGGCGGCAGTCATAACAGACACCGTTTTCGAGTTCTCCGGCATCGCACATTCCACCACAGGCATAACACCTATACCGGTACATTTTCTGCCTCCTGATACTTTAACTTCCGCGCTTTATCGTCATTCTGCAGCAAGCAATAGGCTCTCCGCAGTGTTTCCTTGGTACTCAGTTCCGACAAAATATCATCTTCGGTAAAATCACCGAGAATAATGTGATGTATTACATTTGCCACACAGCATTCCAACTTCTCCAGTTCTTCCAACCGGTCCTTATCATTGCTCATTTGACATTTTCCTTTCCATGCCATATAATAGGTACATAAATAGCATTTGCGTGTTGTTTAGTAGGATCCCTTGCTTTGGTCGGTGCGGGATCCTATTTTATTTGTCCATCTTCTTTCATGGACAGATGCGCACATGCGCATCCTACTACCGCACATACAATGGCGGATATGTACATCTCTGCTTCTACCAGTCCTGCCGGAAGAATCAGAAGCATCAAAAATGCTATGGTTCCTAAAACATTTGATGCATTGAATACCTTTTTCACTTTCTACCTCCTCTCTTCATTCCCAGATACTCCGCGATCTCTGCGGCCAAGAATCTGCTGTGATTGCTGTTCTTCGCAAAAAAGTTTCTTACGCTTCCTCTCGGTCTCCCGATTCCGTCAGCAAGGTCATTGACAGACAAACCTCTCTCTGTCATTTCCTTTTTTGCCAGTGCTATGAACTTTATCCATTCTTCCTGTGATAAATTCAGTTCAATCATTTCTAACTTCCAATGCTTGTCCGTACCCTCTACGTGATGCCCAGTGTGCGACTGGACACCACTCATGTCAGAAGTGTAAGAAAAGGGGTGGTGGTTTACACCACGTACAGGGCACGGCTTATTTACAGTTACAACAACTTCTCTCTCAGAAGCTTTCCAATGATTTCTTCCGGGAGTTCACCGCCTGCCAGTTCTCCTACCGGAGCATCCAGTATAGCTGCCAGCTCCCAAATATCTCTCAGTTTCATGTTGCCGGGATCTTTCAGGTGATTCTGAATCGTTTTCACCGTGACATTCTGCTTGTCCGCCAGACGATCATCTGTCATGCTCCGCAGAGCCATATACCGCTGTATCCCGGCAGATGATCTCGCTGACAACCGCTTACGGTTTTCTTCTGATCTCATGTATGATACCTTTGGCATCCGTTTTCTCCTTTTCTCTATTCCAGCAGCTTATCAACCTTAACTTTCAGAACATCCGCCACTGCTTTCAGCGTATCTATTCTGGGATTGCATTTTTTCCATTTAGAGATTGTCCCGGGGGAAATCTCTGCCAGATCTTCCAGCTTTGAAATGGTCATTTTCTTCTTATTTGCAATCTCTACCACATTTCTGTAAATATCAGGCATTTCACACCTCCTTATCCTTGAATATTTTCAGTTACTCCTATATAATGGTGGGTATCTAATAGTAAAGGAGGTGGTTGCATGAAAAAGTTTAACATCCAGTTTAAGCTTCGAATAATACCACGCCTTGTGCCTTACATTGGTAGTGACGCCCGCTGAGTAAACAGCGCAAACAAACTTCGTACTTGCTTGTGGTTGCCATACAGACCCTTGACCAGTCTGCGCACGGTAACAGCGTAAAAATACCCACCACGACCTGTACCTTTGTCCACTTTCAAGGCATTTAAGAAGATGTACCTATCATCTAAAAAAGTGGAATGCTTTGGAGTTAGATGATTAAATGGTGCGCGTCTAACAATCCTTTGCATTATAGGTTCTTATTAGGTCGAGCCCTTGAGTTGCACCCTCAAGGGCTTTTGCTATAGGAGATTCACTAACTTTTGAATATATTCAGCGAACATGTTGACTTTTTACTGATTTTATTCTAGAATGAAGCTACCACGAATCATTACTATATTTTTTCAGCAAAAATTTCATTGACGTTGAATTTATTCAGCGGTTATGGTTTAATTATACTGCATTTATTCAGTTTGTCAATATATTTCTGCTGATTTTTTTCAACGGAGGAAAACTGAATATGTCACTTAATGAAAGAATTGTTGATTTATGCAGTAAAAACAACATTTCTCAATCAAAATTAGAAACAGATTTGGGAATAGCTAGAGGCTCTGTTACAAAATGGAAAACTGCTGAGCCAAGACAATCCACATTGCAAAAGGTCGCTGATTATTTTAACGTATCCGTAGAATACTTACTTACCGGCAAAGAAAAGGAAGGTGGAGAAGAATATTATCTTAATGAGGAAACGAAAGAAATCGCCCAGGAAATATTTGAGAATCCTGATCTGAAATCATTGTTCGACATGAGCAGAAAAATGTCTCCGGAGAGATTAAAAGCACACATTGAATTTATGAAGAACTTGCAGAAAACCGAATCTGATACATAGAGTACATTTTATAGTACTCTGCCTGAGTTACATTGGTAAAGGGTGATGAAATTGGACGTAAATACTATATTGATAGACATGGATGTCATGATTCCGGAGCAGGTCGTAGAGAATCCAGATGGATCCTACAGCATCTTTCTCAATTCCCGTCTGACACATGAGCGGCACATAGAATCCTATGCACACGCCATGCGGCATATTAAAAACGGTGATTTTGAAAAACAGGATGTAAACCGGATCGAACTGGAAGCTCATGACATGGAAATTGCAAAAGAATTGTGTTTTACGTGAGAGCTCACAATACGGAGGGGAATTATGAGATTGACGTTAAATAAGAAATACGAACTAGCAAAAACTTATTATGGCTTTAAAAAAGGGATTACTTGGTGGTGGTGGCTTCGCATTGTATTCGTTATAGGCTCTTTAAGTGCTATTTTATATCCAATGCAAATTCTTCCATATACAACTATGTCTGAAATATCTCTGTCTTTATGGCTTCTTTATTTAGCAGTCTGGGGCTTTTGGGGATATGGCATCTATTCTTCAAGTGACTTGGGATATTACTTTATTCTAATATCTCAAATTTCACAGACACCTATTGTCATTCTATTGACTGAGAGTACAATTCACAATGCCACCAGTTCATTTCATATTAATGCTACTTTGATAGGTGGTTGGATCGGTCTGTTTATTACTTGTTGTATAAACCTCTACTATTTTCATAACCGAAAAATCATCTTTAAGATATTTAATGAAAATGGCGATAATGTTGATGATATTCCAAAGATGGACACATTAAACAATGGATCTAGTCTTAACTACGAGCCCCCGGTAGAATATCCAGAACATAAGAAATATATAAACTTCCTTTCCATTACTTTCATAATTATTTCAGGAATTGTTTCGGTACTGTTGGTCATTAGCTGTGTATATTCATATACCAAATATAAAGAAAACAAATATCTTTCGGAAAGGGTCGCTTATCTTCAAGAAGATGGATTATATCGTGCCAACAATGAAGATAAATACCAAAGTTTGATGTCTTACTTAAAAAATTATGATAGCAAAAATTCTGGGATGAACTTTTCAGTTACTAAAGATGTTCTTTATTTAAAATGTGGAGATACCTACACTGGGATATTTACATATTATGGAGATATACCATTCACAGCTCACTTAGACAACGGTAACATTAGTTTTGACTGGAATAATAACAAAAATGATTTAGGTGCATATTATTTCACAATTAAAGCTTTGCATTCAGGTTGTACTACATTAACTATTTCACAAGATGAAGAACCTAATGCAACAACCACAATGCTTATAATTATCGAGTAAAATATAAAATCAGCCCCAGTGCTGCAACACCGGAGCTGAGATGATAATAGTCCCGAAGGATGCTACTATACGTTCATTCCAATAGTATCATCCCGGGACGTAAAAATCAAGTCACCGGGTATTTTTATACCCAAAAAGGAGGATACTATGGCAACTGCAAAAAAATTACCTTCCGGATCCTGGCGTTGCCTCGTATATGACTATACGGATGCAAATGGAAAAAGAAAATATAAATCTATCACAAATGATGACCCATCTCCCGCTGGGAAAAGAATGTGTGAGCGAGATGCTGCTGAATATGCAGCTCTTAAAGCACAGCTCCGGAGCAACAACAGTTCTTTGACCATTTCAGAAGCAATAGATAAATACATCAGTACTTATCCACAGTTATCAGAATCAACTGTGGCAGGATATAGAACAATACAAAAATATGGATTTCAAAATATAATTTCGTCCAAATTATCTTCTTTGAGCAAGGAAATACTGCAAGAAGCAATCAATGAAGAATGTAAACGTCCATCTCAATCTACTCGGAGCAAGGGAGAGCCTATATCTGCTAAAACAGTTAAAAATGAATGGGGACTCATAGCAACCATCATAAATGAATATTACCCTTTTGCATATTCCGTGAAATTGCCACAGGACAATCCTACCGTACATGAATTATCCACGCCCGACGTAATATTCAAAGTCGTAAAAGGAACCAACATAGAATTACCTGTGCTTCTGGCCATGTGGTTAAGTTTTTCCATGTCCGAAATCAAGGGGCTTACGAAATCAAAATCCATTAAGGGTCATTATTTATACATCGACCAAGTGACTATTCATGTTAACGGTCAGGACATTGATAAGAGTGTTGCAAAAAATCCAAAAAGAAACCGCATGTTAGAAATCCCAGATTATATTTATGATTTAATCCAAAAGGTAGATGGTGACAGATTGGTCCCACAAAGCGGTAAAGCGGTCTCTAACAAGTTTTCAAGGCTCCTTGCTAATAATGGTATACCCCACATGTCTTTTCACGATCTGAGGCACGTTAGCGCCTCTGTAATGGCATTGCTGAATGTCCCCGACAAGTATGCTCAAGATCGTGGTGGTTGGAAAACAGATAAGACCATGAAAAGCAGGTACATGCAAACCTTCGATTCTGTCCGCCGGGATGTAGATAAAAAAATTGATAATTACTTCTATGATGCTCTGTTTGGGGAAGCGGAATCCGCCATAAAAAGAAAGTACGAAGCATGGCTCACTCTCTATGAAAAAGAAGATTCACAAGATTCAAAAGTAGAGTTTTCCAAATGGATGCAACACGAAATGCAACACAAAATATAAAAAGTGCCGTATTTACGGCACTTTTAGAGTGGAGTAGACGGGAGTCGAACCCGTGTCCAAAAGCCTATTCCCTGTCCTTCTACGAGTGTAGTTTATTCTTTGACATTCCCTCCGCGCCCCGGGAATAAACACCCTGAGCATTTCAGTAGCTTCATGTTACGCCCATATGCGCAAAGCTTTGCATATGTCGTTTCTCACATGTTTGAAGCCGGGATCCTAAGGTGTGAGTGCCCTAGGGCCGACTGCTGCCATTAGGCAGCGTATGCTAAATTATCGTTAGCGTTTAATTTTAATTTGGCCATTTAACGCATTACCATGCGACTCGCTTCTCCAGCTGCAAAACCCCTGTCGAAACCTTTACTACCCCTTATTCAATTGTCAGACCAAGTATACTTGATGGCACACACACTGTCAAGCACTTGCAGTAAAGCATTGCAGGATCAGAGCCTGCAGATTACAGATTGCGGACCTTGAATTCCTTCTCTGCCTCTCTGCGCTGATCCTTTTTGGCAATGGCTTCTCTCTTGTCATAGAGCTTTTTACCACGTGCCAGTCCGATCTCTACCTTTACCTTACCGTCTTTAAAGTATACCTGTAAAGGGACTAATGTATACCCTTTTTCCTTGATCTTGCCCAACAGCTTGTTGATCTCGTACTTGTGCAGCAACAGCTTTTTCACACGAAGGGGGTCTTTGTTAAAAATATTCCCCTTCTCATAAGGACTTACATGCATTCCGTAGACGAATACTTCTCCGTCTTCAATGCGGACGAAAGCCTCCTTGATGCTGCATTTTCCCATCCGCATGGACTTTACTTCCGTACCGTGCAGGGCAATGCCGCACTCATAGGTCTCATCGATGAAAAAATCGTGATATGCCTTTTTATTGTTTGCGATCAGCTTCTGGGACTCTTTTCCTTTTGCCATGGCTACCTCTTAAAACCTTGTAACTATTCAGAAACCCATTCACAAAACGCCCCTGCGGAGCTTTTTTACGGCTCTGAATAGTTACAGTTTACTATATTTTCTGTAATTGTCAATGAACTAACAGTTCATTTAATCCGCAGATTTATTGATCCACCAACCGGAAATTGATGGTGCGCATAAAACGGTCGCAGTCTTCCACTTCGATCCGCACCGGCATTCCCAGTTTGAAGCAACGTCCGGTGGCTTCTCCCACCATCTCACAGGCTGCCTCATTGTAGTGATAATAGTCGCCCGGGATCGTGGAAATATGGATCAGCCCTTCCACGGTATTGGGCAGTTCCACATATAGTCCCCAGCCGGTGACACCGGAGATCACACCTTCGTATTCCTCTCCGATGTGCTGTTCCATATATTCTACCTTCTTCAGCTTATCCGTCTCCCGCTCTGCCTCATCGGCACGGCGCTCCATCTCGGAAGAATGCTTAGCCACCTCCGGCAGAATATCCCTGTAGTGCTCCACTCGCTCTGCCTTCAGGCGTCCCCGCAGCTGCTCCTTGATAATGCGGTGGATCTGCAGATCGGGATATCTGCGGATCGGTGAGGTAAAATGACAATAATACCGGCATGCCAGTCCAAAATGTCCGGTACATTCCGTGCTGTATTTCGCCTGCTTCATGCTCCTCAGGGTCAGTCTGGCGATCATAGGCTCTTCGGGAGTTCCCTCAATCTTCTGTAACAGCTTCTGAATCTCCTTGGGATGGATCTCCTCCGCGGAGACCTTGCTGTTCCTGCGCCCCAGCGCCTTCATGTAATACCCGTAATTGCTGATGAACGTGGACAGCTTCTGGATCCGCTCCGGATCCGGTACATCATGGACACGGTAGACGAAGGGCAGCTCCTGCCAGTAAAAATGCTGCGCCACTGTCTCATTCGCTGCAAGCATGAAATCCTCGATCAGCATAGTAGCCACGTTCCGCTCGTAAGGTTTTATATCCAGCGGATGTCCTTCCTTATCCAACAGGATCTTGCACTCCGGGAAATCGAAATCAATAGATCCCCTCTTCTGTCTCTTCTTCCGCAGTTTGTCCGCGAGTTCAGCCATTTGTTGGAACATAGGGAGCAATTCCCTGTACCGGGAATAGTCTGTTACGGTTTCTGCACCTTCCGCAGGGGTTCCGTCCGGCGTACCGGCGTTATGCTCTACACACTCCGGCTCCTCCAGCAGCTTTTTCACCACAGTATAAGACATCCGTTTCTTGACCCGGATCACAGATTCACAGATCTCATAGTCCACGATCTCGCCCTCTTCATCCACCTTCATCAGGCAGCTTAATGCCAGACGGTCCACGCCTTCGTTCAGGGAACAGATACCGTTACTCAGTGCATGGGGCAGCATGGGGATCACGCGGTCTACCAGATAGACGCTGGTGCCGCGTTTTAATGCTTCTCTGTCCAGTGCGGAATTCTCCTGCACGTAGTTCGTCACGTCTGCAATGTGTACTCCTAAGTGGTAATATGTCCCGTCAAAGGATACACTGACAGCGTCATCCAGATCCTTGGCATCCTCTCCGTCGATGGTGACCATGGTCACATCCCGCAGATCCCTGCGGCCGGCACAGTCCGCCTCGGATACCTTCTGGGATACCCTCTCCACCTGGTTCATGATCTTCTCGCCGAATTCCACCGGCAGATCAAAGCCACGTACGATAGACATGATGTCTACACCGGGATCGTTGATATGTCCCAGGATCTCCACGACTTTACCCTCAGGGCTCTTCGTATTCGTGCCGTATCCGGTGATCTCCACCACGACCTTATGTCCGGTCATGGCCCCCTTTGACCACTCCTTCGGCACGAAAATATCCTGTGCTATCTTCGTGTTATCCGGAATGACAAAGCCGAAATTACTCTTGGACTGCTCATAGGTTCCCACCACCTGAGTCATTCCCCTGGCAATGATACGAAGGACCTGCGCTTCCTGCCGCTTGCCGGTCTTTACAGGCAGAAGTGCCACTTCCACGGTATCCTTATGGAATGCTCCGCCCTGCTTGTCCTCCGGGATGAACAGATCCTCGTCCCTTCCTTCCACTTCCACAAATCCAAAGCCTTTGGCATTGCTGATAAAAGTTCCTGTCAGAACCTTACCGTTGGACTTCATATATTTACCCTTAACGGTCAGGGTAAGCTTTCCTTCCGCTAAAAGCTCCCGCAAGATCTCACGAAACTCTTCCCGGTCTTCTTTTGCGACCTGAAGAAATATTGCCAGTTCCTTTTCCTTCATTGGAACGTAAAAATCATCCTTCACCAGATCACAGATTACTTTTTTTCTCTTCTCTCTGATTTCGTTATTACTCATGTAACCTCTCTCAATAAATATCTATAAAACAAAACACCCTTGTATGCCATGCACACAAGAGTGTCATCCTTCGTAATGATTAAAATACGTTCAGATTCAGTACGGCTGCAAGTAACATGAAGAATACTGCAAGGATCTTCGTGATCTTCACCAGCATACCTTCCATGGAACGTCCTTTATTTCTGCCCCAGTAGGTCTCAGCAGCGCCGCTGATGGAACCCAGTCCTGCGGATTTACCTTCCTGCATCAATACTAACACTGTCAGTGCTACACATACCAATATAAAAATTATGTTGATTACTACTCTTAATGCTTCCATTTCACACCTCCTAATGTCAAGCAGATTTTATATTACCATATATTGTACACAATTGCAACAACATTTTACAAGACAGTACCGAAAAGGCGGCACAAAAAAGGACCCCCGGAAATTTTTACGATCTCACGGGGATCCTTTATTTCTATTCTGAATGATCAGATTCGCAGCTTACTCTGCGATGTCACCATACATGAAGTACCAGTAACCATAAGCGGAATGCCAGATACCGGTGATCTTCTCGCTCTGCAGCCAGAAGTCATTGTAGTAAGCAACAGGAATGCAGCCTACCTGCTCCATCAGAACATCCTCAGCCTGATGAAGAGCTGCGGAACGCTCAGCGGTATCCATGGTGGAAGCTGCCTTCTCCATAGCTGCATCGAAGTCAGCGTTGGAGAACTTACCATCGTTGTTACCGTTGCCGGTGCAGAACAGGTCTAACATATTGGAAGGATCGCTGTAATCTCCTACCCATCCGTTACGTGCTACCATGTACTCACCGTTACGTCTCATCGGAGTGAAGCTGGACCACTCAACGATATTTACTTCTACATTAATACCAAGCTCGCCCCATGCCTGCTGTAAGTACTCAGCAACAGTCTTGTGGTAACCTGCATCATTGGTAGTATAGGTGATGGTAGGAAGTCCTTCACCATTGGGGTAACCTGCATCAGCTAAGAGCTGCTTAGCTTCCTCAAGGTTAGCATCGAAATCATCGGAGATATAGCTCTGACCACCGTTAGCATTTGCATTGAAGGAGCTGCCGTCGGTATCTACCCAGCCCTCACCTACGAGGTTGTATGCGGGAGAGTAAGTTCCCTGCATCAGGGTATTTGCTACATAATCACGATCAATTGCCAGGCTCAGAGCCTTACGAACATTTACATCTGCGAATGCAGGATCTTCCAGGTTCATGGACAGATAGTAAGTTCCCAGGTTAGGCTCTACATGGAACTCGGGGTTACCCTGTAAGCTGGGGATCTCCTGGGTAGGAACATCCTTGATGAACAGTACATCACCGGACTGGTATGCAGTATAAGCTGCATTGGAATCCTCCATCAGTACGAATTTGATGCTGCCAAGCTTGATCGCATCAGCATTCCAGTAGTTAGGGTTCTTGGACATGGTAATGTGAGAACCGGGTACCCACTCGGTAATGTAGAAAGGTCCGTTGGAGATATAGGTCTCAGCTGCGGTAGCCCATGCATCGCCGTTAGCCTCTACGGTTGCCTGCTGAACAGGGCTCAGGGTAGCGAATGCTGCCAGAGACTCGAAGTAAGGGCAGGGATTGGAAAGCTCTACAACGAAGGTCTTAGCATCGGGAGCGGATACTGCCAGAGCATCCAGATCACCTGCCTGTGCCTCGTCAAAGCCCTTAACCATACCCAGAACAGTCTCAGCATAAGGAGCTGCTACTACGGGATCGCATACACGCTTCCAGCTGTATACGAAATCGTCTGCGGTCAGATCACTGCCGTCAGACCACTTTAATCCATCACGAAGATGGAAGGTCCAGGTAAGACCATCTTCAGATACTTCCCAGGTCTCAGCCTGTCCGGGAGCGATCTTACCATCCTGGTCAATCGTCAGAAGACACTCAAAAGTGTGAAGCAGCATATTACCGCCATCTACTGCACTGTTCAGTGCGGGATCGATGGTCTCGGGATCGGGACCGATCTGAACGGTAAGCTGTTTGCCTTCGGTACTAACTTCAGTTGCTGCTGCATCGGTCTTGGTGCTGTCAGTTGCACTGGCACTGCCGGTTGCAGAAGAACCATTGTCGCTGCTGCCGCATGCTGCCAGAGAACCTACCAGCATTGCTGCGGTGAGCAGCATAGCTAACTTCTTTTTCATAAAGTTATCCTCCTCTTTCTTTTCATACAAAAGCACTATGCTTTGTATAACTTTATATTAAACAGCTAAATTGCTCAGCTGTCAATACCTAATTTCAGGCATTGATCTTTTCCACATGGTGGCACGCCACGTAGTGGCCCTTTTCCACTTCTCTCCATTCGGGTTCCTTCTGTGCACAACACTCATCCGCATAAGGACATCTGGTGCGGAAACGGCATCCGGTAGGAGGATTTAAAGGGCTGGGTACATCTCCCTGCAGAACAATACGTTTGCTTGCTCTTGCCTTGATGGGATCTGCAATGGGGATTGCAGAGATCAGGCTCTTGGTATAAGGATGCAGGCTTCGTGCTACCAGCTCGTAGCTGTCTGCCAGCTCTACCATTTTGCCCAGGTACATAACGCCGATACGGTCGGAGATATGTTTTACAACAGAGAGATCATGTGCGATAAACAGATAGGTCAGTCCCATCTGCTCCTGCAGCTCCTCGAACATATTCACCACCTGTGCCTGGATCGATACATCCAGTGCGGAGATCGGCTCATCGCAGACGATGAACTGCGGGTTCACTGCCAGTGCTCTCGCAATGCCGACACGCTGACGCTGTCCACCGGAGAATTCATGAGGATATCTGTTCGCATGCTCAGAGTTCAGTCCGACCTTCTCCAGCATGGATATGATCATATCATGACGTTCCTTCTTATTAGCAGCCAGCTTATGGATGTCGATGGCTTCTCCTACGATATCTCCTACGGTCATTCTGGGATCCAGACTTGCATAAGGATCCTGGAAAACCATCTGCATCTTCTGACGATACGGCAGCATATCTACCTTTACTTTATTTTCAACGTCCAGGATCACATTGCCGTCAAATGTGATCTTACCGCCGGTGGGCTCGTATAATCGTAAGATAGAACGTCCGGTGGTGGTCTTACCACAGCCGCTCTCTCCTACCAGTCCGAGAGTCTCACCTTTATTCACAAAAAAGCTGACATCATCCACGGCCTTCACGAACTTACGGTTTTTACCCATGCCGCCTGCGGGGAAGTATTGCTTCAAATGTTCAACCTGAAGTAACTTATCACTCATTGGTATTTCCTCCCTCCATCTCAGCTTTCTGGTTCATAAAGCAGTGTGCATAATGCGTCTCGCTGAAATCCGTTCTGGGAGGATTCTCTCTCAGGCAGATCTTCATGCAGTTCTTACAGCGGGGGGCGAATTCACATCCTTCGGGAGGATTCAGAAGATCCACCGGGTTACCCTCGATGGGGATCAGCTTCTCATGCTTCGTGCTGTCCAGACGGGGGATACTCTCCAACAAGCCCTTGGTATATTCATGCTTCGGATGGTAGAAGATCTCGTCACAGGTACCGGTCTCCACGATACGACCGGCATACATGACTGCAATACGGTCACACATGCTCGCCACGATACCCAGGTCATGGGTGATCATGATGATCGCCATACCCAGCTTGTCCTTCAGCTCCATCATCAGTTCCAGGATCTGCGCCTGAATCGTAACGTCCAGTGCGGTAGTAGGCTCATCGGCGATCAGAAGCTTCGGTTCACATGCCAGCGCAATAGCGATCATGACACGCTGTCTCATACCACCGGACAGTTCATGGGGATACTGCTTCATACGCTTCTCCGGTTCATTGATACCTACCAGAGACAAAAGCTCCACTGCTCTAGCATATGCCTTTTTCTTGTCCGCATCGGTATGCAGACGGATCACTTCCATGATCTGATTGCCAATGGTATATACGGGATTTAAGCTGGTCAGAGGATCCTGGAAAATAATGGAGACCTCTTTACCACGCATTTTGGAAAAATCTTTTTCGGTCATTTTCTCCACTTCGTGTCCATTGAAGTGAAGCTCTCCGCCGATCAGCTTACCGGGATAAGCGGTCAGTCCCATCAGACTGTATGCGGTTACGGATTTACCGGAACCACTCTCTCCTACGATGCCCAGTACTTCCCCTTCCTTCAGGTGAATGGAGACATCGTTCAGTGCCTTTACTTCTCCGGCAGGAGTAAAGAAAGAGAGACGTTCATGCTGTATATCTACCAGATAATTGTTATCCATCTTCACTACTCCTTCCATTAATTCTTAAGCTTCGGGTCAAATGCGTCACGAAGTCCGTCACCAAACAGGTTAAAGCTTAAGATGATCAGGCTGATCAGCAGACAGGGTGCAAACAGCAGGTACGGGAATGTGATCATTCCGTTAATGGCATCACTTGCAAGGCTTCCCAGGGAAGGCAGCGGAACTGCCACACCCATACCTAAGAAGCTTAAATAACTCTCGGTAAAAATAGAGGAAGGGATCTGCAGTGTGGTGGTAACGATCAGAGTACCGATACAGTTGGTCAGCAGATGCTTTTTAATGATACGGCCATCCTTGGCTCCCAAAGCCTTGGCTGCCATGACATAATCATTTTCCTTCAGGGTCAGGATCTGGCTTCGTACCATACGTGCCATTCCTACCCAGTACAGCAATGCGAATACGATGAAGATACTGATCAGGTTAGATCCTACGATCTGCATCCATCCGAATCCGGGAAGCTGTGCCAGCTTTGCCAGAGGATCCTTTAACGCGAAGGACAGCAGCACGATCAGCAGAAAATCCGGTATCGTATAGATAATATCCACAATACGCATGATGATCAGATCCACCCATCCACCGAAGAATGCAGAGATGGAACCGATCAGGGAACCGATCACAAAAATAATGGCAGTAGCGATCAGACCAACCAGCAGGGAGATACGGCTTCCCATCATAACACGGATGGCATAATCACGGCCCATTTTATCGGTACCGAGCACATGGGGGAATACCTTCTCTCCCGCATCCATACGCTCTATCTCTTTCTCGGAATACTGCATGGGGTGCAGATTCTCGCTTCCTTTGATCTGTGTCTTGTAATCATAGGGATAAAATGCAGGCACAATAAAGGAAAAGATCATAACTACAATAATAACGAAGAGGCTGACCATGGCAACCTTATTCTTACGAAGTCTGCGGAAGCCATCCTGCCAGAAGCCCACGCTCTCACGCATGATGACCTGGCTCTGCTTCTCTTCTTCATTCGCCGGCATAAAATCTTCCGGTTTATATTTTACATGAAAGCTCATAGCATTCGGTTCTTTCATCGGTATCTTCCTTCCTGTTAATCTTACTTCAACTTGATCCTGGGGTCGACGATCTTATATACGATATCCACCAGCACATTCATGACAACCATCAGTGTTGCGAGGAAAATGGTGGTACCCATGATCATGGTGTAGTCACGGTTAATGATCGAGCTGACAAATTCATTGCCCAGACCGGGGATCGTAAAAATCTTCTCTACTACGAAGCTTCCTGTCATAGTATAAGCCATCATAGGACCTACATAGGTGATAACAGGGAGCAGTGCATTTCTCAGTGCATGCTTGAACAGACGGAAGAAAGGCTTTACTCCCTTCGCCGTAGCGGTTCTCATATAATCCTGTCCCAGAACATCCAGCATGGAAGAACGCATCAGTCTCATAATATAAGCAGTTGGGTACAATGCCAGTGCGATCACGGGCATCACATAATGCTTCCAGGTGCCGATTCCGTAGGTGGGCAATATCTTTACCTTACTTCCCAGGAAATACAGAAGCAGAGTACATATAACGAAGCTTGGTACCGCAATACCACAGGTGGAGATCACGGAGATCACGCTGTCCAGCGTCTTGCCACGATGGGTAGCTGCCAGACATCCCAGAGGGATACCTACCAACAGCGCTACGATAACGGAAAGCCCACCTACTCTTGCAGATACAGGGAACTTGGATACTATAATAGAAGTAACGGTTCTTCCTCTCTGCTTCAGACTCTCTCCGAAATCACCGTGCAAAGCATCTTTCATATACGTCAGATACTGCTGGGACAAAGGCTTGTCCAGTCCATATTTTGCCTCCAGGGCTGCTTGTGCAGCGGGGCTTACTGCCTTCTCCGAGAGGAACGGACCACCGGGGACCATGTTCATCAGGAAAAAGGTGAGTGTTGCTACTGTAAAAATCGTGATCAGCGCCAGACCGATACGTTTTGCAATATATTTAAGCATCTCTTCAACTCCTTGCTTTTCTTTTGCCTACGGACATTAATAAAATGCATTCTTCGCATTTGTATGCAAGTATACACGCGCAAAAAATGTACTTTAATTTCCGAAAACGACTTTTGTTATATTACAACACTTTTGAGGCTATGTCAACTGAATTACGCATGAAGCATCTGCCAGTTTCCGTGACTCTGCCTCTTTAACTGTCTCTTCTCGGTGTACGCACAGCACGCACATATGTCTGTATATTTATGAAAAACTTTTTCAATAAAAATAGTTTCTGTTTTTCAAATTTGCATATAGTGTATATTTTGCGCTTCTATTATGTATATTTAAACATTTTATTTTTATGCATTTTTCTTTCACTCATGTATTTTTCTATCGTTTTGCTATAAAAGCAGGAGGATTTCCGGTGATGAAAATCCTCCTGTTTATACATTTTTTATTTTTTGTAGTTTACATTTTGTTGCGCAACCACTCAGATCTTGTGGAACGGCTCCATATATGCCGCGGCATCCTTTAACTCCTCTTCCATGGCAAGCAGCCGGTTGTACTTCGCCACACGATCGCTGCGGCAGGGCGCTCCGGTCTTAATCTGTCCGGCATTCAGTGCCACCGCTATGTCTGCTATGGTGGTATCCTCCGTCTCGCCGGATCTGTGGGAGATCACCGCCTTGTAACCATTCTTGTGTGCCATCTCCACCGCTTCGAAGGCTTCAGACAGCGTTCCGATCTGATTGACCTTTACCAGAATGGCATTACCACAATGAAGTTTGATCCCGGCATCCAGCCGTTTTGTATTTGTGACAAACAGATCATCTCCCACTAACTGGATCTTCTCTCCCAGCCGTTTTGTAAGCTCCTGCCATCCGTCCCAGTCATTTTCATCCAGTCCATCCTCAATAGAGATAATGGGATAGTTCTCTACGAGCCGTTCATAATACGAGATCATTTCTCCGGTATCCCGCAGGACTTCCTCTCCCTTCAGCTTACTCTCTCCGGGGAAATGGTACATTCCCGTTTTTTCATTATAAAGTTCGCTGCTGGCGGCATCCATGGCGATCCGGATATCCTGTCCCGGCACATATCCGGAAGCCTCGATTGCTTCCACAAGGAGATCCAGCACGCTCTCCGCATCCGGCAGGTCCGGTGCGAAACCGCCCTCATCCCCGACTCCGGTGGACAAGCCTTTCTCCTCTAGCAGTTTTTTCAGATTATGATAAATTTCCGCACAGATCCGTAACCCTTCCGCAAAGGTTTCCGCCTGTACGGGCATGATCATAAACTCCTGGAAATCCACGGTGTTCGCCGCATGCTTTCCGCCGTTTAAGATGTTCATCATGGGTACCGGCAGAAGTCTCGGAGAGATTCCTCCAAAGTAACGGTACAACGGAAGTCCCAGTGCCTCCGCCGCTGCTCTTGCCACCGCCATGGACACTGCCAGCATGGCATTGGCACCTAAGCTGCTCTTGTTGTCCGTGCCGTCCGTTTCCTTAAGGATTCTGTCGATACGGATCTGTTCCAGAGCATTTTCTCCCAGTAAAACACCGGCAATTTTCTCGTCTATATTTTTTACGGCATGCTGCACGCCCAGGCCGAAATATCTGGTCTCACCGTCCCTGAGTTCCACAGCCTCGAACTGTCCGGTGCTGGCTCCGGAAGGCACTGCCGCCATACCCTTTGTGCATCTGCCGGTCTCTTTGTCCTTCACGGTAACAACCGCTGCCACCGTTGGATTCCCTCTCGAATCCAGGATCTCCCTTCCGTGTACTTCGATGATCTCCAGATATTTTTCCATAAAAAACCTCCTTACAGGTATCCTTAACTTACTTTTTCCCAGTTAAGTATATCCTATAAGGAGGTTATTATTCAGATCTGCTATGCATTAATACGCTTTTCCGGCAAGGATCTCACAGTAATCCTTATAATTTTTCTCAAGCAGTGCCGGAGTATCCAGTCCATAGGGACACTTGGATTTACATCTGCCACAATGCAGGCACTCTTCAATCTTACGCATTTTTGCCTGCATCTCGTCTGTCAGCTGTGCTGCGGAAGGTGCTCTGCGGATCATCAGGCTCATGCGGGCACAGTTGTTGATCTCGATCCCTGCGGGACAGGGCATGCAGTAGCCACAGCCTCTGCAGAATTCTCCCTGCAGTTCTTCCCTGTCATGGTCGATCACCGCCTGCAATGCGGGTGTTAATGCAGGAGGATTATCTATATAGGACAAAAATTCATCCAGCTCGCTCTCCCGCTGCACTCCCCAGATCGGAAGTACATTATCAAACTGTGCCAGATATGCATATGCCGCTGCTGAATTATTGATCAGTCCGCCGGACAGTGCTTTCATGGCGATAAATCCCATGCCTGCTTTTTTACAATCCTGTACCAACTCCAGATCCTTGTCCGTCGCCAGATAACAGAAAGGGAACTGCAGAGTCTCATACAGTCCGCTGTCAATGGCTTCATGCGCTACATTCAGACGATGGTTCGTGATGCCGATATGGCGGATCATGCCTTTGTCCTTCGCTTCCAGCATAGCTTCATACAATCCTGTGCCGTCTCCCGGCTTCGGGCAGAATGCCGGGTTATGGAACTGATAAATGTCGATATAGTCTGTTTTTAATTTTTCCAGGGAAGTATGTAGCTCCTTCCAGAAGCCTTCTGCTGTGGTGGCTCCGGTCTTAGTAGCGATATATATTTTGTCACGCATACCCTCAAAGGCAGCGCCCACTTTCTCTTCACTGTCGGTATAGTATCTGGCAGTGTCATAAAAGGTCACTCCTGCCGCATAGGCTTTGCGAAGCAGTCCAATGGCTGCTTCCTTGGAGATCCGCTGGATGGGCAGCGCTCCGAAGGAGTTCTTCTCCACAGTAATTCCCGTACTTCCTAAAGTTACCAGATTTCTCTTCTTTTGTTCCATGCTATTTCTTAATTAACAGAGACTTTCCTGTCATCTCTGCGGGCTGCTCCATACCCATCACATTGATAAGTGTCGGTACGATATCTGCCAGGCATCCACCCTCTTTCAGCGTATAAGCAGGATCGTAGTTTACCAGGATGAAAGGAACCGGATTGGTGGTATGTGCGGTATGAGGCTGACCGGTGGTGTAATCGATCATCTGCTCTGCGTTACCGTGGTCTGCACAGATGAACAGAACGCCGTCTACATCCTTCACTGCCTGTACTGCCTTGCCTACGCACTCATCTACAGTCTCAATAGCCTTGATGGCTGCGGAGATCACACCGGTATGACCTACCATATCGGGGTTCGCGAAGTTGATCACGATCACATCGTATTTTTCAGAGCGGATCGCATCAAGCAGTTTCTCGCAAACCTGAGGAGCACTCATTTCCGGCTTCAGATCATAGGTTGCCACATCCTTGGGAGAATTTACCAGGATACGATCCTCTCCCTCGTTGGGCTGCTCTACGCCGCCGTTGAAGAAGAAGGTTACATGTGCATACTTCTCAGTCTCGGCGATACGTGCCTGCTTCATGTCATGGGCTGCCAGCCACTCACCGAAGGTATTGGTAATGGCGATCTTGTGGAATGCCACTTCTTTATTAGGAATGGTAGGATCGTAATCAGAGAAGCATACAAAAGTAATATCCTTTCTCACGCGGTCAAATCCCTTGAAGTCATCATCACAGAAGGCTCTGGTGATCTCTCTTGCACGGTCGGGACGGAAGTTGAAGAAAATTACGGAATCCTTGTCCTGCACCAGTCCGACTGCCTTGCCATCTTCTACAACAACAGTAGGTTTTACAAACTCATCGGTCTCTTCTCTATCGTAAGACTCCTGGATACCGCAGATACCGCAGGCAGCGGTCAGACCTTTGCCCTCGGTCATGGCATCGTAAGCCAGCTGTACACGGTCATAGTTGTTATCACGATCCATAGCATAGTAACGTCCCATTACGGAAGCGATCTTACCTACACCGATTTTCTTCATTTCTTCATTTAACTGCTCTGCATAGCTCTTACCGCTTGCGGGAGGGGTATCACGTCCATCTAAGAAGCAGTGAACATATACCTTCTCCAGGCCCTGCTGTTTCGCCAGCTCCAGCAGGCCATACAGATGGGTAATGTGGCTGTGTACGCCACCGTCGGATAACAGACCCATCAGGTGCAGGGCGCTGTTGTTCTTCTTACAGTTATCAATAGCCTTTAACAGAGCTTCATTCTTAAAAAAGTCTCCGTCCTGGATCTCCTTAGTGATACGGGTCAGCTCCTGATATACGATACGGCCTGCACCCATATTCATATGACCTACCTCAGAGTTACCCATCTGACCCTCGGGAAGGCCTACTGCCATACCACTGGCATTACCATGTACAAAAGGATACTCCTTCATCAGGGAATCCATCACAGGGGTATTGGCCTGTGCTACAGCGTTGCCCTCTACCTTATCATTCAATCCATAACCATCCAGGATCATTAATACAACCGGTTTCTTTCTCATCGATCGTTCCTCCATTTTATTTTATCATTATTACCTGTACGGTTCCGGGGTTTGCACATCGGAACCGTTATAAAAGCTTACATTACGTCCACGGAGATTATACACTGAAAATGCCGGATGCGCAATAGCAACCGCTGATTTCTTGCTCTGCATCTTTGGGCGTTTTTTCTGCGAATCCTTTTTCTGCAAATCATCCGGATTCACTTGTATTTTTCCTGCATATGCGCTACAATATCCCTTAAACTCTCATTTGAGAAAAGGGGTTATCTTATGGTTACATTATTGGCAAAATTATTTATCAGGGATCATGAAAATGTTACGGATCCCGGCGTTCGTCAGGCATATGGAATACTCTGCGGTATCGTCGGGATCTGTTTCAACCTGATCCTGTTCACTACCAAGGCTCTGGCAGGCTTATTCAGTCATTCCATCGCCATCACGGCAGATGCATTCAACAACCTGTCGGATGCGGCATCCTCCATCATTACGCTGGTAGGCTTCCGGATGGCGGGACAGAAGCCGGACTCTGACCATCCCTTCGGACACGGGCGGATTGAATATATCTCCGGATTGTTAGTCTCTATCCTGATCGTGCTCATGGGCTTCGAACTGGTGAAAAGCTCTGTAAGCAAGATCTTCCATCCGGAAGCTCCTGATTACTCCCCTGTCATTATTGGCATACTGGTATTTTCAATTGTGGTAAAATGCTATATGGCACTGTATAACCGCCGCATCGGTACCCGGATCAGCTCCGTAGCCATGAAGGCTACTGCCATTGACAGTTTAAGCGATGTGGTGGCAACTACGGTGGTTCTCATCGGCACTATCGTCTCCGCCGCCTCCGGTATCATTATCGACGGTTACTGTGGTGTGCTGGTAGGTATGTTCATCCTCTACTCCGGCTTTGTCGCAGCAAAAGACACGATCAGTCCCCTGCTTGGGCAGCCCCCCGAGCCGGAACTGGTACAGCAGATCAATGACATCGTATTATCCTATGATAATGTCATCGGCATCCACGATCTGATCGTACATAATTACGGCCCCGGAAGGACTCTGATCTCTCTGCATGCAGAGGTGCCTGCGGACGGTAATATTATAACCCTGCACGATACCATCGATACCATCGAACATGAACTGCGCAGAAAGCTGAACTGTAATGCTGTGATCCACATGGATCCTGTAAGCACCAGCGATCCCGAGACCCTTTCCCTGAAGGCAGAAGTCTCCGGATACCTGGATCAGATCGATCCAAAGCTTAGCATGCATGATTTTCGCATTGTCAAAGGTCCCACCCATACCAATGTCATCTTCGATATCGTGATCCCATATGATTATCCGGTCTCCGATCAGGAAGTCATGGATTCCATTACCAAACGTATCCAGACCAGCCATCCGGATTTCTTCACTGTCATCGAAGTGGACAAAGCGGTCGTACAGTAACGGAAAGTTTTATGCAAGACTATTCCAGCATATTTTCAATAAAAATCCCATATCCCCTGGTGCTGTCCTGCACCAGGACATGGGTGACGGCTCCCACGAATTTCCCCTTTTGAATAATCGGTGCCCCACTCATCCCCTGGACAATACCGCCGGTCACCGATAGCAGCTCCGGATCCGTTACCTGAAGTTCAATTCCCCGATTCACATTGTCATGATCCAGATGGATCTCCGTAATCTCAATGTCATAATATCTTGTGGTTCCGTCCACAGTACACAAAATCTGTGCAGGTCCTTTCTCTATCTCCTGTTTTAATCCAATGGGCAAAGCTTCCTCCGTTCCGAGTGCCAGTGCCTTCTGATTGCATTTTCCAAAAATTCCCCGGGTACTGTTACTGGTAATATCTCCCAGGATCCTCTCATCCGAATATACGATCATTCCCGTCATCTCTCCCGGCTGGCCCGCCGCCCCTTTTCGTATAGAAATAATCTCAGTCTGGTAGAGTGTGCCATCATTCATCTCCATCAATGTGCTGGTATCCACATCATTGATTCCATGCCCCAGTGCACCGAAATTCCCGTTTTCGTCAATATATGTCATGGTACCGACTCCCTGCGCATTATCCCTGACCCAGACACCGATCTTATACTTTCCCGTCCGATCCCTCTCCGGTTTTATTCTCACATCATAAGTCTCAGCATCCCTCCGGATGGTCAGGATCTGTTGTTCTCCGCCGTAGTTCTCGATTCTCGTAATGAAGTCATCTTTTCCGGTGACTTCCGTACCGTTTAACTTTATTACATAATCACCGCTTTTCAAAATATTTTTTGCCGGAGATACTTTTCCCGCCCCTTGTGATGCGAACTCTCCGGTACCTACTACCAGTACACCTTCCGTTTTGACATAAATTCCTATCGGGACTCCCACCGGAATCAATTCCTGGTCTTCGATCACTCGTATGCCCACCTGTTTGAACGGCAGGATGCCGAACAATTTCACCTGCATCTGCAGATTGTCCGCATTTCCGGTCTTCAGCGTCAACGGACGGCTCAGATCTATCGTCACCGCACCATCGGGAATGTTACTGTTTCCCTGCCTGCTGGCATTAACTATTTCTCCCCTGGCAGGAATACTCAGTTTCAATGACTCCTCCGATTCCGCACGTACATGGATCACAGAAGGGATACTGCTGTCCACCAGATAATAACTGTAACCCATGAGACCCAGACAGGCCAAAATGAGCACAGCACAAAGGCAGGCCCGGTAGAGGCGAAGTCTTCTTACTTTCTGTCTCCAGTGTTGTAAGATGACTACGGCCTCTTCCTCTGCCTGCCTTTTCACTTTTTCCGTCTCTGTGATCCATAGCTTCATACACATTCCCCCACTACATTTCTGTCATCTCTGTATAGGGTATAGTGTACGTCGCATTCTGTTTTTTAACCGAAGATCTCAGGATTACTGTCTTACATTTTTTTCCGGTCTATCCACATATCACCACGTTGCCGCTGTTTTTATATTCCTCCGGACAGGTGTCCGTAAGGATGGTACCGTTTTGGAACGAACCGAACGTCACGGAACTGATATTGCCGAATTTGGAATGATCTGCCAGAACAAACACCTCTCTGCATTGTCCCATGGCTGTCTTTTTCACCATAGCTTCATTCATATCCGGTGTGGTCAGTCCACTCTGCTTGCTGATCCCGTTCGTACCGAAGAAGCCTTTGGTAAAATGATAGTTCTGCAGAGTCATCAGCGCCTGGTTCCCCACCACAGCCTCCGTGGAGCCTTTTAATTCTCCGCCGATGAGATATACGCGGAATCCTGCTGCTGCCAGTGTCTTGGCATGCGCTACCGCATTGGTCACAAAGGTGGCACTTTTCTCTGTCAGATAAGAAAGCATACTTGCTGTGGTCGTACCTGCATCCAGATAGATAAAATCCTCCGGCCGGATCAGTGCTGCTGCTTTGGCAGCCACCAGCTGTTTGGCTTCCACATTGACTTCTGCCTTCTGTTCCACCGTGGGTTCATGTGTTATCACCGTCCGGTCACATGCCACAGCACCTCCAAAGACCTTTACCAGCTTCCCGGCATTATGCAATGCTGTGATGTCCCGGCGTACCGTGGATTCCGACGTATTTAACAGATCTTTTACCTCGGCCACCGTAATGCTGTTTTTTTCTTCCAATAATTTCAGAATGACCTCATAACGTTGTTCTGTCAGCATAAATTGTTATTTTCTCTTTCCTTTGTCACATCTGTCTCCAGTATGATCTTCCGCACGGGAAGAATACTTCCGGGAGACATGGATAATTCATCAACACCCATAGCCAGAAAACGTCTGGTCAATGTCGTATCTGCACCCAGTTCTCCGCAGATACCTGCCCAGATTCCGGCCTTATGCGCATTTTCCACGACCATCTGTATCATACGCAGCACTGCGGGATGATGCGGATCATAGAAAGCATCCAGCTTGGGATTCTGCCTGTCGATCGCTAATGTATACTGCGTCAGGTCATTGGTTCCGATGCTGAAAAAGTCCACTTCCTTTGCCAGTTCTTCGCTCATCATGACAGCCGCCGGAGTCTCGATCATGATCCCCTGCTTCGGTTCACCGAAAGTAACTCCCTGTTCTGTCAGTTCCTGTCGGATCTCAGCCACGATTGTCTTGATCTTCCTTAGCTCATCTACACTGATGATCATGGGATACATAATGGAAATATTGCCAAAGGCGCTGGCGCGGAACAGTGCCCGCAGCTGTGTCTTGAAGATTTCCGGTCTGGTCAGACAGATACGGATAGCCCGACAACCCATAGCCGGATTTTCCTCCGGTTCCATTTCAAAGTAATCGCATTTTTTATCCGCACCGATATCCAGTGTACGAATGATCACAGGTTTGCCTGCCATAGTCTCCGCTACCGTACGATAGATCTGAAACTGCTCTTCTTCGGTAGGGAACGTATCTCTCTCCAGGTAAATAAACTCGCTGCGGAACAGACCGATACCTCCGGCATCATTCTGCAATACTGCCGCCAGATCCTTGCTGTTACCTATATTAGCATAGAGCATGATCTTCTTACCATCAATAGTGATATTTTCTCTTCCCTTCAGGGTCTGGAGCAATTCCTTCTTCTCCTGTTCCTCTAGCTTTAACTGTTGCATTCTGCCCAGGGTATCTTCATCTGGATCCACATAAATACACCCGTTTTTTCCGTCTACAATACCGACTTTTCCGTCGATATCATCTGTCAGAGGAATTGCGGTACCGATCAGTGCAGGGATGCTCATGGTCCTGGCCAGAATTGCCGTGTGGGAATTGACGGAACCGTGTACCGTCACGAAGGACAACACCAGATCTTTGTTCAGCTGTACTGTCTCAGAAGGAGCCAGGTCGTCTGCAACGATGATCACCGGTTCCCCGGATGCGGCAATCCCGGTGGCCCGGCCTCCGAGCACGCTTAACACGCGCTCGGAAATATCCTTGACATCCGCAGATCTCGCTCTCATATAGTCGTCATCCATGGCAGAGAACATCTGTGCAAAATTGTCACCGGTGGAAGCTACCGCATACTCTGCATTCACCTGCTGCATGCGGATGATATTTTCTACCGACTCGTTATAGTCATCATCTTCCAGCATCATCTGATGGATTTCGAAAATAGCGGCATTGGCTTCCCCGACCTCCTTCAGAGCCTTCTGATACAAACCCTGCAACTGCTCCATGGCTGTCTGTTTCGCCTGTCTGTAGCGTAAGATCTCCTGTTCGGAGTCCTCGATCCTGACACGTTTTACCTGCTGCTCGTCTTTTTTATGAACACTGATTCTGCCGATAGCGATTCCGCCAAATACGCTTTTACCCTGGTAGACTTCCATGACTCTTTTCCTCTCCTGACGATTATGCTTCCTCTATTTTAGAGATTTGCTTTTACAAATTCCGTTACTGCTGCGTATGCTGCTTCCTCATCCTCACCGTCGAAGGTCAGAGTGATCTCATTGCCGGCTTTGACAGCCAGACCCATGATACCGAAGATACGCTTGCAATCTCCGCTCTTGCCATCCTTGGTCAGAGTGATATTAGCGGCAAATTCCTTGGCTGCCTTTACCAGTTCCCCTGCGGGGCGGGCATGAATGCCTTCAGGATCTGTGATAACATATTTGAATTCTTTCATTGTCTTTTTCTCCTTTTATTTTCCTATGACTAAGCATTAAGCAACTTTTTTCTTCAATACACCAAGCAGTAATGCGGATACGACCGTGCCTGCCGCCAGTGCTACCAGATACATCAGTGCATTTCCCACTACAGGGAATACAAAGATTCCGCCGTGAGGAGCCATCAGTGTGCAGTGGAATGCCATGGACAGTGCACCTGCCAGTGCAGAACCGATGATGCAGGAAGGAAGGACATGCAGAGGATCGGACGCTGCGAAAGGAATGGCACCTTCCGTGATGAATGCCAGACCCATGATGAAGTTGGTAGGACCTGCATCTCGCTCTTCCTTGGTGAATTTATTCTTAAATAACAGGGTTGCCAGTGCAATGGCACAGGGAGGAGTCATTCCTCCGATCATAACTGCTGCCATGATATCATAATTGCCTGCCGCAATTGCTGCGGTTCCGAATACATATGCTGCCTTGTTGAAAGGGCCACCCATGTCAATCGCCATCATGCCGCCCAGGATCAGACCCAGTACAACCCGGCTGGAATCACCCATTCCGCTTAAGAAATTATTCAATCCGGTATTGATACCGCCCATGATCGGCTCCACCACAAAGTTCATGGCAAGTCCCATGATCAAAATACCCACTACCGGATAGATCAATACAGGCGCCAGTTTTTCAACAGCATCCGGAAGTTTGTCACAGATCTTACGGAGTCCTACGATCAGGTAGCCTGCCAGGAAGCCTGCCACCAGTGCTCCTAAAAATCCGGACTTACCGTTTGCCGCCAGCATACCGCCTACGAATCCGAGAGCCAGCGCCGGTCTGTCGCCGATAGCCATACCGATGAAGCCCGCCAGTACCGGAAGCATCAGACCGAATGCCACGCCGCCGATGTTTTTAAACATAGCTGCTATGGGAGTGATCGTACCGAAATTACTTCTCTGATCTGCTGGAAGTGCATTGATGTCAACATTCAGTCCATCGATCAGGAATGCGATCGCGATCAGGATACCTCCGCCTACTACAAAAGGAAGCATATGGGATACACCGTTCATCAGCTGTGTGTAAATCTTATGAGCCACACTTTCTTTGCCAGCGACTGCAGTCTTTACCGCTCCGCTCTCACCGTGAAAGATTTCCACCTCACCGCTGATGGCCTGTTGTACCAGCCGATCCGCCTTGCTGATGCCGTCAGACACCTGACAACTGATCATTTTCTTACCGTCAAAGCGATCCATGGGAACTTTTGCGTCTGCCGCTACGATGATGCAGTCCGCTGCGGCGATTTCTTCCGCAGTCAGTACATTTTTCGCACCTGCGGAACCTCTAGTCTCGATCTTGATCTGGCAGTCTGCTGCTTTTGCTGCCTTCTCCAGCGCTTCCGCTGCCATATAAGTGTGCGCGATTCCGGTCGGGCAGGAAGTCACTGCCAGGAGCTTAAAGCTCTTTTTCTCTTCGGTGGTAATGCCGGTATCACTTAATCTGTCGTCAATGCTCTTGGCACTCTCATCTGCTGCATCGATGATCTGTAAAAATTCCTCTACGCTTTTGGCATTTCTTAAAGATGTGGTAAAATTCTCATCCATCAGCATAACGGACAATTTGCTCAGTACATCCAGATGTACATTATCCTTGGTATTGGGTGCAGCGATCAGGAAAAGCAATGTCACCGGTTCGCCGTCCAAGGAATCATAATCCACACCGTTTTTAATTACCATGGCTGCCAGTCCGGGAGTCTTCACTGCATCACATTTGCCGTGAGGGATTGCAATGCCTTCGCCGATTCCCGTGGTGCTCTCTTCCTCTCTTGCATAGACCTGTGCACGGTACTGCTCCACATCCATAAGCTTTCCGCTCTTCGCCATCAGTTCCACTGCCATATCCAGTGTTGCCTTTTTGTCAGCAGGCGCTGCATCCAGGGAAATACTTCTTTTGTCCAATAAATCCGTAATTCTCATATTGTAACCCTTTCTCTCTTTTTTATTGTTTCTTTTTATTATTTTGTTATGATTTTACCTGTTTCAATACCTGCATAACTTCATCTTTGGTAGCCAGATTCTCGGAAAAAGCGCTGGCGCTTCCCGCGGCGATTCCCATGCAGAAAGCATGTGCGTATTCCTTCTCTTCCAGCCATCCGGTGAGGAATCCCGCTACCATGGAATCTCCGGCACCGACACCATTGACCAGCTTTCCTTTCGGAGCCGGAGCCTCCAGGCATTGACCGTCCGCTGCGATCAGTACCGCTCCTTCTCCCGCCATGGAGATCAAAACATTCTGTGCTCCCATGTCCCGGAGCTTTTTCCCATAAGGGACCACTTCCTCTCTGGTAGAAAGCTTCACGCCGAAGATATCCCCCAGTTCATGGTTGTTGGGTTTTACCAGAAAAGGATGATACGGCAATACCTTTACCAGCAGGTCTCTGGTGGCATCCACTACGGTGAGAACACCTCTTCCCTGAATTCTCTCCAGAATTCTCTGATAAATATCATCCGGCATCGAATAGGGAATACTTCCTGCCAGTACCAGGACATCTCCTTCCTGTAATCTGTCAATTTTTTCCATCAGCTGTTCCAGCGCTTCCGCATCGATATCCGGTCCACAGCCATTGATCTCTGTACCGTCAATACTTTTCAGTTTCAGATTGATTCTGGTCATTCCGTGATTGATTTTGATGAAATCGGCATTCACTCCAAAATCAGTCAATCTTCGGATCAATTCTTCTCCGGTGAATCCCGCCACATATCCCAGCGCTGTGGAATCCAGACCCAGATTCTTCAGCACAATGGATACGTTGATTCCCTTTCCTCCCGGAAGAATCAGCTCTGATGAAGTTCTGTTGGTCATTCCCAGCTGAAAGTCATCCACGGATACGATGTAATCCAGTGACGGATTGAATGTCACAGTACAAATCATTTCCATTCCTCCTGTCTGTTACCTTTCGTGTTCTTATGATGTTATTATATGCTCATATTCAGTCAAATTCAATCAATTTAATTCACAAATTTGATGATTTATTTTGGTTGAATTTGCACAAAGAAAAGGATGAAGTCATCCTTCATCCTTTTGATCTCGCTTCCACTATAGCATTCCCTTACCTGGTTTCTTTAAACATACCGGCCTGCTCTTTCATTTCTTTGGCATTGGAAAGTGCCGCCTCCGTCAGTGCATCACTGCCAAGAAGTCTTGCCAGTTCCGCCAGGCTTTCTTCCGCCGACACTTTATGAATATCCGTGATGGTCATATCATCCGTACTGCTCTTCTCAATCACAAAATGTACATCTGCCATGGCAGCGATCTGGGGCAGATGGGTAATACAGATGACCTGATGGGCTCCGGATAAAACGCTCAGCTGTTCCGCTACTTTCCATGCAGTCCTTCCACTGATACCGGTATCGATCTCGTCGAAGATCAGAGTATCGATTTCATCCCGCCCTGCCAGCACTGTTTTGATAGCGAGCATAATACGGGACAATTCACCGCCGCTTGCCACCTGACTTAAGGGCTTCAGACTCTCTCCGGGATTGGTGGAGATCAGGAATTCCACATCGTCATATCCTTTTGCCGTAATGGTCTGACCGGGTCTGACCGCAATATCAAATTCCACTGTCAGAAAATTCAGACCGATCAGCGCATCCTTTAACTTTTGTGTCAATACGGTTGCATTTTTACGACGGATACCGGACAGTTCCTCACAGGCCTTCTCCAGCAGCTTCTGTTTTTCCGTCCACTCAGCATTCAGCTTCTGCATATAAGTATCATAATCCGCCAGTTTTTCCAGATACGCTTCTTTTTCTTCTTTGTATTTCAGTATCTCTTCGATCGTATTGCCGTATTTTCCTTTGAGATGATTGATGGTATTCAGCCGTTCCTCGGTGCTCCTGAAATCCTCTTCGTCAAATTCCAGATCCGACATATATTCCGACACATCATGATTGTAATCCGATAACAGACTCTCCACCTCTGCCAGCTGCTCTTCCATCTGTTCCAGCGCAGGATCATACATGGTCACGCTGCGAAGTGCCCTCAGTGCCCTGCTTAAGGAATTCCCCGCACCGTCTTCTGCATCATTGCCGCTGAGACGATAACTCTCTGCCAGGCTTTCCGCAATTTTACGGCTGTTGGACATTTTGCGGTATGTCTGTTCCAGCTCCTCATCCTCACCGGGCTGCAGCCCGGCATCTGCGATCTCCTTCTGTTCGAATTCCGCCAGGGACTGTTCTCTGCCTCTGGAAGCATCATCCAGTGTCTCTGCGGATATTCTCTTCTCTAAAGCGGCACATTCATGATACAATGCGCCCACCTGCTCTGCGCACTTTGCGAATTCCGCTCCGGCATAAGCATCCAGGATCTCCATATGCTTTTTCTTATGGAGCAGCGACTGGTGTTCATGCTGTCCGTGAATGTCGATCAGCAATTCCGAAAGCTCTTTGATCTGCTTTGCCGTTACAGTCTCGCCATTAATACGGAAGATGCTCTTCCCCGAGGACAGTTTTCTGCTTAAGATCACTGTTCCGTCCTCCGAAGGTTCCAGATCCATACTTTTCAATTTTTCTGCCAGTCTGGGTTCCTCGCAATCGAAGACCAGTTCTACCAGGCCGCTCTCTTCTCCCCGTCTGAGCATATCCTTCTCGAACTTTCCTCCCAGTGCCAGATTCACCGAGCCGATCAGCAATGACTTTCCGGCACCGGTCTCTCCCGTCAGTATATTCAGTCCTTCTCCGAACTCTACCTCTGTCTCCCGGATGAGAGCCAGATTTTTCACGTGTAAGCTGCGAAGCATGTATTTCCCCCTGTCTATCTTTCTATCATCAGATGGATCTTATCCATGAGGATCTGGGTATCCTCCACGGTACGTACCGCTACCATGATGGTATCATCTCCGGCGATGCATCCCACCACTTCGGAGAATTTCAGTGCATCCAGTGCTGCCGCCACTGCCATGGCCATGCCGGATACCGTCTTGATCACCAGAATGTTCTGTGCCATGTCCATAGAGATAAAACCATCCCGAAGCACACGGATATATTTGTCTCCCATATGGCTGTCATCCTGCTTCAGAATAACATATTTCTGTTTACCTCCTCCGGTGGGAACTTTGGACAATTTCAATTCGCGAATGTCCCTGGAGACCGTTGCCTGGGTCACCGCGAATCCGGCTTCCTTCAGATAGCCAGCCAGTTCCTCCTGTGTCTCCACGTCTTTTTTTTCTATGATCTCTACGATCTTGCGATGTCTGGTCTTCTTCATCTTAACCTCATGCCTTTCTTACGACAATTCGTCAGGAATCTCTCATTTTGCGATGTAACACATCCAAAAAGCTGACCTGGTTCAGCTGTATGAATTCCGTGATCTTCTCTGACTGCACGATACGGATGTGATCTCCGGTACACATGGTCACCTTGTGGCTTCCGTCATAATTGGCTTCCACAGTCTGGCTTTTACCCTCTCTGCCTCCGGGGATCTCTATAACGATCTCATCCTCCGGTGACAATATGATGCTTCTCTGGTTCAGACTGTGAGGACAGATCGGTGTCAGAGTGATCAGCTTCGCCTTGGGCTCTACCAATGGTCCTCCCGCCGACAGATTGTATCCTGTGGATCCCGTCGGGGTGGTCACGATCATTCCATCCGCCTTGTAATGATTTAGCAGCTGTCCGTTGACATAGATGTTAAATTCTATGATCTGTAAAGTGCCGCTTCGGGAGATGACAATGTCATTCAGTGCCCAGCCCTCCGACACGGTGCCGTCCGCACAGCAGACCTTGCCGTTCAACATCATCCGGCGTTCCTTTTTATAATCATCCCGGATCAGGCGTTCCAGCGCTTCCTCCAGTCCGGACAGTTCGATCTCCGTCATGTAACCAACCGTTCCCAGATTCACTCCGATGATGGGCACCAGGATTTTTTTCGTCTCTCTGGCTGCCTGCAGTACGGTTCCGTCACCGCCCAGAACGATCATACAATCCACATCCAGAGGAATACCCGTTGCTTCCTCCTCCGCAGCATCTGTCTCTTCTTTCCAGTCAGACTCCTTGACCTTTAGCTTCACGGTACAGCCCTTCGATTCCAAATAGTCCTGGATCCGCTTCGTGGTCGCAAGTTCCTGATCTTTATGTTTATTGGTATATATCAGAAAATGCTTCATCGTTTCCTGCACTCCTTGTCTGTTACAGTGTATGAGAGTTATCTACGATTCCTTTGATCAGGGCATCCCACTCCGGTGTATAAGACAATCCGGTCTTTTCCTCCACGATGGTCTGCAATGCACTCTCCGCTTCATGCTCGTTCAATGCCAGCTTTTCCTCCGTAATCTCTTCCGGCTTACGGATATGCAGCAGATATTCAATGTTTCCCTCCGGCCCCTTGATGGGGGAATACTCCAGATGCAGTACCTCGAATCCGATGCTGTCCGCATAATCGATGATCTTACGGATCACTTCTTCATGGATCTGAGGTTCTCTGACCACGCCGTTTTTACCGACTTTGCCCCTGCCCGCTTCGAACTGTGGCTTGATCAGACATACCATCTGACCCCCAGCCTTTAACAGGTTTCTCGCCGGAATCAATATTTTGGTCAGCGAGATGAAAGACACATCCACGCTGGCGAAATCCAGGGCATCCGGAATATCCTCCGGGGTCACATAACGGAAATTCGTCTGCTCCATGCACACCACACGTTCGTCATTCCGGAGTTTCCAGGCTAACTGTCCCTGTCCCACATCTACAGAGTAAACCTTCGTGGCACCGTTCTGCAGCATACAGTCTGTGAATCCGCCGGTAGACGCTCCGATATCCATGCAGATCATGCCATCCAGTAAAAAGCCCCACTGCTCCATTGCCTTTTCCAGCTTCAGTCCACCACGGCTTACGTATTTCATGGTATGATCCCGGACTTCCAGTTTGATCTTACTGACATCGAAGCCGGTGCCTGCCTTGTCTTCCTTTTGTCCGTTGACATAGACATTACCGGACATTATGATTGCCTTCGCCTTTTCTCTGGAAGTGGCATAGCCCTGCTCTACCAGAATCACATCCAGTCGTTCTTTCATATACATCTCCTATTGCTATAACTCTTATAACTTTTCCAGTATTTTCTCTGTAATGCTTACTGCATCCAGTCCGATCTCTTTTTTCAAAAGATCAACATTTCCGTGCTCCACATAAGCATCCGGAATTCCCGCCATAACACACTTGATCTGCCTGTCATGATCATTCAGGCAGGTCAGCACCTTTTCCCCGAAGCCTCCGCTTAACACATTTTCCTCCATGGTCACGATCATGTCATGATCCTCACAAGCAGACAACACCGCTTCCTCATCAATGGGTTTGATGAATCTGGCATTGATAATACTTGCCCGATAACCCTTTTCATGCAGCAGTGCCTGTACTTCTTCCGCAGTCTTCACCATACTGCCTACGGCGAACAGTGCAATGCCGCCCTCTCTCACGATCCACTCCGCCTTCCCCAGTTCAATGGGTGCACGGTATTCAGCAAGGCCCGCATAAGCGGTACCTCTGGGATAGCGCACCGCAATGGGTGCTTCCAGTGCCACTGCGAATTTCATCATATCCGACAGCTCCCACTTGTTTTTCGGTGCACAGATGTGCATATTGGGAATACCGGACAGATACGTATAATCGAAAATTCCCTGATGTGTCTCTCCGTCACTGCCTACCAGGCCGGCACGGTCTATGGCAAATACCACCGGCAGATTCTGAATGCATACATCATGAAGGATCTGGTCATATGCTCTCTGTAAAAAAGAAGAATATACCGCAACGATCGGCTTCATGCCGCCTGCCGCCAATCCGGCCGCAAACGTAACCGCATGCTCCTCCGCAATACCAACATCGAAAAAGCGGTCGGGGTACATATTCCGGAAGCGCTTCAGTCCGGTACCGTCCGGCATGGCTGCCGTAATGGCCACCACCCGTTCATCCCGCTGCCCCAGCTTGCACATTACCGTAGAAAATACATCTGTATAATTCGCTACTGTCCGGGGGTGGGATGGGATTCCGGTCTCAATATCAAAAGGTTCTGCCCCATGAAATCTGGCAGGGTGTTTCTCCGCCGGCCCGTACCCTTTGCCCTTCTGGGTCATTACATGGATCAGTACGGCACCCTTGACTCTCTTGGCCTCTTCGATGACCTTGATCAGTCCCTCGATATCATGTCCATCCACAGGGCCTAAATAAGTCACTCCCATGTCCTCAAAAAACATACCGGGGATCACCAGCTGCTTAAAGCTGCTCTTGGCACGACGCAGGCGATTTACAATACCGTCTCCGCCCGGCTTACTCTTCAGGGCATTATAGATTCCTTCCTTCAGATCGAGATAGCCGGTTGCTGTACGGATATTATTCAGATATTTGGACACACCACCTACATTTTCGGAGATGGACATATTGTTATCATTTAGGATAACGATAAAATTGGTCTCCAGCTTTGCAGCATTATTCAATGCTTCGTATGCCATGCCTCCGGTAAGGGATCCGTCACCGATCACAGATACAATGGTCGTCTTCTCCCCTTTGAGATCTCTGGCTTTTACCAGTCCCAGTCCTGCCGATATGGAAGTCGAGCTGTGGCCGGTATCAAATGCATCATAACTGCTTTCTTTTCGTTTGGGGAACCCACTCATGCCATGAAACTGGCGTAAGACATCGAAGCCGTCCTTGCGGCCCGTTAAAATTTTATGAGTATAAGACTGATGACCGACATCCCAGATGATCTTGTCTTCCGGAAGATTCAGAGCCAGGTGAAGTGCCATGGTCAGTTCCACAGCCCCCAGGTTGGATCCCAGATGTCCTCCGGTCACACTGATCTTCTGAATCAGGAACTGCCGGATCTCCTCCGCCAGTTCCCCGTAGTCCGATTTATCTATCTTTTTAATATCATTTGCTTTTTCGATTTTATCCAGTAACATTCGCTTTTCCTCTGCTATTTTGTTCTGTGGACCAGATGCAGCAACAGTTCCTTCAGGAATTCATGTTCTCCCGAGAAACCATCCAAAACCGCTACCGCTTCCCCGGTAAGCCATTCCACTTCCCTGCCGGATTCCTCCAGTCCGTGTAATGTCACATAGGTCTGCTTATGATTCTGTGCATCGCTGCCGGTGGCTTTGCCAAGCTCCCTGCTGTCTCCTATCACATCCAGAATATCGTCCTGGATCTGAAATGCGATGCCGACATTGTAGGCACACAGCTCCAGAGCTGCGATCTCCTCGTCCGTGGCTCCTGCCAGTGTGGCACCGATGGTCATTGCTGACTGGATCAGGGCTGCCGTTTTGTTGGCATGAATGAACAGGATCTGCTCTGTAGTCAGGGGTGTGGTCTGTTCCTCAGCCTCAATATCTGCATTCTGTCCGCCGATCATGCCGTAGATCCCCGCCTTACGGGCTAAAATATTCAGTGCCGCAGCTACTCTCGGATAATTCTCATCCACCGTTTTTCCCGCGGCGTATGCCGGAAAAGCGCGGAATGCAGTCTCAAAGGCATAGTTGAGCAGTCCGTCACCCGCTAACACTCCCATACCGTCGCCATATACAGACCAGGTGGTCTTGCGTCCTCTACGATATTCATCATTGTCCATGGCCGGAAGATCATCGTGCACCAGCGAATAAGTATGGATCATCTCAATGGCTGCCATGAAAGGCTCTATGATATCATCCTCACCACCCAACATCCGGTATGTTTCCTGCATCAGCATGGGGCGCAGGCGCTTTCCGCCTGCCATGAGACTGTAATTCATGGCTTCAATGACCGTCTTCTGATATCCTTCCTCTGCCGGAAGATATTGTTTCAAAAGATCCTCTATTGCTGTCGTTCTCTTCTGTAATTCCTGTCTGAATATCGTTTCTTCCATGTCAATGCCGTCCTTCCTCTTCCTGCCGGTATATTTACTGCGGATCCAGAGGTTCCAGTCCGCCTTCTTCATTCAGTTTCATAACCTGTTTTTCCACCCGGTCGATCTGTTCATTGCATTGCTTCAGGACATTCATTCCCTTACTGTATGCCGTAAACGCATCCTCCAGAGAGATATCCTCTGCTTCCAGCTGTTCGATCAGCTCCTCCAGTTCGGAAAAATTTTCTTCCAGACTGCGTTGTTCCTGTTCTTCTGCTTTCTTTTTTCCTGCCAAAATTAATACCTCCGTCCATGGTCCTCTTCCCTGGATCACACGGTGAATCTGTCTCCCTGCTGCACCTGTTCCACTTTGGTGTCGATCACGCCATCACTTACCCGGATCCGCAGGCTGTCACCTTCATGCACCTGCGTCACGGAACGGATATTTTTCCCATCCGCAGCTTCCACATACGAGAAACCACTGTTCAACTTCTCTAACGGCGAGACTGCCTTCATTCGTTCAATATAAAGTGCCAGGGTGTGTCTGCGGTCCCGCAGGATCGTATGCATCCGGTTCTCTAACCGTTCTTCCAGCTGTATGCTGTAAGTCCGCTTCTCACGGATGCGGTTGGCCGGGCTTAAATATTTCAAGCGCATCTCCCGCTGTTCTGCCTGCTGTCTCTTGCGCTGCAGCACCCTGTCCATCTGCCGGTACAGCCTCTCCTGTCTGCTCAGGATCTCCTGATCGATGTCGTTTGCTGCCGTCACCGCCAGTTCTGCAGCTGCGGACGGTGTCGGTGCCCGCAGATCCGCAACGTAGTCAATGATCGTGGTATCTGTTTCATGTCCCACCGCGGAAATGATGGGAACCGTACAGTCAAATACTGCCTGTGCCACCATTCTCTCATTAAATGCCCACAGATCCTCGATCGATCCGCCGCCGCGTCCCACGATCATGACATCCACGCCCTGTCTCTCCAGTGCACGGATTCCGTTCACGATCGACGGAGCCGCAGAAGCTCCCTGTACCAGTGCCGGATACAGAATGATCTGTACATAAGGATTACGCCTGGTGGCGATCTGTATGATATCCCGCACCGCCGCACCGGTATCCGCCGTCACCACACCAAGGGTGTGAATGTATTTGGGGATCGGCTGCTTATATTCCGGAGCGAACATGCCCTCTTCCGCCAGTTCCCGTTTTAAGTGTTCGTATTTTTCATACAGGGCACCGGCACCGTCTAAGGTTATTTCCTTCACATACAGCTGATATCTGCCGTCCCGCTCAAAAACGCTCACCGAACCTTTCGCGATCACCTGCTGCCCTTCCGTCAGACGGAAAGCAAGTCCTCTGCGGTCTCCCGCGAACATAATACAGTTCAGGGCACTTGCAGAATCCTTTAACGTAAAATAAATATGTCCAGAGGGATGGTATTTACAGTTGCTTACCTCACCTTTTACAAACACCGTCTGTAAAAAGTAATCCTGCGTGAACATATTTTTGATATAAGTATTCAGTTGTCGTACGCTGACTACATTTTGTATTCTACTCACCGGACTTCATAATCTTGGCAAGGATCGCATTGACGAATCCGCCGGAGCTCTCCTGACCGTATTTTTTGGCGATCTCCACCGCCTCGTTGATCGCTACCCCGTCCGGGATATCGTCATCATAACGCAGCTCATACGCACCCAGACGTAACACTGCCAGTTCTACCTTTCCCACACGGGTGGTATCCCAGCCTTCGGTATTCTCATTCAACAGTTTATCCAGTTCCGGGATCTTGTCCTTAATCTTCTCGAAACGGGCTGCAATGGCATCCGCATCCTGCCAGGAAGGAACTTCCTCATTATTCTCGCGGAACAATGCAAGCTGTTCCGGCATATCTTCCGGCGAATGAAACTCCACACGGAATAAAAGCTTAAAAACCTGTTCTCTCTGCTCGTGTCTTCCCATAATATCTTCCTGTAATTCCTCTTATTTGTCCTTCTTCATGTTCACACCGGCAATACGGATGTTCACATCAGAGCAGGTCAGTCCCGTCATATTCTCAATGGCGTTTTTCACCTTCTGCTGTACTGCCTGACAGGTTGCGGGAATATTGTATCCGTATTCCATGGTCACTGCCAGATCTACCGTTACGTTCTTGTCCTGAACCTCTACTTTTACGCCCTTGGTCAGATTCTTCACACCGACTTTGCTCATCAGTTCATTGGTAATGTTGCCGGCCATTGCGCTGACGCCATCCACCTCGGTCGTTGCCAGAGATGCGATCATAGCCACTACATCATCTGCGATCTGTACGGTACCGATGCTTTCATCTTCTTTTAATACCAGGTTCTTTTTATCTATTTCTCTTTCCATGATATATGTTCCTCCTGATTATCTGTAAATCTATGAAAAACTATTTGTATCTATTCTACCAAAGATTCATTCATTTGTCACCCAAAAAGTCAAGGATAATTGTTTCCCGTTCTGTGCATAGGAGATCGTACTGTTGCTGTCCGGAATGTAAGAGAATATCTCCTGTTCATCGATCAACACCCGGCAGATTTCACGATAACAGGTCTCATCCGCACATTTCAGCGTAATATCCGTTCTGCCCATTTCTCTGGCCGCATCAAAGATCCTCTGCAGCTGTTCCCTATTATATTCCGTAAAATAATTGCCCTCACGGACATAATAATTGGCCTCCATAGCCGTACATTCCGGCATAGCCACCACGCCCTCGATCCGGTGTGTACGAAGAATATCCTCCGTTGTGACACACAGATAATCATAATTGATCTCCGACAATCCCTCCTGTTCGCTGCCATCCTCCATGCGATAGGAAGCATCTCCCCAGGTGGTATCCACATAATAATAATCTCCGTCCACCCTGACCAGATTCCAGGCATGCGCCTCTCCGGTATCCACGGTTCCCTGCACCAGTGTACACATAACTCCCAGATGGTTCAACAGATATTGCGTTGCTTTGGCATATCCCTGGCAGACAGACGCTCCTTCCAGGAATACGGAGCAGATATTCTGGTTGTCCGGGGCATTCAGATCATAGTCCGTCGCAAAAATGATCTGCTCGTACACTGCCTTTACTTTTTCATACTCGCTTTTGTCCTCGCCGATTCCGCGTATCCAGTCCGCCGTTATTTTCCGGATCTGTTCCGCCCGGACTATTGCTTCCTCTTCCGTCAGCTCATAGCTTCCTGCGAAATCAATTCCAACCGTTTTTTCTCCTCTGGAATATTTCGTATAGGTATATCCTGTGGCATAAAAAATCTCCGGATGATCGATCATCACACACTGGAAGATTTTATCGATGTCCTGCTCATCCAGTCCCTGCTCCAGGGGATCCGTGGACAGTTTAACCGTGCCTTCCATCTCTCCCAGTGCCTGTTCGATCTCCAGATACCAGATCTGTTCCGGAGCTTCCAGACTCTCATATGCAAAACGAGAGCCTCCCTCCTCCAGGAGGGAAAAGCTCTCTGTATTTTCGGTTTCTGCGGACGTTGGATCCTCTTCCTGCATGGGCAGACTATCGATCTGTTCCTCGGGCAATACGATGGTCTGCGGCACTTCCGACAAAATCTCCTGTGAAGAGCACCCTGTCAGAAGAACTGTCATGAGAATTCCGGCAAATATTTTTTTCATCTCCCGCATTCTGTTCCCCCTACACACTTTACTGTTTTCTGATCAATTCCTGCCAAACTCTGTCAGTACCAGCCCCTTATTGCGATCCAGGGTCATACCGATACTCCAGGAATTCACAAACAGAAGCAAAGGATTGCCTTTCATATCTTTGACCTTCTTCATATCTGAGGTACCGGACAGCTTGGCCAGATCGATCTCGTCCTTATTCTCGATCCAGCGGATATGCTCATAAGGCAGATTCTCCAGACGGATCTCCACATTATATTCGTTCTCCAGGCGGTATTTCAAGACATCAAACTGCAGCACGCCGACTACACCTACGATGATCTCTTCCAGACCGGTATTGAACTCCTGGAAGATCTGAATGGCACCTTCCTGCGCGATCTGTTCCACACCCTTGACGAACTGTTTTCTCTTCATGGTATCCACCTGACGTACTCTGGCAAAATGCTCTGGTGCGAAAGTGGGAATTCCTTCGTACTGGAACTTTTCCTTGGGCATACACAGGGTATCACCGATGGAGAAGATACCGGGATCGAACACACCGATAATATCTCCGGCATAGGCCTCGTTTAAGATTTTTCGCTCATCCGCCATAATCTGCTGGGGCTGGGACAGACGCATGACTTTATTGCCCTGTACATGACGTACCTCCATGTTGGCATCGAATTTGCCGGAACAGATACGCATGAATGCAATACGGTCTCTGTGAGCCTTGTTCATATTTGCCTGAATCTTGAATACGAAGGCACTGAACTCATGCTCCGTAGGATTGATCAGACCAATGTCTGCCTTTCTGGGCAGCGGAGTGGTGGTCATCTTCAGAAAATGTTTCAGGAATATCTCCACACCGAAATTCGTCAGTGCGGAACCAAAGCATACCGGAGTCAGATTACCTTTCTGTACCTCATCCAGGTCAAACTCCGCGCTGGCACCATCCAACAGTTCCACCTCTCCCAACAGCTTGTCCGCCGCATCTTCTCCGATGAGTTCTTTCAAATGTTCCTCATCCTGTATGGGAATCTCTATGGAAGTTCCCTCTTTCGTACCCTTCTCCGTATCGGAGTAAGCGATCACACACTTTTTCTCACGGTCGTATACACCCTGGAATCCCTTGCCGGAGCCGATGGGCCAATTGATCGGACAGGTAGCGATTCCCAGCTCTTTTTCAATATCATCCAGCAGTTCAAAGGTATCTAACGCCTCACGATCCATCTTGTTGATGAACGTAAAAATAGGAATCTTGCGCATAACGCAGACCTTAAACAGCTTTCTCGTCTGCGCCTCGACACCCTTGGACGCATCGATGACCATGACTGCGGAGTCCGCTGCCATAAGAGTACGATAAGTATCCTCCGAGAAATCCTGATGTCCCGGGGTATCCAGAATATTAATACAATAACCGTCATACTCGAACTGTAATACGGAAGATGTAACAGAGATACCTCTGTCCTTCTCGATCTGCATCCAGTCGGATACAGCATGTCTTGCGGTTGCCTTACCTTTTACACTTCCCGCCAGGTTAATGGCTCCTCCGTAGAGCAGGAACTTTTCTGTCAGGGTCGTCTTACCGGCATCCGGGTGAGAGATAATGGCAAAGGTCCGGCGACGATTGATCTCTTCTGTATAATTACTCACTATTATAGTCCTCCAAATATATCAAAAATCTGTGTAACCATTCAGCACGGAAGTCCCTTCAAATTCCGGTTGGATCCCGAAATAGTCCAGTACCGTCGCACCAATATCGGAAAAGGCAGGCCGGGTTCCGCGATTGCCGGGAACCACCGGTGCTCCGTACATGAGAAACGGTGTGTACTCTCTGGTATGATCCGTAGTCTTCGTATAGGCGGGATCGCAGCCGTGATCCGCTGTGATCATCAGAATATCCTCCGGTCTCATATGTGCCTGGATCTCCGGCAGCTTCTCATCAAAATATGCCAGTGCCTTCGCATAACCGTCCACATCTCTTCTATGACCGTAGAGCATGTCATAATCCACCAGGTTAACAAAACACAGTCCTTCAAAATCCTTATCCAGATATTCCAGTGTCCGCTGAATTCCCTCTGCATTGCCGGAAGTATAGACATGCTCGGTAATCCCCTTACCCACGAAAATATCCTGGATCTTGCCTACTGCAATGACATCCTTTCCTGCAGCCTTCAGCTGATCCAGCATGGTAACTGCGGGCGGCAGCAGAGAGAAATCATGTCTCCTGGGAGTACGGGTGTAATGTCCGCTCTCACCTACAAAAGGTCTGGCAATGACACGACCCACGCCGTGTTCTCCCTGTAATATCTGTCTGGCAATACGACAATAATCGTATAACTGTTCCACAGGAACCACATCCTCATGTGCAGCGATCTGAAATACGCTGTCTGCCGAAGTATATACGATCAGCTTGCCGGTGCGTACGTGTTCATCCCCATAATCCGCAATGACCTGGGTGCCGGAATAAGGTTTATTACACAGAATATCTCTTCCGGTGCGCAGCCGGAACTCTTCCAGAACCTCCTCCGGGAAACCGTTGGGATACGTAGGCAGAGGCTTTGGCGAATAGATACCGGCAATCTCCCAGTGTCCTATGGTCGTATCCTTTCCTCTCGAACGTTCCGTCATACGGGCATAAGCCGCTGTGGGATGTTCGGTTTTCTCTCCCACGCCCACACCATCGATCTGAAATAATCCCATATCCCGCATATGTTCCATATGGAAATACGGACTTTTGGATACACTTCTTAACGTATTTACATTGATATCGCCGTAAGCTTCGGCATCCGGCATTTCACCGATACCGAAGCTGTCCAGTACAATTAAAAAGACTCTCTTCATCATTTTTCCTTTTTCTTTTCCGGGTTATTATGATACCTTCCAGATTGTTCCGTGCTTCGCACTCTCTCAATCTGAACCACATTCACAATCCGCTCATTTTCCTTGAAAATGGCTACTTGCTCATGTGGTACGGGTTCCTAATCCTAAAAGTCTCCTGCAAGCAAGCTTGCGTAGACTTTTGGCTTGTAACCCTTGGTATCATAACATAAATTCTTTCCTATGTACACAAAAATATCACTGTACAATGGTGCTGATAACAATATTTTCCGCCGCAATATCCGTCTTTCTTTTTACAATATCTTCAATCTGCGCTCTCTGTGCATCGGACAGTTCCGCTGCATTGATCACCACATCCACGGCATCCCCGTTGATGCTGACCACGGCTTCCTGAAATCCTTTTGCCTGCAGAAGCACTTCTGCTGCCGCTTCTTTTTCCGCAATATCCGTCATGCGCACCATGCTGTCCACCGCCTCCTGTTTCTGCGCATCACTCAGTTCCGTACTATTAATGATCTCCAGCAGTGTCTCCTTGTTGCGGGCTCTGGTCTGTTCCTTGGAAAGTCTGGCAGCAGACAGCACTTCCACACCACTTGTTCCGGTCAGCACTGCTTCCCCAGGAATCTCTCCTTCCTCCGGTGTTGCTTCCGCCACCTGCATATCTTCCTCCAGATAATCCTCCATTACAATATCCATATCGGAATCCAGACTTTCCATATCGGTAACGATATCCGTGGAGTCCACCGCACTTAATGTATCCGCATCATCCGCCGCCAGATACTCCTTTTCCAGGTTGGTCCCCGCAAACTGCAGATAACCTGCAATGGCTATCATAATGGCAAGTGCGGTAATCATAAGCTGATTTTTCTTGATTAAGTTTTTCACTGCGTTCCCCTTTTCCAAAGGCCTGTATCTGCCTTCTTGATTTTATACTCTATTGTATGTACCCCTTTCGCCGGATATGTTTCCCGCTCTTTATTTTTCCAACACCTTGATCCTGTGCGCTTCCACTCCGAACAGTGCCTGGATGATCTGCGTGATCTCACCGGCCATATTGCCCTTCCCCGCGCCTTCCGCTACGACCAGTACCCCCTCCACTTTCGGTGTAATGGTCTTCACGACAAAAGGATCCCCTCCCGTATCCTCCCGGTATATCGTCCGGTACTCTGTATTAGAGGTATTTACCGTCCTGGCTCCCCCGGCAGCATCCTGTTCCTCGGTATTGGACCGTTCTGCCGTCATATCTTTTTCCACGATCTTCTCCTCCGAAGATTCCAGTGTGACCATGACCTCGACCTCCCCCAGCCCCTGTACCGCTTCCAGCATCTTTTTTAGCTTTTCTTCAAGATATGCCGCATATTCTTCCGTGCTGCCGGCGGTCACTGTCTGTGTGGATGCCGTTAGCTCTTCCAGCATCGCCGCTGCATTTTCCTTCTCCTGCCCCTTTCCGCTGTCTTCCTTTTTTACCGGCAGTGCAATGACGAACAACAGGACTCCCAGCAGGACCAGCAGCAACAGATTATCTCTGCTAAACCATTTTTTTCCCAATAATTTTTCCATCATTTCCCGTCCTCTTTCTACCGGATTTTTATTTCTGCTTCCTCTATTTCCGGGATTTCCACCCGGATCTTCACCGGGTCCGAAGCGTCTGGAGGTTCCGTTTCTTCCGTTACTTCCGCAGCAGTATCTGTGACCGCCTGTATCTCATCTTCTGTCTGTTCTGCCTGCACAGCCGCCTGTTCCAATACGGTCCGGATTTCCTCTGCAAACTCCGCCGCCTGCACGTCGGTGCCTGCGATTTCATCCCCTCCCAGCACCGTCAAAAGCGGCTGCAATAACTGGATCAGAAGCATGACCGACAACAAAAGTTTTAAATATTTTTCATAGGACTCTCTGGGTCTGAAATGTATCAATGTCTGCGCACAGATCAGGAAAATCCCCACTTGTCCGATCACATGATATAACCACTGCATTTTCTATATCCCCCTGCTGCCGATCGCCAGAAGCGCCAGTGTAACCATAAACAACAGCAACGCCGTTCCCACGGTACGGAACAAAAGCATCATGGCATTTCCCATACGATCCGTGCAATTGGTAATTCTTTTATCACTGACGATTCCCATAAATGCCGTGGCACATTTGATAAATCCTGCCGTGAACAAAATCTGTAATAAGGGAACCGCACACCCTGCCACCAGCAGTAACAGTAACAATACTCCTACACTATTCCGGATCACAACTGCCGATCCCAGCGCCAGCTCCAGAACCCCATCCGCAGCATTTCCGATCCCCGGCAATACCGAGACAGCCTTCTCCACTGCGGAATTTTTCAAGGAATCCACCACCGGTGTGATCAGCGACTGGAACAGACTGATTCCTGTGACCACACCCAGGGAAGCCTTCAGGATCCATCCGATCAGCTTTTCCAGTAAATCCGCTAAAAGTGCCAGCTTTTCCTCTACCCAGATTCCGTTGATCATCGTCAGCAGACAATAGCTGTAAATCAGCGGGAGCACCACTCCCAGAAGAATTTTCTCCGTGCCGTAGATCAACAATAGCATAAGCTGGTACCCGGCTCCCACCGTAACAGGTCCCGAAGCCACGCCTACGGTCAACAGAAAGGTCGGCACCATCAGCCGGACAAAAAGTACTATATTCTCCACCGTTTCTCTGGCCGTTTCCAATACTCCCGAAAAACATTGCAGAAGAATCACACCCATTAACAGATAGATAAAATAAAAACTCAGATCGGCGATCTGGTGTTTATCAAATACTTCCACAAAATGAATCAGCAATGCCGACAGAATCCCCAGTACAATCAACCAGATCAATATATTTCTGATACCGGTGGCGGAATTGCTCATTTCCCGTATGACTTCTTTCAACAGACACCCCACCGCCCCCAGAATATCTCCCTGCAGGATCTGTGTCATCAGATCTGTCACAGAGATTCGAAAAGTCGGGAACAGCTTCTGCATTCCCTTTTCCAATTCCTCTATCCCATATTCCTGCCACATCGTATCCATCTGTCTCCGCGCTCCTACATCATACTGTAGATCTGCCGGATCACCGACAGGAGGATCGGCAGGCCCGCAAACAGCACCGACAGCTTCCCCAGGATTTCAAGTTGATCCGAGACAGACGAGAATCCGGCATCCTTGCAGATACCGGCACTGAATTCACACAGATAAGTAATCCCCACCACCTTCATCAGAATCCCAAGGTATCCCTTAGAATCTCCGAGATATTGCTGCAATCCCCGAAACTCTTCCAACAAATTTCCCGCCATCCGGCACACAAAAGAAAATACCAGGATACTCAGTGCGAAACCGATCAGTAATGCATATTCCGGTCTCTGCTGCCTGAATTGAATAGCAAACAATACTCCGGTAATTCCCAACAATGCGATTTTGATGATCTCTGCCATTTTTCCTCCTAAAACGAGAACAGGGTCTGCACGGTATCGAACAGATCATAAATATAAGGAACAATCCAGCTGAGGACCAGAATCAGTCCCGCCAGACTTATCAGAAAAGCGTGTTCCTCCCTGCCGCTGTGTTTCAGGACCTGACTGAGTATCGTAACCAGGATCCCTACCGCTGCTATTTTAAAGATCAGTCCTATTTCCATCTTTCCCCGTCCTTTTTTGTCCTGTTTTTTATCTTTCAGAGCAACAGGAGCACCAAAAACATCCCACTCATAGCACCCAGTCCTACCGCCAGCCGACATTTCTGCGTAATTTCCCGCTGTTGTGCTGTGGCTGTCCGCTCCAATCCCTCTTTGGACAATTCCATCGCCCGAATCTGCATGGTCTCATCCGCATACCCTTCTTTTCCCGCAAAAATCAGGAATTGATCGATTTCTTCTTTTTTTAACGGCAACGCTTCCAACTGCCTGCGAAAACTCTCTCCGGCGATTTCCAGGAAACCGGTTCCTCCCGCCTCTGCGTATTCCCGATATACCCTGTTACAGATCTCTCCCAACCGGTCTTCCCGCTGTCTGCCGATCTGTCTGCATCCTTCCGGCAGTGTGGATCTGTTATAACGGATCTCACTGATCCACTGATCCAGAAGACAGATCAGTTCCCTGGTCATATGTAACCTCATCAAAAACTGCCCGCGATACCACATACCCAGCCCCAGGCAGCCGCAGAGGATCATCCCCCCTCCAAGCATCTGCATTCCATCCGCCCCCTCCCTTTCAAGATCACAATGCGGGCAAACATTTCTCTCATATATTCTCCACCCAGACGTCTGGCTGCATCCTCTTCCCCTGCCCCATGCACCGTAGCCAGCAGGCTGCAGCCGCCGGATGCGGCCATGTGAAGCACTCTCAGATCCTGTTCTTCCCCCAGTTCATCCACAGCAATCACCTGCGGTGACATTGACCGTAATAACAATAACATCCCCAAAGCTTTCGGGCAGGCATCCAGCACATCCGTCCGCATACCCAGATCGTTCTGGGGTCTCCCCCGGTAAGACCCGGCCAGCTCCGAGCGCTCATCTACCACTCCTACCCGAAGTCCCGGTCCGTAAGCATTGCCGTCGGACAGCTGCCGGATCAGATCCCGGAGCAACGTAGTCTTACCGAATCCCGGCGGTGATACGATCAGCGTATTTTGAAATCGTCCCGCTTTATAAAGCTCCGGAAGTATTTTATCTGCGACACCCCTGATTTCATGAGCTACGCGGATATTTACAAAGGATATATTTTTCAGTGTCCGCAGACTATTCTCATTTTCCAGCACAGCCTGTCCGCTTAAACCAATCCTGTGTCCCCCTTCCACTGTAAGAAATCCCTGTCTGATCTCATCCGCGTAGGCGTAGACGGAATCCTGACACAAATAGGCGATCAGGTCCCGGATCTCCGTCTCCGTCACGGAGTATGCCCCATATGGTTCCTCCCGCCAGATTCCGCTATGATCCAGAAAAAAATCTCCCCGGGAAGTTTCAATGATCACCGGCCTGTCCACCCGGAGCCTGATCTCACATACCTCCTGTGCTTTGTCCGCGGTCACTTTCCAAAAATCTCTTCTCTTTTGCGGAAAGATCCGAAGCAGGCTGTCCATGTTCCACCTCCCATAACAAATCGGTGCTTTTCCCAGCATCCCGGCTGATATTTCTGATTCGATGTTTCCCATGATTTCCATGTATCGTGTTTCTGAATAGTTCAATATATGTTTCCGCGGACAAGATATTCCTTCCATTCTTCTCTTTTTTTCTATAGTGTGCTATAATGATTGATATTGTCTTTATGAATTTCATTTTGGAGGATATTTATGAACATAATCATTGTGGGCTGCGGCAAAGTAGGCTACACCCTGGTAGAACAATTGGGAGGTGAAAATCACAATATCACCGTAATTGATACAAATGAGGAAAAAGTGAATTCCATCACGGATGATCTGGATGCCATGGGCATCGTAGGAAATGGTGTCAGCTTCCAGACACTGTCCGAGGCCGGCATTGACCATGCTGATCTGCTGATCGCCGTGACCGGATCCGATGAACAGAACCTTCTGTGCTGTGTCATTGCGAAAAAGGCGGGACATTGTAAGACCATCGCCCGTGTCCGCAATCCAATCTACAATAATGAGATTGCTTTTCTGCGGGAAGAACTGGGGCTTGCCATGATCATCAACCCGGAGCTGTCCAGTGCAGCTGAGATCGCCCGGATCTTCCAGTTCCCTTCCGCAGTTAAGATCGATACTTTTTCCAAGGGAAGGATCGAGCTTCTGCATTTCCGCGTGACCCATGACTGTCTCTTAAATAATTATGAACTGATCCATATCCGTACCACCTTAAAATGTGATGTACTGGTATGTATGGTCACCAGAGGTGATCAGGTGCTGATCCCCAGGGGTGATTTTGTATTCCGGGAAGGCGATGTGGTTGCTATTGTGTCCACTCCTCCAAAGGCCAATGATTTCTTCAAAAAGATCGGTATCGGCGCCGGCAGGGCACGTACTGCCATGATCGTCGGTGGCGGAACCATTGCTTATTATCTGGCAAGAAGACTTTTAGAAGTCGGCATCCATACCAAGATCATCGATCAGGATCCCGCCCGCTGTGAGCATCTGAGCGAGCTGCTTCCCAAGGCTTCCATCATCTGCGGCGACGGTACGGATGAACGTCTTCTGATACAGGAAGGTCTGGAGAACGTGGATGCTTTTGCTGCGCTGACCGGGCTGGATGAGGAAAATATCCTCCTGTCACTGTATGCGAAACGGACTTCCCATGCAAAGGTAGTCACCAAGATCAACCGTATCAACTTCAGTGGGGTCTTAAGTGATATCAAGCTGGATACGATCTCCTATCCACGCCTGGTGACTGCAGATATGATCATTAAATACGCACGGTCCATGAACGAATCTCTCAACAGTAATGTGGAGAATCTGTATAAGCTGGAGGACGGTCATGCGGAAGCACTGGAATTCTACATCAAAGAGGATTCTGCCGTTACCAATGTACCTCTGAACCGTCTGCACATCCGGAAAAATATCCTGGTCTGTTCCATCGTCCGCGGAGGACAGGCTATTATCCCCAGTGGTCAGGATGAACTCCATGTAGGCGATTATGTGGTCGTAGTACTGACACATGCACGGCTGAATGATATTAAAGATATTATTGAAGGGTAATTTTATAAAAGGACATTATCATGAATTTTGCGATATTGAGTTTTATTATCGGATTTATTTTACAATTTGAAGCTTTATTTTTACTGCTTCCCTGGATCGTGGGTATGATCTACAGAGAATATCATGTGGCACTGATCTATCTGGCGACCGCAGTTGTTTGTTTCATTTTGGGAAAATTATTAAGCTTCAGGCACACAGGACGTTTTAAGGAATTGTACGTCAGGGAAGGCTTCACCGCCGTTGCACTGGGATGGTTTGTCATGTCTGTTTTCGGTGCGATTCCCTTCGTTCTCACCGGAGAAATCCCTTTTTATATTGATGCTCTCTTCGAGACGATCTCCGGCTTTACTACCACAGGTTCCAGTATCCTGTCCGACGTGGAAGCACTCAGCTATGCCAGCCTGTTCTGGCGCAGCTTCACTCACTGGATCGGCGGTATGGGCGTATTTGTATTTATTATGGCGATCCTGCCGATGATGGGTGGCTCCACCATGAACCTGATGCGTGCGGAGAGCCCCGGTCCTTCCGTCAGCAAGCTGGTACCGAGAGTACGGGATACTGCGAAAATCCTCTATGGACTTTATATGGCGATCACTGTTCTGGGCGTGATCATGCTATGCCTGTGCGGTATGCCGTTGTTTGATTCCCTGTGTACGACCTTCGGCAGTGTCGGCACCGGTGGTTTCGGTGTCAAGAACAGCAGTATCGGCGGTTACTCTCCACTGATACAGAATGCCGTAACGGTACTTATGATCTTAAGCGGTGTCAATTATACGGTATATTTCTGTCTGTTAAGCAGACAGTTTAAGGAAGCTTTTTCCATCGAAGAAGTTCGTTGGTATTTTTTGATCATTTTCGCCAGTGCTCTGACGATCGCCTGGAATATCCGCCCGCTCTATGCAACTTTGGGAGAGACACTGCGACACTCCTTTTTCCAGGTGGGAACGATCATCACCACCACAGGATTTGCCACCACGGATTTCAATATGTGGCCGCAGTTGTCGAAGACAATCCTTCTGCTCCTGATGATGATCGGCGCCTGTGCCGGCAGTACCGGTGGCGGTATAAAGGTATCCCGTGTGCTGATCCTCTTCAAGGCGATCCGCAAGGAGCTGTCCATGATGATCCATCCCCGGATGGTGAAAAAGATCAAGATGGACGGACACAATCTGTCCCACGAGACGCTTCGTTCCACCAATGTCTATATGACGGCTTATTTTATCGTACTCTTCGTTTCCCTGCTGATCGTCTGTCTGGACGAATATGACCTGAGCACAAACTTTACCGCAGTACTGGCCACCCTGAACAATATCGGTCCCGGTCTGGAATTAGTCGGTCCCACCCAGAATTTCGCTTTGTTCAGTCCCCTGTCCAAATGCGTGCTGATGTTCGATATGCTGGCCGGCAGACTGGAGCTCTTCCCCATGCTCGTGATCCTGCTGCCGTCCTGCTGGAAGAAATATTAAAGGAATAAATAAATTCCGTACAAAATCCCTGATTCAGGAATTTTTGTACGGAATTTATTGTCTTCTCTGGTACTCTGTTGGCAGAATACCGTATTTCTCCCGGAACAGTCTGGAAAAAGCCTGGCTATTGGGAAATCCGTTCTTTAGAGCTATTTCACCTATGGTGAGATCCGTTTCCTCCAGTTCCCGCAATGCATGTTCAAACCGGATACTCCGCAGATAATCTTTATAGTTGATCCTGCCATACCGGCGGAACATTTTAGATAAATAAGTGGGACAATACCCAAACGTTGCTGCCAACGTTTCCAGCGAAATTTCTTCCGCATAGTGTTCCTGCAGATATCCGGTGATCTTTCCAAGGTGTCCCATTTTCCTGTTTTCAGTACAATGTTCCTTCCTTTCATCCGGCACCTGATAAACAGTTATCAAAAGGTATTTCAGCTGATAAAAGATACTCTGCATCAATAATTCATAGCCGTACTCTTTTCTGATCTGCTGTCTGTACATTTTCTCAAGTAATGCAAAAAGCTTTTCATCCTCTTCCCTTTTTTCACCGGAAAACCGCATTATCTGTTTTTCCATTGGGATCTGTAAAACAATTGCCTCATTTCGTCCCGACGTATGAATGGAATGCACCTCATTACTATTGATAATCATGAACTCTCCTGCCGAAAGAACGTATTTTTTATCACCAAGGTAAACATCCGCTTTCCCCTCCCGTACGGCAAATATTTCAACACTACAGTGCTGATGCGCCTCACGAATATATTTTCCGTCTGCACCTTCGAAACGGAATAGCTTAAAGGGCAGTCCCCGATCCGGCACCACTGCTTCCTGCCGGTATGTCTTCTCTTCTTTCATAGTCATCCCTAATATTCCACAGAAATACTGCTTCCCGTCTTTTCCACCTTCAGGCAGGTTACCCTTTGACCGGTAAGTCTTTCACTTTCTTCATCCGGCTGCTGTCCACCAATGGCAATCAGGTATTCCCCGGGTCTTACTACACAGTCTCCCTCTTCGGTAATATATGCGAAATCCCGAGGGGAAAGTGTAACTTCGATCCTCTGTTTTTCTCCCGGTGCAAGATGCACGCAGGAGACTCCCTTTAATTGAAATCCTGGTTCATAATCCAGTGATTCCTTTCTCTTCACATAGACCTGTACCGTTTCCCACAAGGCATATTTGCCTTCATTTATCACGCTGGCAGATACTTTCACCTCCCCGGAAGTATCTGTCCTTTCTCCGGATACACATTCCTCTTCATAACGGACTCTGCCATAATGTAGTCCGTATCCGAAGGGATATAACACGTTTTTATCGGTATACCGGTAGGTTCGATCTGCCATGTTGTAATCTGTAAATTCCGGAAGGTTTTCTGTTCCCTGATAAAATGTCACCGGCAGTTTTCCGGAGGGGGAAAATTCTCCAAACAGCATTTCGGCAATTGCCTTACCACCTCTGGCTCCCGGATACCAACAATCCACGATGGCTTTTACATTCGGGTTGTGTTCCGCCCATGACAGATCTATGGCGCTTCCTGCCATTAACAGAACCACCACCGGTTTTCCCATAGCTGCAACGGTTTCCAGAAGTTCTTCCTGAAGTCCCGGCAGATTTAATCCCAGTTTGTCTCCGCTGGCATATTCATTCCCGGCATCGCCCTGTTCTCCCTCTATGGTTGCATCCAGTCCAAGGCACATTACTGCCACATCGGCATGTTCCACGGCAATCACAGCTTCCTGCATGCGGTCTTTCCTCTCGCCCAGGCCTTCCACCTTATCCTTATACAGACCACACCCCTGCGCATAGAGAACTCTTATTTCTTCTCCCACGTACTGTTGGATTCCCTCCAATGGAGTGATGTATTGCGAAGAGGTTCCCACATAATTGCCCACCAGCGCATCTCTGGAATTAGCATTTGGACCGATCACCGCAATAGTGCAGATTTTTTCTTTCTCAAGCGGCAGAAAGTCCTCTTCATTTTTCAATAGCGTCAGGCTTCTCCGGGATGCTTCCACGGACAGCTTTACATGCTCCGGACACTCCACTTTCTCATAGGAAATATCCGCATAGGGAGAAGGGTAATCCTCCATCATGCCAAGCCGGATCCGGATCTCCATAAGACGCTCCACTGCTTCTGTGATGGCTTCTTCACTCACAAGTCCCATCTCATAAGCCTTCGGCAAATGCAAAAAAGCATTTCCACAATTCAGATCACAGCCATTGTTCACCGCCATTGCAGCAGATTCTTCCGCAATCCCCGTCACATGGTGATGCAGGTGGAAATCATTGATTGCCCAGCAATCCGATACCACATGTCCTTCAAATCCGAATTCGTCCCGCAGAATGTTCTTTAACAGCGTCCTGCTTCCACATGCCGGCTCTCCGTTGACTCGGTTATAAGCTCCCATAACTGCTTCCACTCCGGCGTCTTTGACACAGCGTTTAAAAGCATACAGATAAGTGTCATATAAATCGTGCCTTGATACCTTTGCATCAAATTCATGGCGGAGAGCCTCCGGTCCGCTGTGCACCGCAAAATGCTTTGCACAGGCCGCTGCCTTCGGGTGATCTCTATCTGGTCCCTGTAATCCCCTGATATAAGCACACCCCAGTTTTCCGGTCAGATAAGGATCCTCCCCGTAGGTCTCATGACCTCTTCCCCATCTGGGATCTCTGAAAATATTGACATTTGGCGCCCAGAAAGTCAGTCCCTTATAGATTCCGCGGTCTCCCTTTCTGGAGAATTCATTGAATTTGGCTCTGCCTTCTGTCGAAACCACATCTCCGATTTTCTGAAGCAGGTCTTCGTCGAAAGTTGCCGCAAGGGCAATTGCCTGAGGAAACACTGTTGCCACTCCGGCTCTTGCCACTCCATGCAGAGCCTCGTTCCACCAGTTATAAGCCGGAATCCCAAGCCTGTCGATCGCCGGTGATTCATACAGCATCTGGCTCATTTTTTCTTCCAGTGTCATCTGCGCTGTCAGCTTTTTTGCATATTCCCTAGTCTCTGTACTCATGAAAAACCTCTCTTTTCATCTATGACAATTTATTTTCCAAAAGAAAATGACAACAACTCCGCCGTTCCATGTGGTCCGTACTTCAAATATTCCTCTGGCATATTTTCTTCTTTCTCACTTCCGATAAATTCTGTAATTTCCCGAAAGTGCCAGCATGGCAAACAGATACAGGAAATTATCATAATAGCGTCTGTCCCCGGTGCGGAGCGGAGTATTCCAGAAGCGGTCTACACATTCCTTTACATGTGATCCGTCCGCTGCCAGTGCCGCCTGTGCATTGACTGCCACAATGGCAACCGGATGCAGTGCCTTCTCTTCCAGTCTTGTTCCATCAATCAGGAACACACCGTCCCAGTGTTCTCTCTGCTCTTCACAGTAAAATTTCTGCAGCCGGTTTGCAATCTCCGTCTGCCACGGATCTTTGTCATACCAGAGATGATCCATGGCAATGTTGGCTATGGTGCGGTATGCATCGCTGTAGTACCAGTCATGTCTTCCGAAGATTTCCTGATGTCCTGCATGGGGTGTCCCGTCATAGTCTGCATATTCTGCAGAAAGCCCGGTCTCCTTGTGGCATGCCTTATGCAGATATTCTCTGCTGGCTGCCGCTGCCTGTTTCCAGAATTCCCGGTCTCCTTCCTCCGTATTTTCTGCGAACAGTTCATAAAAATGTGGCAGATGATAGGAAGGATCCGAAAAATCCATGTTTGTGACAAATTTGATCAGATGATTGGAAGGATCCCACATAGGTTCTCCCGGATGTCCAGGCTCCCCTTTGTGGATACATTCCCGCAGGATTGCTTTTGCCTCTTTGCTGTAAGCAAATATTCCTTCCCCGTCCCCCCAACGGGCAGATGCAAAAAACAATGCCATGGCGAAATATTCTTCTCCGTCCGGCGCCGGTCCCTCCGCATTATGCGTTCCATCCGTGCTACAGGACCAGGCAAAATAGTTGCGGCAGGGTCCTTCCGGAATATACATATAAGTCCGCACCCACTTCCAGAGACGGTCAAATTCCGCTTTCTTATTCAGCTGTACGCAGACCATCATGCCATAGGACATTCCCTCCGTGCGTACATCATGATTGCCGGTATCCTCCAGATACGCCATATCATCTCCTGCCTCATGATAAAAACGTTCTGCCTCCGTTCCGTAAAATATGGTTTCAAAGGTCTGTTCCAGTCTTTCTGTAATAGCGGTCTCTTCATATCCGCACTCTTTCAATACATTTCGATAAATACCAGTCTGATATGCTCCTGCCATTTGCTTGTTCTCCGATTTTTATTCTTTGACGCCACCCAAAGTAAGTCCTGCTACAAAGTACTTCTGTAAGAAAGGATAAATACAGATAATGGGCAGCATGGTAATGATCGTTGCCGCTGCACGCACGGAAGTCGGTGTTACGGTTCCTGCGGCATTCTTCATTGCCTCCGCTGAAGTTCCCTGATTGGTTACGGAGGATAACAGCTTCATCAATTCATACTGCAATGTGGTCAGATTACTGCTCATGCGATTGTACAGCATGGCATCAAACCAAGAGTTCCACTGGCCTACCGCCACAAACAGGGCTACTGTGGCATATACCGGCTTACACAGCGGAGAATATATCTTAAGAAAAATAGTGCTGTAACCGGCACCGTCCAGCTGTGCGGATTCTTCCAGGCTGTCAGGAATTCCGTTCATATAAGTACGGATCACCAGCATATTAAACGCACTTACCATTCCGGGGATCACATATACCCAGAAGCTGTTGGTAAGCCCCAGCCCCTTATATAAGAGGAATGTTGGGATCAGTCCACCGTTTACATACATGGTGATGACCCAGAACAGGGAAACTTCCCTTTGGAACAGAAATCGTTTCCGGCTGACGATAAAGGCAAGAATCGCATTTGCTGCCAGGGACAACAGGGTTCCGATCAGTGTTCTGGCAACTGTGATATAAGCGCCTGTGATCAGATTATCTTTATGTAAAACCGTCGTATAGTTTTTCCAGGTGAATTTTCTCGGCCACAGGTAGATTCCTCCCCGCAGGGCATCCGTACCGTCATTCAAAGAGATTGCCAGGGTATTCAGCACCGGATATAATGTTATGATCACAAACAGGATCATGATGACACTGTTTATGAGCGGAAAAATGTCGAATTTTTTGGACTTGATCTTATACTGTGTATCTATCATTGTAATTACCATCTCTTTCTGTTTTAGAATAACTGCTCTTCACCATTATGTTTTGCAATCTGATTGGCCAGAACGATCAGGATGATACTTACCAGGCTCTTGAAGATACCTGCGGCTGTACCTATTGCATAATCTCCCTGGCTGATACCCCATTTCAATACATAAATATCAATCGTCTGGGAGAACTTCTGTACCAATCCGTTTCCTAACAGATACTGAATTTCAAATCCTGCATTTAATACATTCCCCACATTCATCAGCAGTAAAATTACGATGGTCGGTTTGATTCCCGGAAGGGTAACGTATTTGATTTTATTCCATCTTCCTGCGCCATCAATGGCAGCAGCTTCATACAGGGAAGGATCAATGGATGTGATGGCCGCCAGATAGATAATGGCATTCCATCCTGTCTCCTTCCAGACATTTGCAAATGCTACGATCGGCCAGAAATACCCGGGATGGGCAAAGAAATTGATCGGCTGGCTGATCACATGCAGATTTACCAATACTTCATTTACAATTCCGGTACCGGACAACATATCATGCAGGATACCGGTTACGATGATCCAGGAAAGGAAATGTGGAAGATAAGATATCGTCTGCACTGTCTTTTTTCCGCCCTTACTCCTGATCTCATTCAATAGAATAGCAAATACAATTGCGGTAACGAAAGTTGCCACAAGGTTGATCACACCCATGGCCAATGTGTTACGAATGACCCGAAGGAATGTCACATCCGAGAATAACATCCGAAACTTCTGAAGTCCCACGAATTCGGAGTGCAGGATTCCCAGCTGCGGCTTATAATTCTGAAATGCCATCGCCCATCCGGCTAAGGGAAGATAGTAAAAAATCACTCCATAGATCATCATTACTCCTGCCCAGAAAAGCAGAACTTTTTGCCTTTTGATTTCTTTCCATGTGATAGGTGTTCTGGTTTGTTTTACTTTTTGTTTCGATTTTGTTCTCGTTAACGACATATCCTCGCTCCTTAAAAAACGGGCAGATGAAATTTTACCTGCATCTGCCCATTCTCAAATTTCATTTATATGTTTTTATTTGAACTTTGCTGCCAGTTCCATTCTGCTGTCCAGTTCTGCCTGTAATTCACTGATAAAATCTTCCGGCTTGCAGGCATTATATGCATCCATATAATCTGCCCATGCTTTGTCGAAATCAGCTGCCATAACTACCTGAGGAAGCTGCTCATGCTTTACTTCACCGATCTTGGTCCATGCCATACCACCGGGTGTGCTGGTATTGAAGTTATTGGAGAAGGACCACATAGGATACCATTCACCGGGGGCTTCGTTAGTGCCCAGCATTTCCACATAAGTCTCGACGCCATATGCCTGGAATGCTTCTTTCACATCGTCGTTTAATCCATCGAAGAATTCCCTCGCCTGGCCATCTGGCTTGTTTGCATTGATACCATCATCACTGGTTCCGTTGTACTGAGGGAAATAAGAATAAGAGCACATATGGGATGCCTTATACTCTGTATCGGAAGCCTGCATTCTCTGCTCCGGTGTTCTGTAGAATTCACCGTTCTCATCTACTTCATAGTCAACACCTTCCACACCCCAGAAACGAAGGTTATGGATATCCTGATCCAGCAGATCATTGATCAGCTTCAGTGCGCCGGGAACATCCTTACAGCTTACAGTAATTGCAAGTCCGCTTCCGGAATTGAATGCAGCACCGGCATTATGCCACTGGTTTTTTACACTTTCATCAATTGTTATAGGCAGTGGAATATAGTCGCATCCCTGTGCATCCAGTCCTGCCTGCTTGATGGCATCGCCTGCTGTGTAAGCGAAATCCCACCACTGATCGATCATACCCAGGACACGTCCTGTAGAAAGCTTGGAAATATACTCATCATAAGACTGGGTAAAGGACTCGGGGTCTACAATGCCTTTCTTGTATTCTTCATTTAATTTTCTAAAATACTTTACTGCGGTATCGGAAGTGTTGTAATCCAGTATCGTCAGCGTCTCAGGATCTACCATACAGCTTCCGTCATTGGGATAACCATCCAAGAACTGAGGTGCGTTCTCCAGACAGAAGTATCTCCAGTCATCACAGAGAATGGTATAAGGAATATTGGCTGTTCCGTCTTCCATAGTAGGATTTGCTGCATTATACGCTTCGATCAGATCAAAATACTGATCCATGGTCCGGATCTCGGGATAGTCTGCCCATTTCAGAACTCTTGCCTGAATCCAAAATGCTTCATCATTATGTGCACATACCTTCTCTTCGTTCTTGATGCAGCTGAACTGCGGGATCCAGTAAATGTGGCCGTCTTCCTGACGAAGCTTCTCCCACTCCAGATCAGTAAACAGATTCTTGATATTAGGATAATCATCCAGATAATCATCCAGTGCTACCAATGCTCCTGCCTCATACAGCTGTGTGGTTCCAGTCTGTCCCTCAATGAAGTCCGGATACTCACCACCGGCGATCATGGTACCCACAGCTTCATCTGCAGTCTGTCCGGTCAGCCAGGTCTCTTTTACTTTGGCGCCTACCTTCTCTGCGATCAGCTGCTGCACTTCATTGTCGTCATTGATCTCAGATCCCGCTACCCCAAAAAATGCGGTGAACTCTTTGATACCTGCCTCTTCTGTGGTACTGTTGGTTCCTGCGCTCGTTGTACCATCTCCGGATGTCAGGTTACCGTCACTGCCACATCCGGTGAACAGTGCCGCTGTCATTGCTGACACAAGTAACATGCTTACAAGTCTCTTTTTGTTCATGTTGTAACTACCTCCCTTTCGATAAATCTATTTTACCTTTTTGAGAGGAACTAACAATCAGAGGAACTATAGCAAAAGACAGGGGAAATTATAGGTGGTTCTGTAATTTCCCCTGTCTTTTATTCTCTTACTCTCCCTGTTGCATCTTTTTACGGAATCTTGCGGGAGTGCAGCCCTTGATCTGAATAAAACGGTTCGTAAAATAGTCCAGATCATGGTAGCCCACATCTTCTGCGATCTGAACGATCTTTTTATCGGTACGCAGCAGGGCATCCGCAGCCTGCTCCATCCGGTAATTGTTCAGGTAGTCTTTAAAGGATTGTCCGTACTTTTTCCGGAAAAGCTGTCCAAGATAAGCACTGTTGACATAATACTTTTCACTCAGGCTTTTCAGTGTAATATTTGAAGCGTAATTTTCCCGGATCTCTTTTTCCACCATACCCAGAATTCCTCTGGATACATTCTTCCGCAGCTGTGACAGATAATCCGCATATTCGCAGGCAAATCTGGTCAGATGTGCCTTACTTCCGCGCTTTACCCCGGTCTCAAAGCTGCTCTCACTGATGACCCTTAAGATTTCCTCCTGGTTCACGTCATCATCCTGTTCACAGGCTAAGTGAATCAGCTGAAACAACAGATAATTAATATTCAGGGTCATCGTCTCCCCGCAAATACCGCGTTTACACATTTCTTCATAAAAGAAAGCCACCGCCTCCCGGATTTCCAGATGATTGTTCTGTTCGATTGCCTTCAGCAGGCCATCCAGGCTCTGCTTACACAGGATCAGTCCTTCCGGAGATACCTGGACCTCCTCCTCATAGAAATAGATATCCTTCTTTGTCCGGAACCCCTGAAAAGAACGAAGCATACAGGTATTGCCGTAAGACTTTGCTATGCTGCTGATATCCTGCACTTTTTTTCCTGCCAGCATCACCACATTTGTCTGTAAATTTGATGCGAGATATTCCCGGAATCGTTCCAGATACCGTTTTACATCCATCCCACTTTTTTCCGGAACATAATCAAACAAAATCAGTCCGATATCGTAGATTTTTTCATTGACAGAAACATCAAACACACTCAGATCTGCATCTTCTTTCAGAAATTCCCTGCTGTATTCATACAGCCGCCTCTGTAATGTCCGCATTTCTCGATCTGTCGTTCCCTCATCATCATAGGATCCTTCCGTCTGGATCTCCACATAACGCACACCGGTTCCGCATCGCATGTGTTCATGTATATATCTGACATTCAGGTCATCAAACTTCCCTTGGATCAATGCAATCATATGTCTTGCCAGATAAGCCTGCTCCAGCTTCCGGTTCTTTTCATGATCCAGCTCCTCTCTGTTGCGCAGAGCAAGTACCTTATTCAGTACTTTGCACAGAATCTCGCTGTCTACCGGCTTTAGCAGATAATCCGTGCAGTCATTCTGCATTGCCTGTTGTGCAAAACTAAATTCCGCATATCCGCTCAGTATAACAAAATATGCATCTGAAATTTTCTCTTTACGGATGTGTTCCAGCAGTTCCAGTCCTGTCATCTGAGGCATTTTAATATCGGCAATAACCAAATCTACCTTTTCCTTCTTCAAAAAAGCCAGTGCTTCCATCCCATTTGCTGCTGTTCCCGCAATCCGAAAGCCTTCCTTCTCCCAATCTACTAAAAGTTTCAATCCCTGTAAAATAAACGGCTCGTCATCTACCAGCAATACTTTCAGCATCTGTTTTACCCTCCTGCAAACAGGGAATCCGTATCGTAACCGTGGTTCCCACTCCTTCTTCTCCTTCTACACGGAATTCCACTCTGTTTTCCGTTACCATTTTCAATCTGACACAGGCGTTAATAATCCCTACTCTTCCGCCGCCCTTGAGCATCTCAATGTCGGCATTGCACATGTTGTTCTGTAGCTCTGTAAGTTTGGCCTCCGCCATACCGCTTCCGGTATCTTCAATTTCTATCTCCAGCCCTTCTCCCTGACGGCCTATCCTTACAAATATCCATCCCGGACTGGATTTGCTTTCGATTCCATGCACACAGGCATTTTCCACAAAGGTTACAATCGTAAGCTTGGGTATCTTGAAGTTTTCACATTCTCTGTCTACTTCAATGTCATAATTCAGCCGTTCTCCAAAACGATACTTCTGAAGCGCCAGATAAGCTTTCACAAATTCAATCTCCTGGAAGATACTCACGGAATCATTGCCCCATTCCACATACTGTCTCTGCATCACCGCCAGTTTGGCCACCATGTCGGCTGTCTCGTTTTCTTTTTTCAAAATGCTGTGCATCCGGATGCTTTCCAGTACATTAAATAAAAAGTGGGGATTGATCTGGCTGTGTAATGCGAGAAGCTCCGCATTTTTTCTTCCCACCAGCATCTCCTGCTCATGGATTTTATTCTTATATACAGTCTCGATCAGTCCATTGGTACGTTCCACCATGCGATTATAATTGCGTATCATACTGCTGATCTCATCTTTACCTTCTTCACAGGGCATTGGAATAAGATGATCACTGTCCACTGATTTAAATACCTTGCTCAGTTCTGTAATCCTTTTTGTAAAGGAACGGTTGAATATCTGAACGAACCAGAAGGGAAAAATAACATTCACCGCAAGGAGCAGCAATATGATGGGAAGTTTGTTCCGGATGCTTGTAAGAAAACTGTTCTCTACCGGCTTTACATAAATTGTAAGTTCCGTACCATACAGACTGATGGTATGTTCATAGGCTTCTCTCATTGTTGCGTTATCCAGCCGCTGAAACTCGCTGCCGTAGCTGCCGTATTGTCCATTGGAAAGAAGGATCCGATCTCCTTCACAGATCAGAACCTCATTATCATAGTTCATGTTTTTAATGGTGCGCACCATACTGCCGTAATCAAACTCGATTTTTAAATACTTTTCTGTCTCTGCATCATAGAAATCCAGCCGCTGTAGATAAATGATGCGCCGCTCCCTTGTGATTCTGGAACTGCTGTCATCATAGACAAAAAAGAGTCCCTTGCTTTTCGCTTCTTCATTCAGCCGCAGATAACTCTCTGTATTCTTAAGCTTATCCAGCGTATTGACCCTTCCTCCGTTTACAATGGTATCATTATCCGTATACAGGGTAAATGTCATACTGTTCATCCCAAGAGCATTTTCCAATAACGTCCCGCTCAGGAAATTCTGATATGCCGCCACATATTCTGCAGAATTAGTGTATCTTTTGGATAAGAACTCTTCAAAATCGCGATTGGTATAAATACTGTTGCCTATCTCCCCGGCATTTCCGATCATACTGCTCAGACTGTATTCCACCGTACTGGCAATATTGAACATCTCATGCTCCCTGCGCTCTCTGTCAAATTTTGCAGTCGTCAGAAATACAACGCTGTCTGTTACGATCAGGGGAATCAGCACACAGACAACATAGAAAATATAAAACTTTTTTTTGATGGTGAAATCATCCATCCAAAGATCCAGTTCATGTAATACCTTCCCCATAAGATCCTCTCCTCTGTTATGTAAAAAAGAGCAGACATTTTTACAGCCCGCTCTTCTTTATTATAGGACATCTGCGTTCTGTCCGCAATCCGTTTTTATATGGCATTCTGCACAAACCAGGCAAAATCAGCATAGTTACTGCTGTCCTGTCCATTGGCAGATGCGTACATTCCTATCGTACATCCCACAAATCCTCCTGCTTCCTCCGTGGTATAAGGAAGCAGACTGATATCCTCAGCAATCAGCCTCTCCCTGCCATCCCTGAAAAGCCATATCCGTGCCTTCTGCCTGTCGCAATGCATTCGTATTTTAAAGAATTGTCTACCTTCTCCTGCCGGCTTTTCGGTAAGGATTCTCTCTTCCCCATGGATGCAGGCTGTCACAACAAAACAATTCTCTTCAGCCCTTTTCCGGATCTCCATGCGCAAATGATTTTCATGATTCTGGTACAACACCATTCCCGCAGTCTCACATTCCTGCTTCGGTTCAAATTCCATCCCGGTCTCTGCATAGAATGCATAATTTTTCTGACGGATTCCGAAATAGGAACAATGATTGCGGCCAGATATTTTTTCCTTTTTTGTATAGAGCCGCAGCATCCCCGGCCGGTGACGCAGGGAATAGTTTTCTTCACGGATTTCTTCTACACTTACCAGCCGTTTGTCCGGTGTTTTCTCCCAAAAACTGATATGATCGGAAGTACTGCTAACTTCCTCTGGAAAACGGTATTCTTTTGTGGGCAGTTCCAATGTATCTTCCAGATGCCCGATGCCTTCTGCAATCACCGGCCATCCATTTTCCCATGTGACTTTTGCCAGAAAAGTCTCTCTGCCCATGCTGCTGTGTCCTTCACAGGGTCTGGATGCCAGCATTACCACATACCAGTTTCCCCGTCCATCCTCCACCAGATCTCCGTGTCCTGCGTAGATCACAGGATAGTTTTTCCCCAGATTCCTGTGGGTAAAGATCGGGTTTCTTGGGCAGCCCTCGAACCACTGGAACAGCTTTTTACTTCTGGCAATGCTGATGCTGTGCTCCGGTCCGGTTCCTCCTTCTGCATGCATCAGATAATAATAACCGTCGATCTTATAAAGGTGCGGTCCCTCCGGCCAGATAACTCCTTTTACAGCCCCTTTCCAGATTGCCATGCTTTCTCCCACAAGCTTCATCTGCCGAAGATCCAGTTCCTGCACCCAGATTTCCCAGTCTCCGTTATAGCGGACTCCTTCCGGATTCGGTCGTGTACCACAGTAATAGCATTTCCCGTCATCATCGAAGAATAGACTGGGATCGATCCCCGGAGCATCTTCGCCGAGATAATAAGGATCCGACCACGGTCCTGCTGGATCTTTTGCCGTTACAATGAAATTGCCTCCGTAGCTTACATTGGTAGTGATCATGTAAAACAGTCCATCATGGAACCGGATGGTTGGTGCATAAATCCCCTGTGATATTTCACTTCCCTTCACCGGAAGTTGTTCCGGTCTGTCAAGAATATTCCCGATCTGCTCCCAGTGCGCCAGATCTCTGCTGTGGAAAATCGGAACTCCCGGTGCATACACAAAACTGGAATTCACAATGTAATAGTCCTCTCCTGCCCTGCATATGGATGGATCCGGATAGAAACCGGATAAAATTGGGTTCTTTGCTGTAACCATTTTGTTTTCCTCACTCTGTTCTATATTGTGTATCCAAATCCTAAGATTGTAAATTTTTTATTCCGGTCTTCCTCTGTCACTGCAATCCGTACTTTATGGGATCTGCTTTCTGTCTCCCAAAACAGTAATACAGCATTACAATGCAGCCAATTGTTCTTATGGGGATCCGCCGTCATACAATATACATCATTTACAAATACATTGGCTTTCCCTACATCCATTTCTCCAGAATCCTTAAATATAAGAAACAGTGACTTGCAGGTAATCTCCATTTCAAATCCCGGCATCTGCAGTCTGCTTCCATCATACATCCAGTTATACGGAAATTCCGGTGTCTGTGTAAGGTTTCCGTCCATTTCCACACTCTGCAATCCTATATCTGTGGAAGTAAAACTACCCACCCGGATTTTGGCTCCTACATAACTGTTCTTCTTATCCAGCAAAAAAATTCTTTCAAAATCAGCACCGATCACTGCCGGTCCGGAAAGCTTTTCCGACAGGATCTGTTCCTCCGTCATTCCTTCCACAAAAGTCCCAACTCTTGCAGGTTCTGCTGCATCACAACATTCAAACAGATATTGCAGACAGTCCGCCATAATGGTATGTCCGATATTATTAGGATGAAAGATATCATAAAAAAACTGATTTTTAGATAAAATTCTTCCCTCGCCGCACTTTAATGAAAACTGTGGAGTTACCGCATCGCGGATGCTCACCATGGGAAGATCATAAAGATCCCCCACCGGCCTTAACCGCTCCTGTAAATTCCAATCATTTGCAAATACCGAAAACAGGAGAACCACTGCCGGCTTCCATGGCAGTTTCAACACTTTCCGCACCAGGCTTTCATAACAGACACCCTTTGTCTCATCTCCCTCATCGTTTACTGCAAATTCAATAACCACAATATCCGGTCGTTCCTCTTCCCTGAGCACATCCCGGTCAAACCGGATCATTCCCAGTTCTGAAGGTGTTCCGCCGACTCCGGCTTTGATAAACCTGACATTGTTCTGTGTCGAAAAACGATTCTGAAACAGTTGAAAGGACTTATATGCATAGCATTCCGTATGGATTGGTATAGCTCCGGCTCCCTGCGTGATAGATCCACCGATATAGGCAAGCGTTACCTCTTTTCCTGCCTTAGATTTTTCAATAGCCTTACGGATACGATAAGGATTCCCCAGCTGCAACAGAGAGCGGCTGATCATGCCGCAGTATTCTTCCGAATGCATATCTATAACCAGATCCTCTTCCTCCGGAGGTGCTTCGTATCCGTCATTTAGGAAGAGTCTTACGCTGACTTTTCCCATCCGCTCCGGCGCTGCAAACAGAATTTTAATCTGTCCCGGCACATGATCATCCTCTGTCCACCTGTAATCCGACAGATAGATTCTATGTTCCATGCCGTCACACTTAAGAGAAGCCGTAAGATTCGTTCCACCTCCGTACAGGTCCTTTTTCCCATACATCTGAAATACAAATTCTGCGGTTTCTTCCGGCCGGTCCGTCTCCACGCTTACGCCGATACTATGTACCAGTCTGCCAAATCCCTCTACTGTCTCCAGAAGTGTCAGTTCTTCCTTATCCGTAACATTTCCCGTGATCTGTGCACTGTTGATCAGCCGCCCGTCGCTTTCATAGATAAACTGGATTCCGGTTCCGTCCTTTTGCCGTTCTCCAAAAATATCTTTGTCTTTTAATATATAGAAAAAAGGTCTTGCCTTTTCCGGATCCTTCGGTGCTGCCGGTCCTGTCATTTCTATCCCTCCCGAACTTTTATCAGTTCTATTATAGTCCGGCTCTCCTTGCACAAACACCCGGGAAAATATAGGAAATGCAGGTAATAATTTTATATCCGGCAGGCTGCAAATCGTCTCCGGAAGGAATTCCAATCTTCTCCGTCGCTTCGTTCCATGACGATTGCTTTTGCTTTTTGTCCATCCGGAATATATTTCTTTATAATGTTTTGCATCCGTTCCGCTGTCTCTTCCGCATTTGTCATCACCAATATAGTCTCCACGGCTTTTCCTGCTGCCAGAAAGTATTCCATAATGTTCGGTATTTTCCCCTGGTGCAGGAAACAGGACGCAGTTTCTGTGGAAAGTGCTTTTAAGATCATTACGCTCCGCTCTTTTTCCGCTCTTTCAAAATATGCCGGTGTATATACATAGATCGTACTTACTTTCTCTTCCTCCGCAAGATAATCATAATGTATATGCACCTGACCGTGCACTGTATCCGCCAGTTCTGTCAGTGGGAACTCCGGATCCGGCATTTCCAGATAATTCACAGCTCTGTCTCCCGAGTATCCCACCGGTGCATCCGGATTCATCACATCTGTACCGTTTACCCTGAAATATACATTATGGTATCCCGGGGTGATGTTGTGGATTTCCCCTGTCCAATATCCTTGTCTTTCCTGATCTTTCCTGAGTTTTAGGAATTCTTTTCCGTCCAGGGCGGCTTCTACCGAGACTGCCTCCGGTGCCTCGAAGCATACGACTGCCGTTCCCTGTTCCGTAATGCAGATTCCGTGAGGGATGTCCGGGTATTTTCCTGCAGGTCTCCCTGCTTCATCAGTCTCAAAGCGGATCTGGCGGTATACCGGATCAAACATCAGTATCTGTTCTTCCATGGTCTGTCGCTGTAGTCTCTGTCTTGTGATTCTGGCTGTTCTTTCCCCCGGAATGTCATCCGTTTCTGCCCCCGCTTTCCGGAACAATAACGGTACAAAATCATACAGGATTTTCCTCCAGACATGCCATTCGTGATATCCCTCATATACTTTGGAAATGCAATACTTTCCTGCATTTTCAAACTTTTGTTCTATCTGCTTCATTCCCGTTCTGATCTGATCCTCATAGCATCCACAGGACATAAATACGACATCCAATGTTTCCTTGCTGTCGCAGATCCGTTCCATCTCATGAATAGCAACTCCGGAAAATACACCGGCAGCAGAAAATAACTTCATATTTTTTGCCACAATATCCGTAGTCTGCGCCGATCCCAGGGAAAGTCCCGCCATCGCCCGGTAATCTCTTCCCTTTCTCACCCGGAAATTATTTTCAATATAAGGAATAATGTTGTGGATCAGTTCACTCTCAAAATTCCCGGGGTAAAATACAGGTTTTTCTCCATCTTTGAAGGCATAGCCACTGCTCATGACCACGATCATTTTCTCGCACTTTCCCTCTGCGATCAGACAGTCCATGATTAAATTTGCCTTCCCCTGCCAGATCCATCCGGTCTCGCTCTCTCCTACGCCATGCTGCAGGTACAATACCGGATATCTTTCATCTCCTTCTTCATATCCATAAGGTGTATAGACATAACATTCCTTCAGGTGGCTGCTCACCTTCGAAACGTATTTACAGATGCTGACCGTACCATGAGGAATATCCTTTGCAAAATAGAAATCCACATTCTTCTCCTGCACCTCAAAAGTATTGATCGCAGCAAAACACCCATAAGAAATTCCGGCGTACGGATTGCAGATCCGGACACCGTCCACATACCAGAAATAATAATGCATCCCCCAGTGAAAATCTTGAACTTCCGCAAAAAATCCGCCCTGCCCATCGGGCATCAGATCTATTTTTTTATTTGTAAAATATCCCCCAAGTCCGGCAACCTGTACTATTTTTGCTGCCGGTGCATACAGATAAAAAATGACTGCGCCGTCTTCTTTCACTGTAACAGATGGTCTTCCTGCTCTCTTTTTTTCTATTGGATATCTGTCCAAAGCTCCGTTTCTCTTCTCGTTCATAAAAAAATACCCCCAATCCTTTTCTTTAGTTTAAAGGAATTGAGAGGTATTTTTCTATTTGTTTTTTATACTTTTTTGTAAAAAACTTATCCTTTTACTCTTTTTTCCACCTCAAGCTGCAACATCTGATAATAAATCTCAGGATTGCAGGAATCATATGCTTCCATATATTGCTCCCACGCAGTCTCAAAATCTTCTGCCATGATTACCTGCGGAAGCCATTTGTGTTTCACCGCATCCATCCGATCCCTGACCTGTCCGGCAGGAGAATTGGCAGATAGGGATGTCGTGTAGCTATACATGGGATACCATGCCCCGGGAGCCTCATTATTGCCGATCATATCCACATAATTTGTCACTCCGTAAGCTGAAAAACATTCCTGAATGTCCTTAGGCTGATTTTTAAAAAATTCCGTTGTCTGATATTCCAGGGAAAATGCGTTGATCCCATCGGGAAGCTTTCCTTCTACTCTGGGAAAATAAGAATAAAAACAAAAGTTTTTTCTCTTTTCCTCCGAAGTCATCCATCGCTTCGCCTGCTCCTCAGTCAGGTAGAACAATCCGTTCTCATCCACGCTATAGTCGACTCCCTCTTCGCCCCAGAATCGCAGTTTAATGATCTCCGGTTCCAGTAGATCGCTGACAAACTGCAAAGCTCCGTCAATATCCTCGCAGGATACCGTAATGGATAAGCCTGTAGAGCTGTCCAGCTCTGCAGAGCGCGTTACATGCCATTGATTGGCGATTCCTTCCTCTCTGGTAATCGGAAGTGGAACATAATCGCAGCCCTGTTCTCTAAGGCCCTGTTCATCATAGGCATTCTGAATCGAATAGTAGAACTGCCACCACTGATCCGGCATACCGCAGACCGCACCCGTGGATAATTTTGCCAGATAATCCTCATAGGTCTCTGTAAATACTTCTGCACCGAGAATATCTTTGTGATATTCCTCATTCAGCTTTTTAAAGTACCATTTGGCAGTATCTGTGGTGTTATAATCGTAAACCTGTAATGTATCCGGATCCACAATACAGCTTCCGTCATTTGGATAACCATCCAGAAACTGCGGAATATTTTCCAGACAAAAATACCGCCAGCCATCACACAAAATCGTAAACGGAATGTTCGGTGTTCCATCCTCCATTACCGGGTTCGCTGCCACATAGCGCTCGATGAGATCAAAATATTCATCCACAGTATGAATCTCCGGATACCCCGCCCATTTCAGCACTCTGGTCTGGATCCAGAATGCTTCACCTGAGTGGGTCACCTCCACATCTTCGCCATGGGTCACACCAAACTGTGGGATCCAATAGATATGACCGTCAGGTCTGCGGAATCTCTCCCACTGTTCTTCCGTCAGGTAATTTTTGATATTGGGATAATTCTCCCAGTATTCATCTAAAGGAAGTAATGCCCCTGCCTCATAAAGACTGGTATCTCCGGAAATAAAATCCGGATATTCCCCACTCACAATATAACTGTTCAAGGCACTTTCCTTGGACTGTCCCACCAGCCACAATTCTTCACAATCCGCACCTGTCAGGCGTGCGATTTCTTTTTTCATATCATTATTCTGGTCAATGGCTTCTCCCTCCACAGCAAAAAAAGCTGTGAAATGCTTCACATTGTTCTGCGCCGCTGTCTGTGCATATGCAAAATATAATATTCCGCCCAAAAGTCCAAATACCGCTACTGCTGTGATAATCCTTTTTTTCAATTGTGTCCCCTCGTATTTCTCTGTTTTTCAGGCTTTCAGCCATGCAATCTCTTGCTTATACGGTGGGATCGTCTTCTTCGTTTCTCCCTCTGCGCAGAGCCATGGTGTCTCCAAAATCTTTGGTACCTCTGCAAACCGCTCGTCATGGACGATGCGGTGCAGGGTCTCGTAACCGACGGTACCCTGTCCGATGTTAGCATGTCGGTCCTTGTGGGCTCCTAAGGGATTCAGGCTGTCGTTCACATGGATCACTGCGATCTGGTCCAATCCCAGAATCTTGTCAAGCTGCGCAAGCACACCCTCGTAGTCATTCACCAGATCGTATCCGGCATCGTTCACATGGCAGGTATCGAAACATACCCGCAGTCTGTCTTTTCGATCCACTTTATCATAAATCATCCGCAATTCTTCAAAAGTTCTGCCAACCTCACTGCCCTTGCCCGCCATAGTTTCCAACGCAATCCTGACATTGCTGTCATCCGCATCAAGCACCAGATTCAGTCCTTTTGCGATCTGCTCCACAGCTTCTTCCACACCGGCACTTAAGGAAGATCCCGGATGCAGTACCAGTACCTTACTGTGAAAGGCTGCGGCTCTTTTTACTTCTTTTGCCAGGAATTCCACACCAAAGTCAAACATCTCCGGTTTTTCCATATTCCCCAGATTAATGATATAGGGAGCATGAATCACGATTTCTTTGATGCCTGCTTTGTCTGCATAGGCAAGCCCTGCCTCCAGATTCAGATCCTTTATCTCTTTTCGTCTCGTGTTCTGGGGTGCCCCGGTGTAAACCATCAGCGCATTGGCACCGTACTCTGCCGCCTCCTTCACAGATCCTAAAAACATCTCTTTTCCCGACATTCCCACATGGGAACCCAATAATATCTCAGCCATGATTACTCCTTATTTTGGAAACTTTTTCTCAAAATCCATTCCTGTCACAACTATCAGTTTGACACAATCCGGGAGGTTTTACAAGCAATTATTACAGCAAAAGGAATCTCTCCGCCGTATGGTTTCAAGATTCCTTTTTCCCTGAATTCATAATCAGGATCTTATAAAATTCGTATGCACGGGAGCTTCCGTGTCGGGCAATCTCAATCCCATTTTCAGTCCCAGGTTCTTGCAGTTGATGAAAAATGCCATATTGTTCCCCAGGGTCCGCATGGTCTGCAATCCCTCCAGATCCCGGCGCACGTCTTCCGGGCAGGCCCCGTGTACCATGTTCCAGTACTGAGAAGTAACGATGGGCATCTGCATGCGGCCAAAATACTTATTCATCTGATCCCAGGTCGCCGTAGTTCCCGCTCTTCTGGCTGAGATCACGGCCGCTGCCGGTTTCAGCCGGAAGCGTCTGCCACCGCCATTCAGATCCGCATAAAAGACTCTGTCCATAAAAGAAGTCATGGCTCCTGTGGCACCCGCCCAGTGAACGGGAGTTCCGAATACGAATCCGTCATAATCTCCGGCGATCTCCAGGAATTCATTAACCGAATCCTGGAACACACATTTCCCTGTGCCCTGACATTTTTTACAGGCAATACAGCCACTCAATGCTTTATTACCAATCCAGAAAATGTCCGTATCCACTCCGTTATCATTTAATGCTCTGGACACCTCACACAATGCGGTGTAGGTGCATCCCTCTCTGTGGGGGCTGCCATTGATCAACAATACTTTCATTGTTGCGCTTTCCTCATTTCCTTATTCATTCAGATTCAGAGAAGCCACCCAGTCTGCCGCATCTGCATCGGATGCACCGGAGCTAAATCTGTGACCTTCCTGCCAGTCACCGGTCCCTGCCATCTCTTCCAGAAGATTGCCGCTGTCACCCAGTCCGGAAGATGAGGAGGTGCAGAACGGAATCACGGTCTTTCCCGTAAAGTCATTGCCTTTGACAAAATTGTCTACCGGCCATGCTGCGATTCCCCACCAGATCGGATAGCCTGCATCTGTCAAGACTGGGACAAAAAAAATTTTATTTTTTTCTGTACATATTCTATCAAACCCTTACTGATTTTTAAAGTACAGAATAGTTTATTACTATTAACCTTTTCGTTATTACCCATAGAAGAAGCCAGCAGCTTTTTCACTACTGGCTTTCTATATTACTCATTTTGTTTACTACACTGCATTTCGGATAAAGTTCTCACCCTTAAACACAACCTCTATGTCTTTGTCGTTGTAAATGAGCACCTTATCAATTATGTTAGAAAGTACATCTCCGTCATACTGCTCCAGCATACTATACTGGGTTAGCTGTTCTATCTTCTCCTCTGCGTCAGGCTCCTGATTTGCAACTTTCTCCTGCAAATCTGATATCTGATTCTCCAGATCAGCTAACAGCTCTTGGTTTGTTTTTCTTAGCTGCACATATTCTTCTTTTGTGTACTTTCCCTCTCTGTATGACTGATAACAAGAAACTGTGCTGTTTGATATTCTGTCATACTCCGCTTTAAGCTCACTAATCAAATACTCATCGCTTGTCACCTTCCTTTTATCCTTTGATGCCTTTTTAAGTTCTTCTTCCTGTATAAGTGTTCTACAGATTTCCTTTGTGATTTCCAGCACCTTGTCCTGTGCTTCTGACTTCAGCATAAAAATCTGCTGACATTCGCCAGTCCTTACCATCCTGCGTTTTGGACAGAGGAGCTTCGGTGTACATACTGCACTGGAATTCATCAGCTTTCTCCCACAATAGGGACAGATAAAAAGATTTTTCTTACGTTTCTTTGTACTCTTTTCAATCCCTCTGGCTTCAACCCGTAGCATTTTATTGACTTCATCAAACATTTCATCGCTTACTATTCTTGGTATTGCACCTTCTACAACAGACCAGTCCTCTTTATTTCGTTTGCGGACCTTCTTATTATCTCCAAAACCAACAGTTTCACATTTATTCTGGATCATTATTCCTTTGTACTGCTCATTCTGGACAATCGCTATAACTTCTGAATTATCCCACATATAATCCCCTTTATTATGAACCGGAACATAATTGATTCCATTCTTCCACTGGTTTTGAACTCTTGTCGGGATTTTTCTCTCATTTAACATGCGGGCAACCTCACTTGCATTATATCCTGCAATGATCAGTGAAAATATCTCCACAACAACCTTTGCAGCTTCTTCATCTATTATCAGCTTATGCTTATCGTCTGGATCTTTCTTGTATCCATAGCAGACAAATGATGCCGTGTATTCGCCGCTCAGATTTCTTGTCCTTCTGGCACTCTTTACCTTTCTTGATAAATCCATACTGTAAAGCTGGTAAATCAGATTCTTATAAGCTACATCCATTCCTCCGGTAACACCAAAGTTTCTGTCACTGTCATAATTATCGTTGACAGAAATAAACCTCATTCCCATTGCAGGGAATACAAACTCCAGATAGTTGCCTACTTCAAGGTAATCCCTTCCAAATCGTGAAAAGTCTTTTACTATGATACATTCAAATCTTCCAAGCTCTGCGTCCTGTATGAGCCTTTGGAATTCTGCCCTGTTATTGAACATTGTTCCCGAATATCCGTCATCAAAGTATTCCAGTACCTCAAAACCTGCAAATTCCTCTGTTTTCTTGATATACGCATACAAGAGTTTTCTCTGTCCTGTAATACTGTTACTTTCGTCTTTTGTTCCTTCTTTTACCTCCTCATCCGCATCCGAGAGACGGATATAAAAGGCTAATTTTCTTTTCTCAGCCATTATCCTGCCTCTCTTTCCATATTCAGTTCTGCGAATTTTTTCAGTTCATCTTCATAGTTCAAAACGATCTCAAGATTCTTGTTTTCGTATATGCGTACCTGTGCAACAAACAAATCGACCATTTCCTGCGTCAACTTGCGTTTTCCTTTAAAACGGAGCATTTCAGCTTTTAACTGGGCAACGGTCTTTTCAGCACTTTCATACTGACTTGCCGCCTGCCTGTATTCATCAGCCTGTATCTTCAATTTCTCAATACGCTGTGAATACTCCCTGTTCAGTTGCAGATATTCCTTTTCATCAAGCAAATCTTCCGTGTAATCAGCATACAGACCGCTCTTTAATTCCATAAGTCTGTCCATTTCCTTGACACACTTATTCACAGCTTCCGTATATACCTGTTCCTGTCTGATTACACTGCTGTCATTGTGATGTTCCTTTAATATTTTTTCCCTGTCAATAAAGACCTGTATCTGCTCCTTTATAACAGCAAGCACCGCTGCATATATATCGTCTACCTTTACAGGCAGGCAGTTGCAACTGTCCTTTCCATATCTTTTTCTATGCGTACACATATAAACCTTTCCATATTTCTCAGGGTGGATATGGATACTGCTTCCACAACAGCCGCAGGTGATTTTGCCTTTCAGCATATTCACGGTCTGCTTTTTTGCTGGCTTTATTACCTTTCTTTTGTTCTTCTGCACCGCATAGAACTGTTCCTTTGTGATAAGTGCAATATGATGATTTTCAAAAACATACCACTCATCTTTATTGGTAGTATGCCTCTTTTCGTGTCTGTACAAGCATACCCTGTCTTTACCTGTCACATATCTTCCAATATAGACTTCATTCTTTAAAATCTGTGACAATGTATCAACAGTCCACTTAACTCCACGCAGCTTTTCAAGTTTCTCTATATTATGCCTTACTTTGTACTGGGCAGGTGTAAGGATATGCTTCGCATTCAGTTCTGCCGCTATCACAGAATGCAGTGTACCTTTTTCTGCCTCATTAAAAATCCACCTTACAACATCTGCGGCTTCCTTATCCTCAACCATTACCCTGACTTTGTTTTCATCAAGAACCACCTTATACCCATAAGTCACTCTGCCAACTGGAATACCTTTTTCCATCGCTTCCTGCTTACTGGAAGATATTTTCTTTGAAATATCCTTAGCATACAGATCATTGGCTATATTCGTGACCGCAACCATAAGGTCTGCGTCTTTCTTTGAGGAATCATAATTATCCGTAATCGCTACAAAGCGGATATTCATCATCGGGAATACACGCTCTACCAGATTGCCCGTTTCAATGTAATCTCTACCCAAGCGGGACAAATCCTTTACGACAATGCAGTTGATCCTTCCTGCCCTCATATCTGACATCATACGCTCAAATTCCGGTCTGTCGAATGTTGTACCGGAAATTTCATCATCCATATAGATGTCATGGATTTCCATATCCATCTGCTGATCCACAAAGTTCTTAATGAGATTTCTCTGATTGATCAGGGTTTTTCTGTCTCTCGTTTCATCTTTTTCCGCAGACAATCTCACATATATGGCAGTTTTATACACTTTGGATAATACATTCAGTGTATCCGGTGATTGTTTCGGCTGTGTTCTTGACTTCCTTGCCATTTAGACCACCAGCCTTTCCGTATCCTGCTGTTTTTCCAGCTCCCCGGCTCTTGCAACGATTTTCCTGTATTCATCGTCACAATCCAGTACGATTTCTATATCACCGCCCTCATATACCTTTACGGACTGTATAAGGCTCACTACCACATTACGGGTAAGAGAAGGCATTGTTTTCCATTTCCTGTGTTCTTCCAGCCACTCGGTATCTCTTTCAATTCCGGCAGCAATGTTTTCTGCTTCTTTCTGTAACCTGTCGATTGCCTTTTCCGCTTCAGACCTTTTTACTTCAAAGCTCTCCTTGATAATCGCAAAGTCTGATTTATCAACGATTCCATCTTTGTAGTCCTCATAAAGTGAAACAAGCATCTGATTATATTTGGTTATCTCTTTCTCTTTTGCACTGATCCTCTCTTTTGTCTTTTTCTGGTCTATTCTGAAATTGGCATTGTTGCCAGCTTCCTTTATCACTTCATCAGCGTCCAGAAGTGTTGCTGTCATTTCCCTCAAGGTATCAAATACACGGCTTTCCAAGTCTGCCTCTTTTATCCTGTGGGAGCTGCACTTCTTATTCTTCTTGTTATTGGAACACATATAGTAAACATACTTTTTCCCATTTACCGTAGACACCTTTCGTGTCATAAGTGCTCCACAATCGGCACATACTGCTATTCCGGATAAAAGATAGATAGAGTCTTTCCCCGGTGCCATTCTCATATCCACTGACAACAGACGCTGTACAATCTGGAATGTTCTTAAAGATACCAGTGCCTCGTGATTGTTGTGGCATACTGCCCATTTCTCCTGTGGCTTTAATATCCTTGTTTTAACCTTATGGTTAGGTGTTGTGATTTTGCCCTGTACAAGCGTTCCTGTATAAATAATATTCGTTGCAATACGCCTTACAGCAACAGGAGTCCACAACAGCTCGTCTTTCTTCTGAAATGCTGTCTTATAATTCTCTCCCTTGCTGAGCTTATATGCCATAGGTGAGAGAATACCAAGAGCATTCAGCTTGTCACTTATGGCATCAAGGCTCATTCCGTTCTTTATCCAGTGGAAAATATCCTGAACCACCGGACCAGCATATTCGTCAGGAACAATCACATTATGGTCAATCTCAGATTTCTTGTAGCCATAGACACAGTAATTTCCTACAAATTCTCCGTTCTGTCTCTTTGTTTCAAGGTGGCTTCGGATTTTTATGGAAATATCCCTGCAATAAGCGTCATTGATAAGATTCTTAAACGGAATGATTATCTCGTTTCCCTGTGCCTGTGTATCTGCACTGTCATAGGCATCATTGATCGCTATAAATCGTATCCCCATTGCAGGAAACATCCGCTCAATGTATCTCCCTGCGTCGATATACTCTCTTGCAAACCTCGAAAGATCTTTTACAACGATACAGTCTATAATACCGTCTTTCACATCCTGCATCATAAGTTTAAATGCCGGACGGTCAAAAGTTGCCCCTGAATAGCCGTCATCCTCACGGATTGATACTATTTCAATATCTTCTTTGTCTTTTAAATAATTAAGTATCAGGGATTTCTGATTTGAGATACTGTTACTTTCAGCTTTTCTCACATCATCAAGATCGCCATCTTCCTTAGATAATCTAACATAGATGGCTGCTCTGTAAATTCTTTTAGAATTGTTCATGTCCACCACTCCTTCGATTTTCTAAGTTAGAAGTCCCAAATCAAGAGGAATGGAAACATAAATATGAAATTGATACCCTTTCGGGTTAGATGTCCTTATTTGTCTGTAATGATATCACAAATCCATCTGAATTTCCACCCCTAATTTTGGCTGACTGCTCTATACATTGGCAAGCATAGCAATATAATTGTCTTTCAGGCTTTCCCCGTTATCAGAAAATGAAATCTTAATTTTGCTCTTTCCTGATCTGCGGAAATACGGATTACCTGTCTTTGCAATCATTCCCGCAACCTTCTTTTCCACAGGCATTCCGTCAGCGTACTTTATGCTGTTTACTTCCACCAATGTATCAATATCCACATCTTCTAATCTCAGTGCCGATATTTTGTCCAACTGTTCAACTGTCATCCTATCCCTCCAATCAAATTAAGCCACCAGATATGCTGACGGCTATGTAACACCGGAGCTTTCGCCCCGGCTGGAATTTATGCGATTGGATTATTATGTTTTGTACTCATACCCAACTGGATCTGCATACCTTTTGTTATCTGTCTTAACTGGTTTTTGCTTACTTTCCCGATTTTTTCTATCAGGTCCGTATCTTTCACATCACATAACTGCTCACACTGAGCGATACTGTTCGTTCTTAATCCAACAGCCTTAAACGAACTGATAAAAATATGTGTTGGCAGATATGTCTTTTTATGAATCTTACTTGTAAGCGGTACTGCATGGAATACCGTGCTATGTCTGTTTGCACTGTCATTGCTCACAATCACTACTGGTCTGATACCGTGCAGCTTGTGGTCATTCTCATCTTCCGGTACTCCAAAATCAACCATCCAGATATCGCCCCGTCTTATTTCACTCATAATATTCACTTCCTTGTCTGTCAACTGGTATTTCCTGCCCACGGATATATTCGACAGCTTCCTGTTCCGTAGGGCAGGCAACAACTCTGTCTCCTTTCCCATCAAACACCACGGTTTCTGATGAAAATGTCACTATGCTTAATTCCTTTTTATCCGGCATTATCCTCCTCAAACGAGATGAGAGCAGGTTCATAGCCCCTGCTCTCGTCATTAATACTGATACCGTGCTCCGCTGCAAGCTCCATAATACCCTTTACCACATCTTTGTCCGATGAAATATCATAGATACTGCTTACCAGAATACTGATAATGGAATCTCTTTCGATATAAAATTTAAGTCTTTCCACAGACTTCGTATCTTTAAAGATTGTTTCTACAATCTCAAAATCCGCTTTCTTAGCATATGCTTCTATCCTGTCTGCGGCTCTGTCGGCATTCCTGCCTACACAGATAACACAACACTTACTCATAAAACCTCCTATCTGTCGGCTCTGAGACGTCTGAAAAATACTGCCATAAAATCAGCAAGTGAAACAATACCGTTATCTTCCTTTTTCCCTGCCTGCTCCATCTTCTGATAATATCCAGCCATATCATCGTTTGCTGTCTCAACCGTAATGCCGTGCTCTCCGAGCATAATGATGTTATCCATAATTGTTTCTTCACAATCACCGACCATATCACTCATAAGAGTAACAACCACATCAACATCTTCCACCTCTGCCATACCGACAAAGGCAAACTTCATAGGAAATGTCATTCCCTCCGGTCTTGCGTTCTCTGAAATGACTGCAACCACCTCATATCCATTCACAGTGCAATACTCCTCAAGAACCTGCATTACCATCTGATCCGCTGCCTCATTTCCTGTTGCTCCAAAATATATAACTGCTTTATTCATTTTAAAATCTCCATTCCTGTTTTTATTTTGATTTGATATCCTGTGCACACTTTATCTCCTCACATAAACTGACCTGCCAATGCTCTCTGCACTTATAAGCCCCGTTGTTGTCTGCTGGTTACTGCAAATCAGTTTGTGTGGGAAGATAAAATACTATCTTCCCGGTTTCTTAACCATCCCCGTATCGGGTAACATATCCTTTGCCAGCCACAAACACTTCGTAGTTTCCTGCCCATCTGGACTTACGAAAGTAGCCACTCTCTGAAAATGCGTTTTGCTGAAATTCAGGTGCACTTATTATCTCATTACCTCCGGCTGCTAACCCGGTAGGCACAACCCTCTGCTCTTATCCTTAAAGGCTCCTGCTGTTACGTTTCTCATAATCGGCTACAGCTCTGAGGATAGTCATCGCACGAAATGGGATTCTGCCACCCTGTCATAGACAAGGCGATATAAGCTCGTGGGATATGCGTGTCCTATTCTGTTTTCAATATTCAACGGTTCTTTTCTCAGAACCTGAACAAAGTATAACTGACACCACGCATCTTCTACAGTAACCGACACTCTTTTGAACTAAGAGTAACACTCCCACCTGTTCCAAATCCTTATAAAAAAAGCCGGACTGCATTATCAAAAATGCAATCCGACTTTTTTATTCTGTCAGAAGTTTCATATTGTCAACGGCATTTAATACCATATTCCGGATAAACTGTACTTCCTTCTCCTTCAGACCAACCAGCAGATCATCGACTTCTGCCTTTCTTTCACACCCACACACAAGATAATCCAACGTTATATGAAACAATTCAGCAATACTAATCAGCGTATCTATTTTTGCTCCATTTACACCAGCTTCAATTTTCCGCAGAGCATCCACTGACAATCCAATCTGCTCGGCAAGCTGCTGTCTTGTCATTCTTCTTGCCGCACGCAACTCTTTTATTCTTTCTCCACTATTAACAATATCGTAGTACACCTTCCACTCTTTTCCGGCACCTTATATATTTGCTTAAGCTGTATTCATTGTACCGTAAGCGAATCTTTTGTAAGAGTGACTAAACCAGCTATTTCAGGTGGAATATTGTACACCTTAATACCAAGAATATAAATATTTGCGGATTAAAAAAAGAGATATTTCCAAACTCTCATTACATTTTGGAAATATCTCTTTACTTAA
>ENA-OPNB01000103-OPNB01000103.1-human-gut-metagenome-genome-assembly--contig:-NODE-103-length-102904-cov-6.450301_pt1 | contig 102904 bp, 82 predicted proteins | sample MGYA00241528_ERZ501754 | MGnify/ENA primary metagenome ERZ501754 (study PRJEB25962, sample SAMEA2042646) | human gut metagenome | biome: human gut; feature: human-associated habitat; material: faeces... | reverse complement strand
CTCGGCGCGAGAATGTGCCAAGGCACATTCTTTTTTATATCGGAGACTCCTGCGAAGTGCGCTCTTTTTTCCGCCTTTCTTCCAAAACCCCCTTGACGCTTCTGGAAAAAGAAGTATAATTACTTCAAAAGTGAATAGTTCAAAAATGAAATAATCAAGGAAGGAGAGTCGACGGATGAATCTGAAAATCGAGTTTGCCAGAAAAATGGCCCTTGCCTATACGGCGGTATGCAGACCGCTGTGCCAGGAAATGAAGCTGCCGCAGACCGCCTTTGATATCCTGATGTTTTTGTACAATAATCCGGAGTATAAAACGGCACGCGATATTGTGGAAATCCGCAACATCAAGGCGAACCTGGTTTCGGTAAATGTGGAAAAGCTGGTGCAGGACGGCTATATTGAGCGGCAGGCAGTAGAAAAGGACCGCCGCAAAACGGAGCTGATCTGTACGCAAAAGGCGCTGCCGGTTCAGAAACGGGGCAGAGGGCTGCAGCAGGAGTTTGCAGAGAGGCTGATGATGGGCTTGAGTGACGAAGACCAGAAAAAGCTGGCGATATATTTTTCACAGATGGAAAAAAATCTTGATCAGATTATAAAAGGAGACGAAAGATAAGATGCAGTTACTGATCACAATATTGGTTACATTTTTTGCGGGAATGGGCGCAGGTCTTGGTACTGGCTTTGCAGGGATGAGCGCAGCGGCGGTCATCAGCCCGGTTCTGATTACGTTTCTTGGGATGGATCCGTATATGGCGGTCGGCATCGCGCTGGCGTCGGACGTGCTTGCGAGCGCGGTTTCCGCTTATACCTATGGAAAAAATAAAAATCTGGATATCCGAAACGGACTGATTATGATGGTAAGCGTGCTGGCATTTACCGTGGTTGGCAGCTATGTTTCCAGCCTGGTTCCTTCCCGGACGATGGGCAGCTTTTCTGTGTTTATGACGCTTTTGCTCGGCATTAAATTCATTGTACGCCCGGTTATGACAACCAAGGAGGCAATGCAGGGCGTTTCTGCGAAAAAACGTGCGGTACAGTCGATCGTCTGCGGGCTGCTGATCGGCTTTATCTGCGGCTTTGTCGGCGCTGGCGGCGGCATGATGATGCTGTTGATTCTGACCTCCGTGCTGGGTTATGAATTAAAAACTGCAGTCGGAACGAGTGTGTTTATCATGGCGTTTACGGCATTTACCGGATCAATTTCGCATTTCGCCATCGGCGGTGCGCCTGACTGGACGGTGCTGATCCTGTGTATGGTATTTACGCTGCTGTGGGCACGGATTGCGGCTGTTTTTGCCAACAAGGCGACGCCGAAGACCTTAAACCGTGCGACCGGTGTGATTTTAGTCGTTTTGGGGATCGTGGTCCTCGGGTTTCAATTTTTTGCATAATAAAGAACGGCGGGAGCACGATTGCAGCAGGTACGGTGTGATGAAGATCGCGATTCAGATTGCGTGAGAGATTCTGTTTATGATACAATCAAAAGGAAACGTAATTTCAATTGTGATTTCAACGATGACCCGGAAACGAGGAGACCTATGGAAACCAGAACAACTACCCCTATAACAACGGTAATGGTGCTGCTGGAAGAAAAACTGCGGCAGCAGGTGAGGCAGGACAAGCCGCTGCTTGTGGCGATCGACGGACGCTGTGCTTCCGGAAAAAGCACGCTGGCAAAAGATCTGCAAAAGCAGCTGGACTGCAACGTGATCCACATGGATGATTTTTATCTTCAGCCCCATCAGCGCACGACCAAGCGCATGCGGGAGCCTGGTGGAAATGTGGACTATGAGCGGTTTGAAACAGAGGTGCTGCAGCCAATGCTCACAGGAGAGGCATTCTCCTATCGCCCCTATGACGCGCATGCGGTCTGTTTTTTGCCCGAGGTAATAGTTTCTCCGAAAAAAGTGACGATCATCGAGGGTTCCTATGCCTGTCATCCGAGACTGCGCAGAAGCTATGACCTGCGCATTTTTCTGACGGTTGACCGACAGGAACAGCTGGAACGGATTCGGAAAAGAAACGGAGAAGAGCGGGAGGAAATGTTTGAACGGATCTGGATTCCGTTGGAAGAGCGCTATTTCTGGAAAGCCGGAGTGGAAAAAACCTGCGATATCAGTCTGGATACGACCGGGCTGTTCGAGGGCTGAGCGCGGCTCGCATTTGGATTTTTACGAAATGAGGAATCTAAAAGATGAAATGGATGGTTGCATCAGATATACACGGCTCTGCAAAGTATTGCAGGGAGCTGCTTGGCGCATATGAACGGGAAAAGGCGGATCGACTGCTTTTGCTGGGAGATCTTTTGTATCACGGTCCGCGCAACGATCTGCCGGAGGAATATGCCCCGAAGATGGTGATCGCCATGCTCAATGCGAAAAAGAATCAAATTTTGTGCATCCGCGGAAACTGCGATGCGGAAGTGGACCAGATGGTGTTGGAATTCCCGATTCTGGCGGATTACTGTATGCTCGACCTTGGAACGAAACTGGTGTATGCTACACACGGGCATCTGACATCGGCAGAGCAGTTGCCGCCGCTTCGCGAGGGCGATCTGTTTTTGCAAGGGCACACTCATGTGCCGATGAATGAGGTAAAAAACGGGATTCGCTGCATGAATCCGGGATCGGTGTCGTTGCCAAAGCAGGACAGCTGGCGCGGATATATGATTCTGGAAACAAATCAGGCGGTCTGGAAAGAATTGGATGGAACGATTCGGGAAATGGTTGAAATTTAGATTTTTTGCAACCTTAAGAATTTCATCATCCGGATTTTATTTTTCCTTTATAAATTTTAGGACATTTTTAGGAACTGGACATAACGAGGACACATTTATTCGGTATTCTATTTTACGGATAGATGAATGACTCACTATCTCCCCCCTCATATAAACACAAAACGGCAGCCCTCCTATCCTGGCTGCCGTTTTGTGTTGTCGTTTTTCAAAAGAATCCGCCTAATTGCCTTGACGGTATATGGGAATCCCGTTAATATATTCAAAGAAAGAAATGTCCGTGACTGTTTCAAATACATGTAGAAGAGGAAGAACCGATGAAAAATTGGGAAGACGTAAAAATTGCACCGGAATTTAATGAACAGGGCGTAGCCTGTTATCGGCTGACCGGAGCTGATTTTTTGAATGAATACTATATTATTTCGGAGGCGGAGACGAGAAAGCTGCTCAATACGCCGGAAATCGTAGGCTATGAGGTCTATAACTGCCTGATTTCTTCTACCTCCCAGATGCTGTATTATCTGAAGGAGCAGAAAAAAGTGACGACGGCAAATATCCTTTCCATCCTTCGGGGTGCGTTGAACTATCCGCTGGAAGAAAGCTGCTACCGGGAGCATATTCGTGTGCATGACATTAGCTTTTTATCCAGTGAACGCGTGTTTGAAAACGAAGAAATCGCCGGGTTGGAAATCAAATACAGCAAGCTGACGATGGTGCCGGACAGTACGCTGATGATAGGTGATATCATCGCAAGCGGCGAGACACTGATCCACTGCCTGCGCTATGTGACAGATTTTTACCGCGAGCACGGCGCAAAGCTGCGCAACATCATCATTTTTACGATTGGCGGTACAAAGGGAATCGATATTTTAGAAGATCTGACCCGGGATATCCGCGAATTCTGGCCGGAATTTGAAGGCTTTATTACCGTATATTATGAAGGAATTTTTGCAACCTACCAGGATAAGGGCGTTTCCGGCATCAACCTGCCGGACGTGGACTTTTACTGGAAGGGCGGTATTGTTGCGCCGGAGTTTCGCCGGGAAACGCTGTCCATGTGCAGCCCGCTGTTTGAAAAGTGCATCATTTATGACGGCGGCGCGAGACGCTATGAGATTCACGAGCACGTGGAAGAAGTGCTGGAATTCTGGGAGGGTATCCGGGAACGCGCAGACCAGATCAATTTTCCGAAGCTTCTGGAAGAAAAGCTCGGCTATGAGCTGCCGATCGACTATGAGGACTGGATTGCGGCAAACCACTACGGCTTAATCCGCCCGGAGGACGCCAGATGGCTGTATCGTCAGGAGCAGGGCTATGTCGAAAGCATGAAAAATGTGACGGTGAAGGAGCTGGCGGAGCAGAGAATCGCAGAGTTCACCGGCGCGTTGAGAAAATACATTCTGTAAGGAAACCGTGGGCGCTTATTTTTCACACAGCTATTCATGACAATAGAATGCTCGCAGAGCGTGCATTCTATTGTTTGTGCCGCAGGCGTCACAAAGTAGCTATGATCGCAGAGCCGAACTGGACGTTCGCCCCGCGATTCCTTCGGCGCAAAGCGCCTGCGGAATGGAGATTTTTATGGAAACAAATCAGAATATCAGGACAGCGACGTCATCTGATCTGGACTGTGTTGCGGCGGTGGAGGCGGAATGCTTCCCGGCGGCAGAGGCGGCTTCGAAGGAAGAATTTGCAGAGCGGATCGCAGCATATGGCAATCATTTCTGGCTGCTGTTTAAAAACGGAAAGCTGGTGTCCTTTGTGGACGGTATGGTGACGGATACGCCGGATCTGGCGGATGAAATGTATGAAAATGCAGCACTGCACGACGAAAACGGTGCGTGGCAGATGATTTTTGGCGTCAATACGATTCCCGAATGCCGCAAAAAAGGCTACGCGGGACAGTTGATTCGCTGCGCTATTGAGCAGGCAAAAAAAGAAGGGCGCAAAGGGCTTGTCCTGACCTGTAAGGACAAACTGCTCCATTATTATGAGAACTTTGGCTTTGTCAACGAGGGCGTTTCGAAATCGGTACACGGAAATGTCGTTTGGTATCAGATGCGCCTGACGTTATAAAAAATTAACAAATTCTTTCCCAAAACGCATGATTTTTTGACAAAATTGTTGTATACTGGTGATTGTGGAACGCAGAAAAACAGATCACTCAGAAATGAGGAGTTTTATGAACGACGAAGAATACTACAATTTTGTGAGGCCTTATGCGGATGCGATGCAGATGCTCCTGACCCGGCTGGATGTGCTTAACCACAACCTTTACGGTAAGTCAGACAGCCGCCCGATTCATTACATCCAGAACCGGATCAAGAAGAAAAAGAGCCTGGAAGAAAAGTTGATCCGGCGCGGAAAAGAACCGACCGTAGACAACGCTAAGGACTATCTGCAGGATATCGCCGGTGTCCGTATTATTTGTTACTTTGTGGACGATATTTATAACCTTGCCAAAAGCTTAAAGCGGCAGGCTGACCTGATCGTGATCCGCGAACAGGACTACATCAAAGCGCCGAAACCAAATGGATATCGCAGCTATCATCTGATTGTCGGCGTTCCGGTCTATTGCATGGATGGGATGGAATATTTTCCGGTAGAAGTACAGCTGCGGACATTATCGATGGATTTCTGGGCAAGTATGGAACACCGCATTTCTTATAAAAAAGAACGGGCGGATAAGGAGGAGCTGACAACAGAGCTGTTAGGCTACGCAAACCAGCTGCAGGAGATCGAAAAGAGCTTCGAGAGTCATAATGAGATCGGTAAATTAAAAGAACCGGAGAAGATGGAAAAAGATATGGCAAAGCCGGAGAATACGGACAGTCCAATCATTTCATAACGAAAAGGAGAACAGACATGGAAAAGAGAAAATTTGAAAAGCTTGGAATCGAAACATCACTGCTTGGCTTTGGCTGTATGCGTTTTCCGGCCACACCGGACGGTAAAATTGATGAGCCGAGAGCAGAGAAGCTTTTGGATCGTGCCATCGCGGCAGGCGTTAATTACATCGACACCGCGTATCCGTACCATAATGGTGACAGTGAACCGTTTGTTGGTAAAGTGCTGCAGAAATATGACCGCAATTCCTTTTATCTGGCAACAAAGCTGCCTGTCTGGGCAATTGAGAGTGTAGACGATGCAAAACGCATTTTTGCAGAACAGCTGGAGCGCCTGCGCACAGATCATATCGATTTTTATCTGATGCACGCAATGAGCAAAGAGAGATGGGATAAAGTGAAAGAACTCGGAATTGTGGAGTTCTGCGAGCAGTTAAAGGCAGAGGGCAAAATCCGTTATCTGGGCTTTTCCTTCCACGATACCTACGAGGCATTTGAAGAAGTGCTGCGCGGCCGTGACTGGGATTTCTGCCAGATTCAGTATAACTACATGGACACCGAGGAGCAGGCAGGGGATAAAGGCTACGCTTTGGCAGAAGAGCTTGGAATTCCGATGGTGATCATGGAGCCTGTAAAGGGCGGCAGCCTTGCAAACTTCTCTGATGATATCAATGCAAAGTTCAAAGCGATGGATAAAGATGCCAGCATCGCATCCTGGGCATTTCGCTGGGTTGGCAGCCATTCCAATGCAAAGGTGATCCTGAGCGGTATGTCGAGTGAAGAGCAGGTTGAGGATAACCTGAAGACCTTCTCGAACTTTAAGCCGCTGAATGAAGCAGAAGAAAAGATGATTTCTGAAATCGTATCAGATCTGCAGGGCAGAGTACAGAATGGCTGTACCGGCTGTCGGTATTGTATGCCGTGCCCGGCTGGCGTAAACATTCCGCAGAACTTCGCACTGTGGAACAAATACCACATTTACGGAACCTACGACCATGTAAAAAATGCATGGGAAAAGGATTTGAAGGACGAAGAAAAAGCGAAATGCTGCGTGAAGTGCGGCAAGTGTGAAAAAGTCTGTCCTCAGCATCTCTCCATCCGCAGGGATCTGGAGCTTGCACAGAAGGATCTGGACAGCGCGGCAGCGGCACAGGAGTAAGCGGACTGCAGTAGCTGCGGCACAGAAATGGGCGGACAGAGTTACGAATAAAGAGCGGTATCGTTTTTTATAGACAAAATGGAAAGCAGGCGAATTGCACAGCTATAGAAATGTAGCGATGCAGTCCGTCTGTTTTTGCTTTTCAGAACACTATTGTTGTGTATGTTTCAATTTTGCAATGTATAAGGCTGATTTTGAACTTTGGAAATGAAGAGGAATCTTATATAATAAAAGCATAAATCCTGCAGCTGCATTTTAATTGCGGAAGCGATGTTCTTTCCGATACTGGGACGGATTTTGACCGTTATACTGGGTAAATGCCTTGTAAAACAGGGATGGGTCGCTGTATCCGCAGTCCTGTGCAATTTCCTGGATCGGGCGTTCCGTGAGCACCAGAAGACGGGAAGCTTTTTGCAGTCGAGTGATCGTCAGATAGGTATGGGCGGTAACGCCGATTTCCGCTTTCAGCCGTCGATTGATGTAGGCGGCGGAATAATGGAACTGTTCTGTCAGCGTCTGCGCGGTGACGGATTCCGATGCATGTTCGGTCAGAAAATGCATGACAGAGGACGTCAGGAACGTGTAGGCGCTCTCCTGTTCATACAGGGTGTTGGAAAGGCGCAGAAATTCGCTCTGGATATCAAACGGGTTTTGCGGCGCCTGATGAAACAGACTGCAGAGCTTTTTCAGAGACGGAAGTAACAGCGGTGCAGAAAAGGTTCCGCAGATCGGCAGCTTGATTCGATGGAGCAGATCCTGCGTATAATCCGCCTTGAAATGGAAGTAATAATACTCTGCACCGGGGCTGGGACGATCCGCATCCTGCAGCAGATTTTTACGTTGAATATACCACTCGCCTTCCTGGACACTGACTGAAACGTCGTCTTCGATAAAATGCAGACTGCCCCGGAGTATAAAAATCAGAACGAAAAAGTCCACGATCCGGGAGATGTGATATTCGTTCGGTTCAAATTTTTTATAGTCGCAGTCAGTCAGATAAGGCATGGGAGCAGGATTTAGAAAAATGTAATCCGTATTCATCAAGGAAATCCTCCGAAGCGAAAGATTGCGCAGGCAGCCTGCCAATTCAAAAATACAAAAACGGCGCATGCTAGTTAGGGGTAGAATTCTACTGACAGTATAGCATAACGGAGGAAAAAGAAAAGAATACAAAGGGAGGAAAAGAAAATGAGAGGTGCAAAATATCGTGCGCTTACTGCGCAGCAGATCAAACCGGAGGGCTGGCTTTTGCGGCAGCTGGAAATTCAGGCGGAGGGGCTGAGCGGACATCTGGATCTGGTATGGCCGGATATACGGGAGAGTAAATGGATCGGCGGAGACAAGGAAGGCTGGGAGCGCGTACCGTACTGGCTGGACGGTTTTATCCCGCTGGCATATCTGCTGGACGATGAAGATCTGAAAAAGCGTGCAAAAAGATATATCGATGCGATTCTGGCAGCCCAGAAGGAAGACGGTTGGATCTGCCCCTGTGAGCCGGAAGAGCGCGATCGCTACGACCTCTGGGCGGCATTTTTGATCTGTAAGGTTCTGGTGCTGTATCAAGATTGCAGCGGGGATGAAAGGATTGAGGAAGCGGTATACCGCGCGTTAAAGCAGCTTCTTCCTCATATTGCAAGAAATACGCTGTTTAACTGGTCGGCAGCACGCTGGTATGAATGTCTGATCCCGATACTGTGGATGTATGAGCGCAGACCGGAGCCCTGGCTTTTGCAGCTGATGGAGCTGCTGGATGCAGATGGTATCGATTACGAAAAGCTTTATACCTATTTTGATTTCCAAAAGCCTGCTTCGAAGAAATACTGGACGCAGACAAATCATGTGGTAAATACCGCCATGGCATTTAAGTGCCGCGCACTGATGTCCTGTCTGACAGAGGAAGATCCGGATGAGTTCGCTCTTTCCATGTATCAAAAGGTGATGAAATACAACAGTATGGCGACCGGACATTTTACCGGTGACGAGTGCCTGTCCGGTGATGCGCCGATCCAGGGCAGCGAGTGCTGCAGCGTTGCGGAGATGATGTATTCCTGTGAAACCCTGCTTTCTATTGGAGGAAATCCCTTCTGGGGGGATTTACTGGAGCGAGAGGCATTCAATTCCATGCCTGCAACGACGACGCCGGATATGTGGGCGCATCAGTACCTTCAGATGACAAACCAGATCTCGGCAGCGCGAATCCCGGATGCAGAGAATCCGTATAATTCCAATAATAACGAAGCGAACATGTTCGGGCTTGAGCCTCACTTTGGCTGCTGTACCGCAAACTTCAATCAGGCATGGCCGAAATTTGCAATTTCCGCAGTGATGAAAAATGAACGCGGTCCGGTTGTACAGAGCCTTGTGCCCTGCTGTGCACAGGTGGAAACACCCAACGGAACTGTTCAGGTACATATTGTTTCTATGTACCCGTTCCGTGACAATGCAGTGATTGAACTGAGCTCGGACAAGCCTGCCGAAACCTGTCTGCAGATCCGTATTCCCGGCTTTGCAAAGAAAGCGACAGTCAACGGAAAAGAAGCCTGCCCCGGCACTTATTTCGAGCAGAACATTTTGGTTGACGGCGTAACATGCGTTACGGTGGAGCTGACCTTTGAAGCTGTTTTACAGGACCGCCCTTACGATGCAAAGGTGCTGGTTCGGGGACCGCTCCTGTTCTCCCTGCCCGTAAAGGCAAAGGAGAAGCGTATCGAGTATGTGCGCGACGGCGTAGAGCGCAGGTTCCCGTACTGTGATTATGAGATGCTCCCGGATTCTGAGTGGAATTATGGCTTTTACAGCGAAGCGTTTGAAGTGATGTTCGAGCCTGTCACAGACACTCCGTTTTCTGTTGAGAACCCGCCCATTAGGATCAAAGCGAAGATGGTTCCGGTTCCGTGGGAAGAAAAAGGCGGCATTTGCGCTATTTCCCCGACTAAGCGCAAGGCGCTCAGCGAAGCGAAAGACGTGCTGCTGCAGCCCTACGGATGCACGAACCTGCGTATGACGGAAATGCCGTATATCAAACAATAGAATGCACGCTCTGCGAGCATTCTATTGTCATGAATAAAAAGAAACAGAACAGACCGCCCCTTCTGCAGTAATGGGAAAATTGCTGCGGGAGGGGCGGTCTGTTGTGAAAGAACGAGAATTTTGAGGACGGAAGGCAACTGATTAAAGGTATGACTTTAGTTTTTTTAACAGGATATGAACTTGAGTTCCGGGGGCGGCATCCGAAGGAAATTTTCCGGTATTGATTTTTTCAAGTTTTTCAGCATTTGTAATGGCAGTATCCAGGTATGGATATAAAATTTGATACATGTCCATTCGATTTTTTTCATAGCTTCCAAGCCCTTGGAAAGAAAGGATTTCAGTTAATTTAGGCCAGTAGGAGCTTCTGTGCAGGTCAGCTTGCAGAAAACTGAAGTGAAGAAGAAACCATAATTCAATGCATTGGTTAGACCAGATGGCATGGTAAGTAGTCTCGTCTGTTGATTCGGATACACAAAGCTGGGCAGTTTTGTTAATGTGTTCAGCTGGAAAATCATCTGTATCATAAACGATCCAGACATGTCGGTAGCCATTGGCAGATGCGTCTGAGAGCTGCTTAGCTTTTTGAAACAATGTTAATGTGTTATTCCCGATACCATGAATGTTAAGTTGTATTTTGTCGGGATAGGAACTGTTAATGATATCTCTTATTGCGCCAAAATATGCAGGTTCCGTCTCGGTTCCTTCGGTAACAATTAAATGATATTCTGGTTGGATTTTCTTTGGCCTGTCTTGACGGGCTTTCATCCAGCTTTTATCGAGATCACTCTTTTTCGGCGGTTTCAGACTCATGAAAAATCACCTCCAAGCATATTGGAGAGATAAGGATCTGCTCCATAGCGCCCCTCGAGGTATTGTTTATCATAAGCGGCCGTATTTTTTATTCGATCGTTATCTTCTCCGCGAATTTCGTGAAGGGAATAGATTTCGCTTTCATGTGAGGGCGTTTCAGCCGCGAACCAGATTTCATCACGTCGAAAGACCGTATTTTTTAAGGTATACATATCATGGGATGTGAATAAAATCTGGGCACCGTATTTATTGATTTCCTTACTTTTAAACAAGGAAATTACATAGCGTAAAAGTTTTGGATGAAGTTTGGCATCCAATTCATCAATAATTACTAGGCGACCTTCCTGAAGCGCAAGCAAAAGGACCGGAAGAGCAGAAATAAGTTTTTTTGTTCCATCCGATTCCTGCGAAAAAGGAAGTTCGTACTCATGAGCATCCAAAACTCGTTTCATGAATAGCTGATGGTTATCCTCGTCGTAGCGATAATCGGTGATATCGATATTCATATCATTGAGCGCATGAATAAATGCTTTTTTATATGAAGTGTTGTTGGAAAGCATAAGCTGGCGTTCGACCATGGGATTTGCATAGCTGCGAATAATGCAGCTTTCAAACCAGGTCATGACTTCAGTGATGACGGAAATATCATAATTGATAGCCAGGAAAGAAAGATACGGCATTTTAGGGTTAACATTGGTGTTGATACTTTTTCTGGCAATTGTGTATCCAAGAGAAATCTCATTTGTATCCCGTTCAAAAATTTTAGCAGCTTTTTTCCCTGTAATAGCTTTACGGTAAAGAGATTCAAAGATAACTTCGTCTTTTTTCAGAGAAAGATAGTAACAGTATTCGTTTTTATCAATTCGAAAGAAGATACGGAATTCTGTGGGCTCATATCGAGAGGTTTCGTCAAAAAGAAATGGGAAAGAGGCAACCTCTTGTTGAAGAATAAGATCTTGTCTGTTTTTTCCTAATTCCTTTACCGGATTTACAACGGTAAAGATGAGACATGAGAGTGCCTGAAGTAAATTTGATTTTCCACCGCCGTTTGGACCATACACGACACTGACAGGGAGAAGATCGGATGCGGGCGCTTCAGTAATCAGGGTATCTTTGAATTCTGGAAGGGCAGTAGCCTGAAAATCGAGAGTGGTTTCAGATTTATAGGATTTAAAATTTTGGAACGTAAACTGACATAACATAATAGGACCCCCACTTTCTTTGTAATATCTTTATCTTATATAGTCTATCCTATAAAAAAACGAATATCAAGTTTTATATTAAATATTAGAAAATAAATTTACAAATATATATATAAAACTAAAATAGAAGCAACCTAAAAAGCTAAAGAGCTAAAAAGCTGAATTGGATGGATGCGGTGACCTTCTTGATTTTAAACTATCAGTTCAATGACAATCCATTCGATTGATGATATCCTGTTTAGTTGGAAACTTTGTATTTATATCAGTAAAAAAAGTATAAAAATATTGACAACAAAAAAAGAAGAATTATAATTATGGTATAAAAATGATGAATAAAAACCAGGTGATTGCAGAATTGCATTGTTAGAGTGGTTTTGAAATGTAAATAAAGTTTAATTTCAATGTTTAAATTGAACACAAACACAAGGTGTAAAATCCGGATTTAAAAATGAAATGGGGGGAATGCGATGCTGGTATTTGAATTGGCATTCAAAATGCAGTTTTTTGAAAAGACTGCATATGAAAAGAGTTCCGAAATGATTGCTCAGGTAATCGATCGGGTACTGTGCAAAACTGAGAAATATGCGGTTTTCCATGAAAAGCAGGAATTTAAGTTCTATGTGTTCGATCGACCGTATCAGCCGGAACCGGATAAAAGTTATCTGCCGGGAAAGCTTTACACGATACGGATCAGGACGGTGAAACCGGAGTTGGCGGAGTATTTTTTGAATCAGCTTCCGGGAAGCAGGACGGATAAACTGCATATTTTAAACGGTGAGATCCGTGTAGTTGTCCAGAAAATGTTAGAAAGGATCTACAGTTTGACGCCGGTGATTATACGGACAGAAGGGGAGTACTGGCGGTGGAATCATTCCGTAGATGCGTTTGAAAGACAGCTGAAAGAGAATTTGCTGAAAAAGTATTACAGCCTGACGGGGGAAAAACTGGACGAGGATTTTGAGCTATATCAGATGCTGGAGTTTTCAAATACGAAGCCAGTAAAAGTCCCGTATAAAGGAATTACATTGTTGGGCGATAAAATCAGTCTGACGGCAACACAGGACCCGAGAAGTCAGCAGCTTTTGTATATGGCGTTGGGGACGGGAGCGGGAGAACGATGCAGCCGTGGAAGCGGTTTTATGAATTACAGATATCTGTAAAGGGGGAGAAGGATGCTGGAAGAACTTCGGGAGTCTTTTCAGGCGATGTTGGAAGAAAAAGGGGAGCGGTTGATTCTGGATGAATATCTGCCGAAAAATGGAACATACAGACTTCTTTTTCTGACGGAAAGTGGGTATTGGATTGGGGATACGCTGGAGATTCAATACGATCGGAAAGAGGGAAAAATCGCAGGCAGTGAGTCGAAGTATTATGATCTGATCTGTTATCTGGATTATTGGAGCAAACTGATCGATATGAATAAGCCAGTGGATTCCAAAAAGGTGATCCATTCCAATCAGTATTTATCCTTTTTTGTAAAAAAAGACAGTATTTCAGGAGAAAAACTGACGGACGAGGTGATAAACGGATATTTTGATGTTTTGAAAAGTCCGGAGAAAAAATATAAAAAGGGAAAAACGCGGGAATTGTATGGAAGCGTAAAAGAAAAACTGGGGGAAGTCGATTCAGAATTGTTGGAAAGAATCCGGAAAATTGTGTTGGAAAGACAGGTTTTTGACGGGATTGATTTTTCTAAAAAAGATTACTGTAAGTTGTTTTTTGTCTGGGAAAATGAAGATAAAACGAGAGCTGTTTATCAACAGGAAGGGCTTCGATATCTGCTTCCCAATCTGTATAACAGCAATGATTTTAACAGAAAGCAGGATGGAAAAATTCTGGGACTTCCCAATAACAATATGGGGATGAATTCCAAAAAACCATATCTGCATCATTATTCCAGAAAAGTAACAGTACCGTATCTTTTGGATCAAGATGAGACGTTGTTGCAGATGCAGCTGTTTGATTATTTGTCCGGTTTTGCAGCAAAAGATAAGGTAAATGTTTATGTTTGTCCGGATGATGCGATCAGAATAAAAGCGTTCAGAAATACAGAAGAGCCTCCGGCAGTTTCGGGAGGATATTACCTGAGACTGAAAAAAGGAAAAGAAGTGGAAATACATGATTGGGACATTGTCTGCAATTATGAACCGGAGCTTGAACGGATATTTCAATTGAAAAATTTAATTCATGTGGCGACTGATGAAGAAAAAGGACTGAGCAGCTATGAAAAAAGTTATACCAGATTATGGGAAATTCGTGGAATTATAGATCAAAGTTTTTTTCAGGGAAGAATGACTGTAAATTTTTTTACCGCTGCCAAAGATTTAGACATGGGGCACATCGGAATCGAACAGATTTTTCTGGAAAACAGACGATGGTTATTCGCCTGGTTCTGGTTAGGACAAAAAAATGGTGTGGAAACGTTTTTGGAGCGGATGACATGGCAGTTGATTCGAAATGCGCTTCAGCAAAATAGTGAGAATGTTAGAAAAACTGTAAAAAGACAGCTGAATGTCAGATGGTCGCTTTTGGATTATTTTCATGAAGACAGGGGGATGGAAGAACGTATGAATCAGGTCAGGAAAGAATTGAAACAACATTTAACAACAAAGGAAGAATGGGATTTTTCTTCAAAGGACGAATTTTGTTATGCGGCAGGGCAGATGGCGGCATATCTGCTGGATTTATCGCAGGGAAATTCGAAGCCGTGTTCGTGGCTCAATAGTATTTTGGAAGTGAAAACGTCGGACATTGTAAAATCGAGATTGTATGATCTTTTCCGAAAGTACAATTACAAGGTGGAACGTTTCGATCCAAAGTATGGAAAGGCAGTTCAGCTGATTGGGCATATTATGGGAGTGACGGACAAGTTTGTGATCCATCAGGAAATGGTGGTGGCTGGATTTATGGATTCCAGTCTGATTTATGAGAAGAGTGAAAAAGCAGTTGCGCAGGAAAACGGGGGAGAAAAGAAATGAAGAAAAGAGTTTATGGTGTATTGGGTGTTGCAGCATTGATGGCGAACTGGAATGCAGATTTTTCCGGATATCCGAAACGGACAGCAGGAAATGAGATTTTCGGGAGCGATAAAGCGTTTAAGTATCCGATGAAAAAGATGTGGGAAGAACAGGGATATCCGGTTTTGTATATAAAATCCATGAAACTGGATGGAAAGAAGCAGGAGCTGCTTCCGAGAACATTAAAAGAACGATATGAATATATTTTTCAGGTAAAAGATTTGAAAAATGAGAAAACGCCGGAAGTATTGCAAAAGTTATTTCAAGCAGTCGATGTCAAAAATTTTGGCGCGACATTTGCAGAAGCAGATAACAATATTTCTATTACCGGAGCAGTTCAGTTTGGGCAGGGAATGAATGTTTATGAGGATGCAAGAATTGTAGAACAGCCGATCTTATCTCCGTTTCGAACCGCTTCAAAAACAGAGGAAGAAAAGAAAAATTCTACGATCGGAACGAAGATCTGCTGTGAGGAAGCGCATTATTTTTATCCGTTTGTGATCAATCCGCTGGCATATCGGGGATATGAAGAACTGGGCGCAACGACAGGCTATTCGGAGGAGGATTATACGTTGTTTAAGCAGACCGCACTGACTGCAGCGACGGCTTATTCCACGAACGCGAAAGAGGGATGTGAAAATGAATTTGGTTTATTTGTTGAAACGGACAAAACCCTATATCTGCCCAATTTAACAGAATATATCAAATTCGAAAAAGAAGAGGATAAAAATAAAATCAATCTTTCAGAGTGTGAAAAAATCCTGAGAGACGTTATGGACAAAATTCAAAAAATTGAAATTTATTATAATCCTGCAACAACCAAACTGGAGGGAATCCCGGAACAGAGTCAGCTCTTTCATATCGTTACCGGAAAAGAGGTGGTTTGATGCAGGCATTGAAATTCCGGCTGAAAGGGAAACATGCTTTTTTTAAAATACCGGCAGTAAACAGTTATTATTATTTTACTTATGCTCAGATTCATAAAGTTGCATTGCTCGGTATATTTGGAGCGATATTGGGGTATGACGGCTATCAGCAGATGCAGAAAGAGGATCGATTTCCGGAATTTTATGAGCGGTTGCAAGCGTTAAAGGTGTCAGTAATTCCATGTGTAAAAAATGGGATTTTTCTGAAAAAAGTGCAGACGTTCAACAATTCGATTGGCTCCCTTGAACAGGGCGGGAACCTGATTGTTCAGGAGCAGTGGCTGGAAAAACCGGAGTGGCTGATTTATGTTTTGCTCGACTGTGAAGAAAGCGAAAAACTGGCCGAAATGCTGGAAAAAAAGCAGAGCATTTATATTCCTTATCTGGGAAAAAATGATCATTCTGCTGACATTCTGGAGGTTGAAAGAGTGGAAGTGGAAACAACAGATCCTGCAGGTCAGCGGATCGACAGCTTATTTCCGGAGGAGAGTTTTCTGATGGATGAGTTGGAGGCGTACAGTTTTAAGTACCGGGAAACACTTCCTGTAGGGCTGAAAGAAGAAACGAATCAATACGAGTATCGAAAGTTTGCTTTTTCAGATGAAATTGTAGAAGAAGCGAAACAAACAGTCTTTCAGGTACAGGGGAAAAATATCATATTTTACTGAAAATAAGGCTGCAGGAAAAAAGAAAAATTTTTACTGCAGCCTTATTTCCTAAAGAGGGGAAAGATTGAAAAATAAAATTTTTCGATCGCGAGATTTGTGTCTGCGCGCACTTGACACAAACTCGATATGCACAAAAAGTGTGCGCAGAAATGAGCGGAAAAGATGAATTTAAGTGTAATTTTTCACGGAGATTGGGAGGTTTATGCACACAGAGATCCTGTTTCCGGTAAAAGAGAATTATTACAGGAACATATCGTGCGCTGTGAGAAGTATCGGATCAGGATAAGTCAGGAAAGAAAGCTGCTGAAGATAGAAGAAAATTTTTTAACTAAGTTAGGCCTTGACAAAGATGATTTTGCAGGAAAACTTGTAAAAGAAATGATAGATGCTGTGATTTTATTTCATGATTTGGGGAAAGGAACACCGGCTTTTCAAAAGAATAAGATGGGGAATCCAAACACGATACCGACCAAATATTGGGGAGACGACAGCAGTCATTCTTTTTTATCCGCGTTTTTGTATCTGGATTTTTATTTATATGAAATTAAAAATGGTTTCAATAAAGTGGAAAAAGAGCAGAAGAAAGCGTTGATTGCACTTGCTTGGGAACTGTCTTATGTAATCGCAAAACATCACAGCAATTTCGAATCTATGGAAGCATATCTGAAAAACTTTCAGTTGAAAGCAGAGGAACTGCTGAGAAAGTGGAAAGAAGAACCGGTTCCGGGATTTTCCCAATTGCGCTTTTTTTACGAGATCCCGATAGCGAAAAGTATAAATCAATACTTTATGTGCAGAAAAGCGTTTGGGAGAACAGAAAACGATATTGTACACTATTTTTTTATCCGTTTGGAATATTCGATTCTGGTAGCCTGTGACTACTATGCGACGACAGAATTTAACAGTGGATTTGAGATGGATTGTTTTGGAAAGGCTGACGCTTCCAAATTCAGGGAGATTTATGAGCGTTCGCCTCTGATGGAATCGATTAGGAAGTATGGAAAAGAAAGTTATCCGAGAAAGAAATGGGATGGTAAAGAGAAGATCAATATCCTCAGAAATGAGCTCTTTTTGGAAGCAGAAGAAAATCTGAAGGCTGCAGAAGAAGACAGTATTTATTTTGTAGAGGCGCCGACTGGAAGCGGAAAAAGCAATCTGGCATTGAATCTGAGTCTGAAATTTTTGGAGCATGCGGATAAAGTATTCGAAATCTATCCGTTTAATACGCTGGCGGAACAAAACAGACATACGCTCGAAACTATTTTTGGAAAAACAGAGGCGATAAATGATATTGCAGTTGTGAACTCGCTGACGCCGATCAGAGGAAGGGGAAACGTAGAAGAAAATCCGGAAAAATATTATAAAGAAGCGCTTCTGGATCGTCAATTTCTAAATTATCCGTTCATTCTTTCCAGCCATGTTACCTTTTTTCGTACACTTTTCGGAACTGGAAAAGAAGATATTATGAGTTTTTTTCAGTTATTGAACAGCGTCGTTGTACTGGATGAAATACAGAGTTACCGGAATGCGATATGGACAGAAATTATGATATTTTTAAACAGCTGTGCAGGGCTGATGAATATGAAAATTATTATTATGTCTGCGACGCTTCCGGATTTATCTCAGCTGGTGGATGGAAAATGTAACGTAGTGAAACTGATTCGTAATCCTGAAAAATATACGCTTCACCCGACATTTGCGAACAGAGTAATCTGTAATTATGAACTGCTGCAGGAAGAAATTACGTTGGATCGGCTGCGGCGGCATGTTTTGGAAAATATGCAGTTAAGGGAGAAGAGCGGGGCTAAAATACTGATCACATTTATCAAAAAACAGACAGCTTATGATTTTTTTCATAGAATGAAAGAGGCTCTGGGAGAACAATCAGAATGGCAGTTAAAATTGTTGACGGGAGATGATTCGATTTATGAAAGAGAATCGATTTTGAAACCAATTCGGGAAAATGTATGGAAAAAGGTAATTTTGATTTCTACACAGATAGTTGAAGCCGGCGTTGATATTGATATGGATATCGGATATAAGGATATTTCGAAACTGGACAGCGAAGAGCAGTTTCTTGGAAGAATTGCAAGATCTGGAATCAAAAACGGAATTCCTGGAATTGTGTATTTTTTCAACTTTGATCAGGCGGAGAAAATTTACAGAGACGATTATCGGATGGAAAAGTCCCTTACATTGGGAAATGAAGAGATGCGGACCGTATTAAAAGAAAAGCGATTTCAAACTTATTATGAACAGGTGATGCATTATTTGAAAGAAATGAAAAATCGTAAAACATCGGAAGAGGGTTTGGAATATTTCTTTTCAGAATCCCTAAAAAAACTGGACTTTCTCAAAATACAAAAGCGAATGGAACTGATCGAGGAAGACTGCTGGCATGTAGATATTATTTTGTGCCGGAAACTGGTGATGGAAGATGGAACGGAAAAAGATGGCAGGAAAATCTGGGAGCATTATAAAGAGTTGCTTTCTGATTATCAAATGGATTATTCGGAGAAAAAAGTAAAGTTATCGGAATGCCAGAGTGATCTGAATCTGTTCCGGTATCAGATTAAACGGAATATTCAGATTCCTTATAATGAGATGATAGGAGAATTATACTGCGTTTATGACGGAGAGCAATATTTTCAGGATGAGAAAATAGACCGTGAGAAGCTGGAAGGAGACCATATGTACTTTATAGATTTATAGAAAGGGGGATATATATGCGAGTAAACGGTACATTGATGAATTATTATTTTCATTGTAAACGGCAATGCTATTTGCATGGAAATCGTCTTAATCTGGAAGATAACAGCGAAGAGGTTCAGATCGGAAAAGCACTTCATGAAGAAAAAGCGCAGAATGAAAATACGGAAATTCAGCTGGAAAATATTCGCCTGGACAGACTGACAAAAGAATATTTGACAGAAATCAAAAAATCGGATGCTGACCCGGAAGCAAGTAAATGGCAGCTTTTATATTATTTGAAGAAGTTAAAGGAAAAGGGGATTATCAGAAAAGGGAAATTGGAGTTTATTGAGAAAAATAAGGAAAGCAAGAAAACTTTGATTGTAGAATTAGGAGAAAGTGAAGAGGAACAGTTAGAAAAGTATATTGTCGAGATTGAAATGCTGGTGCAGCAAAAAGAGGTGCCGCCGCCAATCAATGGAAAACAATGTAAGAAGTGCGCATATTATGAATATTGTTATATTTAGGGGGGAGAATATGGGGACGACAAAATATATTATGTCAATGGGCGAATTATATCGGAAAGATAATTCACTTTGTTTTCGGAAAAATGGACAAAATGTTTATATTCCGGTTGAGAATACAAAAGAAATTTATTGTCTGAATGAAGTGACAGTAAACACAAAACTTTTGGATTTTTTGAGCCAAAATCATGTTGTTATTCATTTTTTTAATTATTATAACGGATATTCCGGGACTTTTTATCCCAAGGATCAATATAACAGTGGACGGTTGCTGATTAGACAGGTTCGTGCATACGAAGAGCAGCGGATGCAAATTGCAAAAGCAATTGTAACAGGAATCGGGAAAAATCTCAGTTATGTGTTATATCATTATTATAAGCATGATAAAAAAGAGGTAAAACCTGCGATTGACTGGTTGAAAAAGGAACTTCCTGAAAAAATTGAAAGAGCCGAAACCATACCGGAACTGATGGCTTATGAAGGGGAGGCATGGATTCAATTTTATGGGTCGTTTCAGTATTTTCTTCCAGAAGATTTTATGATGAATAAACGGGTAAAACGTCCACCGGATAATCCGATCAATGCGTTGATTTCCTTCGGAAACACATTGTTGTATACAAAAACTATTTCAGCAATCTATCGGACACATTTAGATCAGAGAATCAGTTTTTTACATGAACCATCAGAAGGAAGATTTTCACTCAGTCTTGATTTGAGTGAGGTTTTTAAACCGGTGATTGTATATCGGACGATTTTTGATCTGATCAATAATCGGAAGATTCAGGTAGAAAAACATTTTGACAAAAAGGTAAATTATTGCCTGCTAAACGAAGAAGGGCGCAGGATATTTATTGAAGCATTTGAAAGCAGAATGGAATCGGTATTTATGCATCCGGTTTTAAAGCGAAAGGTCAGTTACCGAACGGCAATAAAACTGGATTGTTATAAGTTAATTAAGTTTATTTTGGAAGGAAAAGAGTTTATCCCGTTTTTGCTTGAGGAGGGTAAATAGAATGAGAAAAATTTCGTACAACTACGCTTTTGTTTTCTATGATGTAAATGAAAAACGGGTGCAGAAAGTTTTTAAAATCTGTAAAAAATATTTGTCACATTTTCAGTTTTCTGTGTTTAGAGGAGAAATAACACCATCGAAACTCGTCGAGTTGAAAACTGAGTTAAATCGTGTAATTGATAAAAATGAAGATTTTATTTGTATTATCAAAGTGATGAATGATGATGTCTTTGGGGAGGAGGCTTTGGGAAAAAAGGACATTGTAACGGGCGAAACTCTGATCCTGTAGGAGAAGCAGAATCGTTGAAAGTAAAATAGGGGAATTGATTTACCAGGTGATTTTTTGTGTGTTCCGTTATAAACCCTTTAGAAATAAGGAAAAATGAGCATATTAGGAATGGTTATTAGGTTCGACTTACACTTGGGAAAAATTTGAAAAAGCTGGTATTTTCAAGGAATTTGAGATATAGTAAAAACGGAAAAGCTGATAAAAGCGTTGGATTAATATAAACATGAGATGTATTGAAATGGCAGCAGGAGATTCTGGATAATATCGCACAGAACGATTAATATAAACATGAGATGTATTGAAATAGAGCATAGAAACAAGGCCTCTTGTCCCCTTCCAGATTAATATAAACATGAGATGTATTGAAATAGAAAAAAAGACGCTATTGACGAAATGGCAAAGCTTGATTAATATAAACATGAGATGTATTGAAATTGTTCACTGCCGGGCTTGTGAGCTGAATTGTATGGATTAATATAAACATGAGATGTATTGAAATCATATCTCTGTGATGTAAATTCCTTATGTAGCCGCGATTAATATAAACATGAGATGTATTGAAATCTTCCATCTCCAGCGGGAATGTTTCCGAAAAATGGATTAATATAAACATGAGATGTATTGAAATCGATATTTCCCATGCATTCCTCTGGCACAGAACCGATTAATATAAACATGAGATGTATTGAAATCGCCTTGATTATCCGAAACGTCAATTCCTTTCCACGATTAATATAAACATGAGATGTATTGAAATTACTCTCCAACGCCGTCAAATATCCTGCGTTCCAGGATTAATATAAACATGAGATGTATTGAAATTTTACAAGCTTCGCGCTTTTTATGACATCGGGGCCCCGATTAATATAAACATGAGATGTATTGAAATGTATTTAGGGGTGTACTGGCGGCCATTAACCCCCCGATTAATATAAACATGAGATGTATTGAAATCTGTCACAGGAAACAGATGGTTTAATGTTGCAAAGTAGATTAATATAAACATGAGATGTATTGAAATGTGTAGAGTTTAATCCTAATTGCAACCGATTGAGGATTAATATAAACATGAGATGTATTGAAATGCTTTCCCAGCGCCGCCGACAGCGGCGAACATAACTGATTAATATAAACATGAGATGTATTGAAATCTTGCTGGTGATCTCCCCAAGTTGCCATGTGTAGATTAATATAAACATGAGATGTATTGAAATTAATTTTCAGGATCCGGCATATTTTTCGATATGCCGATTAATATAAACATGAGATGTATTGAAATAATGATATCAAGTGCAATCAAGCGATTGCAGAGGATGATTAATATAAACATGAGATGTATTGAAATAGAAAACGGCTGGAAAGCATTTCATTCAAAAAATCGATTAATATAAACATGAGATGTATTGAAATTGGGTCCGAAGGCTGCCAGTAGGATAGGAATCTCCATTGATTAATATAAACATGAGATGTATTGAAATTTGAGAATCCAGATCCGTTTATTATCCAATGCAATAAGATTAATATAAACATGAGATGTATTGAAATCCGAAAAAGGCATCAAGTTGCGCGCAAGTTTCCTTGATTAATATAAACATGAGATGTATTGAAATCTGCGGTTGCCCGATGGAGGACATCCGAAAAGAGCTGATTAATATAAACATGAGATGTATTGAAATAAAATAAAACGAACTATTCCCGCTTCACTTTCGTTAGATTAATATAAACATGAGATGTATTGAAATTTCAAGTTTAATACAGACATAGAATGCCGCACCTGAGATTAATATAAACATGAGATGTATTGAAATCCCATTCCCGAAATATAACCTTGGGAACTTCCGTGATTAATATAAACATGAGATGTATTGAAATCTTTTCATTTTCCTTTTACTCCTTTCCATTCCCGGATTAATATAAACATGAGATGTATTGAAATAACATGGGGAGATACAACGGAAGGGTTTATCACGCTCGATTAATATAAACATGAGATGTATTGAAATTTTCGAAATGGCACCATGCGAGCCGGAAGCTTTTTTGATTAATATAAACATGAGATGTATTGAAATTGCTGGAGTGTTACGCACAGGTTGTCCAGGAGACAAGGATTAATAGAAACATGAGATGTATTGAAATTTGTCTTTGCCTGCCGTTCCGGCTTACAGATTCCGATTAATAGAAACATGAGATGTATTGAAATTCCTCTGCGACGGGCAACTGTGGAGCATCCTCTGCGATTAATAGAAACATGAGATGTATTGAAATTTTTAAAGCCTGAAATATAGGAACTTTTAGACTCGATTAATGGAAACATGAGATGTATTGAAATGGTGCATCCGGTAACAAGCGGAACCCAGACCTTAAAGATTAATAGAAACATGAGATGTATTGAAATCTTTTTACCGGCGGCAGCCCCATTGCTGCGCGCAGGATTAATAGAAACATGAGATGTATTGAAATGATAAAAACGGTCGTACTCCCCGCAATTGCAGGATGGATTAATAGAAACATGAGATGTATTGAAATAGATGTTCCTTATCCATCGTGATCTGATGGGATACCTGATTAATAGAAACATGAGATGTATTGAAATCTCTAACCACGCACGTTGTGGCAATGCTTCCAGTATGATTAATAGAAACATGAGATGTATTGAAATAACCACCTTTTGAATGTCTGTACAATTCCCATCTCTGGATTAATAGAAACATGAGATGTATTGAAATGAAGGCAGTAGAGTGGTGTCAGGGATATGGTTTGAGATTAATAGAAACATGAGATGTATTGAAATGCAAAAAACATCCGGATATTGTACTGGTGGACAAGATTAATAGAAACATGAGATGTATTGAAATTCTGGCAGAAGAGGGTACGCATACAGATATCGAAGGATTAATAGAAACATGAGATGTATTGAAATTTCAGTGCCGCTGTAGTGGTTGACCTGCACCACGGGATTAATAGAAACATGAGATGTATTGAAATTAAATGATGCAGATGTCGGGGAAGCGATGAAAAGCCGATTAATAGAAACATGAGATGTATTGAAATGATGATTGCAATAGTCCCCGTAATCCAATCCAATCGATTAATAGAAACATGAGATGTATTGAAATGAATGCAGTAGAGTGGTGTCAGGGACATGGTTTGAGATTAATAGAAACATGAGATGTATTGAAATCATGATGGACATAAACATGAATCGGGTACAAAGAGAGATTAATAGAAACATGAGATGTATTGAAATAGCGTTCTGGTTGTCCCTGCTCCATTCGGATATGGATTAATAGAAACATGAGATGTATTGAAATATAGATATGGAGAGCGAAACGTATAACGTTGTCGTGATTAATAGAAATATGAGATGTATTGAAATGTGCCTCCGAACGCTTTTCGCGGAGGGGACCGCATAGATTAATAGAAACATGAGATGTATTGAAATGTTATCGTATGTGACCCATTCCGGAGAAGGAGAGGGGATTAATAGAAACATGAGATGTATTGAAATTACTTTGAGTTCAGGAAAAACGTCTTGTTCCGTATAGATTAATAGAAGCATGAGATGTATTGAAATTACAATGCCTGAGCGTACTCTAGTGTCTGCAACGGATTAATAGAAACATGAGATGTATTGAAATATTGCCAACTGCATCTCCTCACGGCTCTGCAGTTGCAGATTAATAGAAACATGAGATGTATTGAAATTCTCCTGCTCTGCATCAGCTCTGCAACCAGCTCTGGATTAATAGAAACATGAGATGTATTGAAATCCTCCAGTATTTTGAGGTATCATATTTAAATAAAAGGCAATATTTTAAAATTTTACATCAAAGGCTCTACGGGATATCAAAAATCTAGTATGGTAAAAAGAGAGGACAAGAAATGCTGAACATTTTTTATGGAGATATGAAAGAAGCTGTTTACAATACGGCAGGTTATTTTAAATATGATTATGAAGATGAATGGATTGTAGATCCTTTTGTAAAGGAAATGATTCTAGACGTGGACAAATCGACCGTAATGGACAGCGGGGTAATAGACAGTCCCGTTTCTGGAAAGATACCGCCGGTTGGATTATCGGGTGGGGTAAAGACTTTGATTCTTGTTAAATTCGAAAAAGATAAGGTGTTCAATGCGTCTACCTGCGGCGACAACTGCGCAAAGTGGCTGTTAGAAATAGCAAAAGAGGAGGATCGAACGATTAATCTGCGTCATTTGATGAATTTTGGAAAGAAACCATTTAAGATTCGCATTTTAAATACAGATCAGATCGTTCATTCGATGGAAGAGCTGGTACCGATAGCAGGAGAATTTGTATAACGGAGAGTTAGGGTATGAAGGGAAAGCATAGGATTGTCGTTTCAACGAAGCGACAGAAATATGAATTTGAATTACGGCGTAATTTGACGATACTTCGTGGAGACAGTGCGACTGGGAAAACGACATTGATTGAGATGATACAGGATCATGAAAATGATCCGTTAGGAAGCCCGGTAGAGTTGATCAGTGATAAAAAGTGTTATGTGCTGGAGGGCGCTTTATGGAAAGAACAATTGGCTGGAATCACTGACAGTATTGTTTTTATCGATGAAGGAAATACCTTTGTAAAAGCAGAAGAATTTGCAGGTGTCATTCAAAATACGGATAATTATTATGTTATTGTGTCGAGAGAGTCTCTTCCGGCGTTGCCCTATAGTGTGGAAGAAATTTATGGAATCCGGACTTCTGGAAAATATGGAACACTGAAGCAGATCTATCACGAGTTTTACAGAATATATAACTTAGATGAAACGAAAGGTGAGATAGAGCCGGAGGCTGTTGTTACAGAAGACAGTAATTCGGGATATCAGTTTTTTGACGCAGTGTGCAGAGAAAACGGTTTGACGTGTGAAACCCTGAATGGGAAATCCAATATTTTCCGTTATTTGAAAGTGCATAAGAATGAAAAGATTCTTGTCATTGCAGATGGTGCTGCGTTTGGTTCTGAAATGGATCGGGTTATGCGATTGATGGAGAGCAGAAAAAATATCGTATTATACTTGCCGGAATCATTCGAATGGTTGATTTTATCAGCAGGAGTATTAAAAAATGCTGCGATGGAGAAGATTTTGAAGAATCCATCTGAATATGTGGAAAGCAGGAACTATTTTAGCTGGGAGCGTTTTTTTACAGCGCTTTTGATAGAAGAAACAAAAGGAACTTATTTGGCTTATTTCAAACGAAACCTGAACCCGGTATATTTAAATGAGAGCATAAAAACAGCAATTTTATCCCAAATGAAAAAGATAAAGATAGAAAGAAAAAAATAATGTTTCCTCAAAAAACATCCCCCAGCGTTACCGCGATTATCATATAAACCGCGACGCGCTGGGGGATATTTTTCCAATAACAGGTATTCAAGCATTTAGCCGTCTTGCGCAGGCACAGACACCTGCAATGTCGAGTTTAGCGACCAGCACTCTTCACTCACATCAGCGATGCATACTGGGACATATAGAGCTTGTAATATTCCCCTTTTTGGGCCATCAGCTCATCATGTGTGCCTTTTTCCAGAATCGTTCCCTTATCCACATACATGATGCAGGAAGCATTTTTAATCGTGGAAAGACGATGTGCGATGATGAAAGAAGTACGTCCCTTCAGCAGTTCATTTAAGCCCTTCTGCAGGATGATCTCTGTTTCGGTATCGATGCTGGAGGTTGCCTCATCCAGGATCAGGATCTTCGGGTCAGCCAGAAGTGCGCGGGCAAAGGAGATCAGCTGGCGCTGTCCGGCGGACAGACGGCTTCCCCGTTCATTGACCTGTGTCTGATAACCGTTTTCCATTTCCATGATGAAGTCATGGGCGCAGACCGTTTTTGCAGCCCGGATGACCTCTTCATCTGTAGCGCTGAAGTTGCCGTAGCGGATGTTATCCATGATTGTGCCGGAGAAAATGAAACTGTCCTGCATCATGACACCCATCTGTTTGCGGAGAGAACGGATGGTAACGCCTGCGATATCGACGCCATCGATTAAAATCCGCCCGGAATCTACGTTATAGAAGCGGCTCAACAGATTCACCAGGGTTGTTTTGCCGGCACCGGTGGGGCCTACCACTGCAAACGACTGCCCCTGGTTTGCGTGGAAGGAAACATCCTTTAAGATCGGAACGCCAGGCTCATAGCTGAAGGTAACGTGGTCGAAGGCAACATCTCCGTGGATCGGAGGCATTTCAACTGCATCCTCCCGGTCTTTGACCACAACCGGCTCGTCGATAGTTTCAAAAATACGCTCCAGATAGGAGATCGCGGTCAGCAGAGAGTTGTAAAAGCCAGCCAGCGTGTTGATCGGTGCCCAGAAACGTCCGATATAAGCAGTAAAAGCGACCAGCACACCGACGGTAATGCCGGTTTCGCCGTTGATCATCCAGCTGACACCGAGCACATAGATCGCTGCAGTTGTAATTATTGAAATGATATCGATGCTGGGACCCATCGTAAAGTTGAACATAACGGCGCGCATCCAGGATTTCCGGTAGCTGCCGCTTAAGTTGTTGAAAATACCGCTGTTCACGTCTTCCCGGACGAAGGATTGGGTAACACGGATCCCGTTGATACTTTCAGCAATGTACGCGTTTAAGTTGGACTGCTTATTGCTTTGAACCTGCCATGCAGTACGCTGTTTTTTCTTGATGACAACGATAACGATCGCGAGGACCGGAAGACCGCAGAGACATACAAGCGTCAGCCGGACATTTAAGATCAGCATGAAAACGATGATAAACACCAGGTTGCACAGGTCGGTGATGGTATTTAAGATACCGTTGGAAAGCAGGTCGCTGATGCTGTTGACATAGTTTACAACACGTACCTGAATTTTACCGTGGGGGCGGTCATCATAGTAGGAGAACGGAAGCTCCTGCAGATGCTCAAAGATATCATAGCGCATGTCGTGAATGATCTGCTGTCCGATCTGGTTAGTGTATTTGATCTTGTAGCGAAGGCTGAAGGCACTGTAAAATGCGGCAAGCAGTGTCAAAAAGCTGTAAAATGCGATTCCCTTCATGTCCTTGTTCGGGATGCAGACGTCCATGACCTTCTGAAAAAATTGCGGAATCAGCATGGTAAAAGCGGAAGCGGAGAGCATCATGAAGCCGACACTGACAAACCGTTTCCGGTAAGGAATCAGATAAGCGAGCAGACGTTTTAACTGATTGAGGTCAAATTTATCTTCCAGGACTTCGTCCACATCATATTTATTTCGTGCCATGAGTTCTCACTTCCTTTCGTTGGCTGTAACCTGACGGTATTCTTCCTGTTCTTCTCTGGAAGGAAGCTCACCGTATTGATGATGGAACGCGCTTGCATAGTAGCCGTCATTTGCAAGCAGCTCCTGATGCGTTCCGTGTTCGATAATCCGCCCGTTATCCATAACCAGGATCTGATCAGCGTCTTTAATGGAAGAAATACGGTAGGCGATGACGAAGATCGTGCACTGGCCGTTTAACTTGCCGAGCTGCTGCTGGATATAGCTTTCTGTTTCCATATCAACGGCGGAAGTAGTATCGTCCAGAATCAGGATGGACGGTTTCTTTAACAGGGCGCGCGCAAGGGAAATACGCTGCTTCTGACCGCCGGAGAGTCCGACACCGCGCTCGCCGACGATGGTATCATAGCCTTCGGGCATAGCCTTGATGAAATGGTTGGCATCTGCCATGACAGCAGCTTCGTGAATTTCCTCAAATGTACAGTTCGGACGACCGTATGCAATATTCCCTTCAATTGTATCAGAAAAAAGAAAGATATCCTGCATTGCCATGCCGATGTTGTCACGCAGATCGTAAAGGTTCCAGTCCTTGACGTTTACGCCATCTACCAGAACCTCGCCGGAGGTCGCGTCGACAAAACGGCACAGCAGGTTCATGATGGTGGATTTGCCGGCACCGGTGGAACCGAGAATGCCGACTGTCTGTCCTTTTTTCACAGAAAAGCTGATATCCTTTACGATATCCTCATCATCTGCCGTATAGGAAACATCTTTAAATTCAACATTTCCTTCCATATGTTTGCGGGAAACCGGCACAGGAGGCATTTTTACAAGAGGCTCTTCCACATAGGTTGTGTAAATTTTTTCTACGGAGGTGATAAAACGGTGGGTATCATTGACCCACCAGCCTGCCATACGCAGCGGAGCGTTTAACATCCACAGATAACCGTTGACGGTTACGAGGTTACCGATTGTCATTTCTCCGGTAATTACCATCCAGCCGCCGTAGAGCATCAGGACAACGTTTAAGACATATGCCAGAACTTCGAAGATCGGAAGGTATTTCATCCAGACCTTTGAGGAGTTCAACTGTGCGTCCATGTAGGCATCGTTTTCCTTATTAAATTTTTCAATTTCAAAGTCTTCCTTGGCAAAGGCTTTTACGACACGGTTGCCGCTGACATTTTCCTGAACGAAGGCATTCAGGGAAGAAAAGCAGTCGCGGATGCGCTGGAATGTCGGTCGAACTTCTTTGGACTGTTTTGCTGTGGTGATGGCTGTAAAGGGCAGAACGATCAGCATGCAGAGCGCCAGCTTCACATTTACCGTAAAGATCATGAAGAGCGCAAAGCAGAACAGCAGGATATTTTCGTAAACCTGATAGATAATGTAAGCAACGAAGTGGCGGATTGCTTCCATGTCGCCGGTTTGACGGCTCATCAGGTCGCCTGTTTTTTTCTTGCTGTAAAAGGCGAAGTCCTCTGTCAGAAGGCGGCGGTAAACAACGTCCCGCATGTCGTAGAGCACGCCCTGCGAGCATACCTCGAAAATAACCTGATAAAAGAAACGCAGGGCACCGCGGACCAGCGTAACGAAAAGCAGGATGAGAACAAGCTTCCAAAGCAGGTCATACTGACCGCCCTGAATGACATCATCTACGATCATACCGGAAACGTAAGGGTTTACGATGGCGAGAACGGAAATGAAAGTCGTCAGGATCAGGCCGCCCAGAAGCTTGAAGCGGTACTTTCTGAGAAATCCCCAGAACCATTTCATTGGTGTCATATTTCCTTTTTTCCTCCCTTAAAAAAGTATCCATGGGCTTTGATAGATCATGGATAAAAAAAGTGTATCGCAAAATATTTTATTTGGAATGTACAATCTTGCAGGTTTCATGTAAAATGTTGTTAAATGGTAACTGTGAGGGAACTGAACAGTTACGTTAAATGTTTTTGTGGGATGTTGCAGGAAAATAAAAGATAAATTTCAGGCATCCGGGAAGGAAGCTGGTGGATATGGAACGGGAAAACACGGTATTTCAGGAGGAGTTAAATCCGACCTTCTTGTTTATGTGGAAGGGAACACGTGTGGAGGATGAGCCGAACTATCACTGCCATGAGCATCTGGAGCTGTGTTATATTCAATCCGGGACAGGAAAGCACAGAATCGGCGATACTATATATGAAGTAAAAGAGGGTGACCTGCTGGTCATCAATGAAGGAGTCTATCATCAAAGCCTGGCGGGAGAGCATAAAACGCCGGTTGCGGAATTTTACGTGGGGCTGACAGATTTAAATCTGGCGGGGCTTGGGCGCAACCACTTTCCACTACCGGGGAATTGCCCGGTATTTCGTACGGAGGGAGAGCTGCAGCGTAAGCTTTCCAAGCTCTGTATGGCAATGGAGGCAGAGCAGGAGCTTTGCCGGATCGGGCGCTATTATATGATGAAGACGTATGCCATGCAAATGCTTCTTTTGCTGCTGCGGGAAGAAGAAGAGACCGGTAAGCCGCAGAAGGCAGGCGGATGCTCCTTTGAATCCGCGAACCGGAAATATCTCGTGGAGAAGATCACGGATTACTTTGAGGATCATTATGCAGAGAAAATCTCTCTTGACCGGATCGCCGGCAATATGTATCTGAGCACCTTTTATGTGTCCAGGATTTTCAAGGCGGAAACCGGAAACACGCCGATTCATTATCTGATTGATATTCGTCTGACCAAGGCCTATAACCTGCTGACGCAGAATCTGGAAATGAGCATTCAGGAAATCGCGGCGCAGGTCGGCTATGAGGATGCCTATCATTTCAGCAAGCTGTTCAAGAAAAAATATGGGGTGGCTCCGTCTGCAGTGCGGCGCAGGATACTATAAAGCAGCAGAATACGCCCATTCGGCTGAATACGGTCTGCCATAATTCATGACAATAGAATGCTCACAGAGCGTGCATTCTATTGTATTAACAAAAAAGGAACTGGGGACAGGAGAACATGGAAAATCCGATTATTTTTACGGCGGAGATCATCGGGACGATCGCTTTTGCATCGTCCGGGGCAATGCTGGGTATCCGCAAAAATCTGGATCTGTTCGGGGTACTGGTGCTGGGACTGTGTGTTGCAGTCGGAGGCGGCATTGTCCGGGATATTATCCTGGGGCGGACGCCGCCGGGAGCATTCCGGGATCCGGTTTATGCGCTGGTGGCGCTGGGAACCTCCGCTCTTTTATTTTTACTTGTCTATGGAAAGCAGGAGATCATGACGAGCCGTTATCTGACGATTTATGAGCAGGTTATGAATTACTGTGATGCGGTTGGACTTGGGATTTTTACTGTCCTTGGCGTATATACCGCACACGGCGAGGGCTATGACGGGATCTTCTTTTTAGTATTTTTGGGCATGATGACAGGTATCGGAGGCGGTCTGATCCGGGATATTTTAGCGGATACGATGCCGTTTATCCTGTATAAGCATATCTATGCGATGGCGGCTTTTGCGGGCGCACTGGTGTGTGTGCTTTTGATCCATATCCATCTGTATCTGGCGCTGGCAGCAGGAACTGCGGTGGTGATTGTGATCCGGGTGCTTGCGACACATTACTGTTGGGATCTGCCGCGGCCGCTGCATGAAAAAGATGCACACACGAAAACAAAAAATCTGTCCGAAAATAGTAATGCCGACGATACTTGAGCAGAATCGACACTTTTGCTACCATGAAAAGAAATTTTGTGATAGAATTGGTAAGACTGAGCTGGAAACGTAAAATGCCGCCTGTGCGGCAAAAGGAGGACAAATGGAAAACGTAAGACGGATCTATGTGGAAAAGAAGACCGGTTACGCGGTTAAGGCACAGGAACTGAAGGAGGATCTGATCGGTTATCTGAATATGTCAGGGATCGAAGATGTCCGGATGTTCATTCGTTATGATGTGGAAAATATCAGTGATGAGGTTTTTGAACAGGCATGCCGTACTGTTTTTTCCGAGCCGCCCGTGGATATTCTGTATCGCGAGACGATCGAAATCCCTGCAAACGGACGCGTATTCAGCGTTGAATATCTGCCGGGACAGTTTGACCAGCGTGCAGATTCTGCCGTACAGTGCGTTCAGTTTTTAAAAGCGGAGGAGCAGCCGATTATCCGTACCGCAGTTACTTATTTGATTACAGGAGATCTGACAGACGAAGAATTTGACAAGATCAAGGCTTACTGCATTAACCCGGTGGATTCCAGAGAGACCGGTATGGAAAAGCCAAAGACGCTCGTAACCGAGTTTGCAGAGCCTGCAGATGTCAGGATTTTAGACGGCTTTACTACGCTGGATGCAGACGGATTAAAGCAGCTGTACGATTCTCTTGGTCTTGCGATGACCCTGCAGGATTTCAAGCATATCCAGAAGTATTTTGCAGGCGAGGAAAAGAGAGATCCTTCCATGACGGAGATTCGTGTGCTGGATACCTACTGGTCCGACCACTGCCGTCATACGACGTTTTCCACTGAACTGAAAAATGTCGCATTCGGAGATGGTTTTTACCGGGAACCGATGGAAAAAACCTACCAGAGTTATCTGGATGCGCGTGCAGAGATCTTTAAAGACCGTCCGGATAAGTTCGTCTGCCTGATGGATCTTGCACTGATGGCGATGCGTAAGCTCAAAAAAGAGGGCAAGCTGGAGGATATGGAGCAGTCCGATGAAATCAACGCCTGTTCCGTTATTGTTCCCGTTGAAATGGACTACGGCGATGGTCCTGTCACCGAGGAATGGCTCGTATTTTTCAAAAATGAAACCCACAACCACCCGACCGAAATCGAACCCTTCGGCGGTGCGGCAACCTGTCTGGGCGGCGCAATCCGCGACCCGCTTTCCGGCAGAGGTTATGTATATCAGGCAATGCGCGTGACCGGTGCAGCGGATCCTACCGTTCCGGTTGCGGACACCTTAAAGGGAAAGCTTTCCCAGAAAAAGCTGGTGCGCGGTGCAGCATCCGGTTACTCTTCCTACGGCAACCAGATCGGCCTTGCGACCGGTTATGTAAAAGAAATTTATCATCCCGATTATGTTGCAAAGCGTATGGAGATTGGCGCGGTTATGGGTGCGGCTCCGAGACGCAACGTCATCCGTGAAAACTCCGATCCGGACGATATCATCATCCTGCTGGGCGGACGTACCGGACGCGATGGCTGCGGCGGCGCAACCGGTTCCTCCAAGGTGCATACGGAAAAGAGTATCGAAACCTGCGGTGCTGAGGTGCAGAAGGGTAACGCTCCGACCGAAAGAAAGATTCAGAGACTGTTCCGCAGAGAAGAAGTTTCCCGTCTGATTAAAAAGTGTAACGACTTCGGCGCAGGCGGCGTTTCTGTTGCCATCGGCGAGCTGGCAGATGGCCTGACCGTTGATCTGGATAAGGTTCCCAAGAAGTATGCCGGTCTGGATGGCACAGAGCTTGCAATCTCCGAATCTCAGGAGAGAATGGCAGTCGTTGTTTCTCCGAAAGACGTTGATACCTTCTTAGGCTATGCGGCAGAAGAGAACCTGGAGGCAGTTCCGGTTGCGGTTGTAACCAAAGAACCCCGTCTGGTTTTAAACTGGCGCGGCAAGAGCATTGTAAACCTGTCCAGAGCATTTCTGGATACCAACGGAGCACACCAGGAAACCGATGTTTTTGTAGATGTTCCGTCGAAAGAAGATAACTATTTTGAGCAGTATGCAGTTCCTGCTGTAAAGGAAGCCGTAAAAGCCGGCGATCTGAAAAAGGCATGGAAAGCGCTGCTGTCGGATTTAAATGTCTGCTCCCAGAAGGGTCTTGTGGAAATGTTCGACTCCTCCATCGGCGCAGGCAGCGTGCTGATGCCTTACGGCGGTAAGTATCAGCTGACCGAGACCCAGGCGATGGTTGCCAAGCTTCCGGTCCTGAAAGGAAAGACCGATACGGTAACGATGATGGCATACGGCTTTGATCCGTATCTGTCCTCCTGGAGCCCTTACCACGGCGCAATTTACGCGGTTGTGGAATCCATGGCAAGAATCGTAGCGGCAGGCGGCGATTTCTCCGGAATCCGCTTTACCTTCCAGGAATATTTCCGCCGCATGACCCAGGATCCCGAACGTTGGAGCCAGCCTTTTGCGGCGCTGCTGGGCGCTTATGACGCGCAGATGGGATTCGGACTTCCGTCCATCGGCGGTAAGGATTCCATGTCCGGAACCTTTAACGATATTGACGTACCTCCGACGCTGGTTTCTTTCGCTGTGGATGTTGCAAAGGAAAAAGATGTCATCAGCCCGGAATTAAAACAGGCTGGAAACCGTCTGGTTCGTTTCTCCATTCAGAAGGATGCTTACGATCTGCCGGATTATGAGCAGGTAATGGCACTGTATGCAAAGATTACCGAGCTGATGGGCAAGGGCGTGATCGTTTCCGCATATGCACTGGACAGCTATGGTGTGGCAGCAGCCCTGTCCCGCATGGCATTCGGTAACGGACTTGGCGTTGCAATTGAGGAAACGGTTTCTGCAGAGGAGCTGTTTACAAACGGCCTTGGCGATCTGGTGGCAGAAGTTCCGGCAGACCGTCTGGCGGATATGGATGTTGCTTATACGCTGCTCGGCACGGTAACGGCAGAGCCGGTATTTACCTATGGAAACATGACCCTTTCCGAAAAAGAGGCGCTGGATGCGTGGAAGAAGCCTCTGGAAAAGGTATTCCCTACAAAGGCAGTCAAGGACACGGACGCAGTAGAAACCGGCCTGTATGAGACGAATCACATTTATGTATGCAAGAATAAAGTAGCGAAGCCTACCGTATTCATCCCGGTATTCCCCGGAACGAACTGTGAATACGACAGCACAAAAGCATTTGAACGCGCAGGTGCACAGGTTGTAACCCATGTATTCAGAAACCTGAGCGCAGAGGACATCCGTTCTTCCGTCGATGCGTTTGCAAAAGAGATCAGCCAGGCTCAGATCATCATGTTCCCCGGCGGCTTCTCCGCAGGCGACGAGCCGGATGGCTCCGCAAAGTTCTTCGCAACTGCATTCCAGAACGAGAAGATCAAGGAAGAGGTTATGAAGCTTCTGAAGGAAAGAGATGGCTTATGTCTTGGTATCTGTAATGGATTCCAGGCGTTAATTAAGCTCGGTCTGGTTCCTTACGGCGAAATCGTCGGACAGAAGGACGATTCTCCGACCCTGACCTTTAATACGATCAACCGTCACATTTCCAAGATGGTATACACCAAGGTGGTTTCCAACAAGTCTCCCTGGCTGCAGGGCGCTGAGCTTGGAAAAGTATATGTCAATCCGGCATCCCACGGTGAGGGACGTTTCGTAGCTCCGAAGGAGTGGATTGACAAGCTGTTTGCAAACGGACAGGTAGCAACCCAGTATTCCGATCCGGAAGGAAGGATTTCCATGGATGAAGAATGGAATATCAATGGCTCCTACAGCGCGATCGAAGGCATCACCTCTCCGGATGGACGTATCCTGGGCAAGATGGCGCACTCCGAGCGCCGCGACAGAAGCGTTGCACAGAATATCTACGGCGAACAGGATCTGAAGATCTTCGAGTCCGGTGTGGCATACTTTAAGTAAAAGGCTGTAAACAACAATAGAATGCACGCTCTGCGAGCATTCTATTGTCATGAATAATTTCGAAGACCTCACAGAAGGGAGAAATCTCTTCTGTGGGGTCTTCGTGGTTATGGGGTAGTACCTTTTAAGGTAGTACGAAGATAGGACTATTATGGAACAATGCGATTTGGATACGGAAGAATCCTCCGTTTTGGAGCATAAAGAATATGCGGAAAGCATCGGAGCGTCGAGAGATACGGTCAAAATTCGAAAAAAGTCTACCGTATATGGCGTGGAATTTGTTATACTGGGAATGGAAGGACAGGAGCATATTCATTATGCGATGCCCATGCGGGTAATGGGGTATGATTATGCAGCTTATCAGAAGCAATATGTGGACAATGCGGCAAAGTATAAAACAGCAAAGAGCTTGACAGAAGAGGAATATCTGTCAAAAATGAAAAAGGATGATCGGCTGGTTCCTGTTATAACAGTTGTTGTTTATTATGGGGAAAAGCCGTGGGACGGTGCGGTGTCTCTGCATGGGATGCTGCATATTTCAGAGGAAATGAAGCCATTTGTCAATGATTACCGGATGCACCTCGTGGAAGCGAGAAAAAATGATCTGAAGCTGCATAATATCAACAACCGGGATCTGTTTAATCTGCTCGGTATTCTGTTGGATCGGAATGGAAAGCTTCAGGAAACAAGAGATCGGGCGATAAACTATGCCAGAGAGCATCGAGTGGAAAAGACAGTGATTATGACTGCTGCGGGCGCGGCAAACTGTAAAATAGATTATAATAAAATTGCCAGGAAAGGAGGTGCTGATATGTGCACCGTGTTTGAAGAGACGAGGCGTGAGGGGATAGCAGAAGGAGAAGCAAAAGGAATTATTGAGACTGGATATGAATTTGGGATTTCAGAAGAAGAGATTCTTGCAAGATTACAGAAAAAGCTGAACATTTCTCTGGCAGAAGCGCAGGAGTATGTAAAAAAGTTCGGCAGAAAAAATAAATCAGAAGATTCCGATGCAGAAGAAAATGGTTAAAATATAAAATTTTTCTGCATGTGAATAAGAGGAGAAATGAACAAAATTAACTATCAAAAAGAACTGGAACACCTGATCGATAAGCTTCCGGATCATCACCGGCGGCTGTTTTTGCACAGCTGCTGTGCGCCGTGCTCCAGCTACTGTCTGGAATATTTGCGGCAGTATTTCGACGTGACGGTATTTTATTACAATCCAAACATCAGCTTTTTGGAGGAATACCGGCATCGGGTGGAGGAATTAAAACGTCTGGTGAGCACGCTGAATGAAGAGGCGAAAGGGTCTGAAATGCTGAACCAGATCGCACTTTTGGAGGGCACTTACGAGCCGGAAAAATTTTTCGAGGCGACGAAAGGGCTGGAGGACTGTCCGGAGGGCGGAGAGCGCTGCTTTATCTGCTACGAGCTGCGGCTGCGGGAAGCGGCGAGGCTGGCGGCAGAGGGCGGCTATGATTTTTTTACAACAACGCTGACGATCAGCCCACTGAAAAATGCGCAGAAGCTCAACGAAATCGGCAGCCAACTGGCGGAGGAATATCATGTGGCGTGCCTGCCGTCGGATTTTAAGAAAAAGGGCGGCTATTTAAGGTCCATCGAGTTAAGCCGCCAGTACGACCTGTACCGTCAGGATTATTGCGGCTGCGTTTTTTCAAAGCGGGAACGCGATAAAAGGATTGTACAGGAAAGCTGAAACAGATATACTAAAAAGCAAAGTACGAAACATGGGCTTTCGAAACGCAAGACGATCAGAAACGGTCGATGAGTCCTAAAACAGGGCGCGGATGTCTGTCAGCGCGTTGTCGATGACATCGAACTGCCAGACGCTGTGTCCGGGAATCCTGTGCTCCGTCAGATAATAATGTCCGTCAAAGGAAGAGATATAATAAGGCGTTCCGCCTCCGGCAAAGTTGTCATAAATATCCTCCCAGCTGCCGGAAGAAAGATCGTTTAAATCCTGCACACGCAGGATCGTCGCATAATCCTGATTGCCGGTAAGGTCGGTGGAAACGGTGATGTAAAACCAGTCCTGAATGTGTGTCAGCTGGATCATGCCGGAGATTTCGGCAGGAACCGGGAACCGTTCCAGGATTTTCAGGTCTTTTTTGCGGGTGCGCAGAATTGACTGATTGCCGGAAACAAAGTACAGGTCGTCGCCGTCGATTGTAAAGGAGCGGACATAAATCTGATCCAGCTCTGGCACAGAGAGAATTTTTTCGAGAGCAACAGAGGGACTGTCCGGATCGGGACGGTAAAAGACGTACAATTGTCCGGTCATGGAGCTGAGTACATAAAAACGTTTTTCCGTTTCATCATAGACGACGTAATGCGGGCGAGTGCCGATTTCGTTGAAAAGCTGGGTAAGGTAAAACTGTCCGTCCTGTTTTTCAAAGATGAGGACGCGGTTGTTTTCGGTGTCATCTGCAAGATAAACGGTGCCGTCCCCTGCGATGGTGTGCCCGCGGTTGATCTGATCGGTCATCACATACCAGTCGGTAAGTGGAGCATCCGGCGTTTTCGAGGTCAGAATCTGATTGTGATAGCAGTCCACCAGAAAATAATCGTCGCCGATTTTGGTAATCTGCGTGGGGACGCTTAAGGATGTCTGAACATTTTTTACAGGTTCTGAGGAAACGGCTTCAACAGCTTCCGACCAGGAGAGCACCTGAGTGGAAGCGTTTTTTACGATTTTCAGGATCAGGGCTGCCGCTGCAAAAATCAGGACAGCTAGCAGGATCAAAAAGATTGTAAGTTTTAAATGGGATAAATTTCTTCGTTTCATGTCCCAAAGTATAACATAACAAAAGAAAGGATACCACTATGAAAAAACTGTTGCAGGAATTTAAGGAATTTGCGCTGAGAGGAAATGTCATGGATCTGGCAGTCGGCGTTATCATTGGTGCTGCGTTTCAGGCGATCATCAATTCGCTGGTAAACGATGTGATTTCACCGCTGATCGGCCTGTTTGCCAATACGGATCTGACGTATTTGTCTGTGATGGTCGGGGATGTGGAAATCCGCTATGGTGCATTTTTGACCGCAGTGATCAATTTCATTATTATGGCAGTGATTATTTTCCTGATGGTAAAAGGGATGAACGCGCTGGCTGGTCTTGGCAAAAAGAAGGAGCCGGAAAAACCTGCTGTGAAAATGTGCCCTTATTGCAGAAGCAAGGTTGCGGCAGAGGCAACCCGCTGTCCGTACTGTACGTCTATGCTGGAAGTGAAAAAAGAAGAAAAGAAACAATAGAATGCACGCTCTGCGATAAAACCGTGCAGCAGAGCTTGTGTATACAAAGACCGGGAAGAATGCAGTGGATGCGTTCTTCCCGGTCTTTGTATCGCAGGATTCCATTTTACGGTTCCGTCTTCGGAATCTGTACGCCGTCTGCATCCATATAATAGGAGTGCTTCCAGATCAGCTCGGAGATGGGAACTGGCTGATAGCCCTGATCCTCCAGATTGTCGATCAGGTCGGGAAGCGCCTGTGCGGTATAAACAGTTCCGGCATGGAACAGGAGGATAGAGCCGTTTTGGAGTTGGCGGCTGTTTAAAATCCGATGGAGGATGTCCTGTGCCCCGTAGTCTTTCCAGTCCATGGAATTGATGTTCCACTGCACCGGATAACCGCCGGCTTCCTGGATGAGCCGGATAGCAGAGTTGTCATAGTTTCCGTCTTCAAAACGAAACAACGTCGTTTCAGAATCGGTAAGGCGATCAATTCGCTGCGTGAGATTTTCCAGTGTGAGCGTCTGTTCCCGGATGGAAAGAGATGCCTGCGTTGTCCACAGACCGCCGATATCGTGTCCGGCGTTGTGAATCGTACAGAGCAGCTCCGGATAGTTTTTTGCCCAGGCGTCGGAAACGAAAAAGGTGGCGTGCACATTTTTTTCTTTCAGAATTTCCAAAAGCTGGTTCAGGTCTTGTGCACTGTAGGTACAGTTGAAGGTCAGCGCGACTTTTTTCTGGTCGGTTTCGACACGGCAAATAGGCATAAATGTGCCGTTTACAGAGGCAGACGCCAGTGTTGTTACAGACGGAGGGGCGAGAAAAATGCACGCGCGGGCAAAGGCGAGGACGCCGAGCAAAAACAGGGCGGTCTGGAATGCAGACGAGCGGGAGAGACTGTGCAGAGAGGGAAAAACGGCATAGTGGCGCAGTTTATTTTGAATCAAATGAACGAAATCTCGGATCATGAAGGCTCCTGCCGGATTTTTGTTACAACTTATGAACGCAGGAAACGGAAAATCTCTATTTCACAAAAATTTCATAACCTTTTCGTGTGCTTTCTGGTACACTATAAAGACAGGCTGCAGGCGTTTGGCTGCAGAACAGAAGAGAAATGAAAGGAGACTGTTATGTTTTCCTGTATTTTATTTGACCTGGACGGAACGATCAGCGATCCGAAACAGGGAATTTGCGGTTGTGTGCAGTATGCGCTCAGAAGCTTTGGGATTGAAGAACCGGAGCTGGATCGGCTGGAGCCGTTTATCGGACCGCCGCTTGCAGAGAGCTTTATGAAATATTATAACTTTACGGCGGAGCAGGCGCAGGAGGCAGTTGAGAAGTACCGGGAGCGGTTTTCTGTAACCGGCAAATACGAAAATGTGCTGTATCCCGGAATGGGAGCGCTTTTGCATGATCTGAAGGCATCCGGTGCGACGCTGGCGATTGCATCGAGCAAACCGACCGTTTATGTGGAGGATATTCTGGTGCATTTCGGAATCCGGGAATATTTCGACATCGTGGTCGGAAGCGAGCTGGACGGAAGGAGAGTGCACAAAGAAGAGGTGGTTGCAGAGGTGCTGTCCCAGCTTGCAGCGCGGGGCGAAAGCGATCCGGATAAGATGGTGATGATCGGCGACCGCAGCTTCGATGTGGAGGGTGCGAAAGCGATCGGTGCACACTGCATTGCGGTGTCGTATGGGTATGCACAGCCGGGAGAGCTGGAAAATGCCGGTGCGGAGATCATTGTCCGGGATGTGGAAGGACTGCGAAGCGTACTGCTGGGCGGCACGCAGGCAGGAAACAGTGCGCAGGCAGGAAGTGGCACGCAGGCAGGAAACAGCGCGCAGGCAGGAAGCAGCGCGCAGGCAGGAAACAGCACGGCGACTGGCTCGAATACCCTTTCAGAGCGCTACCGCGGCAGCGCTGCCAAAACGAAGACCAAATCCGGGCAGTTCTGGAGTGCAGTTGGAACCAGCGCACTGGCGATGTTTGCCTATTATGTAATCAGTCTCCTAATCAGCAGCGCAATTTTGACGGCGGTATCGGTAGTGTATGCCATCGGGCTGCAGGAGCTGGAGGGCTCTTCCTACAATTTCTGGCTGAATGTGGCTAGCGCACTCTCGACGTTCGGTGCATTTATAATCTGTTACGGAATCTGGCACAAAAAGATCCGGTTCCATTCAACAAAAGAAATCGATAAACTGTCCATTGTTCCGATGGTGATTTTGGCGGCGGCAATTGCAATCGGCATGAACGGAGTTCTGACATTGACAGAATTGTATCGGTTCTCTCCGACCTTTCAGAGGGTTTCGGAGATGCAGTTCGATACGCCGGTGTGGCTGGGAATCATTTCCTACGGCATTCTTGCGCCGCTGGGCGAAGAGATCGTTTTCCGTGGCGTGGTCTATGGACAGCTGCGCAAGGTGTTGAAGGTGCCGTATGCGGTGGTGCTTTCCGGACTGGCGTTCGGTCTGTTCCATGGGAATCTGGTTCAGGCGGTCTATGCGACCGTAATCGGCTGCCTGCTGGCGCTGGTGTATGAATGGTATGGAACGATTGCAGCGCCGATGCTGTTCCACAGCGTTGCGAACCTGTTTGTGTATGTGATGTTAGAACTGTTGCCCTTTGGCGGCGCATTTTTAAGTGTTCCGTCGTGTGTGCTGTTTTTGGTGCTGTCAGCAGGAAGCCTGTTTTTATTGTGGATGCTGCAGGGAAAGGCGGCATCGCGGCAAAAAGGATGAGCAGAGAAGAAGTTAAGATTAGCTGGTGACAGCGCCTGCATTGCGACGAGAAGAGGATCCTTTGTGAGATGCGCTGACCAAAAAGAGCGAGGAAGCTATACGATACAGCTTCCTCGCTCTTTTATGACAATGGAAGGTTCACGGAGCGTGCATTCTATAACAGGACAACGCGCAGCCGCTTATCCTTATTCATGACAATAGAACGCTCGCAGAGCGTACATTCTATTGTTCATGACAATAGAATGCTCGCAAAGCGTGCATTCTATTGTTTACAGCAGCTGGATTCCGTGGGCTTCCGCTTCTTTGCGGATTTCCTCTGGCCAGATGGAGCACTGTACTTCTCCGATGTGCGCCTTGCGCAGGAAGAACATACAGATACGGGACTGACCGATACCGCCGCCGATGGTGTAAGGCAGCTCTTCATTGAGGACTGCTTTCTGGAACGGAAGTTCTGCGCGCTCGGGACAGCCGGCTTTTTCCAGCTGGGACAGCAGAGCCTCTTTGTCTACGCGGATACCCATAGAGGACAGCTCCAGGGCGATGTCCAGAACAGGATAGTAAACGAGGATGTCGGCGTTCAATGCCCAGTCATCGTAGTCGGGTGCACGGCCGTCGTGGGGCTCGCCGTTTTCGAGCTTATCGCCGATCTGCATGATGCAGACAGCGCCCTTTGCTTTGGTGATGAAATATTCACGCTCCTTGGGCGTGTTGTCCGGGAACATGTCTGCAAGCTCCTGGGTGGTGATGAAGAAAATCTCACGGGGCAGAATCTCTTCGATGTAATCATACTGGATCGCCATGTACATTTCCGTTTTGCGCAGCGCCTTGTAAACGTCGCGGACGGTTGCTTTTAAGGTTTCCAGGTTGCGGTCCTTTTTGTCGATGACCTTTTCCCAGTCCCACTGATCGACGAAAATGGAATGGATGTTGTCAGTCGTTTCGTCGCGGCGGATGGCGTTCATATCCGTGTAAAGACCTTCGCCGAGAGAAAATCCGTATTCCTTGAGCGCGTAGCGTTTCCATTTTGCAAGGGACTGTACAACCTCTGCGCGGTAATCGTTCTGCTCGAGAATGCCGAAGGAAACCGGGCGCTCATAACCGTTTAAGTTATCGTTCATGCCGGAAGCGGGATCGACGAATAACGGAGCAGAGACACGCAGAAGGTTTAAATGACGGACCAGAAGACTCTGGAAAAAGTCCTTCACCGTCTTAATACCGATCTGGGTATCGTGCAGGTTCAGGGCGGAGGAATAATTCTCCGGGATGATTAAGTGTTCCATATTACCTCTTTTCTGCCGCAGGGCGGCATATTTCAATAATCTTAGGAATCTGTAAAAAAGTGTAACGGACGTTGGCTTCTGACAGAAGCTCAGGGAATCAGGACTCAAACGTCTTATGGTGCAGGTACGAAACGCTGCACCAGTTAAAAATTATAGCATAAAATCAGCCGGGTGTCAGGATTTTTTTCCCAAACGCTTCTGAGCAACTCCGATTCCGATAAACACAAGCAGGCAGATCAGGCTGACGATCAGACCGGTGGTCAGACCTGCAGGGCGGTAGGAAAGCTCAATCGTGTGGCTGCCCTCCGTCAGCGGAACGGATAGAAATACACCATCATACACGTCGTAGTCTGCGGCTTCTCCGTCCACCTTCATCGTCCAGCCGGATTCGTTTGCGATGGATAAAATCAGCCGACCGGCTTTGGTGACGTCGACATGTCCGGTCACATGGCTGGAATCATAAGAATCTACCGTAAAGGGCTGCTCAGAGAGCGTCTGCAGTGTGCGGGACAAAACTGCTTCATCCAGGCGCACAACAACGGCATTCAGCACGCTATCTTCGTCGTTGGTCAGTGTTACATGGTCGCCGATTTCGTGACGACCGAGATCGAGGATATAGTCATATTTGACTTTTTTATACGTTTTGTTGACGCTGGCGGAAGAGATCGAAACGGTATCGATCTTGGAGCTTTTACAGTAAGCGTAGTAATGCCCCTCCGTGTATACATCAAAGAAAACCTGATTGCCGGATTCCTCTGATTCGATGGGAACAAAGAGCGGATCGGAGGTTGAAACAGAAGCCGCCATCTGATTCTGTACCTCGAACGGGTCGGAGGTCTCTTCAGAAAAATCAGAGGAAGAAAGATCCTGTCCATCCTGCAGGATAAATCCCGCAGGCAGCGTATAGTTGTTTTGGTACAGGTAAACGCCGTCCTGCTCGTCGATCAGCGTGTAGAGGCTGGAATCCTCTGCATCGGAGCGGGAAAACAGGTAGCGGACATTTAAAAGCGCTGCGGAAAGCGGCGTCTGACCGTCAAAGCAGTAAAATACCTTGCTTTCGCTCATGCCCATGCGGTCGTACCAGTCCTGAACCGCCGCGTTGGAGGTGGAAGAAAACAGCGACGCTGTCGGATAGCCTGCCAGCGCACCGTCATTTTTGGTGACGCGGCTGAGCTTTTCGTAGCGGTAAAAATCGGAATCTTTTTCTTCATTACGAGCAACTAACTCCCGGTAGGCGGGAATGCTTTCCAGATAGCTGCTGCGGCTGGTGGTGGAAACGCTCGTCAGCGCCATGTTGTAGGTGGATTCAAAAGCGACCAGCGCCAGCACGGCGATTGCAATCGCGCGCTGATACGGGAGGCTGTCTGCAGGCTGTTTTTCTTTCCCTTTTTTCCAGGCATAGAGCAGCAGCGCGTAGGCAGCAAGCAGGCAGGCGCTCAGCACAAAGGTGCCCTGGGTAAAGGCGTCGTCCTCCACGAGCTTTCCTGCCAGCAAAAGATAACCGAGCCCGCAGGCGAGGGAGACAAACAGTTCGCGCATGGTAAAGCCGTCGAGCTTTGAAAACGCCTCATAGCACATCAGCAGTACGAGCAGGATGTACAAAAAGGACTGACGCGCCGGAAGCGAATCCGGGTAGTTGAAACCGTGCCAGATGAAATTCAGGGTATTGACCGAGAAGCTGACGATGAAAAAGGCGCATAATACCAGTCTGCCGAGCTTTTCCTTCAGAGGGATTTTTCGGTTGACGATATAGAGCGGAATCAGGAAAAAGACTGCGCTGGAGCAGAAAATATTCGGCCAGTGATCCAGACCGGTTTCCCGGGATACACCGGTCGCATGCCGCGCGATTACGTCGAAGAAGGAAAAGTACCAGTTGATCTTTTCCGGAAAGTTGAATTCGGAAAATTCAGTCGCATGCAGGGCAGCGATTTCCGGGATCAGCAGCACGGAGGCGAGACCGCCAGCCAACAGGGAAAATAAAGCAAAACGTCCGATTGAGCCAAGCAGCCTTGCGCGGAACGCTTTCCAGCCATCAGAGCCAAACAGGTTCGGTACGAGCACGAGAAAGTACAGGCACAGGAAGATGCAGACCATGATGGAAAGGTAATAGTTCGATAAAATGCACAGCCCGAGGGTGATGCAGTAGAGGCTGTATTTTTTTTCGAAGACCAGCTTTTCCAGACCGAGAACGATCAGCGGAGCGAGGACGAGGGTATCCATCCACATGACGTTCCAGTTATATGCGGCAACGAAGCCGGACATCGCATAAAATGTGGAAAAGAACAGGACAGAAAGGTCGTTTGTGTGGAATTTTTCTGTCAAAAGCCAGGAAAAGGTGAAGCCGCACAGACCGATTTTGAAAACGACCATGTAGCTCATAAATTCGATTAAATATTTTTCTGGCAAAAGGAGCATCAGCCAGTTGAACGGGCTTGCGCTGTAGTAGCCGTAAAGAGACAGGTAATTGGAGCCCATACCGATGCGCCAGGAGTAGTAGAGCGGTTCGCCGTCGCGCACTTTCCGGACAAATTCTTCCAGAAAGGGGACGTACTGATGGTACATGTCGGAGTGCATGAAGCTCTGATCTCCGAAGGGATAAATGCCGTTGCCGATAAAAATCGCCATCATGGAAAGAAACGGCAGCAGGAAGGAAAAGAAACAGATCTTTTTTTTCATAAAAAAGGAAATCCTCCGCGGTTTAGTCAAAAAGCAGGTAATACTGCAGGGTCTGATAATCATAAAGCAGATCTTTTTGCTTGGATGCAGTGGTAAAGGTTCCGTCGGACAGCGTTACATGGTTGGCTGAAATGACGGGTACTTCCGTGCGCAGCTGCGACAGGAAGTTATCGTAAGCGGATTTTGGAAGCCCGGCGGCGTCCAGCGTCTTTGCCGCAAGATAGTTTGCGCTGATTTCCAGATCGTTTTCCGTTTCGATATTGAAGTTTGCCCAGATAAAGAACGGAACCTTGTAGCGCAGCGCCTCTTCCTTGTCGGTTAAGTCCGCGTCATCTTTGCCGTTTAGCTTCCAGACCGGACGTACGACGGAATCGGCAGGCTGATGATCTCCGAAAAAGACGATCATGGTAGGTTCCTCCTGTGCTTCAAAGTAGGAAACCAGGTTCTGGATGGCGCTGTCAGACAGCCTGATCAAGGACAGGTACGCCGGAAGCAGCTTGGAATCCGAGCCTTCTACCGTGATATCGGGGGAAAAGTTGTCGTAATCCGCCCAGTCGCTGTAGGAGGAATGGTTCTGCATCGTCACGTTGAATAAAAACAGCGGCGTGTCCGCATCTTTTTCCTCGTAGAGCTTTATGATCTTTTCATAGTTGCCCTCGTCACTGACATATTTGCGCACAAGCGGAGAATCTGTGAAAAACTCCTGAAAGTGCATCTCGTCGAAGCCGAGCTTGGGATAAACGAGATTTCTGTCCCAGCCGGCAGCGCGGTAGGGATGCATCGCAATCGTGTAGTAGCCGAGGGAGGAAAGATAGGAGGCCATCGAAGGCGTCTCTTTTTTCACATACTGCTGATACGGGATACTTCCATAAGGAAGAAACGCCATTGAAGCGCCGGTCAGGTATTCAAATTCTGTGTTGGCAGTGTTGCCGCCCTTGACGGAGACATTTAAGTGACCGGAAATCGTGTTATCCGCGCCGTCGAGCAGGCTGTGCACGAAGGGCATATAATCCTCGTTCGTTGTAAAATCGCCGAGCACGGACGGATCGGAAAACGCCTCGTTCATGATGACGATAATGTTCGGCTTTTGTGCATTGTCCGAAGGTGTTCCATCGAATTCCTGAGAGCCGGTATCATAGGATGCCAGTAGCCCCTTGGCGTTTTCTGCGCTGTAACCGGAGGGCTTATCGACAGAAATGTACTGAAGCTCCATTAAAAACGCAGTTACAGTACCATTTTTAAATTGAATCGTCGTCGGAGTGAAAAGCTTGTTGTAAAGGTGAAGCTTCTGCTCGACGATGTCCTCGCTGTGCAGCATTTTCGTGTAGCCAAAGCATAAAAGACCGCAGGAAAGCGCGAGGCAGACGCGGGCAATCCGGGCTCTTTTATTTTTTTTCGGAAAGCCTTTTTTCAGGAAAAATTCCAGAACCAGAAGCAGGACAAAACAGATCAGCACGATTACTGCGGTGCGGTTCAATTTGTATTCGTAGTTGTCCGCAACGCTGGCAGCGGTCGAGATCGAAAGAATGTCCCACGGCTGGATGGGCGCGCCGCGAAATTCCAGGACGAAATAGTTTGCAAGACCGTAAATGGCGCAGAAGGCGGTTTCGATGCCGAGTGCGCGGCTGATCCTGCCGGTCAGTGCAAATAAAAACAGTGCTGCAAATTCAAACAGTGCCAGATTCATCCCCTGTATATACGGTTTCATGGTCTGGAACGGATTATGCGTGTACCATTCCAGCAGATAAAAATTCAGAACAGGGCCGATCAGCAGAAAAATCCAGGGACTGCTTTTTTTCAGCCAGACAATCCATTTTTTCATAAAACTCCTCTTTTCGTGTAAGGTAAATTCGTTTTCTGTTCCATAATAGTCAGGACTTTGAGGGATGTCAAGGGAGGAAAACGCATATATATAAGAAACAGAAAAAGCTTTCGTTTTTCTTAATAAAGTTTAAATAGGAAAAAAAGAAAGCCTATGTTACAATAAACCAACTGGAGGAAATGCGGACATGGACGATAAAAAAAGGGATCTGATCCCGGTGGCGGCGATTGCTCTTTTTCTGGTAATTATCATCGCGCTGTGCGCAGTACGGCTGCATCAGCGCAGGGAGACACGGGCAGAGATCGCAGAAACGGAAAGCACGCAGATATGGTACAGCGAGGAACAGGCAGAGTCTGCAGAATCAGAGACGAAGGACGCAACGGATCAGACGGAAGAAACAACAGCGGGGAAAAAGCAGACGACGGAAAGGGGACAGCAGGAGGATGAGACGCTGACAGAGCATCCGGACAGCAAACTTCCCGCAGGCAAAGGGAAGGAAAGTCAGGGTGCCAAGCAGGAGGGCAACCTCCGGACGGTGAGCGGAAACGATCCGTTATCCGGCGCGGAGAGTGCGAACAAGACAAACGAAGAGATGCTTCTGGAGATGTCCGGTTACTGGGAACAGGATAATATGGACGCGGTGGAGGATCTGGCGATGCTGCCCTGGTATATGAGGATGTCGTCGGATATTTCGGATGCAAACAGCTTTTATTATTATGGCGAGCGCAGCAGCGCAGGACAGCCGGACGGAACCGGAATCGCCTGCTATGCGGATAACGCCTATTACTACGGCGAGTGGTCGAATGGCAAACGCGAAGGCAACGGCAAGTGGGTGCGCTTTTACGTTTATTATGACGATGACACCACGTCGGACCGCGCGTACCGCGAGCATATGTATGCCGGAGAATGGAAAAACGACCTGCCGGACGGTGAAGGACAGGAGCATTACGAGCTGGATATGAGCAAGGCTGCCAAAAAGGAGCGCTACATCCAGAATGTGATCGGAACGTTCCGCAGCGGCTTCTACAGCGGAGAAATGTACCTGACGACGTTAAATTGGGACGGCAATCAGGAAGAGTGGAACGGCTTTGCGGACGCGGGAATCTGGAGCCCCTACGGAGCCGGTTCGAACCGCAAGGAGGTACCGGTCTGCCAGGATGTGGACGATGATAACAATTACCTTTGGCTGTCCGTGCGCGACAACAAGAATCGTGGAATCTATGAGCTGATGCCATAGTTCACTCGTACCTTTCTGGGAGCAGATTTCGTGCTTGCAGGAAAATCTGCCCCCGGGAAGGTACGAAGGGAGCGCCGTTTCATGAGCAAAAATGAGCTGCGAAGCAGCGGAAAGCATCGAAGATGCGATTTTGCGAATGGCGCGGGTGAACTTTCACAGTGCACGGGTGAATGGTACGAAAACGGCGCCATAGAATGCCGTAAAATGCTTGACAGAAGTTTCAAAAGCTCGGTATAATAATTGAGTTATACGAAAGAGAAGCGTTCGGCAGCCGAAACAACCGGCTGCCGGAGCGGTGAGCGGTCATGGCGGAATTGGCAGACGCGTTGGTTTTAGGTGCCAATGGGCAACCGTGTGGGTTCGAGTCCCACTGACCGCATGCGAATGGAAGAGAAGAAAAGGGATGCCGGATCGGCAAACAGGGCTTTGAGGCTGCTGTTTTGCCGGTCGGCGTCCCTTTTCGGCATTCTATTGTTTGGCGGAGTGAATTGACGGGAAGGAGCGATTGACCAGGCGGTGCGGCTGGCTGGCAGGTATGATGGATCAGGCGGTATGAGTGTCTGATGAGCTATCGCGGGATAGAAAGCACCTGTAGCAAATCACTCAAAACAGCTTTCGAAGTTTGATTTTTCGGTATCTGGTTGTGATTTAAAAGTGGGGAGATTATGATGAAGATACCAGGGTCACAAACATGAGCGGATTGCGAATGTTTGAAGAATTGTGCAGCTGCTTTGCAGCGGAGCAATTCGTGGGATCTTTCAGAATTGACTTATGTCAGACAACAGACAGGACGCTGCCTGCAAAAGGAGGAATATCATGGAGGGGACTTTAGATTACAGATGGCAGAAAAACGGCATGGCGCTGGGGGGAATCGGCGCGGGAAGCGTGGAAATCTGCCAGAACGGAGAGCTGCGGGAATGGGACATCTGCAACATGGGCAAATGGGGAAGCCCGGATGTGCGGAAACAGAAAAAGCTATATGATTACGACGCCCATGTGCTGCCGTTTACGGTTCGTGCCAAGCTTGCAGGAAAGGAGCCGGTTGTACGCAGACTTTGTCATGACCGGGACAACGGCGAATTTCGGTCACTGATGTATTCGTGGTACAAAGAAATCGAAAAAATCCGCTGGAATCCGGATTTTCCGGTTTGCAGGCTGCAGTATGAGGACAGCGGACTTCCTATAAAAATTGAAGCAGAGTTTGCGTCCCCGTTTGTGCCGGGACAGGAAGCACTCGCAGGCACACCGGGCTTTTATGTGACCTTTACAATCACCAATCCTTCCGATCAGGAAGCGGAGGTTTCGATTCTTGGTAAATTGAAAAATCCGGTCAACCGCGGAATGGAGCAGAGACGGCTGAGAAATCAGCTGACGACTGAAAAAGGCTGTGCACAGATCGTGATGAAAAGCGATTCCAAAAAAGCGAACGCATCCAATGGCAGTCTTGCGTGGAGCGTTTCGGCGGACGAGGTCAGTTGGATTTTAGGTGAGTTTGAACCATATTTTAAGAATTATGTCATGAACAGCAGATTCGGCGTAACGGAGGAGTCCTATCTGTTTGATTTTCGGGATACCGGAAAGCTTCCGAACCTCGGAACGGAGACGCTGCCGGAGTTTGGAACGGAGCTGACGGAAGAAGAAATTTCCCTGATGGACGAACAGGAGCTGGATGCGCTTTTTGAAAAGCTTTTGCAGATCGCATGCGTCAGACATCCATATGAAAGAGTGCATCGCTTCGATGAAGCTCTGCTGACACAGCCGGAAATAAAGCGGGAGTTTATCCTTGCAAGCATTCGTCAAATAAAACGAATTTTTCCGGATGAAAGCGGACAGGAAAACTGGGGAGACTCCGCCCTGTGCGGCAGCTGTAAGCTTGCGCCCGGCGAAAGCAGAGAAATCCGGTTCGCAGTCGGCTGGCATTTTCCGAACCATTTCGGCGATTCCGGACGCTTTGAGGGGCACTGGTACGTAAAACGTTTTTCGGACGCGGGCGAGGTCGTTTCCTATCTGGATCGGGAGCGCGATGCGATACTTCCCACGGTGAAAGAATTTTCTACATTACTGAAAAGCACGAATGTTTCAAAAGAGCTGGCGGACGCGTGGTCGGATCATTTGAGCACGCTGATCAAATGCTCCTGGTGGACAAAGCGGGGCGAGTTCGGTATGTGGGAAGGCTACGGCAGCTGCGGCTTCCATACGACAGACATCACTTATCAGGGTTCATTTGGTATTCTGGCATTGTTTCCAGACCTTCAGAAAAAACAGATGGAGATGGGTGCAAAATTCCAGCGCGAGGATGGACGTGTGCACCATTTCTTTACCCCAGACCTGTCCGGCGTGGATGACGGCTACGACCGCGTGGATATGAATCCGCAGTTCGTGCTGCTGGTGTGCAGGGATTACCTATGGACGGGCGACCGCGAGTATCTTGCGCGGATGTGGCCGCATATCGAAAAGGCGATGGACAACACGCAGCTTCTGGACGGTGACGGAGACGGTTTACCGGATCATGATACGCGGGCAAACACCTATGATGCGTGGGCGATGCAGGGCACGCCCGCTTATATCGCAAGCCTCTGGCTGGCAGCGTTGAAGGCGGCAGTGCGCATGGCCCAGGATCTCGGGGCGCAGGATCGTGCAGCAGCGTGGGAAGCGTTGCTGGAAAAGGGCAGCAAGGCTTTTGTGGAAAAGCTCTGGAACGGCAGATATTTCAGTCTCTGGGCGGACGGTGACAAGCGGGACGACTGCTGCATGACGGACCAGATAGACGGACAGTGGTATGCCCGTCTGCTTGGGCTTGGCAATTTTCTGCCCCAGGATAAGATCGACACTGCGACAGACTGCATTCTTTCGGAAAACTTCCGCCCAGAATCCGGTCTGGTCAACGCCTCCTATCCGGCGCAGGCAACCCCGACACTGTATACCTGGAAAAATGTGCAGATGGAGAGCAACTGGTCCGGCATCGAATATTCCTTCGCATCATTCCTGCTGGAAAACGGCAGATACAAGGAAGCAGCTCAGATCGTGGAAACGGTTGAAAGAAGGCACACGCAGAATGGCAGACGCTTCAACCACGAGGAATGTGGGGAACACTACTATCGTGCGCTGGCATCCTGGGCAGTGTTACAGTCTTTGACTGGTCTAAAGGCAGATATGCCCAGAGAAAAGCTCAGCTTTTCGCCCGCCCTGCCTGAACTCACCGCGCCGTGGTTTGTGCCGGGCGCATATGGCAAACTGAGCATTGCGGATAACAAAATCCGTATCGAATGCCTGGGCGGCAGCATGAAGTTAAAACAGCTTGGGATCCGCACCGGAATGGAAAAAGCGGTGGTGACGACTATGGGTGCGTCAGCAGAGAACGCCGCAGGCGCAGCACCCTGCGTGCAGACGTATGCGGATGGATTTTTGACGCTGGAGTTTGCGAATAGATTGGAGCTTTGCAGCGGGATGGGCGTGGAGCTTGCGGTGCTGCAAAACATGTATTCGGTCTGACGCAAACATTTCTTTGACAAAACGATATATCGACAGGGTGTTGACAAAATATAAAAAAGTGCTATAATTTATTTCAACAATAAAAGGGAGTAGCCAGCACCGAGAGGTGGTTTGAAACCGTCACCCCGACAAGCAGCCAGATGATAATCGATTTGCTGCAGATGTCCGTATTAAATGAAACGCGCGAGACTTTTATTGCAGCTGTCAGGCTGTAATAGAGGCTTCGTTTTTTTGTTTCGTTGGAAAGGGTGTCCATAGGAAACAAAACCCTCCGGGGGAAAAGCACTTTTCCGGAAAAGTCGCCTGACAGCGACCGAAGCTATTTACTTTACGAGTCCACCAGACCGGTGGAGAAAAGGAGAATGAGTATGTTTACAGGAATTAGTTTAGGAGCTGTTGTTGCCATAATCGCAGTGATCGCGCTGCTTGGAATTATCGCTTCCGGGTATGTGAAAGCACCTCCGGACACGGCGTATATTATTTCCGGCCTGCGCAAAAAAATCATTATCGGGAAATCGAGTATCAAGATCCCGTTTCTGGAACGTCTTGACAAGCTGAGTTTAAAGCTGATCCCGATCGATGTGAAGACAGAAGCAGCGGTGCCGACGGCGGATTACATCAACATTCAGGTGGACGCAGCAGTTAACGTCAAGGTTTCCAGCGAGCCCGAAAAATTAAAGCAGGCAGCAGAAAACTTCCTGAATCAGAACACCCAGTACATTGCGCAGGTAGCGAGAGAGGTTCTGGAAGGCAACATGCGTGAGATCGTAGGCCGCATGCGTCTGGAGGAAATGGTCAGCGACCGTCAGAAATTCGCGGACCTGGTAAAGGAAAATGCCGAGCCTGACCTGGCTGCCATGGGTCTGGACGTCGTCAGCTTCAATGTGCAGAACTTTACGGATTCCAATGGTGTCATTGATGACCTTGGTATCGACAACATTTCCCAGATCAAGAAAAAGGCAGCGATTGCAAAGGCTGAGGCAGAAAAAGAAATCGCGGTAGCAAAGGCGGAAGCGGATCGTCAGTCCAACGACGCGCGGATCAATTCCGAAAGAGAGATCGCCATCAAGAACAACGAGCTGGATATGCAGAAGGCAGAGCTTCAGAAAAACGCGGACAGCAAGCGGGCGGAAGCAGATGCGGCATATGAGATCCAGAAAGAGGAACAGCGAAAGACCATCGAAGTAACTGCGGCAAATGCCAACATTGCAAAAGAGGAACGTCTGGTGCTCTTAAAACAGCGTGAAGCAGAGACGATGGAAAAATCGCTGGATGCACAGGTTAAGAAAAAAGCGGAAGCGGAGAAATTCGAACGTCAGCAGAAAGCGGAAGCAGAGCTGTTTGAACGCCAGAAAGAAGCGGAAGCAAAGAAATTTGAAACGGAAAAGGCTGCAGAGGCGCAGCGTGCGAAGGCGGAAGCAGATCTGTTCTCTAAAGAACAGGAAGCCAAAGGTATCCGCATGGTCGGCGAAGCCGAAGCAGAAGCGATTCGCGCCAAAGGTGTTGCGGAGGCGGAAGCGATGGAAAAACGTGCGCAGGCTTATCAGAAATACAACAACGCGGCAATGGCGGAAATGCTGATCAAGGTGCTGCCCGATATCGCAGGCAAGATCGCAGAGCCTCTGACCCAGATCGACAAGATCACGATCATCGGCGGTTCGGACGGATCAAACGGTGTGGACCAGGTAGCAGGAAACGTACCGGCAGTGATGACAAAACTGTTTGAAACCATGAAAGAAACCGTGGGCATCGACCTTGCGGAGGTTGTAAAAGCAGGAACCTATGATGCAAAAGTGAACCGCAATATCACGATCAACGCAGACGGAGCAAAGCAGGCAGCGGAAGTGTTGAAGCAGGAAACTGCTGCAGAAGCATCGGCGGAAATCGCAGAGTAAACAGCTTGGATTGTATTGAAAAAATGTTTTAAACGCATATAATAGAGATATGATAATTGGTGCGGCATACTATAAGGGGAGGTGTTAAATATAGCAACTTCGAGTATTAAAAAGAACTTTTTGGTTTCTGGAGAAAAACAGGCAGAATTGTTTGCGGATGCGATTGAAAGTTCCTATATGGAATCTCTCTGCAGAAAGACGGAAAATGAGTTGAGAATTACCCATCTGCGCGGAGCAGAAGACATCAGAAAGTTTATGGCGAAGAGAAAAGAGGTAAATGCTTAACGAGGTTACAGTGTTAAACATTCGTGAGTATTTGGCTGCAACAGAAAATGGAAGATTTGGAGAGGAGGAATTGAAAGAACTTCTCTCCGAATTTTCCTGCAGTAAAAACGCCGATGTTGAACGATTTTTAAAGGAACAGGCGATAGAATTTACAAAGAAGAATCAGTCAGTAACGTATTTGGTATTCCACAGTCAGGATGCTTCGCTGGTAGGCTACTTTACGCTGGCGATTAAACCGATTTGCGTCAGTGCGAAGAAGTTCAGTAACACGACGAAACGTAAAATAGCCAGAGTCAGTGAGCAACGGGAAAATGAACTTACATATACACTTTCTGCGTATCTGATTGCTCAGCTGGAAAAAAATTTTAGAAATGGGGCAAATCGGAAAATTACAGGAAAGCAGTTGCTTCAGGCAGCTGTTGATACCATTCTGAAATTACAGTATATGACCGGAGGCATGGTATTTTTTCTGGAGGCAGAAAATGAAGAGCATCTGATGCAGTTTTATGAAGTGGAAAATGGATTTAAAAGATTTGCAGTAAAAGAAACGAATCATAGAGCGAAGAAATCGCAAAAACTGATTCAGTTGCTAAAAGTTCTGTAACAGAAACTCCCGGCAAAGCCCCTAAAAAAGGCTCTGCCGGGATTTTTTTACAGAAGCGCTTACGCGTCCTTTCCCTGCCCCTGGGGTGCATTGCGCAGGGTATCCTTCTGCATCCATTTTCCACGCTTATAATAGAGGATAAACAAGATCGATGTAATGGTCCAGGTCAGTGGATAGGAAAATGCCACTGTTGCGACCTCGTGTCTGAGGGGAACGGCAATCGTGATCCAGAGGATCCTCAGGACACAGACTCCAAAGCAGGTCAGCAGCATCGGGAAAAAGGAATCCCCGCAGCCGCGGCAGGTACCGGAAAGGATTTCGATGCAGATGTAAGTGATGTAGGCGGGAGAAACGACACGCATCATGCCGATGCAGATGTTGATGACATTGGCATCGCGTGTGAATAAAAGCAGGATCGTTCCGCCGAAATTCAAAACGATAAAGCTGAGGAAAAGGCTGGTCACGGCAGCAAGACCGAGACAGATGCGGACACTTTTTTTGATACGGTCGTATTTTCCGGCACCGAAATTCTGCCCGGCGAAGGTTGTGATGGAAACGCCGTAAGCACCCATAATCATCCAGAAAATACTGTCCACTTTTCCATAAGCGGTCCAGGCTGCGATCGTATCGGTTCCGAAGGAGTTGATGGAAGACTGGATCAGCAGGTTGGAAATAGAATACATTGCGGACTGCAGACCGGCAGGCAGACCGATTTTGATGATATCAAATAAAAGATCGCGGTGAAACCGGATTTTGGAAACGATCAGGCGATAGGAATCCTGGGTGCGCAGCAGGGCGATCAGGGTCAGGATCGCGGAGAAAAACTGGGACGCAATCGTTGCAATCGCAGCTCCGGCAACGCCCATGTCGAGCACTGCGACAAATAAAAGGTCGAGCACAATGTTGACCAGACAGGAAGCGATCAGGAAATAGAGCGGCCGTTTGGAATCGCCGACAGCGCGCAGGATACCGGAGCCCATGTTGTAGATCATGGACGGAATCGTGCCGAGATAATAAATTTTCATATAGGTCAGGGAAAGGGAAAGGATGTCGTCCGGCGTTCCCATCGCGGTCAGGGCAAAGCGTGCGGAAACAAGACCGAGCAGCATAATTACAATGCCGCCTGCAATTGCCAGTGCAATAGCGGTATGAACGGAATCACTGACCCTACGCCGGTTGTCTGCGCCGTAATACTGGGAAATGATAACAGTTGCACCGGAAGAAAGCCCGACGAAAAAGCCGACGAGCAGGTTGATAATCGTGGAAGCAGAGCCCCCAACAGAGGCAAGCGCTTCCTTGCCGACAAAGTTGCCGACGATGATCGCATCCGCAGTGTTATAGAGCTGCTGAAAAAATGTTCCAAATAAAATAGGAAAAAAGAAAATCAGAAGCTGCTTCCAGATGACTCCTTCAGTGATCTGATTTGTTGTGTTTTGTGCTGCCTGCTTACTCATAAAGTAAAAAAATCCTCCGTTTTTAAATACTACACAAGGTCAGTATAGACTTGTCTGCAAAGAAACACAAGACACTATGTAAAACATCGAAAAAATGCTATACTTAGTGTACAGTTCACGAAGGGAGCGCCGCTTTATGAGCAAAAATAGAAATCGAACCAGACGGATTTACGGAATCATTCTGACATCGTTTATTATCATATGGATAGGAAGCGTTTCTCTCCAGATGCTGAGCAATCGGCATAATGCCTGGATCGCCAGCGAGATGATCCTGCAGCAGCTGGAGGACGTGATCGAAGAAAATAAAGAAAGCTATCAGACGCTTCTGGAAACCCTGAAGGAAGAGTATACGCTGCGAGCAGAGACAGTGGCAAATCTCCTTGAAATGGAAGGAAGACTATATCAGACCACAGAGGAGTACCGCAAGATCGCAAAACAGCTGCGTGTGGACGAAATTCACATTATCAATACGGGCGGATGTATCGTGGCAGGAACAAATCCAGAGTATTTTGGCTACAGCTTTTCTTCCGGCGAACAAATGGGATATTTTAAGCCCATGCTGACAGATAAAACGCTTTCCATGTGTCAGGATATGGTACCGAATACTGCAGAAGGCAAAATGATGATGTATGCCATCGTCTGGAATTCTTCCGGCACGGCCATGATCCAGATTGGCATTACCCCCAGCCGACTGCTTGCAAAAATGAACAGTGCCAGCGTGGAAAATCTGGTTCGGCAGATGCCGATTACCTCCGGAATGAATATCTTTCTGCTAAATGCCACCACAGGAAAAATGCTTGCAACCACGCGGCAGGATGTATTGCTCTATGAGCTGCAGGATTCCGACCGGCTGGAAGAAGGAAACCTGCAGGAAGGAAAGCGGTATCGGACCAGTGTGAAAATCAGTGACAGACAGCAGTATCTGGTCTATGAAAAATATGGGGAATATAATCTTGCAGTTTCCTACGACATTTTAGAGGCGAACCAAAATCTGATCTATGTTGCAGCAACCATGTTTCTGGTATTGGTGCTTTCTTTTTTGATCATTTTTTATATTACGGAGCGCTCGATCGCTGCGATTGATAAAAATGAAGAGGAGTTAAAGCAGGCGAAGGAGGCGGCAGAGCGTGCAAATGCAGCAAAAACCGGATTTTTGTCCCGAATGTCACATGATATCCGGACACCGTTAAACGGCATTATCGGAATGATCGAAATCAGCGACCGCCACAGGGAGGACAGAGCGCTGGTGGATGCAAACCGTGCGAAGGAAAAGGTTGCGGCAAAGCATCTGCTGGAGCTGATTAACGATGTACTGGAATTTAACAAGCTGGATGAAGAAAACCTTCAGCTTACGAAAGAGCCGTTTTGTTTAAAAGAGCTCTGGCAGGAAATTATCACGATCGTGGAACCCCGGGCAGCAGATAAGGGAGTTCTTTTAAAGTATGAAGAACAGATAGAAGGTACAGCAGTCGGCTGTGTGCTTGGAAGCTCTCTGCATGTCAGACAGATCTTTATCAATATTTTGGGAAATGCGATCAAATATACGGATGCCGGAGGATATGTCCTGTGTCAGGTGACTATAAAGGCTATCGGGGAAAACCTGATATCCTGTCAGACAGTGATTTCGGATAACGGGATCGGCATGAGCACAGCATTTCTTCCCCATCTGTTTGAACCCTTTTCCCGGGAAAATACCGATAAAAAAAGTGTAACCCAGGGAACCGGACTGGGAATGTCCATCGTCAAGCATCTGATCGACAAGATGGACGGAACTGTTACGGTGGAGAGCAAAAAAGGAGTTGGAACCATATTTACGGTCACGCTCCTGTTTGAAGGGCTCAAGGAACAGGAATGTAAGAAAATCGAAGAAGAGGATCAGAACGTGGATCTTTCCGGAATGCGTGTGCTTCTTGCAGAGGACAATGAACTGAATATGGAGATTGCGGAAACCTTTCTGACAGATGCAGGTGTACAGGTCACAAAGGCATACAATGGAAAAGAAGAGGTGGAGCGATATCTGGAGCAGCCGGCAGGTACCTTTGATGCGATCCTGACCGATCTGATGATGCCGATCATGGACGGCTGCGAGGCGGCACGGGCGATCCGCAGCAGCGGCCGTGCAGATGCCGAAAGTATCCCCATCATTGCTTTGACGGCCAACGCCTTTTGGGAGGATGCAGAACGGGTGAAGCGGGAAGGAATGAATGAGCATCTGCCCAAACCGCTGGACGTTGGGAAAATGCTTTCCGTATTGGCATAATACAGGAAATAGGGGCTGTGACGGAAGCATTTTTGGAAAGCTTTCCGGCTTGTCAAATACCCGGTTCTGACATACAATACTGATATGCGGCAGGAAATGGGGCCTTTTCGAACATGGAAAAGGAGATAGTGTGAAAAGTAGGCGTGATCGCTTATTTTTCACACAGCTCTTTGTGCCGCAGGCGTCATAAAGTAGCCAGGATCGCAGAGCAGAACTGGAAGTTCTGCTCGCGGTTCCTTCGGCGCAAAGCGCCTGCGGAATGGAGGATAAAATGCCGATATTTCAAACAGTTGCTGCGGCATGCCGCGCCGCAGGAGAAAAATTGAGATCCTGGAAACAGAAAAAAAGAACAGACCGGCTTTGGAGAGTGGTTTTATGGGGAATTCTGTGGGCAACGCTATGCCCGACGCTAGGGGCCTGTGGGGCACAGAGGGAAGAACTTTTTTTGTCGGAAAAGGAAAGCATAGCCTATGGGGATGGAAACCGCAAAGTAGAATCAAAGGTCGAAGACACGGACCAAAACCGCGAGGCTGAACCAAATGCCGGGAATACAGACCAAAACCGCGAGGCTGAGTCAAATGCCGGGGACACGGATCAAAACCGCAAGGCTGAGCCAAATGCCGGAAGCACAGACCGGACAGAGCTCTCCGATGCTTCCTCAGAGGAAGCAAAAACCCTTGTGGTGCACATCTGCGGAGCAGTATCCGCTCCGGGGGTCTATGAGCTTCCGGCAGGCAGCAGAATTATAGACGCCGTGGAGGCAGGAGGCGGTTTTTTGCCGGAAGCGGATGAAGCATGCTGCAACCTGGCGGAAGAAATCGTGGACGGTTGTCAGATTTATATCATGACAAAATCGGAAAGCTGCGCCGACGGACAGGCAGAAAAGAAAGCCGGGATCCAGACTTCGCCGGACAGCGATATGCAAACGACAGACATAAATGTGCGAAGCAACAGCACTACAGCTTTGGAGAACGGTCTGGTCAACCTCAACACAGCGGACGTTGCTGCACTCATGACGCTGCCTGGAATCGGGGAAAGCCGGGCAAAGGCGATCATAAGCTATCGGGAGCAGCAGGGAGCGTTTACAAAGATTGAGGATATCATGAAAATCAGCGGAATCAAGCAGGCTGCATTTTCAAAAATCAAAGACAAAATTACAGTTTAATCATAGACAGAAAGAATCCGGACAAACAGCGAGAAACGGATTGTCCGGTCGGGAAAAGGGAGAAACATGGCAAAGAAAGTTTTGGTTGTGGACGATGAAAAGCTGATTGTAAAAGGAATCCGGTTCAGCCTGGAGCAGGACGGAATGGAAGTGACCTGCGCATATGACGGAGAAGAGGCGCTGCTGTGTGCGAAAGAGCAGAAATTTGATATGATTCTGCTCGACATTATGCTGCCAAAACTGAGCGGAACCGAAGTATGCCAGCAGATTCGGGAGTTTTCGGATGTTCCGATTGTAATGCTCACAGCCAAAAACGACGACATGGACAAAATCATGGGACTGGAATACGGCGCAGATGACTATATCACTAAGCCCTTTAACATCCTTGAGGTAAAGGCGCGCATCAAGGCGATCATGCGCCGTACCTCTGCGAGAGGACAGATCGCAAAGCCGGAAAGCATTCTGGAAAGCGGAGATATGCGCGTAGACTGCGAAAGCCGCCGCGTCAGCATTTCCGGCAGAGAGGTCAATCTCACTGCAAAAGAATTCGACCTGCTGGAGCTTCTGATCCGCAATCCGAGTAAAGTCTACAGCCGTGAAAAACTGCTGAACCTCGTCTGGGGCGCAGACTATCCCGGGGATGTCCGCACCGTAGACGTCCACATCCGCCGCCTCCGCGAAAAAATTGAAACCAACCCCAGCGAACCCCGCTACGTCCACACCAAATGGGGAGTGGGGTACTTCTTCCGCGTATAAGCAGAACCGGACCAGACGATGAAAAGCGGCAAAATCTCTGCTTGCAGAAGATTTTGCCGGTTGTCAGCGGATGACCCGGTGAGCAACGCGAACCGGGCTTTTGCGAAGCAAAAGGTCCGGTTTCCCGTCGGCAGCCCCATCCTTTTACACCCCTTTCCCCGGAGGTATCCATGAACACAAGCAGCAAAACCCCCGGATTATTCCGGCGGCTCACTTATAAAATTCCGATCTTCCGCAGCCTGAAGGCATACATTTTCCTCCTGATGCTGATCATCGGAATCGTGCCCAGCGACATCATGCGGCTGGGCATTCTGAATAATTACGAAGAACGTGCGGTGAATCTGCGCGGCTCGGACGTCGCGTCCCAGTACCGGATTATCGCAAACCACCTGGTCAATTACAACTACCTGCAAAATCCAACCTCCGATGTCGTCAATGCCGAGCTGGAGCAGATGTCCAACCTGTATGACGGCCGTGTGCTGATTATCAACAGCAATTTCCGCATTGTGAAAGACACCTACGCCATGAGCGAGGGAAAAACGATGATTTCCGAGGAGGTGATCAAGTGCTTCCGCGGGGAAAGTACGACCCGCTACGACAAGACGAACGGCTATATCGAGATGACGGTTCCGATTACGGAGACGGTAGATGGGGAAAAAGGGCAGACGAGCATCGTACGCGGCGTGATTCTGGCCAGTGCATCGACAGACAGCATCGCGACGACGCTGGACATCCTGAGCCGGAAAGCCCTGATTCTGGAAATCGTGATGGGAATTATCATTATCGGCATCGTCTTTTTCTTCTCGCACATCCTGATTATGCCCTTTAAGCGCGTAACCCAGGCGATCAGTGAGGTCAAGGACGGTTTCACGGACGAGCCGATTTCCGTACCGGATTATCTGGAAACCGAGCATATCGTGGATGCCTTCAACCAGCTGCTGGGCAGAATGAAGGTCATCAACGATTCCAGGCAGGAATTCGTATCGAATGTCTCTCACGAGCTGAAAACGCCCATGACCTCGATCAAGGTGCTGGCGGATTCCCTGAATCAGCAGCCGGACGTGCCGGTGGAGCTGTATCAGGAGTTTATGCAGGACATTACGGAGGAAATCGAGCGGGAAAATAAAATCATCAACGATCTGCTTTCCCTTGTAAAAATGGACAAAACCGAAGGCTCAATGGACATTTCCGCAGTGGATATCAACGAACTGTTGGAAACGACGCTAAAGCGCCTGCGTCCCATCGCCCGCAAACGGGACATCGAGGTGGTTCTGGAAAGCCTGCGCCCGGTTACGGCAGAGGTGGACGAGGTCAAAATATCTCAGATTTTCACGAACCTTGTGGAAAATGCGATTAAATACAATAAAGAACACGGCTGGGTCAAGGTGCTTCTGGACGCGGATCATCAATTTTTTACAGTAGAGGTTTCCGACTCCGGCATCGGTATCCCGGAGCAGGATTACGAGCATATTTATGAACGTTTTTACAGAGTAGATAAGTCGCATTCCCGTGAAATTGGTGGTACCGGACTTGGACTTGCGATTACCAGAAATGCGATCCTGCTGCACCGCGGTTCGATTAAAGTGAGCAGCGTGGAAGGACAGGGCACGACCTTTACGGTGAAAATCCCCTTGTCCTACATCAAGTGATTTCAGAAAATTTGGAGAAGATTATGTCAGAGATCAGAAAAATGCGGGCGATTGCGCTGCTTTTGGGCTGTCTGCTGTTGACCGGAATATTTGCCGGGTGCGGGAAGAAAGAAGAGACGCCTGCAGATACGGTCAACGTTTATTATATTAATAAAGAAGAAACGAAAATCACGGCAGTGGAAAAAGAGCCGGAGGGCGACACGCTTTCCAAACAGGCGGAATGGGGTATTTCCCAGCTGAAGGAAAATCCGGTAGAGCTGTCTTTGCGTTCGCCGATCAGCGGTTTTGCGATTAACAGCTGGAATGTCAAAGACGATCAGCTGGTGCTGGACATGAGTGTGGAATATAAAAAGCTGTCTCCGTCCTCAGAAGTGCTGGTTCGGGCTGCAATTGTGCGCACGATGACGCAGCTGGAGGGAATTTCCTATGTTTCGGTGACGGTCGGTGGAGAAGCACTGACGGACAGCCTCGGCAATGTGGTCGGTCCTATGACGGCGGATCTGTTTATCGACAACGCAGGAAATGAAATCAATGCATACGAAAAAACGCGCCTGCTTCTTTACTTTACCAATGAAAGCGGCGAGCGCCTGATCGGCGTCCAGACAAAACCGGTTGTATACAGCAGCAACATTTCCATGGAAAAGCTGGTGGTAGAGCGGCTGATTGCCGGACCGGATGCAGAAAACGAAGAGCTTTATCCGGTCATCAACCCTGCGACAAAGGTGCTGGGCGTGACGGTAAAGGATGGAACGTGTTATGTAAACCTGGATAACGGTTTTCTGACACAAACCTACAATGTTTCCGCAGAGGTTCAGATCTATTCCATTGTCAACTCTCTGGTAGAATTGTCGAACATCAACAAGGTGCAGATTGCGGTAAACGGGAATACAGATATGATTTTCCGGGAAAAAATTTCACTGTCTAACGTGTTTGACCGGAACCTTGATCTGGTCTACGAAACGGAGGAATTACAATCATAAAAAATTGCAGAAGACCGCTGTGCGCGGCAATCCTGATTTTCCTGACCCTCTATCTGGCAGCGCGTCTGCTGCCGGAGTGGGTGGGAACGGACGCTGGCACAGACAAGTCAGAGAAAGCACCCATTGGCGGGCGCACCTCGCTTACACAGCTTGACACCTGGCTGGAAGCCATGGATGGCGAAACCCTGTGCCTGACGGGCAAAGTCACAGACTGCTGGCAGCCTGTAGATGGAACCCAGGAAAACGTCAGCTTTCTTTTAAAAGACCTTTCTATCGAGGCAGATGCCTCATCTTTTGTTTTTTCAGGGGATTCGGCGGAAACAACCGATAACCTGTCACAGATATCCGGTTCGGCAGATGCGGATCAGATGTCAGTTCTCATTTCTTCTCAGAAAACAACCTCACAAATCAATGAAATGCAGGAAATATTCGGGAAAAACGCGAGTACATTGTGCTATTTGCAGGAAGACGAAGCACTTCCAAAGGCAGGCAGCTATGTTCGGGTTTTGGGTGAAGTGTCGCCATTTTTGCAGGCAACGAATCCTGGAGAATTCGACACAGCAGCCTATTATCGGAGAAAAGACTGCCTGTTTGCGCTGAGAAAAACAAAAATTGCCGCTCAGACAAAAAACTATGGACGGCTGGAAGAATTTCTTTCACAGCTGCGCTATGAATCGGAGGTATTGTTCTGGAAGCTGTTGGGGGAAAAGAACGGTGCGACCGCATCCGCCATGGTGCTTGGACAAAAGAAAGGAATGGACAGCGAAGTAAAAGCGTTATACCAGGGCGCAGGAATCAGCCATCTGCTGGCAATTTCCGGACTGCACCTGTCCCTGATCGGCGCAGGACTGTTCGGACTTTTGAAAAAGGTACGGCTTCCGGTTGCTTTGAGCGCCGGAATTTCCACATGGATTCTGATTGTATACGTGCAGCTGACCGGAATGGGCATTTCTACCCGGCGCGCCCTTGTCATGTTTTTGCTGTTTTTGGCGGCGGGACTGCTCAAACGCACACCCGATCTGCCAACCTCCCTTGCGGTTGCGGCGTTGCTTCTGCTTGTGCCCAAGCCGCAGCGGATTCTGGATGCAGGCTTTCAGCTTTCGTTTTCGGCAGTGATCGGGATTGCGGTATTGATTCCGGTTTTGCAGGATGGTTGGGAGGAAGCAGCACCCTCACTGCGAGTCGCCGATCGAGTCACTGATGGAGTTGCCGGGTGGAATATTGCCCGGACTGCCATCGTCCGGGCCTGCCGCTTCCTCCGCAAAAATATCCTTGCCGGTCTGGGCATTACCATGACGATGCTGCCGTTTCTGCTGATTCATTTTTATGAATGGAGTCCGTGGTCGGTACTGCTGAATCTGGCAGTCATTCCGCTGATGGGAATCTTGCTGCCGTGCCTGATCGGACTGCAGCTGGTCGCCCGTCTGACTGCGCTTGCCCACTGCCTGGAGCTTCCCCAGCACCTTCTTTGCACCGCCATCGAAGCGATTTTTTCCTGCTATGAGCAGCTGTGCCGGTTTACAACGGCGCTTCCGGGCAGTATCCTGCACACCGGATATCCGACCTGGCAGGCACTGGCCGCGTATACAATCGGACTGATCGCTTTGGCTGTGTCAGGCAAAAAACTCCGTCCGCACCTCCGGCTTGCAGCAGCCGTGTGTCTGATGGGGATTTTTCTGATCCGCCTGCCGGGCGAACTGAACGTCACGATGCTGGACGTCGGGCAGGGAGAGTGCGTTGGAATCGAAACCCGGGAGCATCATGTATATCTGGTGGATGCCGGAAGTACGTCGAAGAAAAAGACCGGACAGTACCAGATTATTCCATGGCTGAAATATATCGGGACGCGGAGCGTGGAAGGAATTTTCATCACGCACTGGGACGAAGACCACATCAGCGCGGTAGAGGAGCTGTTGGAGTGGTCGAAAAGCAGCCGTGTCAAAATCCGGCGCATTTTTCTGCCGGATGTGGCGTTGAAGGATGAAGTGCTGGAAACGTTGCTGCAGCAGATCGAAGAGGCGAACGTCTCCGTGGAATACCTTTCTGCGGGAGAGCACATGACCGATGGCGCGCTGCAGATCTCCTGCCTGCACCCCTATGCGAAAAAAGTGCCGGAGGATCGCAACGATGCGTCGCTGGTGCTGCGCCTGTCACAGGGCGATTTTCAGATGCTGCTGACCGGAGATCTGGAAAAAAGCGGCGAAGACTGGCTGGTGGAGCAGGCGCGGCAAGGCGCAGAGCAGCCCCAGCCCGCTGCACAGGAGCAGGCACTCCCGTGCGCACCGTCAACCCAGCCCTCTGCGCAGGGGCAGGCACTCCCGTGCGCACCATCAACCCAGCCCGCTGCGCAAAATCCCCTCCGCTGCACCATCCTCGACGCCGGGCACCACGGCGCGTCCAACGCGACGGGAGAAGCACTGCTGGATTTGGCACAGCCGGAGCTGGTCCTGATTTCCTGCGGCAAAAACAACCGGTACGGGCATCCGGCGCCGGAAACGCTGAAACGCCTGGAAGAGCGGGGAATTCGCTGGTATTCCACGGCGGAGGTCGGCGCGATACAGGTGCATGTTGGAAAGAAAAAAGTGAAAATAGAAACAAGTCGGATTGGACAAAAATAAGTCATATAGAACTAAAAAATACGAAAAACCGTTTGCGTAATAAAAGAGAAAAGACTGCAGAAAAAGTAAAATCAACTATAAAACAAACAGAAACACACATTTAAACGAATTCTAAAAACGGAAAACGGAAAATAAACGATATAGCAATATAAAAATGATTGGATTTTATTCGGGGGGGGGGGGTAAAACCCGGAAAATAATGGGAAAACAGAGAATGTTCAGGCGAACGGGATTCCTGAAAAAACATACCAATTCAGAAGGAAAAAACTCGAAATACGACATACGAGAGAAGAATTTATAACATTTTTTAACACTTTTAATAGAAAATTAATAAAAATGGAATAAATATTTGCCACGTTGCCTGCTTGTAAAGAAGACGTTAGATGGTATAATAAAATAACTGGCAAGAAGTTTGTAATTTCGACAAAAAACATAATTGTCGGAGTAGAAATACGTTAGGATGAACAGAAAGAAACAGGTGGGGGACAAGATGAAGAGAAAGCAGGAGAAGCCGGCATATGACCGGATCGCTGCCGGAGAGCGGCTGCGCTGTCGGAGGCTTGAGCTCGGCTGGAGCAGAGAGCTGGTGGCAGAACGGCTCGGTGTCGTCAATAAATATTATGCGGATATCGAGCGGGGAACCTGCGGCATGAGTGTGGAAACACTGATTAACCTGTCCCGCTTGTATGGAGTGAGTCTGGATACGCTGATTTATGGAGAGAAAGAGAAAAAATCCGCAGTCAGTCAGGAAGAACAGCTGATGCGCGGACTCAACGGGATGCCTCAGAGTATACAGGATTACTGCCTGCGGATGCTGTGGCTGTTTGCCGACGGACTTCGGGCAGCACAGGCGGAAGCTGCAGCAAAATGCGAGACAGTACCGGAGACCGTAAAAAGCAGCTCGGACAGCAAAAAAAACTCCGGAGGTGAGGCCTGAGATGCCGGAGAAGAAAAATCAGTACATAGATATTCACTGCCATATTTTGCCGGAGGTGGATGACGGCGCGAGAAATCTGGAAGAGAGTCTGGCGATGCTGCGCCAGGAAGTAAAACAGGGCGTTGCAGCAGTTATCCTGACTCCGCATCAGAAACCGAACAGACGCAGCATTACCGCTGCTTCCGCACTGGAACGGACACAGAAGCTGCAGCAGGCTGCGAAGGAAAACGGAATCGACATCAGACTTTACAGCGGCGGTGAGATTTTTTGCTGCATGGATACCATCGAGCTGTTAAAACAGGGCAAGGCGGGAACCCTTGCCGGATCAGATTATATTCTGACAGAATTTTCACCGGACGAAGAATGGGCGTACATCCGCAACTGCCTGTATGACCTGCTCTGCGAGGGCTACCGTCCGATTGTCGCCCACACCGAGCGCTATCGGAACGTGGTAAAGGATTTCAACCGGGTCGAAGAATTAAAGGACATGGGCTGCCGGATCCAGATCAACGCAGGAGAACTGCCGGGACTGCTGGGCGGACAGCTAAAACGCACAGCACGCAGCCTGATCAAAGAAGAGCTTGCAGATCTCATCGGAACGGACGCCCACAGAGCAGAGGGAGACCGGTCCGTATCGATGGCGGAAGGGGCCTCATGGCTGCAAAGACACTGCAGCCCGGAATATGCGGCACGTCTGCTCTACAAAAACGCAGCACACATTCTGGACAATACAGATATGGAAGACATCGAATAGAAAAAGGGGAACACGATATGGAAAATCAAAACCAGAGAAACAACGATGAAACCGAAATCGATCTGGTAGAACTTTTTTGGGTACTCTGGAGAAAGCTTCCGCTGATGATCGCAGTGGGACTGTTTACAGCACTTCTGGCCTTTGGGGGAAGCAAATTTCTGATGACGCCCACGTATCAGTCTGTAACAAAAATCTATATCCTGAACAAACAGGACAGCAGCAGTACAAATGTAACCTACAATGACCTCCAGGTAGGCACGCAGCTGGTTAAGGACTATTCGGAGCTGATCAAAAGCCGTTTCGTACTGGAAGCAGTGATCGAGCAGCTGGATCTGCCCATTAGCTATGAACAGCTGAGCGGCAAAGTGGCTGTCAGCACACCGACGGACACCCGAGTAATCTCCATTACAGTGACGGACAGCAGCCCGGTTATGGCAATGAAGATCGCAAATGCGGTCCGGGAAGCAGCATCGATCCATATCCGCAATGTTATGGATATCGAAGCGGTGAATATCGTAGAAACTGCAAATATGCCGACTTATAAAGCGAGCCCCTCCGTCGGAAAGAACACGATGATGGGCGGAATGCTTGGTATTCTGATTGTAGCAGCCATCGTCATCCTTTCCCACCTGATGAACGATACGATTCAGACGGAAGAGGATGTGGAAAAATATCTTGGAATTTCCACCCTTGCGATGATTCCACTGAATGAAGCTGACGGCAAGAAGAAAAAGAAAAAATATAAAAAACAGGCGACAAGCGGAAAGTGAGGTGACAGGGAAACATGCAGAACGTAGTAATTCGCTCCATCGAGCGTCTGGATTTCAGAACAAAAGAAGCCTATAAAACATTGCGTACCAATCTGAGCTTTGCAGGAAAAAATGTCAAAGTGATTTCCCTGACCAGCTGTACGCCAAATGAAGGAAAGACAAGCGTTTCCTTCCAGTTATGTCTGTCCCTTGCAGAAAGCGGCAAGAAGACGATCCTGGTTGACGCAGACCTGCGCAAATCCGTACTGCGGGGCCGTTATAAAGCAAACCGGGAAAAATACGGACTGTCCCATTACCTGAGCGGACAGATGGAACTGGACGATGTATGCTGCAGAACCAACGTCAACAATTTCGATATTATTTTTGCAGGACCGATACCGCCCAACCCCAGTGAGCTTCTGGGAGGCGATGCGTTCAAAAATATGCTGGAGGTGCTGCGGATGAAATACGATTATGTCATCGTAGATACCCCGCCTCTTGGCAGCGTCATCGACGGCGCGGTAGTAGGTGCGATCTGCGATGGAACGGTACTCGTTGTCGAAAGCGGAGCCATCAGCTACAAATTTGCCCAGAACGTAAAAGAACAGCTGGACAAGGTAGGCTGCCGGATTCTTGGATGCGTCCTGAACAAGGTCAACACCAAAAAGAATCCTTATTATGGAAAATATTATGGCTATTACTATGGCAGCTATTACGGCTACGGAAATGGCGGTGCAGACGAAGCACAGGACGAGCTGATGCTGGATGCAGGCTCCAAAACCGACGCGACAGCTGCTGAGACAGAAACTGCTGTACCGGAACAGAACACGGGAGAAAAGGAGGATGCAAAATGAGTACAAAGGGTCTGACCATCGGATTTTTTATTGCAGATGCAGCTTTAATTGCGGTTTGCGCATTCTTCTACTTACAAATGGACCGGACAGCGCCGGTGATCACCCTGCCGGATGCCGAGCAGACCTATACAACCGGCACAGATACCGATCAGCTGCTGGAAGGCGTAACCGCTTACGATTCCCATGACGGGGATGTGACAGCCTCCTTACTGATTGAAAAGGTGACAGAAACCGGAAATAGCGAAGTGATCGTAACCTATGCAGCTATGGATTCTTCCAATAACGTGGCAGAACTGTCACGGATTTTGAAGGCGGAGAAATAAACGAGGTTAAGCTGCAGGACGGATCTGGTACCTGTACCGGACAGAAGCAGGACTGTCGGTGATGACGCCAGTTGTTTATAGGTGTTTCTGGGCATGGAGGGCAACGGTGCGTAGGAGGCTTCCAAATAGGATCGGAAGCCTCTGTACCGGTAAAATGCTTTGAGGAACAAGGATAAGAACATGCTTCAGGGAGACGGTATCAAAAAAACTTACAGAGAAAAGACTGAACTTGACCGCAACATCGAATGCAAAGGCGCATACTCTGTTGCGGAATTTGTTTTTGTGGAAAGAATTGGATGGAGAAGATAGAATGAAAGGAATTATTTTAGCAGGCGGATCAGGCACACGCCTGTACCCATTAACGAAGGTAACAAGTAAACAGCTCTTACCTATTTTTGACAAACCGATGATTTATTACCCAATGTCCGTTTTGATGAACGCTGGCATCCGTGATATTCTGATCATTTCCACACCGCAGGATACTCCCCGCTTTGAGGATCTGCTGGGGGATGGTCACCAGTTTGGTGTGAATCTGACTTATGCTGTTCAGCCTTCTCCGGATGGATTGGCACAGGCTTTTATCATTGGTGCTGACTTTATCGGTAATGATTCTGTGGCAATGGTGCTTGGAGACAACATCTTTGCTGGTCACGGACTGAAGAAGCGACTGAAGGCAGCAGTTCAGAATGCTGAGAGCGGCAAAGGCGCAACGGTGTTTGGTTACTATGTGGATGATCCAGAGCGTTTTGGCATTGTGGAGTTCGATAAGAACGGTAAGGCTGTTTCTATCGAGGAAAAGCCAGAGCATCCGAAGAGTAACTACTGTGTAACCGGTCTATATTTCTACGACAATCGTGTGATCGAGTTTGCCAAGAACTTGAAACCTTCTGCACGTGGTGAACTGGAGATTACTGACCTGAACCGCATTTATTTGGAAGATAACGCTCTGAATGTAGAACTGCTGGGGCAGGGCTTTACCTGGCTGGACACTGGCACACATGAAAGTTTGGTGGATGCTACCAACTTTGTAAAGACTGTGGAACAGCATCAGCATCGCAAAATCGCCTGCCTGGAGGAAATCGCATATCTGAACGGCTGGATCAGCAAGGATGAGCTGATGGAAGTCTATGAGGTTATGAAGAAGAACCAGTATGGACAATATCTGAAGGATGTCATGGACGGTAAGTATCAGGAGCATCTGTATTAAAAAGAAGAGTCAAAGGATAAGTGTAGAGGAGTTATATTATGAATATTATTGTTACCGGCGGTGCTGGTTTTATTGGCAGTAACTTTGTGTTTCACATGCTGAAGAAGTATCCGGATTATCGGATCATTTGTCTGGACAAACTGACCTACGCAGGCAATTTGTCCACGCTGGCACCTGTTATGGACAACCCGAATTTCCGCTTCGTGAAGGCTGATATCTGCGACCGCGAAGCTGTGGATAAGCTGTTTGAAGAAGAGCATCCGGATATCGTGGTCAATTTTGCAGCAGAATCTCATGTTGACCGATCTATTGAAAATCCGGGTATCTTTCTCCAGACTAACATTATCGGCACTAGTGTGCTGATGGATGCTTGCCGCAAGTACGGTATTCAGCGTTATCATCAGGTTTCTACCGATGAAGTCTATGGTGACTTGCCGTTGGATCGTCCAGACCTGTTCTTTACCGAAGAAACTCCGATCCACACCAGCTCTCCATACAGCAGCTCTAAGGCTTCTGCTGACCTGTTGGTTCTGGCTTACCACCGTACTTACGGTCTGCCTGTGACTATTTCACGGTGCTCTAATAACTATGGCCCGTATCATTTCCCGGAGAAGCTGATTCCGCTGATGATCGCTAATGCACTGGCTGACAAGCCGCTGCCTGTTTACGGCGAAGGCCTGAATGTCCGTGACTGGCTGTATGTTGAAGACCACTGCAAGGCTATCGACCTGATCATCCACAAGGGTCGTGTTGGTGAAGTCTACAACGTCGGTGGTCATAATGAAAAGCAGAATATTGAGATTGTGAAGATTATCTGCAAGGAACTGGGCAAGCCGGAAAGCCTGATCACTCATGTTGGCGACCGTAAGGGCCATGATATGCGCTATGCAATCGACCCGACAAAGATCCACAATGAGTTGGGCTGGCTGCCGGAGACCAAGTTTGAGGATGGAATCAAGAAGACTATTCAGTGGTACCTTGATAACCGTGAGTGGTGGGAGACCATTATTTCCGGTGAATACCAAAACTACTACGAGAAAATGTACAGCAATCGCTAACAGTCTGGGGAGGAATAGGTATGAAATTTTTTGTAACAGGCGTTGGCGGTCAGCTGGGACATGATGTAATGAATGAGCTGTTGAAGCGCGGTCATGAAGGTGTAGGTTCTGATATTCAGGAAAACTACAGTGGTGTGGTTGATGGTTCTGCAGTGACGAAAGCTCCGTATGTCACTCTGGACATCACCGACAAAGTCGCTGTTGAAAAAGTAATTACAGAAGTAAATCCGGATGCTGTGATCCACTGTGCAGCATGGACTGCAGTGGATATGGCAGAGGATGACGATAAAGTGGCAAAAGTTCGTGCTATCAATGCTGGCGGCACCCAGAACATTGCAGATGTCTGCAAAAGGTTGGACTGCAAGATGACCTATATCAGCACGGATTATGTGTTTGATGGTCAGGGTTCAGAGCCTTGGCAGCCGGACTGCAAAGCTTACAAGCCTTTGAATGTATACGGCCAGACGAAACTGGAAGGTGAACTGGCAGTCAGCCAGACACTGGAGAAGTATTTCATTGTCCGCATTGCCTGGGTGTTCGGTCTGAACGGTAAGAATTTCATCAAGACCATGCTGAATGTTGGCAAAACCCATGACACTGTTCGTGTGGTCAATGACCAGATCGGCACACCGACCTATACATATGATTTGGCTCGGCTGTTGGTGGATATGAATGAAACCGAAAAATACGGCTACTATCATGCAACCAACGAGGGCGGCTATATCAGCTGGTACGATTTCACGAAAGAAATCTATCGTCAGGCTGGATATAAAACGGAGGTGCTTCCTGTTACTACGGTGGAGTACGGTCTGAGCAAGGCTGCTCGTCCGTTCAACAGCCGTCTGGATAAGAGCAAGCTGGTGGAAGCTGGATTTAAGCTACTTCCGACTTGGCAGGATGCACTGAGCCGTTACCTGAAAGAAATCGAGCAGTAATAGAGGAGATAGAGGAAATGGGACAGATTAAAGTTGAAAAAAATGTAGGCGGTATTGAGGGCCTTTGCGTGATTGAGCCTGCTGTTCACGGTGATGGACGTGGCTATTTTATGGAAACCTACAACGAAAAAGATATGAAGGAAGCTGGTATCGACATCCATTTCGTGCAGGATAACCAGTCCATGTCCACAAAGGGTGTGCTGCGTGGTCTGCATTTCCAAAAGCAGTATCCGCAGTGCAAGCTGGTGCGTGCAGTGCGTGGAACGGTGTTTGATGTTGCAGTTGATCTTCGTGCAGATTCTGCAACATATGGAAAGTGGTATGGTGTAACTCTTTCAGCAGAGAATAAAGTTCAGTTTCTGATCCCGGAAGGCTTTGCACATGGCTTCCTGGTTCTGAGTGATGAAGCAGAGTTCTGCTATAAGGTAAATGATTTTTACCATCCGAATGACGAGGGTGGCATGGCCTGGAACGATCCGGAAATTGGTATTGAATGGCCGCAGCTGAAAGGCGAATACAAGGGCAGCGCAAGTGCAGAGGGGTATACGTTGGAAGACGGTACCGCACTGAATTTGAGCGATAAGGACCAGAAGTGGCTGGGACTGAAGGATACTTTTAGGTTTTAAGAAGATAGGAGTAGGAAGAATGCAGCAGAAAACCGAAGTGCAACACGTATTTCTGGTAGGAGCTAAGAGCTTAGGCGCATATGGCGGATACGAAACTTTTGTTTATAAGCTCACAGAACACCATCAGAACAAGAAAAATATTAAATATCATGTGGCGTGTAAGGCTAACGGTGACGGCTACATGGATGAAACAAAAGTGGATGGTGTGACAAGAATCAATGATCATGAGTTTGAGTTTCATAATGCACATTGTTTCAAGATTGATATTCCTCAGATTGGATCTGCACAGGCAATTTATTATGATGTTGCGGCATTGAATGCTTGTTGTAAATACATAAAAGAACATCAGATCAAGCATCCAATCGTTTATATCATGGCTTGTCGAATCGGACCTTTTGCGGGGCACTTTTACAGAAAAATCCACAAACTGGGCGGTACTGTATATTTGAATCCGGATGGACATGAATGGATGAGAGCCAAATGGTCTGCACCGATTCGAAAGTATTGGAAGATTTCAGAGCAGATGATGGTCAAATACTGTGACCTTGCGATCTGTGATTCGGTGAATATAGAAAAGTATATCCATGAGAGCTATGACGGAAAGGGCATTAAGGGCAAAAATCCGAAGACGACATTTATTGCTTATGGCGCAGATTTGACCCTCAGCAAGCTGGCTGATGATGATAAAAAGCTGGTGAACTGGTATAAGAGAAAAGGGCTGACGAAGAAGGGATATTACCTTGTTGTCGGTCGTTTTGTAGCGGAGAACTCTTTTGAAGTTATGATTCGAGAGTTCATGAAGAGCAAGAGCCAGAAAGACTTTGCCATCATTACGAATGTGAATGATAAGTTTTTGAATGAGCTTGAAAAAGAACTTCATTTCAAGAGTGATAAGAGAATCAAGTTCGTCGGAACTGTTTATAATCAGGAATTGTTGAAGAAAATCCGTGAAAATGCCTATGCTTATTTCCATGGTCATACGGTTGGCGGTACCAACCCGTCACTGATAGAGGCTCTTGGCAGCACGGATTTGAGTCTGTTGGTTGATGTTAGTTTTAATAGAGAAGTTGCAGAAGATTGTGCTTTGTATTGGAGCCGAAAGCCGGGAAGTCTTGCAAAGCTCATTGAAAAGGCAGATCAGATGAGTGAGGATGAAATTGCAGAAATGGGACGAAAAGCCAAGAAACATGTTGCTGAAAAGTATACATGGGAAAGAATATGTTGGTTATACGAAAAAGTTTTTTTAAAACGAGGAAATTAAGATAATGAAAATACTGGCAATACATAACTTTCATCGAAATGGCTCAGCAAGCGGAGATGATCAAGTATTTAAAAGCGAGACGGCGTTGTTGGAAGACCATGGTCATGAAATTGTTCGGTATACGGTGTCTAACGATGAGTTCGACAATACTGGCGTCATCGGAAAGCTTTCAGCAACCTTTGGAATGTTGTGGAGTTTTAAAAATTACAAAAAAGTCAAAGAGTTGGTTGAAACAGAGAAACCGGATATTGTACATATTCATACTTTTTTCCCATTACTTTCACCATCGATTTTGTATGCGGCAAAAAGAAGCGGAGTAAAGGTTGTTGCAACATTGCATGATACCAGATTTATCTGTCCCTGTGCTACTTCCTTAAGAGGCACTGAACTTTGTAATCAATGCGGTGACGGAAACTATTTTCGCATGTGCAAGTACGGATGTTTTAAGGGAAGCCGATTGCAGAGTTTTATTGTAGCGTGCATTTTTACATATCACAGATTACGAAAAAGCTTTTACAAGGAGATTGATCGGTACATTTGCCTTAACGAAAATCAGATCCAACTGTTGAAGGAGATTGGATTTGATGAAAACAAAATAGTAAAGAAATATAATTTTGTTCCGGACGCTGACGCCTATGCAGATGTGAAGCTGGTATCAAATCTGCCGGAACGCTATGTAGTTTTCTACGGCAGAATAGGAGAAGAAAAGGGAATTCGCATCTTGATGCAGATATGGGACAGAATACAGGATATTCCGCTTGTGGTCATGGGCGGAGGACCACTGGAGGAAGAATTCCGGATTTGGGCAGAAACAAAAGATAATGTTTTCTTTCTGGGCTATACGCAGCACGACAAGTGTCTTGGAATTGTGAAGAAGGCTGAGTTTGTTGTGTTTCCGAGTATCTGGTATGAAGGTTGTTCCATGGTGGAGATTGAAACAGAGAGCCTTGGCAAGGGGCTGATTGCCACAGATCTGGGGTTTTCCGAGGAGGCAATCACCAACGGAGTGAACGGCTTTAAGGTGTCGCTTGGAGATATCAGCGGTTTTGAGCAATCGATTCGAAAATTGTGGGCTGATTCAGAACAGATTGCCATTATTGGAAAAAATGCTAGAATGGACTATGAAGCAAAGTATCAGCCTGAGGATAACTACCGGCAGTTGATGTTGATATATAACGGTATGACAGGAGGAAATACGAAATGGAGCGTGTGATTTCAGATATCATAACAAAGACATTTGATACGATGGATGAGATATTTACCTCGTTTGTTGTAATGAATAAGTATGACGAATTGCCGGATACACTACCATCTGATATTGATATTGCAATTCCAATAGAAGACTATAATCGCTTGGATTCTTTAGTAGGACAGATTGGTCAGAGAACTAACTTGGTGATCACGCAAAAGATTTGGCACAATTATCGTAAGTGTGCCTATATTTTGACACCGCTGCATATAACAGAACGTTTTCGCTTGCAACTGGATTTTTTTGCAGATTTTAGCGTAAAAGTAACGCCGTTACTAATAACAGAAAAGGAATTACAGTCAAAAACCAGAACTTATGGGCGGTTTAAAGTTCCAGATTATGATTTGGAATTTGTGTTCTTACTGATGCGTCGGATTTTCAAAAATGATTTTGACGAAGAACATTGCCAGATACTGAAGAATGTACTTGAAAATGATCTGGAAAGAGCAAGAAGCTATGCAAAAAAATATTTCTCTGGTGATTTAATTGATGAATTGATTGATAATTTGCTCAATAGGAATGTCGAATCTGTGAACAAGCAGCGTGAGACTTTATGGAGAGAATTGAGGTCATGGTCTAAAAAACAGTCAAGAGGTGTTTATGCAATTCAATATTGGCTGGATCAGATAAAAAGGACTGTGTTCAGATGCAAGTATCCTGTGGGAATGTCTGTTGCATTTCTTTCACCTGATGGAGGTGGGAAGAGTACTATAATAGAAGAAATCAATAAAACTTGTTGGGGTACATTTCACTATATACAGAACAAATATTTTAGACCAAGATTGCTGAAAAATTTGGGACATTATAATGTTATTAATCCTACGGATGAAGCAACTTCTAATACAGATCCGCACGGTGTAAAGCCAGATGGATTTGTAAAGTCGATTGTTCGGTTCATGTTTTACAATATGGATTTTGTTCTGGGAAATATTTTGGTTAGGAAAGCGGCAGTTCAAAAATATTTGACAATCTTTGACAGGTATTATTATGACTACTATGTCGATACATTACGGTATAAATATTGTTTCTCTAACAAGGTTCCTAAAATGTTTGCTTGGATGATTCCAGAACCGGATATTGTTTTCATTTTAGATGCACCTGCGGAAGTGCTTTACGAGAGAAAAAAAGAATTGACCTTGGATGAGTTGCGAAGACAAACTGTCGAATATAGATTAATTGCAGATTCTATTAAAAATGCAAAGATCATTAGTGTAAATCGTTCAATTGCTGAAGTTGTAGATGATGTGACTTCTACAATATTGTTATATAAAGCTAAGGAGGTAGCAAAGGCTATGAATCAAAATATAAATGAAATTACAGGTATTGTAACTGAGAGTTGGGGGGGGTAATACATTATAATAACCTTTCTCCTGAATACCATTATGTTATTTGTGCATAAATGATATATTTTGGTATAGGGGAGAGAAAATAATGTTATTATTAGAAAAGGTATTTGAAATTATTAATGCCAGCGGATTACAATATTGTATTCAGAATAAATATGAAATGATGCCGGAAGAAATTCCGTCTGATATTGATATGATGTATAAAGACGCATCAGAAGAATTTTTGGATAATTTAGTAAATAAGGTTGCAAAAGAAACGGGATTGATTGTTACCCAAAAAATTTGTCAGGGTTATTTTGAATATACATATATAATTTCATATCCTTGCCCTCAAAAGTATTTTCAGTTGCAGTTGGATTTTTATCGTGCAATATCTCGTAGAGGGTATTTGAATATCATGCCGGCTGAAGAGATGCTGGAAAACAAGCGATTTTATAAATGTTTTTATGTTCCAGATCCTTACATTGAATTTAAATATATGTGGATCCGACGTACAATTAAGCACGACATGAATAACGAGCACATTGAAATTGCAAAAAAGCTATATTTGAATAACCCGGAGAAATATATTGAACAATTAAAAAAAGACTTTGGCCCCGAAGTTTCAAGTTTAGTACTTGAGATTCTTGACAAGAATGATGTGGAAATTTTCAATAGAAATTTTGAGGTGTTTAACAGTGCAGCAAAGCGTATTTCCAGAAAAAATGCCTCACTGCCTATTAGACTGAACTATACGGCTTTCATGCTGGGAACAGTTATCCCAAAGCGGATATTCCACAAATGTGGTCTTTCTGTGGCATTTATTGCTCCTGATGGTGCAGGAAAGAGTACAGTTATTAGTCGAGTGAAAGAAACTGTAAGTGGCAGTTTCTATGGGGTTAATCTGTATTATATGCGCCCACATTTATTCAAGAATTTGGGACACTACAATAAATTAAATCCTACCGAAGAGGCCGCAACGAATGATAATCCTCATGGTGTGGTTTGCGATGGTGTATTTAAGTCTGCAGTGCGTTTCTTTTTTTACAATTTAGATTTTCAGTTTGGAACTTTATTGAAAATTAATCGGAAAAAAATCAACAAGCAATTGGTAATCTTTGATAGATACTATTATGACTATTTTGCAGATATGAAGCGATATAAGTATTCGCTTCCCGCGTGGTTTCCGGTCGCTTTTGAATGGATGATTCCCAAGCCAGACATGGTATTTGTATTGGATGGTAATCCAGAAGTGCTGTATGAAAGAAAAAAGGAACTGCCAATCAGTGAGTTAGAAAAACAGTGCTCTGTATTCCATCAGCTGGCACAAAACAGAAAGCACTTCTATGCTATTAATGTGAATCGCGATGTCGATACAATTGTTGATGAAATCACGGAAACTATCCTCCGGGAAATGGCGAGAAGAACATCTCGGATAATGAAGTGAACTAGTATGTTTTTTCGAGATAGGAAGAAAGTGTTAGAAATACCGGTTTCATGAGAGGTTTAAGTATGTTAACGAAAGATAATAAAAAAAAGACATTCCTGATGTCCGCCTATGCGTGTGAACCGGAGGAAGGCTCAGAACCAGGTGTCGGTTGGAATTGGACCGTTGAGTTGGCAAAAAAGCACAATGTAATTGTCATCACACGAGAAAACAACCGTGATAAAATAGAAGCAGAGTATTCTAAGGAAAAGTATCCAAATCTAATATTTTATTACTGTGATGTTCCCCGATATTTGTCTTTCTGGAAAAAGGGACAAAGGGGTGTACATTTGTACTATTTCTTATGGCAGATATATTGCTATAAACTTGCCAAGAAAATAGTAAAAGCATATTCAGTAGATTATACATTAGCGGTAACTTTTGGTAATATTTGGATGCCGTCGTTTATGTATAAACTTCCTTGTAAGTTTATATGGGGACCTCTTGGAGGAGGAGAGGGGGTGCCTAAAGAATTATGGACGCATCTTTCCGCCAAACAACGAATTATTGAGAGAATCCGCCATGTGAATATGCGATTCCCTTTAACAAATCCGTGGAAGACTATAGCGATCAAAAAAGCTTATCTGATTATTGTCAGAACAAAAGATACGTTGGCATGTATTCCTGAAAGATACCAGAGTAAATGTCAACTGGAAATTGAAACAGGGATTTCTCAACAAGATATTGATTTTTTCAAAATTGTGGAAGAAAACAAAAATCCGGAGTTTAAGAACGATTTCCTGATTTGTGGTAAGATGGTTCCTTATAAGATGTTTGATTTGGCAATTGACGCATTCGGAAATGCAACTGAAATCAACCAGACCTCAAAGTTGCATATTGTTGGAGATGGTCCCATGATGAGAAGACTTCAGAGTAATGCTCAAAAATATGGTTCGTCTGCAAACATTATATTTCACGGGAAAAAGAGTAGAGAAGAAACGCTAAAAATCATGGCATCCTGTAAAGCATTGCTCCTGACAAGTGCTAGAGAAGGCGGCTCGTGGGTGATGTTTGAGGCTATGCTTTTGAGGAAACCTATAATATGTTTTGACACTTCGGGAATGAGCGTTGTCGTAAATTCCGAAACGGGTTGTATGATTCCTGTTTGTAAATATGAATCAGCAGTAAAACAATTTGCTGCTCAAATGGAAAACTGTGATGACGCTCTTTGCCAAAAAAAGGGTCATTTGGCTTATCAAAGAGTAATAACTAGATTTACCTGGAAGGCAAAGGTTGAACAGATGAATGATAGATTGTGTGAAATAGATAGCAATACAACTGAGTAGTTCAATGTGTACCACAGACTAGCTATTTGGGCTTTAAGAATTCATGAGCTTCTGTTAAATAAGAGGGTAAGATGAAATGAAAATATCGATTATTACTATAACATATAATAGTGAAAAGACAATTGAAGAAACAGTTAAAAGCGTGATAGATCAAGATTATCCAGACGTCGAATACATTATTGTTGATGGACAATCCAAAGATTGTACTTTACAAATTATAGAAAAGTATAGTAGCCACATTTCCACACTTATTTCCGAACCGGATCGTGGAATATGCGATGCATTTAATAAGGGAATAGCAAATGCGACGGGTGAAATAATAGGAATAATTAATTCGGATGATATGCTCTTACCTGGAGCAATTTCTCACCTGGTTTCCGTTATTAAACCAGAAACGGAGATATTGTATGGTCATGGAAGACGATTATTTAATGATGGGCATACAGAACCTTACTTGGCAGGAGATTACCGTAAATTAACACATCAAATGACACTTGTCCACCCCTCAACCTTTATTCGTAGAACTGCTTACGATAAATACGGACTTTTTGATTTAAAATACAAGGGCTGTATGGATCGAGAACTGCTTTTGAGAATGTATAAATCTGGAGCAGTTTTTCAGAAAGACGATTTTGAATATGCAATATACAGAATGGGTGGATTTAGCGATGTCCAATTTAGGGATGTGATTTCAAGAGAAAGAGAAGAGATATCAATAAAATATGGGCAAAATCCTCTTCTTGTAAAAATGCATAGTGTATTGATAAATGCAAAGTATTGGGTAAAAAAGACAATCCGAGGTTAAAAGCTGTGAGTATTTCTATTTTTAGCATATTATTGTTATACAGTGCGTTATATCCAATAATTCCAACCTATTTGACAATTCCAGGCATTGGATCAGTTGCCAGTGTCTTAGGAATGCTTTTGTTGGTAGCTGTGTTTATGAAGAAACCATATATTAGGAGAACTACGAATAGCGCAACAGAAAGATCATTACTGGTTTTCTCACTTTGCACAGTTCTAATCTCACTAATCCACGGAGCAGTTCTTAGTGCATTTTGGTTTTTTACTTCAGTCATAATAGGATGGGCTGCATTTATTCTAGTCGTTGATGACGAATGCAAGTTTGAGAGGATTCTGGATACTCTGATCATTGTAGCTGGTATTTTAAGTATATTGGCAGTTATTGAAGCTGTTTCAGGATATAATCCTTTTTTGCTTTTAAACAACACAGGGGCGAATATAATTGATGTACAGAGGATGGGTTTGAGCCGCGCCAAATCATTCACTTATCAAGCTATAACATTTGGCAATTACCTAACGCTTACATCCTCGTTATGTGTATATAGAGTCGTGAATTGTCGAGATTTACATAAGAAACGCATATTCAAGTTTTTTTATATTATGATGTGGTTGGGGACGTTTGCAACCGTCTCTCGTTCGACTATTTTGTTTTTCATTGTTTGTCAGATTCTACTTGGGTTATCTTTAGGGTTCGGCAAACTACTGGCGAAAGTGTTTGGAGTTATATTGCTATTGGTTACCGGCGGATTTATCTACTTTCAAGTTCTAGGAAATGATAGTTCTGTATTGATGAACATCGTCTATTTGATAATGAGCGTATTTGATGAGAGCTATGCTGTTGGTCTGTCTGGTGTTGCGGTTGCGGAAGGAAATAGGTTGGATTTATACTCTTGGGTTTGGAATGCAATTCAGGGACATGTATTACTTGGCCTTGGTCCAGGAGCTACGTTCAGCCATGATATTACGTATGGCAATATCATGTATAGTTCTGTTGTTACAAAAACAAGTATTGAGGTTGAATACCTCAAGTGCCTATTTCATTATGGATTCATTGGCTTGCTTTCAAAAGTGGCTTTTATGATATCAATCCTGATATCGACCTTGAAACGAGGATTGAGTGACAGAAAAGTTGGGAATCTACTTAGCTTTGAGATGACTATCGGTTGCGCTTTTCTGACCTACTTCTTATCGTTTTTTACAGTAATGCAAGATACTGAATCAAGAATCTTTTATATAATGGTATTCCTTCTTTTGGCCAAAAGGCGCAATAACATTGAGCTTGATTCCTAAGTTTTTAGAGAGGTGTTAGAATGAGAGTAATTGCTTTTTATTTACCGCAATATTATTCCTTCCCGGAAAATGATAAGTGGTGGGGAAAGGGTTTTACTGAGTGGACTAATGTGAAAAAATCAAAACCTTTGTATAAAGGTCATTATCAACCCACAGTTCCATTAAATGAAAACTATTATTGTCTGGAGAATAAAGAAGTCTTTGAATGGCAAATTGAACTCGCAAAGAAATACAGAATTTATGGATTCTGCTTCTACCACTACTGGATGGGTGAAGGGCGGCAGCTAATGCAAAAACCAGTAGAGATGTATTTGCAGAATAAGGATTTGGATTTTCCTTTCTGCATAAGCTGGGCAAATCATAATTGGGCAAGGACATGGACAGGCGGAGATCAGGATATTCTGATGGATGTCCGATACGGTGATGAATTGGAATGGGAAAAACACTTTCAATACTTGCTTGAGTATTTCAAAGACAAGAGATACATAAAGTATGACGATAAGCCGGTGTTGGTGATCTATCAGCCTGAGAGAATAGATAGGCTACACGACATGCTGGCGTATTTTAATAATAGGGCGAAGGAAGAAGGAATTGGCGGGATAACTTTCATATCACAGGCACAAACCTACGTGTTGGGTAAACACGGCAACAACGATGATCTGATTAAGTATTCAATACTCTACGAGCCAGATTTTACGAAGTCTGAGTTTATAATGAAGAATAAAGCGGCAGTGCTATTTGAGTCGCTATTTGATTCTCCACATTTTGCTGTGAATATGTTGTGTCAAGAGATGAAGAAGGTACTCCATAAATATATTTTTAAGAACAATGAAAAACTCGGGCTCACAGTATATGATTATGATGCTTTTTGGAAGCGCATTCTTAATCGAAAAATTGATGATTTGAGATATGTTCCGGGAGCCTTTGTGACATATGATACATCACCGAGAAAAGGTTATAGAGGTATAGTAACTAAGGGTTTCACTATTGAAAAATTCAAGGGCTATTTTACTCAATTATTGAGAAAGACAGAAAATGAGTTTAAGAAAGATATTGTGTTTATGATGGCCTGGAATGAGTGGGGAGAAGGGGCATATCTTGAGCCGGACGAAAAAAATGGATATGCTGTCTTAGAAAGCATAAAAGAGGCGTTAGATACTTACAAGGGCTAATTCAGAAAGACTAGAATAGAGAGGTGATTAAAATGAAAATTGGCTTGCTGGGTTTTGTAACGGATGACGCCAATAAGGGGTGTGAGGCGCTAACCTACTCATTTGTTCAGTTATTAAAACAAACGATTCAAGTTCCATTTGAAATCGTTTGTTACCTTCCTGTTGAAGGGAGAAGTAATAAACTACAGAATTATTTCAAGGATCTCAAGATAACGGAAAAGAGATTGAAAATTAAGGATGTACATTTATCTGCGTTAAGAGAACTCAGATCATGTGATTTTGTTTTTGATGTTACCTGTGGAGATGGCTTTTCTGATATCTATTTTCCAAAGCAAGCGGTTTATACGACTCTACTTAAAGAACTTGTTATAATAGCCGGAACTTCGCTTATCCTGCTTCCACAGACATATGGGCCATTTTCGGATCGGAGAATTGAACGCTTTGCAATGCATGTGATCAACAAGAGCAGAAGAGTATACTCTCGCGATTTAATGTCAACTAACTATATTCATCAACATCTTAAGCATAAGGACGTTCTAACTGTGACTGATTTGGCGTTTTTCCTGCCATATGATAGTTCAAAGTATTCTGTTGAAGAGGATAAGACTAACGTGGGAATCAATGTCTCTGGATTGTTGTGGAATGGCGGTTTTACGGACAAGAACCAGTTCGGTTTATCAGTCAATTATCAAGAGTATATATGCGGAGTTATTGAAACGCTCCATTCTATTGGATGTGCAGTGCACTTGATTCCACATGTGATAGAAAATGAAAATGATTCCATTGATGGTGATGTACGTGCCGGTAGTGCGTTGAAGGAAAGGTATCCATATTTGATTCAATCTCCTAAATTCCAGAATCCAATAGATGCAAAAAGCTATATTTCAAAGATGGATGTCTTTACCGGCGCAAGAATGCACTCAACGATTGCTGCGATTTCTGCAGGGATTCCTGTGATTCCTTTCTCCTATAGCAGAAAGTTCGAGGGACTCTATGAAAGCCTGCAATATAATTATTTAATCCACGGTAAGCATGATGAGACAAAACAAGCTGTTGAACAGACGATTGCATTCGTTAAAAATAGAGCTACACTTCAGCATGGCGTTGATATGTCGAGAAGAATTATTAATGAGCAGCTACAGATTTTTTGCAGAGATATAGAGCAAATTCTTGGGGTATAGAGATATGAAGAATTGTTATAAAGATTTTTGCACGGGTTGCGGATTATGTCATGATCAGCAAAACGTTTCATTTTTTACAGACAGCGCAGGGTATGATGTACCAACAAGTTTGTCCAAAGAACAAGCCGCATTTTGCGATATTGTCTGCCCAATGGGAAAGAATGGCATTGGACACGATCATGAAACAAGTAGTTTATGGGGCAATTATAGAGCAATGTACAAAGGGTACTCTTGCGATGAAGATATTCGATTCCGTGCATCGAGCGGTGGCGTAACAACAACGCTGGCGGTATATCTTCTGGAGAAAAAGCTGGTGGATGGAGTTATTCATATACAGGCTGATCCTGATGTACCATATCGCACCAAAGTGGTCTGCAGTTACACACCGAAGGAAGTGATTCAGCGCTGTGGTTCCAGATACTGCCAGTCCTCTCCACTATATGATATTTCCAAGTTGATTAAGCCCAATGAGAAGTATGCTTTTATTGGAAAGCCCTGTGATGTGAGAGCACTGCGCAATTTGATAAATCAAAGAGGGGTATTTGCTGACAGTATTCTCTATTTGCTTTCATTTTTCTGCGCAGGAACGCCAACAGATACGGCGAATAAAAGACTGCTTAATGAGCTCGGATGCCCGGAAGAAAGATGTACGGAATTGCATTACCGCGGAAATGGCTGGCCAGGTCTAACATATGCTATAGATGATACAGGGGAAAAAAGCTGTATGGAGTATGAGAAGAGCTGGATTGATATTCTTGGACGGAGTATCCGCAAGAGTTGCAAATTCTGCTTTGATGGGATCGGAGAAGCGGCAGATGTTTCCTGCGGTGATTACTGGAATCTCGGAAAAGATAACAAGCCACTTTTTGAGGAAACGAAAGGTCAAAATGTGGTATTTGGATGGACGCAGCGAGGAGTAGAACTGCTGGTTCAAGCAAAAAATGATGGCAAGATTGATCTAACAATCGACAGTAATATGGAAAAGACACTTGAACTATGTCAGCCAAATCATAAAGGGAAAAGAAGCACAACACGGGCAAAGATTCTGGCATTAAAAGTATTTGGGAAACAGCATCCACTTTATGATAAGAAGGTATTGAAATCATACTCAAAGTACTCCAGTAGTATGATGCGGTTTAATACATTTAAGGGAACAATTAAGCGAATTATTCAGAAGAGCATTTGATAGAAGGATATACTATCTAGATGAGAGGATTGGCATGAATATTGAAAAGAGATTATCAATTTGGAGGATTCCGATTGTTGGAAAAACCTTGTTCTATAGATTATTCGTGAAACAAGAGGGGGGTGAACTGACATCGGATTCCTTACGTGAATTGATATATAGAAATTACAAGGTTCGAATAGGTAAGTACACATACGGAGGATGTTTCCAGCCGGATTTCAATTATCAACGTGGAGGGGAAGTTGAAATTGGAAGGTACTGTTCAGTAGCTGGAGGGGTTCATTATTATGCGGCTAACCACCCGATAAATAGTATTGCAATGTCTCCATATTTCTACAATAGAAATTTGGGATTCGATGTAAGAGATGTTCAACGTAATAAGCTAATTATTGGAAATGATGTGTGGTGCGGAGGAAATGTACTAATTACTTCTGGGTGTCAACGAATAGGAAATGGAGCAGTGATAGGTGCTGGAACAGTAGTAACAAAAGATGTTCCGCCATACGCAGTCGTTGTGGGAAATCCCGGAAGAATAATTAAATATCGATTTACAGAAGAAACTCGGCAAAAAATCGAAGACTCTCAATGGTGGTTACTGGAACCAAAGCAGCTGTATGAGTTTTATCAGTATATGAACGACCCACTGTGCTTCTGTGAGCAAATTAAGGAGCAAACAAAACATGAAATTAGACAGAACAAAAAATGCGATTAGAAATTTTTTTTGGGGAATTATTAACAGAGTTATTACATTGCTGTTACCATTTATTGCGCGGACAATAATTATAAATTCTTTAGGTGCAGAGTATTTAGGGCTCAACAACCTTTTTACGTCCATTTTGAATGTCCTGAGTTTGGCGGAATTGGGAGTGGGAACCGCATTGGTATATGCGATGTATAAACCAATTGCAGAAGAGAATCAGGATGAAATATGCTCGCTACTGAAATTATATCGATCTTGTTATCGAGTAATTGGCGCAATTATTTTAGCTATTGGAATTTTGATAATTCCGTTTTTACCGAAATTGATTCACGGTACGTATCCTAACGATATAAATCTATATATTCTGTATGTGATTTATCTATCTAACACAGTATTGTCCTATTTTTTGTTTGCATATAAACAGTCATTACTGCAAGCTCACCAACGGACAGATGTAAGTAGCAATGTTGGGTCAATAGTTAACATTGCACTAAATGTCATACAGATTGTAGTGCTTATTAGACTGAATAATTACTATTTATATGTCATTTTGAAACCAATATTCACAGTGATTAACAATATAACAATTGCCATTGTAACGAAGAGAATGTATCCTAATTACTCATGTCGAGGAAATATAAATAGAGAAGTGGCAAAGACTATTGCTCACAAAGTAAAAGCGTTGGTTGGTCATAAAATTGGTACTACAGTGATTACATCTGCGGATAATCTTGTTATTTCGGCTTTTTTGGGGTTGACTGCAGTAGCTATATATGGCAATTACTACTATATCATGTATTTTATTATTGGGGTTATGGGAATTGCATATTCTGGAGTATTGGCTGGGATAGGAAATAGTCTTGTAACAGAAACGGAAGAAAAGAATTACCAGCTGTTCAACAACATGAATTTCTTGATTATGTGGGTAGTTTCCTGGTGTTCAGTCTGTTTTTTGTGCTTATATCAGCCATTCATGAAAATTTGGATGGGTGAAGATATGATGTTCCCGATGCCAACAGTGATTCTTTTGGTTATTTACTACTTTACTTGGCAGATGCGTGTTACTGTAATCAATTTTAAGGATGCCGCGGGAATATGGAATGCAGACTTCTGGAAACCATATGTGGCTGCCATAGTTAATCTATTTACAAATATACTATTAGTCAACCTAATTGGAATTAACGGTGTATTTATTTCAACAATTATTTGCATGGTACTGATAAATTTTCCATGGGAAACAAATGTTCTGTTCAAGGAATTGTTTCATAAAAGTCCATGTCATTTTTATTTGAGACAATGCATTATTGCGATAAGAACAGTTTTTGCTTGTTTAATATCGGCTTTTGTGTGTTCGTTGGTTAGTATTGAAGGCATACCAGGACTCATTTTGAAAATGGTAATATGTGTAATTGTTCCTAATGCCTTGTTTGTATTACTTTCCTGTAAAACAACAGAATTCAGGTATTGGACTAAGCGTATTCTTAAATTAAAAAAATAATTATCGTTCAGTATTTGCAATTGTAAGGGGGTATTGTGTGAAAGCTCTTTCAGAAAAAATATTGAGTATTTCAAACGAGGCAGGAAAATATTTTTCATTTTCTAATTCAGATGGGAAAAAATGGATAATTGCGAAGGATCATTCAAGAACTGGCCTTTGCATTTATCAACCTTCTTCTACAAAAGGGAAACTGGTGAAACTAACACTGCCGATTTTGAAATGGAGTAATACTATTCTTTCTTCATTGCTTGTCACAGAGTGTGATTGTATTCTTACGCCAGAAATTAGTGATGTTATGGAAGGTGCTTTCGAATGTAACGAGCTAACATATAGCTACTTTTTAGGTACACCAGGAGTACATCAAAAAACGGTTATTCAAATCAGTAGAAACAGAAAAATATTGGGTTATTGTAAAGTGACTGATTCGAATGAAGTATATTCCAATTTTGAAAAGGAAATGGAGATTCTTGCACAGCTTCATAAGAACCAATATGACAACATTCCCGTTGGTTTGTGTGTAAAGCGCATTATGAATAATAAGATAGGCGTTTTCGTTCAGACCACATCAAAAACGGAAAAATCCATAACATCCCATGTTTTGAATCAACGGCATCTTGCATTTATCAAAAAATTGTGCACTGACACCATGCATCCTGTGAATTTTTTTAAGACTGCAATATACCGCGATTTAGCATATTTAAATAATCATTATTCTTCACATACTACACTCACAAATCTTGTATCTTATACAATAAAAGAAATTGAATCAAGACATGAGAGTTTTTGCTTTAATCATGGGGATTTTACACCGTGGAATACTTATATTGATAATGGAAAGCTCTTTGTGTTCGATTGGGAGTATGCTGAAACTGATTATTTGCCAATGCTTGACGTATTTCATTTCTTTACACAGGTTTGTCACTTTGAAAAACATATGCCGGCAGAAAAAATTGTCGAAGAGTATTTAAGGTTAAAACATGGTGAATTCGACACATGGATTAGCTGGACCGGGTATGACTCGGATATATTATATCTTTGTTATCTGTTGTCGATGATTTCGAGGACACTTCAAAGAGAGAATGAGTTAACTGAAGCATCAAGGAAGAACATTGATTTGTGGTTTGAGATAATATGTTTAATAGTTAAGAGAACGAAGGCTGAACTAATATAATTCTAGTTGAGAAATAGACCGCATTTTATGAAAATTTATCAATGAAAGAAGGACAATTATGAGCATTAACAAATGTGTGCAGGTGGGGAAAAAATCAAGGGGGGGGGTAAGAAGATTAATTCAGTGGTTCATGAGACACTATTATAGCTGTGATATTCCCCTTGAGGCTGCTATTGCAGACGATGTCATCTTCCAACACTCAGCATTAGGAGTTGTAATAAGTAAGTATGCCATCGTTGAAAGCGGTGTAACAATTATGCATGGTGTTACACTAGGGGCATCAAAAGGTCTTACGAATGCTCCAATTATTCACAGAGATGCAATTCTTGGTGCGAGTTGCACTATTGTTGGTAAGGTTGAGGTGGGGGAAGGATCGATTGTTGGCGCTGGGGCTATTGTTACTAAAGATGTCCCCCCGCATCACACAGTTATTGGAGTAAACAAGATCATTCCAATAAGTGACGAAATGAAAAAAGTAATCGAGCAAATTCAGAAGAAGCATCCGGCAATGCCATTAAGCTAACTGTTCGATAAAGTGTTAAAAAAGTAAAAGCTGATAGGGGTCAGACCGTGCGTCCAGCTAAGGGTATATAGTCCGGTGGGTGGAAAACCCATCAAATAAGCTGCTAACCACAGCATTTGAAGCGAGTCTTGAGTCTGTTGCGGTAACGTTGCAGGCTAAGCGTAGACAGTAAGATAATAGGGATAGCTATTGAGCACCGAAATACCAAAGTCACCAGAGGGTCGACATCGTGGTCTGGATGGAAGACAACATATGTATTTTTCGTTAAGGAGAGATTTTACATACCTTTGCGGTGTTGGTTGGAACTATTCATGTTATACAAGAAAAATGGGAGTGTTGGTACCTGACTCCGGAAAAAACAATACTGATGGAGTAGTCCTGGCATTCGGAGAGCGTTACAATATCCTGAAAACGGCTAGAACTGGCAGCTGTAAAGGAGTATCTGGACGAGCATTATACGGAGAAAATCGTACTGGATTACCTGTCAGAAAACTTCTTTATCAATAAGTTCTACTTGTCCAAAATCTTCAAAGAGACTTACGGAACAACGGTCAACAACTATCTGAACTCAAAGCGGATCACTAGAGCCAAGCAGTTGCTTCGCTTCACAGATATGACTGTAGATGAAGTTGGCGTTGTGGTCGGCATAGGAGATGCAAACCATTTTAGTCGGATGTTCCGTAAAGTGGAAGGAATCAGTCCAAGAGGATATCGAAAACAGTGGTGACACAGGGTAGAACCCCTGTGTTTCCTAAAAGAATATAGTTTGAAACGAAAATAAAATGGGAAGTGCAACGATGGATACAAGACAGACGAAGCCGATAATACCAATAATACTCACAGTCCCGGCCTTTGAGGATTTTCGAGGTTATCTGGCTGTGCCATACGACAAAGTGGTGAATTTCAAAATATGTCAGATTAACCAAGGATACAGCAAGAAAGCGTTCACGCTGCGTGGTCTACATTTTCAGGAGGGGGAACACGCCCAGGCGAAGCTGGTGTCCTGTCTGCATGGTTCAATCTTCAATGTAGCTGTGGATCTGAATCCAGGAGAAACTTTCGGCCATGCATACAGTGAGGTGCTGTCTTTTAAAAATCGAAAGCAGATGTATATACCACGAGGCTTTGCGCATGGGTATCTGACATTGGAAGATGACACCCTGATGCAGTGGTGTGTGGATAATGATTTCTGCGGTGAAGCTGCCAAGTCTATGCGGTATGATTCGAATTTTGTCTGGAAAGGTGAGTCGTGGCCGGAAGGCGCGTATATAATATCGGAAAAAGATCGGAATGCTGTGAGATTGGAGAATTTTTGGTAAGTGCTTAATTTCTGGGTAACTTTTCACTAACCATTTTGCGGTTCATAATGATGATAGAAAGTGATGGTGCCTGACCCCGGGAAAAAACAATAAAAAACTCTAAAATTTCTATGAAATAAAAATCTGTGATGACAAACAGATTTTTATTTTAGGATAATCATAAATGATAGTATTATTAGTAATAATGTAAATGCTACATCGCAAGTACATTTTCCTATCCACTTTCAGCTGCAATAATAGTCTTACACTATACCCAGTCAAAAAAGTTTAGTACTGAACTTTTTTTGACTAACGTCAGGAGGTCAGACTATGAGCACTCAAACCAGTTTTGTTGCAGAACAGGCATGACCTATCATGAAGATGTTGAATATTCTCGTGCGGTAACACCGCCAATCCAGCAGACGTTATTTCTGGAATGCTGATTTTCTAAGTTCGGACAGGTGCGGGAAAATTCCCCGGAATAATCACCAACAGCGGTTTTGTGTAAAGTCTAAAAAGCAGGATTATGTTGTATATCGTCGACTTATGTAGTATAATTAATAAGGATAACCATAATTTACCAGTGGGTAGGTTGGGCATAATAGGAGTGCTCTGTCCAGATAAATGTTTAGCGCATTTATTTGGACTTTTTTATTACAAAAATTGTTATTTTACAGGGGGTTGTGTATGGAGACAAAAGTGCAGGCGCCAAGCGAAGTAAACGCACCATAGCAAGTACCTTTTTCCATCCGCTTTCATCTGCAATAATAGTCTCACACTATACACAGTCAAAAAAGTTCAGTACTGAACTTTTTTGACCAGCGTCAGGAGGTCAGGCTATGAACACTCAAACCAGTTTAGTTGCAGAACAGATACGCCTACAACAGTGGGCCGACCAGATCAGGGATTGCCAAAACCGTCCTTCTGATATGAAAGTGGATGCCTGGTGCCAGGAGCATGGCATAACAAAGGCGAATTATTACTATCGCCTGCGGCGAGTCCGGAAAGCTTGTCTAGAACTCTGTGAACCGTCCCCTTCTTTCGTGGAACTCACAGCACCTACAGAAAGCATGCCGATGAAAGGCTCTCATACACATTCCTCTGTAGCTGCAGCCCTTCATACAGAAAGCGGAATTACGATAGATCTCTATCATGACGCTTCGCCGGAATTCCTCCGTAACCTGATAGGAGCTGTCAGTCATGCTGAATGATGCTTCCGGATTTCATAAAATATATCTTGCCACCGGATACACGGATCTGCGCAGAGGTATGGAAGGACTGGCAAACATCATTCGTTTCCGTTTTCATTTAGATCCCTATGACAGAAATACCCTGTTCCTGTTCTGCGGCAAGAGAACAGACCGTATCAAGGAACTCCTGTGGGAGGGAGATGGCTTCCTGTTATTGTACAAACGGTTAGATACTGGTGCTTTCAACTGGCCAAGAAGCAAAGAGGAAGCACTGGCAATTACTCCGGAACAGTACGCGATGCTCATGCAGGGACTGGAGATTGTTGCCAGACACCCGATCGAGCAGACAGAGGGTCCGAAGAAGCTCTTTTAAGTTTTGTACATTTCGCAGAAATTTTTTGTGGACAGTTTTATCTCGCTGGACTTACTGTCCGCTGTTTATTCACAATGATTCTGTCCTGCCGCCCATGCAGCTGGGAAGGCAGGGCCATTGTGGACAACAGTACTGAAAATCTGAAAGGAAGCAGTGATTGCTCAGGTTTTCAGTACTGTTATCCACCGTCATAATGACGAAAGGAAAACAGCCGCCGGCTGGCGGAAATGTGGCATATCTGTTATAATGGCTCCAATAAGAAAAGGAGCTCCACACTATGGCAGTCAGATACACAGAAGAACAACTGAATACCGTTGACAAGTCCCTTCTGATCCAGATGGTCCTGAACCAGCAGGAGCAACTTCAAACCCTGACTGCAGAGGTCCGTTCCCTTAATGAAAAGATGCAGCTCATGATGGAGCAGATGGTTTTGGCAAACAGAAACCGTTTTGGACGTTCTTCCGAAAAAATGAGTGATGCCAGCCAGATCAGCTTCATGGAAGTGAATGGAACGATTGTTTTCTTCAATGAGGCAGAAGCTGTCTGTGATCTGGATGCCCCGGAGCCGGAACAGCTGGAAGACAACACTCCCCGCCCGGTAAAGACAAAAGGCAAAAAGGAACAGGACCTTTCCGGTATTCCGACATGCCGGATCGACCATTACATGACAGAAGATGAACTCGCTGCTGAGTTTGGTAAAAATGGCTGGAAACAGCTCCCGGATGCCATATCCCGGAGATACCGTTTCGTTCCTGCCAAAGTAGAAGTGGAGGAACATCATATCGGCGTCTATGCCGACAAGAAAGATGGGCATATGGTAAAAGCGAAGCATCCCAGAGGGCTGCTTCATGGCAGTGCCGTTTCCCCAACACTTGCAGCAGCCATTATGAACGGCAAATATGTCAATGCGGTTCCGCTGTATCGTCTGGAACAGGAATTCAAACGCTATGGACTTTCCATCACCAGGCAGAACATGGCAAACTGGATGATCCGTCTCGGAGAGGAATACCTTTCCGTTCTCTATGACTATCTCCACCGGAAACTGTATGATTACCATGTCATTCAGGCAGATGAAACACCGATGCTTGTAAACCATGACGGCCGTCCGGCAGGATCCAAAAGTTATATATGGGTCTACCGCTCCGGATCTATGTACCCCGAAAAACAGATCGTCCTGTATGAGTATCAGCGGACAAGAAACGTTTCTCATCCCCGGGAGTTCCTGAAAGATTATTCCGGGATCTGTGTCACGGACGGTTATCAGGTCTATCACACGCTGGAAAAGGAGAAGGAAGACCTGACGATCGCAGGATGCTGGGTGCACGGACGCCGGAAGTTTGAGGAGGTTCTTGCCACTATACCGACAGAAGGGAAAAAGGAATCCGTTGCCTATCTGGTAATGAAACAGATTCAGGCGATCTACCGGGAGGAAGGGAAACTCAAAGATCTTTCTTCTAAAGAACGACTTACGCAGCGTCAGGTGGTTATCCGTCTACTGGTAGATGCTTTGTTTGTGTACCTGAAACAGAAAAAAGAACAGATCGTGGTAAAAGGTAAGCTGGAAGCTGCCTTTACTTACCTTCTGAACCAGGAAAAATATCTTCGGGTGTTTCTGGAAGATGGAGATGTCCCGATGGATAACAATGCCTCAGAACGTGCCATCCGCGGATTCTGCATTGGAAAGAAGAACTGGCAGGTCATTGATACTATAAACGGGGCAAAGACTTCCGCTGTGATCTACAGTATTGCAGAAACAGCAAAGGCCAACAACCTGAAGCCATACGAATACTTTAAACATTTGCTGACCATGATCCCGGAACACATGGAAGACACAGACCGAAGCCTTTTGGAAGAACTGCTCCCCTGGTCACCAGCGCTTCCGGAAAGCATTCGAAAATAAAATTTATATCAGGCCGCAAAAGCGGCTTAAGATTGTCAAGGTACTTGCTATGGTGCGTTTACGAATGCTGTCGAATGATTTTAGTTGTAGAGCTTGTCGAAATATGGTACATTACAAATGTACTAAAAATAAAAGGAATGCAAGATACATTAGAGAAGTGAGCTGTCTAAAGGCAGCTCACTTAACTAAAAATTTAAAAGCTCGAGAGGGCATTGTTGAGTAGATGGTAAATTAGAAAAATGCGTTTAATCGACTCGATAAAGATTGTATTATAGTAAGTTTTGGCAAAAAATAAAGGGAGGATATATTATTATGCATATAGAGATTTAGAAGATAATTCTATGTATTCCAATTTTGATAATGTTTTTTAAAGGTTTTGGACAGGAGAACTCATTTCGAGTATTTCACTATCGATGATCTTCGTAGTTTCTCTTACCAGCCAGGTGGCATTACTATTCATGATGGAACCTTCTATCGTATGATGCCATCAGCTACCGCTTCCATCATTATGTTTTTGGAGGCCATAGGGTAAGCTATAAAAGGGATGAATTGAATATCCAAAGGAGAAAGTAAATGAAAAAAGTTCTTGTTAACAATCCAATTATCGATTATTTTTTAGCATCGTTTAGAAACAAAGATACAGATACATATAACTGCAATATTGCGGTGGAAAACATTTCCTTTTTTCTTGCAGGAGAGACATCAAAGTTTTTGCAGACTACAGAAAAAAATGTCACTACGCCTCTTGGACAGATGATCTGCCCAGTCATTGATGAAGAAGTAGTACTGGTACCTGTATTAAGAGCAGGGGTATCCATGCTTAGTGCATATCAAAGATTATTGCCAAAAACGAAAACAGGTTTTGTGTGGGCACATAGAACGGAGGAAGTTCTTCCAGTTATAGACAAAGCAAAATTTCCGAGAAATGAAAAGGGAGAGGTCGATCTTTGGGGCAAAACTATCATTATTCTTGATACAATGCTGGCAACAGCAGGTACTGTAAATGCCACTGTTGAATTAATTATGAAGTATGAGCCGAAACAGATTATCTGTGCATCAATATTGTCAACTCCATTGGGGATTTCCAATCTTTCGGATAAAATTACAGCATTAATAACAGCTTCTGAAAGAGATGGATTGGATGAACGGGCATATATTTATCCAGGAGTGGGAGATTCCGGAGACCGATTATACGGATAATTAATAAGAACTGATTTGATGGGGGTGAAGTGAATGTTATTTGTTTTAGCAGGTCCTTCATATGTAGGGAAAAAAACAGCGTTATCTCATTTTATGAAATTGTATTCTTTTTCAAGTATTATTCCATATACTACGAAACCAGTAAAAAGACAAAGCGGAGAAGTAGAAGGAATCAAATATCATTATGTTGATCAGGAAAATGCGACAGATATAGATAATGATGCATTTATACATGATTGTCCTTTTAAATATAAAAATAATAAAGATCAGATAATTTATGCATACAAGAAATCAGACATAGAACAGGCAATCAATAGTTATTCAAATTTCATAATTCATGCATCTGTAGGAAATGCAATTAATATTTCCAAGGAATATAGAGCAGATAACAAGGATCATTTATATATTATATTTTTGGATTACAGTGAGGCATTAACAGAGGATTTTTTCAGAAAAAGATTTATAAAAATGGACTCACAGTATCAGAGTGGCAGTGATACATATAATAATATTGACGAAGAACAATTTCAGAGAAGGTTTGCCCATGCAAAAAAGGAGAGAAGTGTATACTCAAAAAATACGAAGTACTTTGATGAGAAGATAAAAGGTGACCAGCCATACAGTATCTGTTCAAGTCTTGAAAATTACATTCTGCCAAAACTCATGGTCATGCCAACATCACCTGACCGTATACCAGGACCGCTCAGCGATGATGATATTATGTATATGATTGAAAAACGTCTGAAAGACAAACTGTTGATTAAATATAAGGGGAATATGTTATCTGCTTCGGAAAGCAAAAAGAAACTTTCAGGATGTGCGATTCAGTTATCCTTGTCCGATACTATACGAATTATAAAAAGACCTTTGATTAACAATTATATAGACATGGCACAGGATGAACATGTTTTAGATTCAAAGCTGTCAGGGATCTATAAAGAGAAAAATATTTCACTTGGTTATGTGTTAAAACCAGATGAAACTATTTTATGTTCATCTGTTGAAAGTATTACAATGCCGCATGATATTTATGGTCTTGTTTCTTCCAAGTTTTCATATACACAGCTAGGACTTTCAATAGAATTGGGAACCAGTGTGATCCAGCCAGGACATGAAGGAAAGATACATTTTCAGATTAAGAATAATACAGCCAATTCTATCTGTATTTATCCAGAAATTCAGGTTGCCCAATTACTATTGTTCCGGACGGTTCAGCCAAGTTCGGCAAAATATTGTGATAAGACAGGAACTCATGCCTATGATAAAGAGAGTGTGTCTCCAATTTCGAAATTCCGAGATGATAATAAAGAGCTTACGAACGCAAAAAAACCAGGAAAAAATTTTGTGAAAAGTATTGCAGAAGCATTCAGAAATCAAATGGTAGAGGCAATAGTTGGAATCCTTTTTACATGTGGAATAATCTTTACAGTGGCAACGACGGCAGAAACTTTTTTGGAGACGTATATAATTCCAAGGCTTAATTCTTCTCCAGTTTTGATTAAAGTTATGCTTAGTGCAATAGGAATATGGCTGTTTAGTCATTTGTTTGATTTCATAGGAAGATTGTTGATCAGCTATGTAGAATTTGTAATTCGAAAGATAAGGGAATGGACTAGATAAAAGCATAGCAATAACGTAAACACAAATAATTGGAAATATATATATTATGATTATGACAGCAAGGAATAGATGACCATGCGGTATTTAGGTTCAAAGACGCTTCTATTAGAGCAAATTTTTGATTTGATTAAGGAGTACAGGGAAGGGATTTTTTGTGATCCATTTGGTGGCATTGGAACAGTAGGTTCTTATATGAAAGAGAAAGATTTTCATGTTATTACAGGTGATATCTTAAATTTTGCACATTTCTTTCAATATACTTTGATTGAAAGAAGCGCGGAATCGGATTTTACAAAATTATATCAGGCATTACAGGTTAATTGTAAAGAAGAATTTGAAAATGTTATGAACCGATTATCTGTAAATGATGGATGGTTGATTAAGGAGTATGCAGAGAAAAGGGGATTTTTTACAAAGGAGAATGCAAAAAAAATCCAAGGTTGCATAAACTCAATACAGGAATGGTATGACAAAGAGCTAATTACTGACAATGAACGAAAAGTACTTGTAGCATCTTTGATTAATTCTTTTGATAAGGTGGCGAATACAGCAGGAACCTATTATGGATATCTGAAACAATTTGACAGACGTGCATTAAAAGGGTTCAGGTTTGCCATGTTACCAGCGATTATGGGAAAAACATCTTATTCGCTAAAGACAGATGCAATAAAATTAGTAAGTAACTGTAAATGTGATGTATTATATCTGGATCCACCGTATAACGAACGGAATTATGCAAGATACTATCATTTGCCAGAAACGATAGCGGCAGGAGTCGTACCTGCACCAAGTGGAAAATCAGGAGTTTTTCGATTGGAAGGAGAAGAAACTTCTGAATATAATAAGAAGAATTATGCTTTGGAAGCGTTTAAGAAATTGATTGACCATGCAGATGCAAAATGCATCATATTTCATTATACAGATTATGGATTGATTCGAATTGAGGAAGCACGAAAAATTTTAAATTCCTATGGAACAGTAGAAAAAGAATGTTATTTCAATAGTAAGGGATATAGTACATCAAGTCATGAAAGAAAAGAAAACAAGCATCATATTATTAAATTGTGCAGGTGAGAGAATAAAGAATGAAATCATATTTACCGGATAATAATAGTCTACTGAATGAATATTGTTTGTTTTCAGAGGTCAATTATATTGTTTCTGATATTGATGGAACACTTACAAAGGGAAGCAGTCCAATATTTGAGCAGATACGAAAAAAAACAATCCATTTACGAAAAAAAAGAGTAATTACAACAGTGGCTACTGGCAGACCTTACCGTGGAGCCTACAATGTGATTCAGCAATTAGAAATTGTAGATGGAACACCACTGGTATTATATAATGGAGGTGTTCTTTTGGAACACAATACTGGACATATTATCAGAGAATGTAGTATTCCTTTTGAAGAAGTTCAGACATTAGTGAGTCTTGCTGGAAAATGTGGGGCGGGGATTTATGTCTATACATGTGAGGGGGATATGTCAGATATTCAGTTATTTTTTAAATCGGGCGAATTGTGTGAAAAAGTCTGGTATGCAGGAAATATTGAGAGAAGAACAGATATCAATGGGAATTATGTAAAACCAATGCGCCTGCGAGACATAAAGGATAAAAAAGTAGCTTCAATTTTAATTGAGAGAAGAGAACTTACAGAATTAATTGGTAGTCAGATAATCAAGTATTTGGAATCTAATCCAACGGTAGCTTATACAGACAGTGGAAGTGGATTTATTGAAATACGTGCTGCACAGAATAAAAAAAGTGTTTTGATCGAGGAACTAAAAAAACGAGACAGTGAAAAAAATGGAAAAATACTGGCAATAGGCGATAATGATAATGATATTGATTTATTTAAGATGGCTGACATTAGTGTGGCTGTTGCAAATTCATCATCAACTGCCAGAAAAACTGCTGATTATTTATGCAGAAGAGATTGTGCAGAGGGATATCTGGATATGTTGATGGTTATAGAAACAGCAAAAAGGTATTGGAAATAATATGCAAAAACATTTTTATACATACTGCGAGTTGAAAAATTGGTTGAGTATGGAACTTGAAAAAAAATATGATGAAAAAATGTTGGATGATATTGTAGACAGGGGGCTTATCGTATCACTTAACAGGGAGCAGATACAGTATTTTATTGAAAAAGACATTTATTTATGTAAAAAACTACTTGAGCAGAATTATGAGATCTCAGATGATATTATTTCTTTCTTTGGTTTTAGGATGGATGTGTTTTTCGATATTATTAAAATAACAGATGGAACTTTTCTTAAGTCACTTAAAGGAAGCGAAAAGAAAAGAGTTCCAGCTTATATAAGAAACCTTTTATTTATGTCAGAGAATAGGACTTATGAGAAAACAAACGAAAAAGTATTTAATCTGTCAGAATGTACTGTGGTTTCTGACAATCTGTTTGTCATCCATTATTTAGATGAAGTAAAAAAAAGAGAAGGATTGTATACTGAATTTGAAAATAATGATTTTGCAAATACAAGCACTTATATGGGAATTAAAAAAAACATAATTGATTTTGTAATGGAATCAATTATCATACATTCTAATCCCGAAGGTGTGTTTGTAGATTTGATGTGTGGGTCAGGTTACGTAGCAAATATATTTTCAAAATTAGGAACAACATATGCTTCGGATTCGCAGTTATTTTGCACACTGTTAGCGAAAGTACAAGGGAATGGAATTTCTGTTAACTGGGCATTAGAAGCACTGACACAAATTTATTCCGATTATTTATATAATATGGAGAAATTAAAAGATCTCTTTGGCGAAGGAATAATTACTGAAAACAGTATTTTTCACATGGATCTTTCGAACAAAAACAAGATTTTAGATCTATATACGCAGTTTGTAAATAATACAGAACTGTATTCTTCAACAGATAATACTTCAAAACATATTCAGTTGTTAATAGATCAAAGAAAACAAAATCATAAATTATTTCCCTATTGTTTGTTTGCTACTTATTTTTCAAATATTTATTTTGGAATGGAACAATCTTTTCAGATTGATAGTATCCGATATGCGATTGAACAGTTTGAGGATAAACAGTTACAAGATTGGATGACGGGAGTTTTGATTATAACAGCAAGTGTTGTTGCATCTAATTATGGTGGTCATTTTGCACAACCTAAAAAGAACGATCAAGAGAATCTGGAATCTATACTTGATCAAAGAAAAAAATCAGTATGGCTTGAATTTTCCAGAAGATTAATGGCGGTTGCAGAGGAAAGTGAAAAGAGAAAAGAACCTATTCATATAATCCCAGGACCATGGCAGGATGCACTGGCATTTTTGAAAGCACGCAATATTAGAAATGCATTGGTGTATGTTGATGCTCCATACAAAAGAGATGATTATAGTAGATATTATCATGTTCTTGAAACTCTGGCAAGATATGATTATCCTGATTCCGAACATAAAAGTAGAACTCGATCTATAAGTAAAGGGGAACGCTTTCGCTCAGAATTTTCTACACGGAATGTTGGGAAAGTAGAAAATCAATTTGTATTTCTTATTACAGAAATATTAAGAAATAACTATGTATGTGCATGGAGTTATTCGAATAATGGCTCTGCAGATATGATGAGAGTTATAGAGGGAGTTTTAGAAAAAAAATCATGTGATATATATATATATGCTGTAGAACATAGGCATGTGAGTCAGGGGAAAAAAAGGAAAGAAAGTGTGAGTAATAAAACTGTTGAATACTGTATTGTTTTTAGGAGTGGGGGTGCGGACAATTTTTGGACCTAATGTCGAAAGATGTTAGGAGAAAGAAATGAACAGGTATAGCACCGAAGAAAAACAACAGGCAATCGACTTGTATTTCAAAAATGGTTGCAATATGAAGAAAACTGTGGAACATTACGTGCCAGACCGTGCGTCCAGCTAAGGGCGTGCAATCCGACAGGTGGAAATCCTGTCAAATGGAATGATATTGGTACTTGACCCCAGGAAAAAAGCAATAAAAACCTCTAAAATTTTTATGAAATTAGAAGAAGGAATAATCCGGTGCCTGTGGAACGGAATATACAATGTTACTGACCCCATGAACTGGGTTCTTCCGCAATTATCCGTCCGATGCTGGAAATGTCGTTTTAGGTGCTATAGAATATGATATAAAGTACGATATAAAGAGGGCTTACAAATGAGTGCTACTATTTCGAATTTGAATTTGTATTCTTTTTATCCAGAGGAATCTTTTGAAATCAGCGAATGCTTGGTTAACGAAAAAAGTGTGATGATTCACTTGAAATCCAAGAAGCATAATTGTGAGTGTCCAAGATGTCACCAAATATCTAATTATTACCATGGTACATATAAACGACTTGTACAGGATCTTCCGATTCTAGGAAAAAGTACATCTGTTATTTTAATGGCACATGAATATGAATGTCAGAATAAAGCTTGTCCCGCAAAAACAATTGTTGATCAGTTTGATCATTTTCTCGGATATTATGGTCGCTTTACTGAGCGGTGTGAAGATTTCATAGCTACGTTAGCGCTAGAAACAAGCTGTGAGGGGGCTTCTCGTATATGCAAATATCTTGGAATACAGATTAGTGGTGATACTATTATTCGAATGTTAAAAAAACGTTTTTTACATATGAAATTAGATCCTACCAGTAGTTGTATTGGAATAGATGATTTTTCTACTAAGAAGGGGAATACATATTGCACGATTATCTGCAATGCAGATTCGCATAAACCTATTGCCATGCTTGAGGGACGAGACGGATCGGCTCTTAAAGAATGGTTACAAAAGAATAGACATGTGCGGACAATAACTCGCGACCGAGCATCCGCTTACGCTAAAGTTATAAATGAAGAACTTCCTGATGCACGGCAGATTGCGGATCGTTTTCATCTTCATCAGAATCTTCTTGAAATTATCAAGAAATGTATTTCTTCAAACTTGCCGTAAACTATACGGATAGAATCAACTGGTGATGATAAGGCTACGGGCAGTATTTTTGATCAAGACATACAGGGACCGGAGATTTCTGAAGCGACAAGTAAAAAAACTTATCCAGTGTGGATAACTTGAATGAAAATGAGAAAAAACGGTATGAATTATTAACAAACATTCAGAAAATGGTTGCTGCAAAATATAAATACAAAGATATCGCAATGGCATTAGGAGTCAGTACACGAACCATTAACAGATATAAGGATTGCACCCCACTTGAACAATGTCATTTAGAAAAACCATCAAGAAAAAAGAAATTTATGCATACAAAAATGACATCATGAGCCTAATTGTGGAAGGATATCATGCAACGGGAATAGCGCGAAAATTAAAAGCAAACGGATGCCTTTTAGGAACCTCGACAATACGACGATACGCAAAACTATTTGCTGATGAATGTGGTACTGATATCAATAAAAATCAAAAGGGTCCAAGTACTAAAAATAAGAAGATGTTTGAAAATGTGATTATTCCGAGTGGAGGCTGATGACAAACACCACCTTCCAGAATGGCCGCAAGGCTCGCAACACTTGGCTGGCAGGGAAAATCAAGTGCGGGAAATGCGGGTACGCACTCAAAACGACCCACAATCCCTCTGGTTATGAATATCTCCGCTGTTCCAAGCGGGCCGACCACAAGGGCTGTCCGGGGTGCGGCACTCTCCGCAAGACGGAGTTTAAACAGTTCATTTTTACCGCCATGGGTGAAAAATTCCGGGAGTTCAAGCTGTTGCGGGGCGGCGAGGAAAAGGCCAACCCGAAGATTACCGCCTATCAGGTGGAGCTTGCACAGGTAGAGACCGAGATTGAAAAACTGCTTGATACGCTGACCGGGGCCAACGCCACCTTGCTTGT
>ENA-OPNB01000087-OPNB01000087.1-human-gut-metagenome-genome-assembly--contig:-NODE-87-length-108743-cov-8.039176_pt1 | contig 108743 bp, 181 predicted proteins | sample MGYA00241528_ERZ501754 | MGnify/ENA primary metagenome ERZ501754 (study PRJEB25962, sample SAMEA2042646) | human gut metagenome | biome: human gut; feature: human-associated habitat; material: faeces... | reverse complement strand
CTCGCTCTTTTTCGTGGGCACAGATTGAGCTTACGGCGGTGTCTGTGCCCTTCTCGCTCTTTTCCATGGGCACAGATTGAGTTCACGGCAGCGTCTGTGCCCTTCTCGCTCTTTTTTGTGGGCACAGCTTAAGCTTACGGCGGTGTCTGTGCCCTTCTCGCTCTTTTTCGTGGGCACAGATTGAGCTTACGGCGGTGTCTGTGCCCTTCTCTTCAAAATTGTGCAGGAGTAAAGCATGCTTTCCCGCAAAGCATAAAAACTAAGGGTACAGAGACTAAATTTCCGTCTCTATACCCTCAGTTTATGACAATATATCATTTATGACAAGCACTATTCCGTATGGCAAGCTCTATTCCAGCTCTATACTTCCTGATAATCGTTACCGGTGTCGTTCTTCTCTACATTCTCTACAGGCTTTGTATCTTCTGCCTTTTCCTTGGCGAAGCCCTTTGCCAGCATCTCGTTGATATCGAGTCCGGTGGACTCTTTGATGCCGTCGGTGACCTGGGTCACGGTGGTCATGATATCGCCTGCCAGCTTGCTGGAATCACCGCCGAACATCTTGATGGAATCTACGTTCATGTAGCCCTTGGCCACAGCCTCGGCTATCTTGGGCAGCTGCTCGAAGTATACTTTCAAGGTATCCAGCTCCATCTGCTGTCTTGCAGCGTCGCCGTACTGCTTCATAGCTTCTGCTTTTTTCAGGATACCGGCTGCCTCTGCCTCTGCCTTCGCCTGGATGGCTTCTGCTTCTGCTTTACCTTTGGCTGCTACAGCGGCTGCCTCTGCCAGTCCGGCTGCCTTGACTGCCTCTGCCGCCTGCTCCTTGGCGAATCTCTCTGCCTCGGATTTTGCTTTCTCAGCTTCTGCCTGTCTCTGGATCTCGAAGAGTTCTGCCTCCGCTCTCTTCTGTCTCTCGTACTGCTCGGCATCTGCCTTCTGCTGTGCTGCGTATTTATTCGCTTCTGCGGTCTTCTTGACCTCAGCTTCCAGAGCTTTCTCCTTGATGGATACTTCTCTCTCCTTTAATTCCAGTTCCTTCTCCTGACGGGCCAGGTTCGCGTTCGCTGTGGTGATCTCCACGGTCTTACGCTGTTCCTCTTCCTGAATCTTATATGCTGCGTCGGCTTCTGCCTTCTTGATATCAGATTCTTTCTTCAGTTCAGCCTTCTTGATCGCCAGTTCGGTCTGCTTCTGGGCGATCTCGGTCTCTGCGATGACCTGTGCATCATTGGCATCCTTCTGCGCCTGTGCTCTGGCGATGGCCACATCTCTGTCTGCCTGTGCCTTTGCTACGGAAGCGTCCTTCTGGATCTGGGACATGTTATCCTGTCCCAAAGCAGTGATCAGGTTGTTCTCATCCTCGATCTTCTGGATGTTGCAGGACTCGATCCAGATACCCAGGGCATTCATATCCTTCTGTGCCTTCGCCTGAACCTCGTCACCGAAGGTCTTACGATCATTACACAGCTCCTTCAGGCACTGGGTACCGATGATCTCACGCATGTTACCCTGTAAGGAATCGGTCAGCGCATCGCGGATCTGATCTTCATTCATATTCAGGAAGTTCTTCATGGCTGCGTTAGCCATCTCGGTGGTGATCCTCTTATTAGAATCGGCACCTGCCACTACTTCCCCTTTGGCATTCACGGTAACATCTCTCTGGGTCAGGACTCTGACCTTAGCCACGGCGTCAATATCTACACCGATGAAATCCTTGGTGGGGATATAGCCGTTGGTCTTGATGTCGATACTGATCTGCTTCAGGATCAGTTCATCCTTTTTCTCCAGGAAAGGGATCTTGATGCCGGCACGTCCGATCAGGACCTTGGGCTCTCTCTTGATACCGGAGATGATGTAGGCTTTGTTCGGTGATGCCTTCACATAACCGGATGCCAGGATGGCCAGAATGGCAATGACCAATACGACGATTGCGATAATACCAATGTTAATTTCCATATGTACTCCCTCATTCTTTCTGCTTTCGTAATATATGAAAAGCTGCTTGTATGATATGTATTTTACCATACAGGCAGCTTGACGAACAGTGATATCTATTATTTTTTTATCAATTTATTGTAGCAAAATGCGCACGATATTCCACGTGTGTTACCGGATCTGAGCCAGGTCGTACGGTGTTGCCTGATATACGTAATAGTTCAGCCAACGTAATTATTTATTCTCGTAGAACCCTTGATTTTACTGGGCTTTTGATGTTATCTTGTCCCCTTCACCTTCAATTTGGCTCCTTTTTGGCTCCACGCTTTCAATAGTTGGAATATTACGTATTTTGTCAATATAAGTATTAAATGTGTCGATTTCTAATACTTTTCGTTCTTCTGTCACATGAACATATAGGTTCATTGTCATTTCCAGTGTGGCATGTCCTAAAATTTTCTGTAACGTTTTTGGATTCATTCCAGATTCAATACATCTTGTTGCAAATGTATGTCGGAAACAGTGTGGATGAATATCATCAAGCACTTCTGATTCTTCTCTGGTATAATTCATTTCTTTTAAAATTCGGTCGATTGCGTCATTAACAATTTGAGATTCAAGAGGAGTGTCATAAATTGTAGTAAATAAAAGATCTTCGAATCCTTTCGGTGCTGCTCTTTTTGATACCATTGCGTGTTTTTTTGATGACACAACTCTTTTTTGTTTTATTTGTCTTTGTAGGGCTTCTCTCGCCATTGTAGACATTGGAACCTCTCTAACAGAGCAATATGTTTTGGGACCATCTAAGTGAAAAGTTTTTTTAGTATCACCCATATGTTCCCATTTTTGATAAATTAATGTTTTATTTACATAAATAACATTATTTTCAAAATCTATATCTTTTTCTGTTAAAGCATACGCTTCTCCCGGACGTAAACCAGATCCTAGCATTAACATATATAGATTATAATAAAATGAACCTGCTGCCGCTTCCATAAAATCTCGTTGTTCATCTTCCGTCAAATATCTTGGCTCTGTTTGTTCATCTCTTATAAGTTTAATGCCTTTTCCTTCATTTCTCATTACTAAATGATCTTCTAAGGCTCTCTCCAATACATCCATTATAATTTTTCTGGACATATTGATTGTCATATATTTATATCCTGCTTTTTTTTCATCTTTAAAAAAAGCTTTTATTTGGATTGTTGTAATAGATGACAAAGGTTTATCCCCAAAATATTCTTTAATATGTTTTCTATAATGTGTTATATAAGTGGCTTTTGTGTTCTCTTTTATAATCCCAAACTTATGTATTTCTAGCCATTGATTATAAAAATAATCTTCAAATTTTGTGCTTTCATCGATAACATTTTGGTTTAAAGTATCTAAAGCCTTATGCTCTTTCAGCCACTTTCTACATGCTTTTAAATCATATGATTTATATTCCGGACGTCTTCCAAACCTATCTGTAAATCTTGCTAAATACCTCCCATCTTTTTTTTGAGATAAATACTCTCCTAGTTCCTTTCCATTTAGATCTTTTCCCATCGTATATCTCCTTAAGATAAGGAAACACCCAAATTATCTTATCATAAGGGTGTTTCTTTGTGAATAATTATTTTATATTTCAATAGAATCTTCTAAAAACTGTTCGAATTCCTTTCTTTTAATTAACTTTTTTCTCCCTACTTTTAAAACAAACGGACATTTTGGTTTACTTAATAAATACCCTAATGTGTTTGCTCCAATATTGCTATATTCCATAGCTTCTTCTCTTGTAAGTAAGACTTTTTCCCAAGGTGGTATATTATTCTTTTCTTGCATTTGCTCACCTCATTTAATGTTAAGCATCTTTTAATCTAATTCTATCTGCACCGTATCTTTAGGTATCTGTTGATAAAAATCTTCCATATCTTTAATTTTTACCTGATATTTTGTAATCGGGTATTTGACTTCATCTAAAAAATCCTGCAAAAATTGTTCAGATTCAAGATAATAACGATGATCATACCCTTCAAAGACCTGTCCCCGGCAGACAGGAATATGCAGTAGTGTTGCCAGATTTGGAAGCTTATAAATATAAGTATTTGTATTTATAGTCTCTTTATCTTCTTCATCAAAGTAATATTCCTCATCATCCTCTTCTTCATTCCTGTCTTCGCTCATGAGTTTATTAGCGATTTCAATATCTTCTAAAAGTGCTTCTGCATTCTCTTTACTGGAAAGCCACTGAAAAAATTCATCGGAATCTACTTCTGTCCAATCTATTTCCTCTCGATGGTCTAATACAAAGTTGATAATGAATCTTGGAATTTTAAATTCTCTATCAAATCTGGTAGCTAAAAAGATATAATCGCAGAATCCCTTATCAGAAGGATCTTTTATATCCGCAATCATACTGCACAATTTTCCCTGCTTCTCTTCCGGTATGGAATTAAACATAAAAAATGCTGAAATATACCATCTTACATCACTCTTGGTAAGATTTGCCGGAACACCAGACTCTGTTTCGATGGTATTTTTGAATATTTTTGCAAAGTTATCCATATCTTCCTGTGTAAAAACAATTAAAAAAGCAGCTTCCGGAAGTATAGAATTCGTAATGACTGTTTTTAGCATTCTTTTTTCGCCTCATATTCCTGCAGATATCTTTGGAAATCTGTTTCGGATACTTTATCCCATTTTACCTTTTTCGATGATAAAGCTTCCTTTACAACCGCAGTTCCAATTTCTTCCATCATTCCACCGGGTAGTGTTCCCTCGCAGATACAACAGAGCATATCTTTGGTCTCTTTATCTTCAAAGGAAAACTGTAATAACAATGGATTTTTATAATCCTCATTTGTACCTGCAATGGCGGAAACAAAGCAGCCGACATGTTCATCGATTGCCTGTTTTGCGATATTTGCGATACTTTGATATTCTTTCTCGGAAAGGATACCTAATGTAAATTGCATTTTTTCTACGATTACGATAGTTGTGATCATTTACACATATCTCCTTTCATAGCATCTGTAATATCTACCGCTTCTTCTGCATTAAATGTGGGAATTTCTTCTCCTCCAAACGCAGAACCAATGATATGACCTACCAATTCGAATTTATTTTGGTCTACCAGATTATTAGGTGTATGTCTAAAATGTGTTACCTTATACTTTTTCTCCTTATCTGTCATAAATAAGTGAGCACCCAATTTTGGATCTTTCTGTCCTTTTTCATTTTTTACAGGAGACATGAAAGGCTTATCTCTTTGCATATCTACTGCCATTTCAAATTCAGGTGCCGGATTTCCCTGTCCAAAAGGTCTAAAATCAGACAAAACCTTTTCAATCGCAGGAATCTTATCTTTTACAATCTGATACCGCAGATTATCTTCACCAGCCTCTGCCTGTAACTTTAAGGGATCTACCTGCACTTTTTCTGCAATTCTGATATTATCCAGTGTCATGGAAAGTCCACAAGCACCAGCGTGTCCGCCCATTTTTAAAAAGGTTTCTTTGGGCATATCTGATAAAAATCCAAAAATATTGAATTTTCCATAGGAACGTCCAGACCCCTTATAAACATCCGGAATATGAGTGTCCGTAAGTACTAATGCGGGTTTTTCATATTTTTCTGAAACTTTTCCTGCTAAGATACCAACAATTCCTTCATGCAATCCAGGGAATGCTGCCCAAATAGGACAAGCATTGGTCCTACCGGTGTCTTCCAGATATTTATCCAGAATGGCGAATTCTTCATCTCGAATCCGTTTTCTTTCATTATTCAGTTCGACTAATCTTGCACAACCTTCTTCTGTTGGATGCCATAAATACTTTAATACCTCAGATGCGCCTTTATCTAAAAGTCTACCCGGTGCATTAAATGCTGGGCCAAGGTAAAATCCGAAATGGTCTTCATTACAGAAATTAGGATCCTGTCCCATACCGACTAACAGATCACAAAGAGGCTTCGGTGCTTTCTTTTCCCGGAATAACTGAATTGCATGTCTTACCAATCCCCAGTTACCCTCTACAAGATTCATACAATCCGCAACTGTTGCAAGTCCTGCATATACTGACAATTCCTCTGCCTTTTCTTTACTAAGGAAAGGTTCTGCCAACTTAAATGCTACTCCTGCGCCACACCAGTAGTTTCCGATAAATGGATTATCCAAGGATGCCACAGCAGGATCGATCAGCATATCTGTTTCCGGCAAAGCAACACCTTTTCTTGCACTATGATGGTCGGTTACCAATACAACATATCCCGCATCCTTCAATTCTTTTAAAACGGGTCCTGCTGCAATTCCATTATCTACGGTAATTACTAAAGAACCCTTCGGTAAAGATGTCTTAATCTCTTCTACAATCGTAGAGTTAATACCATATCCTTCTGAGAAACGTCTCGGAATACGTACCTTTACTTTTTTATCAGGATATAATTCTTTAATTGCACTGGTCATAATAAAGGAAGCACAAATACCATCCACATCATAGTCACCTACGATTTCGATATATTTGTTATCTCTGACATAATTCCAAAATTTCGTAGCGACTTCTCCATTCACAGGATAAGGATCGGTTGCCCATTCTTTTAAAATCTCGTCCGACGTACCCTGTCTTTTATGTAAGTCTGCTCGTATGATTTCTTCTATTGATTTATTTCTCTTTGTTTCTTCCGGCATAATATCTCCTCTACTTTCTTAATTCATCAAAATGAGGTGCCAATACTTTTGCAAGATTTTCGCCCTTTTCCTGACCAAAAATCAACTGCATCTGAAAAGGTAATCCAATCTTTACGTCAGAGGCATTCCGGATACCACGATCGATATCTTCCATCTGTCCTGCATAAGTGTTGCCTGTTTCTTTTTCTGCCTGGGCAACTAATTTCTGTAATAAATTAGAAATTTCCGGCGCAGCTTTTTTCTTTGGTTCCCTTTTTAGCTTCGGTGCTACGATTTCTTTTTCCACTTCTTCCTTAGCAGGCAAAGAGTCTTGCGTTACTTTGGCAGCTCTGGGTTTTCTTACGGTCTTGGCAGCAGGTTTACTTAAGCTTGTAAGAGATAAAATTTCGATACCATGCGCTTTTGCAAAATCAACAATAGCCTTATCCACAGATGCTAATATATAAATGGTATCTGTATGTAAAGCGAAAGCCTCCCCTAAGCAGAAGATAAAGGTGTCTCTGTCTGTACCAAGCGGAGCTGAAATATCCATTTCTCCCAAGGATAGATTACATAACCTGTTATAATCGGCAACCTTTAAGTCCTCTCCAAAAATACGAATTTTTCCCAGTTTCTCTAAACATTTGGGATTTGTTTCTACAAAATCTGCAAATTTCTGAATCTGATTTGTCCATAACAAAACAGCCATAAAAACACTCCTTTCAAGGCAAAATATACTTTTATAGTATCTTATGTAAAAAAAAACCGTAAAACTGGCGATAATTTATAAGAAAATATAATAATTTTTGAACACTCCCAAGAGCTAAAACTCTGGAATTCTATTGTCTAATTTATTTAAGACAACTTTCTCATCTATATATTCAGCTAAGAATTAGCTTATACACTCTTACGAATATATTTACTACATCTAAGTTATTACATAGATGAGTGAATCCTTACTTACGCAACTCTATTTATTTCTAAAAGAGTATTATAAGTACATTGTGTTCTTTTCTGACACTCTGGAACTTTCGCCACAATATCAGACCATACCTTCGCAGGCAGGATTTTTTGTATCTCTCTGATAAAATATCTTGCACCGATATTATATGATGCAGATAAATCGCAGTTATAGATTTTGCCATTTGAAAATTTGCAAAGTTCATAAGTATCTAAATATGCATCTTTGCCACGAAGAACCTCGCCTGAGCCATCATAAGCAAGTTTAGAAGTATTCCAAGCACAAATATGTGATACTCGAATGCCATTCTTATGAGCTTTATGCTTTACTATTCTTTGAATAGTATTTTTCTTCCACATATGTAATTCCTGTCTTTTTGAGCCATGTTTCTTGCCTTTCATATCAAGATACTCAAATGCGATTACATCACAATCATATTTAATTGCAGTATTTGTTATTGCACTTGCAATTTTATGAGCAAGTTCTTCGTTATGAAACTTTGCATATCTCCATAATTTTGTTATATTATTAGAACCATATTTTTGTTGAACTTTTTTAATTTTGTTTAAAGTATGATAGAGCTGGTCTTTGTCACTTGTAAGATTTATAAATTCTCTTGCAAGGATAGCACCATTTACATTCATAACTGAACAAGTGGCATCTGTATTGATACCTAAATCAACAGCTAATATGAGTTGTTCTTCTAATTTTGTTTTGTTAATCTCAACTTTTTCATCAAAAGCAAATCTTAAAAGCCACTTTTTATTTTTCTTCTCCAAAGTTGGAACTGACATTTTAGCATTTATCATATGCTTTTGAATACTTATAACATCAGTATGTTTCAGCTTTACTTCTACCCAATTCCAATCATTATTTATAAATAATTTAAGTTTTACTGTATCATCTTCAAAGCTATCAAAATACATATTACCCTTGTAAAATGTAGGTAATTTGTTAAGACGTATTTGTAATGTTGGGACTTTATTATTGTTATTAGAATGTTCCCAGTTATCGAGATTACTATGATAAGAACTAAGATACCCCAAAGCTGTATTAATTACTGAAAATCTTAGATAGGATGGCATTTTATAAAACTTAATATCAAATTCTGGGTATATTGCTTTATTAGATTTTGTAGAATGAATAAGAGCGTCAGCAAAAGCAAATCTTTCTTTATTACCTGTTTCTAAAGTTTTAATGGTTTCCCAATATTCTTCATAAGCTTTTACACAGAAAGAGATTGCATCATTATATACCTTTATAGTATTTCTAAACATTTTGTTAATATGTTTAACTTCAACTGCATAACTGGATATTAATTTCATACAATCTCCTTTCTGAAAATATTTACTCACTTTTTAAATTTTAAAACTGACCGGCATTCCTGAATCCTAAAATTTTTGGGGGTGTTAGCTAAATTATGAAGACTTTTTTAGAATGTCCTTCTGTAATAAAATACTCCTCTTTTACCTCTTTCGTCTTGTCAAAAATAATAATGCTCCGATTATAGCCGCAAGACCTAATCCAGAAAGGATACCAGTCTTCCAATTCACCGTTTGCTTTTCTTCTGTTGGAGCTTGTGTTGCAGCGGGTAATGGTGTTTTTGTAGGTTCCGGTTCTGCATTTTCAATAATTTCTACTGTCTGAAGTTCTTCCTCCTGCACAGAAATAGATTCACCGCCATTGATCAGATTTCTTTCTGCATCTAATCCATTTTGTCTATCCTTTGCCCAACTAATAAAGTCGTTCAGATTTGCATCAATAAAGTCCTGATCACCCTGAATTGCAAAGATATGCACGGTACCATCCTTAGTAACGGTAAATGGAGTTAGTTTTGAGTTACTTTCGTCTGTATATTGGAAATCCGTTGTTAAGGTATGTGTTCCAGGTAAAGAGCCATATCCTGAACTATAACCTGCAAAGAACCAGTCTCCTACCGGATATCCATAATCGTTTGTCCAAACTTCATAACCATTGATTGTTGCTTCTACTACCATATCTTCCGGGTAATAATGGATGGCAGATTCCTGAAAATTACCATTTTCATCATAATAGTTTGCACAATAATAATTATTGATATAAGCAATGTCACGATTGGAATTATCTACAAAAAGATGAATGGTAACACGACCTTCTTCTGTATTTCCGGAAGCACCTTTTGCCTGAATCAGCCAAAGTCCATCATCTGTCATTTCATAATGCTGCAAATCAAATCCGGCATTTGCAGTAAAAGATTGTGTAAGAAACATCATGGCGGAAAATACGGAACATAATATTACGTTTAATTTTTTCATAAAAACCTCCTAAATTTCATCCGGAATCAAATAGAATAAATCTTTTCCGGGAATATATACTAAACTACCTGTATCTAATTTCATCGCACCATATCCTTCGTGTACATTCGGAATACGTCTTACTGCGACATCAGAAACATCATAAATATATTTTGCGAAATTATCTAAATCTTTTCCAGATAACACTTCGATTTTAGATTCCCCAGTAGTTTCATTTTTTGTAATTTTCCGCCAGACACCAAAAGCATCTTGCTCAACGCAGATTTCCATAATGTTATTATCTTCTATCGCATATTCTGCATAACATTTGATATTAGATAAGAATCGATTTCGCAATTTACGTTTAGTATCTAATTCCTTTTTCTTCTTATAATATAGAATGGTTCCTGTCACACCACACACGATAGATGTTCCTGCAAGTATATAAAGTAGTTTTTTATCATTTTTCTTCATAAAATAGTCTCCTTTATAGAATATGATTGGTCTTTTGTCGTAATATATCGTACTATTATGAAATGGAAAAAGTCGTCATAATATGTACTACGGAATGAATTGGAATTCCAAAATTGAGAAAAGAAAGTGGAATTCCTAAGTGTATATTTTTACTTATTACACTTTTTGTTATTTTTAGATTTCTTCCTCATTTTCCATATCATTATTAACCGTCTCTACTGTATCTACTGTTCCTGTATCTCTTCCGGTACGACATCTTACGCCAAAACTGGCGTCATAACCAAGATTTTTGAGCATTTCCGAAGCAGCTTGGAATACTACATCTGCATCTTGTCCTTTGTCATACAATACCATTGGAATTCCGTGGTCATAGATAACGGATAATCCTTTTGATTTTAATTCTTTTACTGCTTTTTCTTTATCAGTCATTTCCCACCTCCGGTAATCCGACTATCTGATCACAAGCATTCATAATATATGCATAAGATAACGGATGTGTCTTTTGATATTTTGTACCATACATAAAAGTATGTTCAAAGCTTTCTGCAAACCCTTCTAAGGTATTACTACTGCCATATTGGGTGGTATACTCTTTTTCCCAAATTTCTTTCCATTCCTTAGAGTTGGAAATATATCCAAGTTTCCCATCCACGTAATGACCCATTTCATGAATAACTGCATTTGCACCGTTTTTTGTATCTTCCAGTTTGATTTCTTTGATGCTATCATCATATCCACTGGCAATCGCACTGTATCCCAAACCAGCAAACCAGGTATCTTCTAACCTTTCTGTTGTGATGCTTAATGTCCATCCATCTAACTGAAAAGACTCTCTTACGTTTTCTGGTATCTTACAATAATTTGCAAGTGCTTTTGTATAGTTACTGCTTGATACATCTCCGATAAGCTGCACGAAGCTTAATTCATTTTTTGCACTGGCTGCCATTACCGGTATTGTATTTCCAATCAGTAAAGTCCCAGTAAGCAATACTGTAATAATCTTTTTACGCATTATTTTCTCCCCTCAAAGCGAAATTTTGTTTATACATATTTATGTATAAAATTTTTTGATTTTTAGCGTAAAATGATATTTTTTTTGCAAAAAAACACACCGTCAGGATAGCGATGTGCTTTCTTTTGTAAATACGCCTTTATGTAAAATTTACTGCAACTCCTCGGTCTTATAGGTAAACAATAAGCAATAGGTCCGCTTATATTGGTCTCCTACATTTCTGTTTAACCAGTCTTCTAATTTCAGATCATCAGATTTTCCATTGTCATAAAATACGGTGTATTTTTCAGTTCTATCCGTATCTCTTTCTTTTTCTGCTAATGTATAATCTGTATTCCAATAAGGATTTTGATCTGTACCACTGGAGGGATAATCTCTTCCGCTGTCAAACCACTTGTCTATATCATAATAGTATTTTGTCGCATATACAGGGTCTTGTCTATATACCGGTTCCTGATGAGTTTCTTCATAATACTCTGTTTTATATACCGGTACTTGCTTTGTATGTTCGGTAAAAGTTCCATTTCCGTTATCAGAATAAGAATATTCTGTATCATAATGGTCAATCACCTGTCTGGATTTTGTCTCTGTTTTCGTCTCATAATGATCGATTACCGAAACATATGTCTTTAATTCTGTTTGTTCCTTATAGACTCGACCTCCGGATGGAACCGACCAATCACTCTCCTGTACCGTCCGCAAATCTTCAATCGAAATATTTCGTGCCCATTCAAATCCGGTAACTGTTACCGTTTCTTTATGTGGATAGAAAAGGACCCCCGCGCAGAGGAGAAAAAGCATCGCAAGTAAGATAGGAATCGCATTATCTTTTACAAAAGAGAAAATGCCGCCCAAAATACTCAGTCGATTTAATTTATCCTCTTGATTTTCAGAAGTTTCGTCTGCTATCTCTTTATCTTCCGATACCGAATCAAACAGCTCTTTTCCTGCTAGGGAGGGTTTTCTTTCTTTTATTTTATCTTCGATATCATTCGCGGTTTCTTCATCTATTCCGGAAAGAGCAACAAAGTCATTGGTATCAGTATTGGAATTTTCTCTTTTCTGCATACCATATTCTAAAGTAGCTTCATTTCTTGGAGATCCACAGGATGTACAGATATCATCTGCCCAATTGTTTAAGCTATTACAATAGCTGCACACCCATTCCTTGTGATTTCCATCACACTCTTCTTTGGAAATACCTGCTTTTTGCAATTCTTCTGTCGTTAATATATCTGATTCTTTTACAACAGATTTTTTATAAATCTTATTTTCGTGAGGGATTACACCCTTTAAATGATATTTTGTGTTTTCCGGCTTATGTCTGCCACAATTTGGGCAATTATCGACTAAACCATCAATATCTGTACTATCACAATAAGGGCAATCCCAATACCCTCTTACAATTCTGTCTGACATAGATTTTCCTCTCTTTTTAATATGGATATGGTAACCAAAATCCGAAGCATCGGAAACATAAAATAAACTTAAGAAAGCTTTTGTATTTTATAAGGAGCCAATTCATATATTCATTATCTACATTGTCATATTCATTATTTTCTATGTGCGTTCTAATTTCTTCAATTTTAGCACGTTCTTCTTCGATTCTATTTAAAAGTTGTATTCGGATTTTGCGACCATTGCGCTTCGCTTCGTAATCTGCTCCATAAAGATCCATTCTCCGAGTATTTAAGAGCTTTAGTATCATTCGCCTTTTATCGAAATCTAACAAAGATTCTCTGGAAAAAGGATAACAGTTTTTATACACTTCTGTTTCAAACATTATTTACTCCTTATCCTATTATGTAAACGATACGGTTGATACACCATCATTTGTTACGGAAATATGTAAAGTTTCCCATTCTTTTGGAATTTCATTTTCGTATTTAAAGATATTTTTTAAATTCACTTGCAACGGAGCGTAAGCTAAATTATCTTCGCCATTGCCACAATTCAATAAAACGAGCCATATTTCATTTTTTGATTCAACGAAAAAAGACTCGGAATTTTTATCATATAATTTTTTCCAAATCACGGCGTTTTCCAACGCATCTGGAACATTTCCTTTTTTCATTAAAAAAGTTTTATAAAACCAAATAGAAAATAATATTACAAATAATCCTATTGCCATATATTTTAAAAACACCTGTATTGCTGAAACAGGAATTAAGAGTATTAAAAAACACATAATAAATGGACTGTATAATAGCAATACAAAATTGGGTAAGGCTTCCATTTCAGCGTTATACACCTTATCAGATTTTTCATTTTCGGCTTTATAAAATTCTTCATCGTATGTAATATCTAATGTCTTCATATTTTATACCCTTCCTACAATTTTAATGTACATATTACTGAAGCTGGATGGATAAACGGAACAAAATGTAAAATACTAAAAAAGTAACAACAACTATCGCTATATTCGATGTAACTTCTATTGCTGCATCGAAATTCTTATGATTTTTTTGATTCTGTCTAGTATCTGTTGTCTTCATATTTTATACCCCCAATTCAAAGGAAAGCTGTGGTTTTCTAGCTGCATAATTCGTTAAACTGAAATCTTCGATGGTAATATCATAAAAATTCTTTTTCTCAGGATTTAAAAGCATACAAGGCTTACAATCGATAGATTCCCGTTTCATTTCTTCTGCTCTGCTCAGTAACACCTTAGCCTGATCCAGATGTCTGTCATAAATCTGTTCATTGATCACCATATGTGTAAACTTTCCAGGTTCATACCCTGTATCTCTTGCTACCATCATCAAAAGTGCAGCATACTGTACTTCATTCCAATGTCCTGCCCCGGATGCTACTAACATATCTCCGGAACGCTGGTTCAAAACCATATCCAAATACCGTCCACGTACAGTAAAAATAGTTTCATAGGCACAGGGTTTTAATCCATCACTTTCTGCCATATCCTGCTCCTGCCACAGGTTCATAATATGATACCGTCCATAAGGATCCTTTTTAATATCTTCCAGTACTCTCTTATTAAGCAAATCATAATGTGATACCGTATAGCCATATCTTTTACCGATAGTTCCCGGCATATCTTTGGATTCCCATGCATCCCATACTTTAATGCCATACTTTTCCCGCAGCAAAGATAAATCATTACTTTGGTCCTGAAAAATCCAAAACATTTCTTTAACCGCACTCTTCCATGCAATGGGTCTTAATGTACAAAGCGGATATTCCCCTTTGGATAAGTCATACTGTCTTACTACATGTGTTACAAAACAGGTATGTGCCGGAGTGCCGTCTGCATATTTTGGTCTTGGATTTTCGTCCATTACGCCATTTTCTAAGATGTTATGAATGTCTCTTACTAAATACTCGTCAGCTTTTGTCATTTGTTTTTTCTCCTTTATACTAATTATCTTGACAATACCAAATTCTTTCAAAGAACCAAATATAATAAAGTTCGATTCTATATTTATCAATATCTTGTATGTAAAATTCTTTTAACAATTCTATACAGTCTTCATTTTTAGAATTGTAAATATGTCCATTTTTAATATATACCTTTCCCAAAATGAGTTCATAATTATTTTCTGGGAATCTTTTTGCAATTATGAAACTGTTTTTATTACTATTGTAAACATAGAATAGATACAACTCTCTTTCAAAAAGCGTCCATTGAAAGGTAAGTCTAATATCATCTTTTCTGTCAAAATCTTTAATATATTTGTTTCTTACTTCCATACTATATTGTTTGTATATCTTCGGTAATTCTCTATAGAAATTTATCACACTTTCTGAAGTTAAGGGTATTTCAGAGAAAATGGACTTTTTATAATTCGGCCAACGTTTTATATCTAAAGTAAGCACGACTGCTGAAACTCTAGCAAAGGTTTCTGATACAAAACAGTCTTCCGTATAATTTTCTTTAATGCTTGGAAAGCAAATGTCTATCCCCTCTTTTTCACTATTAAAACAATTCAAAAATTCTTCTGATTTTTCTGACCAATGCCCACAAAGCGATATTATTTTATCATCGATAAGATGAGCACACTCATGTGCAATAGTTCTGTGAAAATTTTTTAACGACTTAGGCTTAGATCGTAAATAAATAGTATTAGGGTGTATATATCTGCCAGTGGTTGTGTCATTTGCATTTGGTATTTTTTTTACAATACAAAATTTTGTATATGTATCAGATAACATATCCTGCATGAGCTGTGGGAATTTCGCAATCCTCTCTTTTACTACATTGATATACTCTTCATCAAGTCCATTTTCTATTTCATACAGAATCATGTGTTTTGTGACTCCCATTCCACATTAATATTTTGATCTACCCAATATACATTAACAATCGGCATTCTAATAAGTACTCCACTATGGGCAAGTCTTACTAATACATTTTTTGCATGTTTGTTTGGGGTTTCTGCAATAACTCCGAAGCTTTCGATATACTTTGCTTTTTCATCCTGTAAATCTACGGATCCCTGAATAAAGCATTTTGTTCCCTTTTTCATTTCAGAAACTAACATACTCATATTATCACCTCTTATCTATTGTGGCGGTTACAAACAGCCGCCACAACAACCATGTTTTATATTATCATTCATAACTTTTGCAATTTCATCTGCGTATTCTCTGTATTCTTCCGGCAAATAGGGTCCATTAATAAGCCACTCTCCGGAGTTACAATAGGGTTTTCCATTAGAAAATCCACAATTTCCGCCACTACACCAGAATTTATCAAGGTATTCTTCATTTGTATTATAATCTTTACCAAATTTAACTTCCTTGCCATTAATATTTAGCGTTAAAATTCCTCTACATAAATTAGGCTATTTTCCGGTATAAGATACAAATTCTACGTTTTTCATAAATCCTCCCCTAGCAGAAAAAGATTGAGTTTGTTTTCATTGGCAAATTATTTAATTTCCTCCAAAAAGTCATATAAGAAATCACATAGGTTTTGCAAACGTCCCATGTCATGATCTGCCTCATACCAAACACTTTTTGCAGCTTCTTTGGAAATATGATGGCCTACTGTATCCTGAATTACTTTATAGATGTTTTCTTCTGCTTCATTACAGCATTTGTTTTTCTTAGTGTTGAGTTCTTTTACAGCGTCATCATACTGTTTATGGTTTTCTTCAACCTGTTCCCGATTCCATTTCACAGATTTATCTTCATCTGTAATGTAATCTTTTGGCAATCTCTGAAAATCTGGTTTACAAGACATTCTGCAAGCTTTTTCATAATTTTTGATTGCTTTATCCCATGTATAATCTGACATATTATTTCCTCCTAATAATTACGAATAATTTTATCGAATAAATTTGTCATTTTAATTTTGACACTTTTTCTTCGATTGAAATTTGTTGTAATTTGGTCTTTTAATCTTTTATTATCTTGTTGTAATCTACGGACTCTATCATTTGCTTCTTTGATTTGTTCATCATTTTGTGTTATCAGTTGTTGTAACACTTTATTTTCGTCGGTAATCTTCTGAGAGATTTCCTCGAATTCGTCCCTGGCAGAGAAAAATTCATCAAACATATCCTGCACACATTGATCTTTTTCAAATAATGTAATAACCGTATTGCTTTCGGCATCTACTAATACCATCCAATTTGTACATAGGTAGATATTCACAATACTATTCTGCTTTCTATGTTCCTGTGCCGGATTATTTCCTGTATAGATTAATTCTCCATATTCTACCATTTTAGAGATATCGTCTTGAATTTTTGTATCATATTTATCTACGAACATCGGAACTTCTAGTTTTGTAGCATGCATATTACGTTCCGCATAACGTTCCTTTGCATGATTGCTGATATGTAATGATTTCAAAATAATCACCTACCTCTCGTTGTTTGTTTTTTAAAAATTTGCCAGTTGCATATGTACTGCTGCTTTTCTGGCATTGTTGGAAGCATACCCCATATTTCTGGTACCGGTATTGAATCCATTTGTTACACGACTTAGAGCGTTATAATCTCTCAGTTTTCTTTTTTTGTTTGTCATATGTGCCATAATCTTTCTCCTTTTATTGTTTTCGCTAATTATATATGTCTAAAAAAACCGTAAAACTTCATAAAAATAAGCAAAAAAATATCACCCCTATAAAAAGGGTGATATAAATCTTTATGTTATTCTCTTTCTTCTTCGATTTCTGCAGTGAAAATACTATCGACCTTATCCGGATTCTTATTTGCCCATTCGATCCACTGTTCTGCATAGGGGCGGGTCTTTTCATTTAATCCAAAGACTTCTCTGGTAAGGATATATCCATTGCCAATAGCTTCTTCCATCTGCATTGTATTGAAATCTACATCTCCGGCATATAAAGGTCTGAAATGCTTTTTCGTATAATATTTCACGCCATCTTTTTTGGTCTCTGTCACTTTATTGATTTTATCTTCTAATAATTCCCAGACTTTTGTTCCATCCGGTTTTATCTTTTCATAAATTCCGCCAACACTGTCGCCAATATATAAATTTGCCATATTATTTCTCCTTATTAATATTCCAAATCTTCGTGATTTTTTTGCATTTCTTTTGGTTTTAAAGTTTCCAAAATAAGATTTTTTTGTTTTTCAGCCCAATCGAAACAATGATTAAAGTCTCTTTTGTCTACGTCTACATATCTATATCTCGCATCGATATACATATTCTGCAAATCAAAAAGAAAGTTTCTACGGTCTCTTTCTTCACTTCTGGAAAGTGGTGCTGATAATGGCATGATCTGTGCTTCAATTTGTTCAGTCAAACGTACTAAACTATGGCTTTCTTCCATTAAGCTTTTAGGAACATTAGTTCCACTCGCTTTAATGAATCCTTTATAATACAATTCGATTGCATTCGCCAATGTAGCCATATCAAAATCAAGAAATGGAACTTCATCATTTCTAATTAATTCCAATCTTTTCCACATCATATTAGCATTATGAAAAAATTCATTATTTGTTGGATCTTTTGGGGTTGCTTTTATAATAGATTCAGGTATTAGCAATTTTCTCCTCTTTTCCAAACAATAACGCCATCAGAAATGAGAGACTCCTGCCAAATCCATTCCGGAATAAGTCCATCCACCTTAACAGACTCATACAGTTCATCGGAAGGGGCGCTACCATTTAAAACAACCAGCAAACCAAACTGATCATTTAAAACGTTCTCTGAAATATCAGATTCCGGAATCATGATATATGCCACTTCATTTAATTTATCCGCAGATATAATCTGTGTAATAAAAGCATCGATTTTATTCCACTGTACTTCGACTGCATCAATTTTTCTAATAGTGTTAAATGTTCTAATCATATTTACCCTCTCTTACGACAGATGTTTTTTCCAAATGACAATACCATTCAATCGTATTCTTTTTATTGTCATAACAATTGGAATTATTTAACATGTGCTACTCTCTTGTCTACTTATATATGTATAAAAAAACCGCAAATATCCCTGTTTTTTATGATAATTATTTTAAGATATCATAGAAAATGTTATATTTGTTTCTTCCAATTCCTGTATCATATACTGCGAAACCAATTACATCAAAGGTATGTTGATATGCTTTTATGACATCTCTATATGCTTTTGCTACTACTTCAGGGTCATTAAGAAAAGCTCCACATCCAAATGCTCCAAGGATGACAACATCTGCTCCCTCATAAGCAGCTACATCCAGAATACGTCTTGCTCTACTTTTATGCAGATCATAAAGTTTATTATTTGGAATCTTTGTCCTACGTAAATTGGGAGCTGCACAGGTAATAACATCCACTGTATAATAATCAGATGGGGATAAGAGTAATTCAGATCTATCATCCCTGGCAACAATTACATGGGAAGTATAAATGCAAGCATCATCATAAAGTGTGTTATGTGCTGCTCTATGCACCTTATAATATTCAGAAACGGCTTGTTTTACTAAATGTGGATAAAGTGTGCTACAACGACATAAATCTTCTTCCTGCGCGTTTGCACCTGTTTCTACGCCTCCTCCTGGATTTGTAGCCGATGCAAAATTAAGAACACATACCTTTTTTCCTGCCAGGGCATAATCTCTTGCCATTTCGAAACTCTTTTGGTTATTTACTATAATTTTGCAAGTTTTCTCTACACTCTGCGGAAAGACAGGTTTTAAAATTTTATCTACCGGAAAATATTCGTTTGTAACCAGATGGTCCTCTGCTTTTAACGTCCGGTTGTAAAGTGCAATCATTTCCCGAAACATCTTAATATTATTTTCTTTTAATCTATTTGGAATCATTATTCGTTTCTCCTTTATCATATACGTTTTGAATCACAACAGCAAGTAAATAAGCAGAAATAAGTATTTCTAATAATCCCGGCACGATTACTCCAAAATATACTGCTCCGTAATAAACTGCTAAAATGATACCGATTACTATATTCTGAGTTATTTTATGAGTAATATTATTTTCTACTTTCTTTTCCATAATTTTACTTTCCCTTCTTCTGTCTTTTCAAAACAGGTAAGTTTTTTACTACCACAAATCGGGCAATATCTTTCTGCGTTTCTTGGACGCATCGCATATTTTACTTTATAACCACATTTTCTGCATTTGATTATATATTTCTCAGAGACATCCAGTTCTTCTGCTGATATAGTGGTTTTGATTTTAATACCAAAAACAGCTTTAATTTCCTTGCAATAATGTTTCCAAAGTTTGCCATGATTCATACATCCAGGACAAGTATGTAAAATTTCATGTAAGATTACTGATTTTGTTTTTTCATCGGGTACAGTATCCTCACTTAATCTGGTTGCAATGGAAATTTGATAAGCGTCTCGAATCTTTTTGCAATATCCCCACTTCTTTGTGATTCTACCATTCCAAACAATGGAAATATTATCAGAAAAAGGAATTTCTAATGCATTACAAATGCGGAAACAATCAAATATTAAACTATCCAAATCTTTCATCTTTGCACCTCTCTGATAATATATGTCTAAAAAAACCGTAAATTTGAGAAAAATGAAAAAATAAATTTTGCGCTGTGGGTAAGACCATTTGAGATTACAATACAGACTACCGACTTCTTTGCCGAAGTCGTCAATATATTTTTCTAGGGTGTAAGAAAAGAAAGAAATTATCTACCTTATTTTTTTGATAATGCTCATTTCAAATCAGATGCTGTTTCTATTATAAAATACTGCTACGCTGTATGCTATTTATATGTTATGTATTTGGAGTTCCTATGTAAGTTGAAACAGCACTGTAATCTCAAATGGCCTTACTATAATATACCTTTACATACAGGCGGAAAAAAATGAGCGTCTTTTTTTAATCTAAAGATGCCCATTTTCGCCTGTTTTCTTGATGTATTTTAACATTGTATATTTTCCCCAGAGTTTTACATAGATTTGTGATTTTTTTTGACATATACTAATAGGTGGTGATAAGTTATGTTTTTAGGTAGAAAAAGACTCCGACAGAAGCCATACCCAAAGAATATTTGACCTGACTTTTTCTTTGGGGCTGGCAAATAAATGTCAGGAGGACACGCCTATGTAGCGTACAAGAAGTTACAGAAGAGATATGCGGAATCGCAAAATCGCAAGAAAAAAGAGAATTGACAAAGCGGTACACTGTTCTATTGAACCTTGGTATGATTGTGATGGGAAATATTCCAAAGGAAAAATCCATTGCAGTTGTAAAATGTGTACTTACAGCAAAATCTTTGATCTTGCTACGGTTCATGATTTAAAAGATCGTGAATTTGTAAAATCACAGTTTGAGGATATCGCATAAAAATGGAGTGGGTTTAATCCCGCTCCATTTCTTTGTTTTCATTTTCTATTTTTGATAATTTTCCATAATTGCCTTTATCTAAATATCCCTTTCAAAATTAGTCTCTTTTTCATTTTCATCTAAAATGGATAATGCCTGATTATATGCTTCATCATAAGTATCCCATTTTAGAATATCTCCATCTCTTACTTGCATATCTCCAATATATGCATAAAAATGGTCACCACCCGGAAAAGATTTCACACGAATTTGATGTCTCTTAAAATCCGGGAGAATAATATCCTTTCTTCTTACAAAAGCATATTCTTTATCTCCAGAGTATCCATGATATCCTCCAACAGGATTAATATAAATTGCACCGCACTCATGAATTGTATCTAATTGCTGTTCAGCAACCATCATTTGAAAACCTTTAATAGATTGAATAATGTTTAAATTTCTTTCACTTCCCCATCGTACTACAGCCTCTGTGATTTCTGCTTCTCCTAAATATTTAGAATGCTCTGTATTTTTAAAAGATGGATGTGCCCAGTTCCATTCCTTTCCATAAAGATAATTTTCAAATACTTTACCATATCTTGTTGGTACAATTTCTTCGTAATATGCGCATAATTCATCTGCGCTGGAAATTTTTAGCCACCATCCCTGATTGTTAGTGCCTTTATCTTTTAAAACGAATAAAAAATCCTTTGGTCTGTTATTATCATCCATATATTTACCTCTCTAATCAGCAATAGAGATTTTCCTCCACATCTTGTTCCTCCATTATCTCATAGGAAACTATGCAAATCAATCTATCTCAAAATCTTCGTTAATCAATTCTTCCTGTTCTTCCGGAATTTCCATGTGCTCTAGATAGTCGAAAATACGATTTACAGAATCTTCAAAGTTTGTCAATGCCACCGGATGCTGTGCGCCCATTTTATGTGTCAATGCGCTCATCATCGGGCATTGGTTGATAAAATCAAAGGATTCAAACTGAAAATCCAGTGTTTTATTAATAGGTACATGATAAAAGAATAATGCGCTGTATTCCTCTTTGTGCAAAATAGCTACAAAAGTCATCGGTGCCTTATCATACTCATCAAAAACAATCGAAACATCCTCTGGTAGACTCATTCGCATGGCTTTTTCCAAACGTCTATCAAATTTCAACACTTCTTCTGTGGTTGTGAGTATTTTTCCATTGTATTTTTCTATAAATTCCTGCATATTCATAAAAATACCTCTTATCTTTCAATGTCTATATTATTTTTTTCTTTGTTGTATTCCTCTACGATTTCTGCCGCAGCTTCTTTTAAGATACATACAAGCTGTGCAGGAGAATACTCATTGATACCATTTTTTTGTAATAAAGATTTTAAGGAACTGTTACCACTTAGATACAACTGTCTTCCACTCTTACTTACAAATGCAATATTTCCCGCAATCGCATCCCATTGTTGTAATGGAATGTTATTAAGGGCATTATCTTTTTCATATTTTTTTGCCAGCGTTTCTACATCTTCAGGCATAAGTGGCTTTAAATTCTCCAGTCCAATCAAAGCTACTACTTTTCCATATTTCTCTCTAAATGGCATATCATCTTTCAATGTGATCCCTAATCTTTCATCAATATTCATTATATGTCTCCTCTGTTAATAAATTTTCGTATTTTATATTTCTTTCAGTTACTTCATAAGTAAAAGTATTTTCTATGTCGATTTCTCCGAAATAATCCTTCGTTGTGGTATATCCGGCGCATACTTTTACTTTGTTAATCTGGTCTGTTTGTGATTCTTTCCACAAATCTTTGTGTATCTGTTTTGAAATATCTCCATAATCTCCGACATCTTCACAAAACATTTCCACAAGTCCTTCCTTTTGCGAAGTGTCGTATTCCTCTGGAATTTCAATATCGAGTATTTCAAAACCAGCCTTTTCAAAGCTATGTATCACTATATATCCATAAATATCGTATGGTGTTTCCATATTTTACCTCATTTATAAAAATTCAACGTCAAATTCTTCTTCCTGTGTTTCATCGGATAGAATTGTTTCCTGTTCCTCATCAGATGGAATTTCTTCTTTTGTGGATACAAATTCTTCCAGTTTTTGTGCTGCCAGGGAGTCATTTACTAAATCCCTATATTTTTCCATCTGTGCCTTAAATACCTCGATAGTACCCCAGGTATCCGTATTAGAATCGTGTGCCCCAGCAGAAAAGGTTTCTAATAAATCAGGACGATAATAGGTAATGGCATCTATCAGCTTATGAGAACCTGCCTCTTTATCTAATTTGAAGAGTTCTAGTGTGTCCAAAATGATAGCATTTTCTACTCTTAAGCCATTCCATGAAATCTTCTTAATATCGAAATCGACATTATGTCCAATAATTACTCTGGCATTGTTGAAAATTTCCTGTAACTTTTTCTTTTCATCAGAAAAACTGGGACTGTCCGCTACCATTTCCGGAGAAATATGGTTTACAGCTTCTGCGCCTCTCCATGTTTTTCTGCGTTCCGGTTTAAAATAGCTGTTATAAATAGGTCCATTAGTTCCATAGATAGACATCTGTAAAATTTCATCCCATTTACAGAATCCTGTTGTTTCTGTATCAAAACAGATTACCTGTTCCGGATGTGTAAATAATACAGTTGCAGCAGCTTTAATCGCAGCTTCTCTCGCTTCTTTCGTTTCGGCAGGCATATCCAGTATTTTGGAATCGATTCCGATTTCTTCCGGTTTACATTTCATATGCTCACAAATTGCTCTGATCGCAATTTTTGCTGTTTCAAATTCCATTTCTCCGGAAAGTTCCCATGTCTTATCTTTGAAATTCCATCTGGCTCCCTGAGATTTTACAAAATCTTTTTGGCAAAATGGAATATTCATTGGAATATTATTATATCCATATCCGTTATTCTGTAATGCTCTTGCTAATTTTACGCCCATTTTTATATACTCCTTTTTTGTAATTTGTAATTATACATTTCTATTTATATATGTCTAAAAAAAGCGTAAAAATAGGTAGAAAATAAGGACTATTTAATAAAAACAGTCCTTACTTTTCATCTATCTTTCATTTTCTATATCTAATGTCTCAATATATCTTATCCAGTCTTTTTCCTCGACACCAAACATATCAATATCCGCATCAAATTTATCAAAATCTTCAATAGCTTCGATGGCTGTCTCTGTTCCATCTTCAAATAAGCGATAAACAGAAAGTCCTTTATTCTGAAATATATCTATCGCTTCTTCTTTTGTAAGTGGAAGCATTCCTGGCCATGTGTATCCATAATTACTCATATCCTCATAAGTCAGTGTATTCATAAATTACCCCCGATAAAAATCATCCAATTTCGCTTCGACTTCAATATCAGTGGGGTCCAGTTCAAATTTCTTTTCGCCAGTATCTTTGTTTATATAATAACTGAACATACCATCGTCAAATGGATAATACTCATTATGCTTGTTTATTGTATTGTTACTATTCATAATCATTCCAACTCCATTTCTTCTTCTTTTTCCTGGCAGAAGTCTAATTCAGAAACTTCCTTTAAAGTGATATTTGTGCTTTGCACAATACCCAACATTCTATATTTTTCAATATTTTCAAATTCCGCATTTGCATTCATATATCTGGCAACCGGGTCTTCGATATAGAAATACGGATATTTTGGGTCATAATCATCCATTTGAAAATCATATGGATTCGAAATGTTGTATCCGTTTTTGTATAATGCCGTCATAAACTGGTTATATTCTTCTCGATTTTTAATATGAACTGCAATTTTAACATTTGCGAATTTTTGCAAATCTTTTGAAAATCTTGATTCTTCATACGCATTTGCACTATAAGTGGCTTTTATGAATGGATGTTTTTCTACGGCATCTGTAATTGCATTTCTTATTCCACCAATTCCATACTTGTTGAAATTTTCGTTTGTAACTTCCACAGTAACTTCATATCTAAGTATCATCCTTAATCTCTCTCCATTTCTGTCTGTATATCCATAGGCATCTCAATTTCGACATCCCCACGGTTTAATTTTGTTTTCTTTTCTCCAGTTACTTTATTTACATATCCATCTTCCGTTTTGTAATACTCTCTCTGCGGAGGAATTAAGGGTAATTCTATCTTTTTGCTGATTTCATAGTACCCTTCGCTGGTTTCAAATGGAGATACATACCATTTATCAGCTTTATAATCTGCATAAGTCACTGTTTTCTTTTGGTCATATAGCTTTGATGGATAACCATTTTTAGGTTCATACCAAAGATACTTTACGTGTTCTGCATATTCCGGATCTTCTACACGGTATTTTTGCTTTTCCGGTATATAAACATTATCCAGTTGCATATCCTTTGGATCTATTTCGATAAATGCTCCATAATCTCCAATTACAATTCTGTCATATCCGGTAGCAATGATTTCCCCGGTAGGACTATGTATCGGCTTTCCGGCATTATTTTCATCCGTAAAATAGAAAGGTAAGGTATCTTGATAGATACTTCTGGCAATTTCCCGCATATCCTCTTTTAAAGGTTTATAACGATATTTTGCTGCCAAATCTGCCTGATACTGTAATAATGTTTTACCAATCTCTGAAATATCTTTTTGTTGTAATCTGTTTCTGGTTTCCATAAGTAATTTACCAAGCATATTTTCGCCAGTACCTCTGCAAATTCCCCAAAAAGTATCATTCCAGTTATTTCTTTCCTGAATTTCAAAATTACAATGCGAAAGTTTTTCTGCTAAATCGGGATTTTGTTTAAATTTTTCAAATAAAACCTCTCGCATAATTTGTACTTTATCTGTATGGAATGATTCTGGAATTCCTGTACATCTCGCAAACTTTTTGGCTTCTGCCGGGGAATATTTGCAAAATGGTACTACATCCAAACCACAATAATGATTTTTCAATGCCTGATATGCATTCTCAGCACTAGGGAATGTGTAGTCAATACCATCAATCTGCATGGTTACATTACATAAATACATGTTCGATAAAAACGATAATTCCCCACGTAATGCAGGAATCTGTCCATTATCTTTGATTTCATTTTTTTCTTTATGTAATAATCCAAAATAGAACTGATTAAATGCAGCTTTCAAATCCTGTTCATTAGCATAATTCCCTGCATTAAATACGGGAATCTGATAATCGGCAGCAATTCTAAGCGCCTGTGCTGTACCACCCTTTAATTTCCCGCCGTCTGTATAACATACAATAAAATCAGCAGGTCTATCCAAATTTAATCCCAATGCCTGAAAGCTGTTACGTGTCATAAGTGCACGACCGCCTCTGGAAAGATTATCCCAATAGGGATGGTATTTTTTAGCAATCTCTGTGGCTTTGCTCATGGATTCCACAGAATAAGTGCTAAAATATCCATTTCCATTTGTCTTGCCATTGAAATTATCCCAGGGTAAGTAAATTTCCTTTTGTCCATTTACAGCATTGCAGCCATTCTCAAAAGCGGAATCTGCACCATCTGCTCCACCAGATCTTAGTATATCTCCCCGCTTTGCCATCCAGGATCCCATGCGTTCAAATATTGTCAATACCCATTCCGGAGTTTCTCTACTCCCGATTCCTGCATATATCATTGTTTTCGTACTCCTCCCATAATTTATCATAGTCCACAAATGCATACTCATTCGGGACCTCTTCAAGCAATTGGCAATATTCCAGACTTTCTGCTAAATCTTTGATGACGTCTAATACGGTGAGCGTCTGTTCTGATTTTTCATATACTCCGCCATCTATTTCCGTACAATTCGGAGCAAGCAAGGTATAATCCCATCCACATTCAGTATCCTGTAATAAAAGATATCCGACAATTAGATTATCGTATGCTAACTCGACTCCGTATTGCCCTAAAATAGCATCACTATGGTTTTCATCTTCTGCTCCGTAATAAATCATAATTCCGGTTCCTCCACATCAATCGTTTCGGGAATATCTAAGGACAATCCGTTCGATTGCAAATCTTTATAATCATCATATCCATATCTTTGACTTTGCAGATCTAAATAGTCTTCTAATGGAATTTTTCCGATATTTGTTTGTACGTATTTCATGAAGACCTCCACATTATTCCAACTCTAAATCCCAATCATGTCTTGCCTGCATCATAGTCCTGTCAATTTCTGCAATGGAATCTGCATTTTTTAATCGGTTAATTACAGATGTTTGATACTTTAAATCTTTCGCAGCGAGGATAGCATCTAATCTTTCCCGTTCTAAGCTTTCATGGATTCCCTGCATAAATTACCTCCTTTAAGAGTATGTTTCACATATCCGTCCACTACCGCTTTTGCGGATAGGCGTGGACTTCATTTCCTGTAAATAAAAAATAGATAGGTACTATTACCTATCTATTTATGTCAAAAAATTCCGTAAAAATGGTATATTTTTCTTATTTATAATTACATTTCGTAGTCATATTCATATCTGGAAAGCTGTTTAGAATAGATATCTATCATCATTTCCTGTAAAGCAATTTTATTGGGCTTCTCTGGTAAGACTGTATTTTTAACTGCATAAATATATTCTTCCTGCACAGATTTTAGTAAATCATAAAATTCCGGTCTTACATTTTTTCCATCTGCCGTCATATATTCTCCGTTACGGATAGACATTAGCATATCATGTTCTTTTTCACGATAGGTAATAATCTGACCAGTTGCATTTAGATCCTTACCCATTAAATACAGTCTGATTAAATGCATCATATGCTTCGCCAGTTTTGCATCTGTTTTTTTAGTGTTCCGTTTGTTAATGTTACCATAGTCACTTTGAATTTTATGTACCTGACTTATCATAGCCTTAAAATCAGTAATCGGTATATTAGAAAACTCTCCGGATAGTAACAAATGATCATTACTAATATCATCTAGTACTTCTCTGGCAGGATAAATACTGTGAAACTCTTCGGTGCTTACCTGTTTGATATCTAAGAAAATATGTTCATCGTTATGCATAGCACGAAATGATTCCATTGCTCTACTTAAACTTTCTTTTAACATTTGCAATTTTTTATCATCGTTTTCTCCATTGCCTAATAATCCATGCATTAGACGGTTATATTGTGCATCTGCATATCCGCCAAACTTTCCGATTGCCCTTACGCTAAGAAAATCTTTTGCATGATTTAAAATCATTTGCCCCTCAGCAGAAAGGTAAAGATAATGTTCCGGTTTACATCCCAAAATTTCAATTGTATTAGGATTGCAATCAACAAGTAATTGCAGCATTTTTTGCATACTATATATTACGGTATCGGTATTAGTTTCTACCACATTTTCAAAATCTGGTTTTAATTCACAAATAGTATCAATCGGTGTGCTTGCAACACCGCGGATATCAACATCACTGGTCGGTAAATTTGTGCCATATGCCCTACTGCCGCCTAACGCTAATAAAAAAATATTATTTCCTAAATACGGATTTTGACGTAAAAAATCATAATCTGATGTCTGTAAAAGCTTTTTATAATCCATAATCCTCTTCCCTCTCGTAATCACTCATATCTGTGGTAAATTCATCTGCGCCATCGAAGGCAGCCCGTATTGCCATAAGATTTGTACGTTTTTCCAATTCATGTAAAGCAACTAACGGACTTTCTCCTCTTAGTAAAGCACCTTTAAATATCTCGTCTGCAACGGTATCATGAAAAGAGTATCCAACATTATCTTCCGGCGTTCCTGTTCCTCCGGAAAAATGTGCCATAGTAACAGATTGTGTTTTTTCTGGAACTATATGATGTGTTTTTAATTTAAAACTAACATTTTCTTTTGTAATGCCAGATAAAGCACAAATATTTGAGATAAAAATTCTTGTTGCACCCTTTGCCTGATCATCACTATAATCTGTTGGAAAAGGAAACTTAATAGTATTTTTTGCTTCATTTGAAATAATAAAATAATGTTGATTCTCTAAAAATGCTTTAACTTTTTCGTAATCAATCGAATTGTTGCTTTTGATATATAAATATTTCTGATTATCTTTTATATTGCAAGTACCTGTATGTTCTTTTGTATATGTCTTCAGTTTATATTTCACTTTATCTTCCGGACAAACGAAAGTATTGATTGCATCGACAAATAAATCCATTTCTTCTGCGGCTCGGTCATCGTTTGTGGAAAGTGGAATTCTTATAACTAATTTTTTAGGCTTTACCTTAACTTTCATATTTTGAAGATTCTTTTTGCAATAATTTAAAATTGCTTCGTAATCCTGCTCAGAATTGCATTTGACTTTTATATATTTTTGATTATTCTCCATACTCAAAATCCTCTATACTTTCATTCTCTAATTCTTCTTGTGTTATTACTAATTTCAATGCTGTCGTATCAAATTCTGTTAAAACCGCAGTACCATATTTTGTACTAATATAGAAGTCATGATCATCGAAGGGAATTCCTTTTATTAGCTTCTGTGCAAAAACAGCTTCCTCCGCAGAAGCACATTTGATTTCCATTTCTCCATTCGTAAAAATTTTTACGAATACATCTGTGCCTGCGACTTTACCGATTGTATATTGCTCCATGCGTAAGTCTAATGGCGATTCTGCAATACGTTTTTGGATATATTCAATATCCTGTAATCTTAAATCATCCATATATAGAATAATTTCATCGCTACACATAGAATAAATATCCTTTTTTAGGAAATGTGGAAATGATGTCAAAAATGTCTCGCCTTCGAATTGTATTTTAGAAAGGAAATCCGACATTAAATAAGTTTCATAAGCAATGACTCTTTTCGGATTACAGTTTCCAAATACTACCTGTCTGATATATTTTGAAGTTGCAAAATAGGGAATGTCTGTAAACATCGCCATAAATTGACTCCAACTTTTATCAATATCCTGTGTAAGACCTGGGGCGAATGGTTTTCCTGTTTCGTTTCCATAATGTACTAATGCATTAAAGTTTGCTTTTTTCATATCAATCGAAAGAAAACTTTTGCCGATATTTTTATCTTTATAAGTGTCCCCTTTTGGTATACATTCTCCATATATCGGGAATTCCTTATACATATCAGCTTTATTTAAGGATTGAAAAGCTTCTGATTCTTTAATATAGTTAATGATTCTATCTTTTAAATCATTATAATAAGCAAAATATGCCTGTTCATCAGAATCAAATCGGATACGAAACATAGAGCAAAATTCTAAATACTTCTCATAAGCATCAAATAATTTTAATCGTTCAGTAAAAATAGGCTCTGAATATACTTTTATAGGCAAGTTTTGGTCTTTACAAAAGCGTTTCTTTAAGCTTTCAGTTAGGGTAATCATAGGTTTCCTCACTTTCTTTTTCTTTTATTTTGTCCGGACCACCCACTACAATGAAACGGTCATCTAAAACAGACTCTAAAATTGGTTTGACATCTTTTTGATAGTCTAACTGTCCATTCGTACATCCAGGGCATGGTAAAAAGCATCGTTTAATGCCGTTTTCATCGCATAGTTTTACCAGCTCTTCTGCGGACCGTTTAATCAGTGTACTATCACTTTTATCCCGCCAGTTATTTTTGGTAGGCATGGTAAAAACATGATACATTTGTGTTTCTCCAAGTAGATCATCTACTTGATAAATGCCGCAATCATAAGCATGATTTCCGCCTTTTTTTAATAAAGTACCTAGTTTGATTTCAATATTGGGAAATAATTCCCTGGCAGAAAGAGCAATTCCTTTTCCCATGATTGCAGAACCTTTGGAATTAATGCATCCATTGGTTGTCACACAAACAGCATCCGTAATATCCATTGGATAAGTAAAAAGATTGCCATCATCTATAATTTCATGCATAGTTTTTCTCCCCTTATTTTTTCATCTGTTTATATATGTCAAAAAAATCCACAAATCTGGTTTCTTTTCATAGGAAAATTAGGGAAAAGAATTTGCAAAAAAATAAAGCCCAGAGAATATTTCTCTGGACTTCTTAATATTGTTTATTTTATCTACTGTCGAGTGTCTCTTTTAGATTTTCCAAGCATGTATCTTTGTATTTTCTACTATCCAAAATAGCTTGTCTGTAATCGTCATATGTTTTGAATTCTTTGTATTCCATATCAGGTAAATAATAGCACTGTTCTCCTCTGCACATTTCATATTCATTTGTTGCAACAACAAAATACATATCAATTTTCGATTTTACCGCATCATTCAATACCATACGAATAAACTTTTTTAACTCTTCTATTTTGTCTATAGATAATCCGCTATCTGAGGCATCCAAAAAGATCCAAAGTTCTCGTTTATTAATCTTAGCACATCTACGTACAGTGTCTCCAATCTTTCTAGCAAATTCCGCTAAATTATGATATAACTGCTCACCTTCGGAACTGGTTGCAAGAATTCCTAATAATTTGATGTCATATTTAACGTTTAAAGCATCATCCATTGCTCTATTTCTACCATGTATGACATCGTTATAGGTAAGATTCATAATACCCTGTTTCTCTAATTCTTGTTGTAATTGCAGAATCAGAGATGATTTCCCGGCACCATTACATCCAGAAAGTACCGTTAAACCGGATTTCAATGTTACAAAGTCAGTTTTATACATATCATATTTCAAATCATATAAATCTTTCCAAACTGTGAAATTTCGATAAGCCATTATCTGTCCTCCATTTCTGGGAACTGATATATATAATCTTTTCCGGGCACTAACAAAATCTGTTCATATAAACAAATATCCTGCATAGATACCTGTTTATTCAGATGCATATGTCCAAAATACCATTTTTTATACTCAGTTGTGGCACGTACTTCTTCCAGATAATTGGAAATAATATCTGGTTGATATAAGCCCCTGCCACCCATTAAAAACATATCGCTGGTACATGGACTATGGGAAATAATATAATCGACCTTATTTTCACATTTTTTCAGGTTTTCTAAGCCTTCTGCCATCTCCTGTTCGTTCGGCAATTCTCTCTCCCACCAGGAAACGCCTTTAATTCGATATATAGCATTCATGGAATCTAAATACTTTCGTTTTGCTTTAAAATCAGGATCTTGTGTTCCGAATGCATATGCCGCTGGGTCTAAAATACCGTCCTGTATATCATGTGAAGATGCTCCCCCGAAAGTAAAGTACGTTTGCCCTTGCAGAGTAAAAACCTGTCCTCTCATCAGATGGATCACATTTGGTCGTACAAAATGAACTTTTCCGCCATTCCATTCCGATACAGGCATTGCATCTAATCTGTCATGGTTTTCATGATTTCCATCTACAAAAAGCGTAGTAAATGGTTTATTCTGCAGCCAGTTCAGCCAATACCTTTCATTTTTTGATTCTTCTTTATCCCATACCAGTCCAAAATCACCACAAATAATAACATAATCCTCTTTTGTCATTGTATCCTGCTCTGGAAAAGCCTCTTTGGAAAAGCGGGTAGGGTCTCCATGTATATCGCCTGTAATATAAATCATTGTTTTATTCCTTTCTCTCTTGGGACTGCATATTTGTATATGCCATCGTATCCATATATTAGCAAATCTGCAGGTTTTTCTATATCTGCCAGAACTTTTACGGTAAAATTTTTACCATTTGATTTTATTTCTATTCTATCCCCTTTTTTAATGGTAGTTTCATAATAAAAATAGGATGTTACATTATCCGGGAAATGCAGATATTCTGCCTTCCAAAATAAAGTGATTGCAAACAATACAAATAAGAATAAAAGAATTCCCCCAGCAGGAGAAAGTAAGGAGTCTCCATGTGTATATAAAGTAAACACAAAATAAAAACCCACTCCCCCTAGCAGAAGAAAAGCTTTGACTTTTTCCCATATGATATATTGGTTATATATTTTATTATTTGCAAGTTCTAGGTAATAGTATTCCATAATTTTAACACCTATATAGTATCTTTTCAAATTTTGTCATTGGTCTCATGTTTACGATCGATCCGATTCGCACATCCCGTTCGTAGTTTTCTTTTGAAAATTTAGAAAAATATCTATGACGACCATTATTGTAGGTGACCTTTATGTTATGTAAAATTTCATCGTTCATCTTCTAACAGCACCTCATCTTTTGCCTGCTCAGGACCGGTCTTTGGCATTTCTTTGATATTTCCAAGCCATTCTGCTACCATATGTCTATGACAAAAATCTCCGTCCTTTTCATAGCATAGAAGTACCGCATCTTTTTCTCCTGCTAAGGCTTCGATCTTTTTCATAATAGTAGCTTTATCCAGTTTCGCTAATTTTTCCTTATACTTTTGATCATATTCGGCTTCTGTGATTTCCCCGGTTTTTAAGCCATTCACTAAATCGAATCCCGGGTATAACTCAGGGATACATTTTGTTTCAAAGGGATACCATTTTGGTACAGAGGTAGAAATTCGAATATGTACTAGATCTGGAAATGCTTTTGCTCTTGCATAATAGGAAGTATATATCATTTTATTTTGCTCCTTTACGTTTTTATTTTGTTACTTATATATGTCAAAAAATTCCGTAAAAATGAGCAAAAAAATACCCCAAGTTTAAAACCTGGGGTAAAAAATTAACCAACATGTTCGTTAGTTTGTGTGCAATATCTCTCTAAGATTACACGTTCAACATAAGCAAGTGCAATCCAGAAATTTTTATATCCATATCTTATTATAGCAAGAATAAGTATGGTATAGTAAACGGGACGAGGTAACGAGTAATGCATTAAGTCAGTTAATCCATCTATGATTGAAACTAGAAAATAGCTCCACGCTACTGCTGCTATCATTCCCATAGAAATTACAATAGGTCTAAAAATTGCTAATTTTCTTAATAATTCTGCAATTATCCCCATACCAAGGAAAAATGAGATTACAGTATATGCAATTTTTCCAGTATAATAGTTCGTGACCATTGCAATAAAAATACCACAAAGGATACCAATAAGCGAATACCAGAATTTAACAGGCATTATAACATTTTTAACGCCATCCCCTTTTTCTACTTTATAAATTTTTTCCGAATATTTTTCATGTTTTAAAAATCTTTCATTTCGTGCTTCGTATTGCTTTTCAAAATATCTTTCACCATTTTTACCTTTTTTTATCATATTCTTACCGCCTCTCACAAAACTACTGTTGATTGGTTTTCCTATTATTATATGTCAAAAAAAACCGCCAAAAGTAGATATTTTAATCACTTTTTTTAGCATATCATAGGAAAATCTTCTTGTAAAGAGATAGTATTGTCGAAATCTCGGATACCTGCTGCGAAATAGATTTTTAAGCGTTCTTTTGCTATTTTAATCTGTATGTTTTCTATTTTATTAAATTTTGTTTCATCTACGGTAATATAATAATGCCCATCATTTCCACAGATATTATAAAATAAATCTTCTATATAGGGGATACAATCAGGATTACATTCTAAAATATATTCGTCCTTGTCATAATCTTCAATCTGGAATCCTTCAGAAGCAAAACGTTTAAGATCTTCTATCATTTGCGAAACTTCTGTTAAGATATCCAGATATTGTCGTTGTTCTTCTTGAAAATCCCATAATATAGCTACCGGATAAAAACACTTCTCTTCTATTTCTTCAAAATGTTTTTCCAAATACTCTATATTCTGTGGTTCATAGGTATAAACATGTTTCATTACAGACCGATGTAATAAGTCTTCTTCCTTTTTTGTAGATTGTATTATATCTTGTTTGGAAAACGACATCCCAGCTATTTGTCCGTTATGATAAAAATCCAATGTAAATGGTTTGCCATCACTTCCAAGTACATTACAAATAAATTCATCATCCAGTTTTGCTTGTCGTAATGCCTGTTTTATCAGAATTTCCGTTGCATGCTTTCTATCTTCTTCATAGACTGCATATGGTTTCCAATCTGGTAAAATAATGGACATATTTGTAAAACCAGTTACATTATCTTTTGTATTTAATATCGGTTTATAATAATTTATCAGGTATTTCTCAATAATATCTGTTTCTGTATTGTTTTGTAATTCCAGATAATCAATATCCCATAAACCTATGTAAGGTGCAAAATTATCTTCCTTTTGGTGGGCATCAATTCTTTGTTTTAAACTTGCATCTGTTTTCCCGATATAAATAACTTCCCCGGTTTCTCTTAACGTATATCTATAAACACAATAATCCCGTATCATTTTACTGCCCTCCTGGTTGCTGCAATGAACGCTTTTTCACAAATTTCATCTGCCAAAACCTTTTCCACCACAGTGGGAATTGACACCAGAAACACAGCATCAACATTATAATATTCCCGGAATTCTGTACCTGTGAGATAATATAAAGACCCATCTATTTCTCCAATAAAAAAACAGGAATCCGTATCTGATAAATGTCTGTCTTTATCCGTACATAATAATCCAGTTGTAAGTTTATTATCTTTTATTGTTTCGATGTAAATATAGTCTGTCTTTCCGTTGTGTAGATAAGAAAACAAGTCCTGATAAGGTACATTTACTGCATGAGGTATTGCAATACAAACACCGGTATCATCATCCTCCATTTTCATCTCTTTTCTGTCTTTGATTGCTGCATATATATCAAAATATGGTTTTATAAAAGATATTTGATTACACATATTTTTCTCCTAACTAATAAAAAATAGATAGAGCTTTTACACTCTATCTATTTATGTCAAAAGTTTTTTGATTTTTGATAAAATATGAGGCTATTAGTCAAATTCCGGCTCAAAACTTTCCTGCTGTGGAGCCTGTCTTGTTTGTAATGCCATTTGAATATTTGCATATAATTCCGGATTACTATGAGAAAGCTTCCGAATAACGTTCTGGTTGATTCTGGCAGCCTGTAAATATTCCTCATCAGATACATTCTTTAAAACGCCATTTGTTACAATGAATGGATTCTGAGAAATCGCAATCGCGCGTAACTCAGGATATGTATTCTGATAATTACGGATATTTAATCCATTTCTTTCCACTGCCAGTTTTACTGCCTCATAACAAGGACTTTCTATACTATTGATCAAAGAAGGATCCTTAGCAATCGCATATGTTTGAATCTCCGGTGTAGGTGCTTCCATCAGACCGATAACATCAGGGCTTGCGTCAAGTGCTGTTTTTTGTACAACTTCAGTAGGATTTACTAATAAAGATACTACTTTGGGACTGGAAGCTACTGCTAATAGTTGTAAATTCTCTGTCTGGAATTCCATCGGCACCTGTCTGATTGCATAACCGTTCTGGTTTACAGCCGTCTCAAATACCTGTCTGCCAGGCATCGGGATTTCCCCGGTCCTTACCTTTTTCATAATATCTTCTAATAATAATCCATTTTTCTGTAATACTCCGATACATACAGCTTCAGAAGGAGCAATTACATTACGAATATAGTTGGGGTCATCGCCGATTAAGATAACCTGCACTTCATCACATGGATTCTGAATCAAATGTGCTACGGACCGATCCTGTTCTACGGCAAATACCTGTACTTCTGGTAAAGGATTTGCAATAATGCCAATCAGTTTTGGATCTTTTTGTACAGCTTCCATCTGTGTCTGTAAATCAGGATTTCCATGTAGCATATTGGCAAATCGTAATCTTTCATCTATGGTAGAACGATAGTCATTCAGCATAAATGCGGTTTCCGGTCTTGCCAGTAAATCCCATCTGGTAGGTTCATCTGCACCTGCTGTAATACGCACTCCTGTTGTCTGATTGATAAAGGTACGTCCATTACGTTTTAATACTCTCGCCTTATTACCGCCATCTGTTACATGATAGTCAGAATACACATCTTTATTTCCATGTGCCCATGAGGTTCTCTGGGGGTTCCAAGCAATCGTAGTAGGTAATTGTGCCTCTTCCTCATTATTGATAGGCTTTCCGATACCGTTTCCTAACGTATTGTATCCCATACCCATATGGATGTTTTTATAAGGCATTGCTTCACAATATCCGGCAATAATAGACATATAAGATGCTACCTGTCCATCATTTGCAAATTCCATATTATCGAATACAAAGGTGTCTTTGGATTCATCGGTCCATACAAACGCCTGTGCTAAAATCTTATGATTCTTTTCGATAACAACGGTACCTGCAAAAGGATCCGTTACTGCTTTATATACACAGGATTCTCCGGCATTGTCATAGTGCTGACAGCAATTAGTATCATATCCTACGGTAAAGTTACGGTAATCGTCCTTTGGTAACATATACATTTTCATATTACCGGACTCTGCTACCACATTACGTCCTCTGATTGCTAATTCGTTTTCAGAGAATTTAATATGATATTTTCTTTCAAACTTCGCACAATCTTCCATACCACGTTTGTTATTCTCACGAACAATAATCTGTCTGGCACTTAAGCTTTTTGTAAAGCTTGAAATTTTATGCTGATTTTCAAAAAGCTGTACTAAATCAGAGGTATTGGTATCTTTGTGCTCTACGTACCATTCCGGAAATTTTTTATCAATTAGTTTTTTAATCTTAATTTTATCTGCATAAGTTGCAATTACCTGAATATGGTCGGTACGCATTTCACCGAATTTTAACTTATCCGCCATTGCAAATAATGCAGTATTCTTATATTTTGCAATAAGCTGAATATTTTTCTGATCAAATTTTTCTGCAATTTCCCGAATCTGTTCATCCGTTGCATCTTCTGGTTTGATATCCTTTGCAGCGAGTTGTGCATACATATACTCTGCCAAGACTCTAGGTGCATGGCCATGATATAATTCCTTGAATATATCTTCTGCTTTCTGCAGCATTCTGGTCATAGGCATTTTATACGATTTTTTTGCAAATTTCTGCAGTTCTTCTGTATAATCTTTTCCCTCAGCGGGATGAAAGTTTTCATGTAGAGTATCATAATAAGAGACTAAGAGTGTATATGCTTCGTCAGGATTTCCTGCTAAAACTCTCTTTAGTGCGTTTTCAGGAATCACTCTTTCTGCAAATAGAGCTTTGAAAAACTCTTTTTTATTACGATTGTTTACATTATCAAATTCTGCGGTATTAGACATCCAGCTTGCAAGAGCAGTAAAATAGTTATTAGATGATGAATCGCGTCCTACTGCAAGATCTTCTCTCATCCATGCAATGATATTTGCTGTTTTTAAATCAATACCGCTTGGCAATTCCTGTGTAGCATAGTCCTCATAGTAATAATAATCTTCCTCGCTATCGTGTCTCAGTTTATCATTTCTTATAATGCCAGGTGTTTTGGAAATATTACACATAGTTTCCACAGAAAGGATTGGATTTCTTTCGGCTAAAATAGTGTCACTTTCTGTAAAGATTCTATCCTTATCCCCATCTTTAATAGCTTTTGCGAGGTCTAATAAACGCATAGGATGTGCCTCAGAATCCGCAATTACTTTCTTTTCATAATCATTTAAGGCGCGATAAAACTCAATATCTTCAGGTCTTGGTAATTTATTATTTGCAGAAACTCCTGCATAAGGAAGATATAATCTTTCACCATCTGCAGACATACTGCGTAATTCGCTTACCGTTTTATCCGGAATTTCTTTTAATGTAGGCATTATCCCTAAGCAGGCATAAAGCTGATTTGCTAATTGCTCCTGTGTGAATGGTACTTCTGTGAAATGGTAACCAGGAGTTTCCTGATTGAATGCATATTTTTCAAAGGCAGTCAATAAATCCGCACGTTTTCTTAAACTCTCAGTATATGCTGTTTGTGCATCTTCTACATCATCCGGGTCTGGAATGATATCATATCCCATGTTATCCAGATAATCATTCTGCTCTAACGTAGTTGCATCCTTAAATTTCGAATTCTCTTTGCTGGAATATGCCACAATATTTGCAATATCCGGAGTAATTTCCTCTCCATTACGGATTTTAGTAAGCAACTCATCCAAGGTGAATTGGCTATGAATTTCAAATACGAAATCATCCTGTGCCATGTATTTGGATTCTAATTCTTTTGAAGTGTTATAAATGATCATGGTTATCTCCTTTTTTATGTATAAAAGTCAAAATAATTCCTACTTATTTATGTAAAAAAAAGATAAAAAAGTCGTCAAAAAAGGAGACCTTTTTACAGATCTCCTTATTTTTTTATGCAAATTCCTGTTCGACTGCGGACAAATCTTCTGTCTTCTGTGCGGGGGCTGCTGGTGCAGGTTGTGGATGGTTTCCACGATATCTGTCCATTAGTGCAGTATCTCCAGACTTTCCGTGATGACTACCAACAGCAGTACCTAATCTTCTGCCAAGGGTATTTAATTCAAATCCGGTAGCAGCTTCCAGAGCCTCTCTTTTTTCTTGTGCCTGCGTTTCCAAAAATGCGCCTGTCTGATAACCAAAAGGCTTTCCGAAAATTTCGTATGCTTCTTTTACATAATCATTTAACATCAATTCGTTTTTGGATAACTCGACTACATATTGTCCGGTCATTACCAGCTTTTCTCTTGCACGGGTAGTTCCCACAAACCACTTACGAATATTCTCGTCTTTTTCTCCACTGCTGCGGAATTTCGAAGGATTTCTGTGATATTCTTTTCTATCCAGCGCAGATAAAGTAAGATAAGTATTATCCCATTCCAATCCCTTTGCAGAGTGAATCGTAGTCAGGCAGACACCTTCATATTTACCTTCACGCTTAAACATGGAATCGTCACCATACATTGCAAAATCATGGAAAAACTCTTCCAGTTCTTCATAAGACTGGCAGTAGGAGATATTTTCCAAAAATGCCTGATAACATTCATCGACTTCTTCTTCATCCATTGCTTTTGCATATTCCATAAATCTGGAAATAGATTTTTGTCCACTTATAATTTCCTGTTTAAACTCTTCTGCAATTTCCTCCAGTCTGGCAGCAGGTACACCTTTTAATGCTCCATGTTCTATTACATTTGTATAATCCAAGAGTCCCTGAGTTGTTCCAGAAGTAAAGCTATCGAAGAAAGTACAAAGTGCAGCAACTCTGGAATTATTCTTATAAGGAATTGGGTTCATTAAAATAGAAGGAATACCCATTTTTGTAAGCACAGATGCCATTGCCTGCAATTCATTTCGATTGGAAGCAAGGAATGCAATATCGGATGGTACTTTGCCGTTTCTGATATCTGCCTGTATCTGGTTTGCGATCCATTCATATTCACTCTTTTGAGAATAAAATCCTTCGATTACCGGTGCTACTCCATCTGGTTTTGTTGCGATCAGGTCTTTATCAATCTTATTTTCTGCTTTATTATTGATGGTGTTTGCCAGATTGATAATATTTTTTGTAGATCTATGGTTTTCTACCAGATTGAAATCATCAAAGTTTGGTGTAAAATACTGACCAAAGTTGATCATATATTCCGGAGAAGTATGACGGAATGCGAAAATAGACTGACTATCATCACCGACTGCCATAAAACTCTTAAAGCTGCTGGTATCAATAATTTTGTTTAACAGATGAATCTGTGGTAAGTCTGTATCCTGGAACTCATCGACAATTACATGTTTATATCCGATTTCTTCAAAAAGGGAAGGATGTAATTCCAGCAAACGGTTTACCTGTAACAACTGGTCATCATATTCCAGCATATTTCTGGTATGCAGGGTATTATCATATTCACGATACATCTGGAAAATCAAATCCAGTGATACCGGAGTATAATTTGAATAAGGGTTATTTTCTCTGGTATATCCTTCTTTTTTAATTTCTGCAAACATATACTTTGCGCAGTTCATTGCAGATTTCTTACTGTATTTTGCAAATTTCGCATTGGATACCACAGAATAATCCCACTCTTCAATATGAGGAAACTGGTCGATCAGTCTGTTGATAATACCTGATCTAACTTCTTCCGGTAATACTCTGGGTGGCATAGTATATCCAAGTTCCTGATAATGCGCAGTCACAATATTCTGACAGAATGCATTAAAAGTTGTAGAGGTTAATCTGGAAGGATCTACTAATACTCCAAAACCTGCACAATACTGTACTACTCTGGCAGTCATTTCTTCTGCTCCGGCTTTTGTAAAAGTAAGTAAACAGATATCTTCCGGTTCATAGCCCTTTTTTAATAATTCTACAATACGCATCGCTACTACCAGTGTTTTACCGGCACCAGCTCCTGCATTAATTCTTGCTACGCCTGTCTCGTAATCAATCACCTGTTGCTGTGCACGAGTCAATCTAATTTCAGAAATTGGTTTTACCTCTTTCATAATATCCAGTGAAATAGGTGCCTCTTCATAATGACAGATATTTCTCATTCCGCAGCTTTCGCATTCCTCTGGGGTGCAGACATGTCCATTTTCCATTTCCTGTTGATGTTTCTCCTGAAAGAATACTTCTGCACTTCGATCGTAAACCAAGGTAGACATTTTCTGTTCATGGCCATAGCTTTTGAAAATTTCTGCCCTCTCTTTTGCAGAGGTTTTATCTGCTAAATGATTGATTTCTACAATAATCTCATCATTTGGAAATAATTTTTTCCCAAGTAATGCCATTGCATAAGCTTCGTAAGATTGAATATCATCCTGCTCATTATTTGGCATTCTGGAGGTTTTTACTTTTACAACATAAGTTTTTCCCTCTTCATGTACGAAAAAGTCAGGTTTTACATCAATAGTTTCTCCGAAGAAATCTACGGTAGTATCATAATCATCTGGCCAATCCTGCTCTCTCTGATTTTCCCATGCAATATATCTTTTGATACGATTCTCATACAGAGCTAAGTTTGCTCTCTTCTGCTCTCTATTTTCCCAAGGACAATTCTTACTGGTAAGGATACTGTCAATCTCACCCTTAATATCATCAATAGGCTCCCCTTGCAGAATACGCATTACTACTTCTCTTTGTGCAGCAGCTCTGGTAATATAATCTGCGGAACTTGTAATATTTGCGTGTGGATGTCTATCACACTGTCCAGTTGTTGTTAATTGTGTAGATGTTCTCATTTTTAAACTCCTTTAGTATAAAATAATTTCTTCTTCCATTAAGTTTTCCGGAGCAAAGCCAAATTCTTCGGAAAGTTCTTCCGGTTTAAATCCTGCGTCTAATAATTCTTTTGCCACGGTTTCTTCCAGTTCCGTATTTAGTTTTAACTCCATCATAGTATGTAGTAACTGGTTTGCTCTTTCTTTCGTAAACATAGGGTTTCTCCTTTTTTTACTCTATCTATTTATGTATAAAAAAAATAAAAAAGTCCTCAAAAATAGAGTGTTTTTACAAAAAAAGTAACCAGAAAATCTGGTTACTCATTTAAACTGATTTCATAATATTATGTACACTCCGTAGCTTTAGCTACGTTCGTTTTCATCAAAAGATATTTTTTGGTTATACTCATCTATAATCTCACGCATATCAATGCCTAATTCTGCAGGTGATTTATAGCATGGCTGGTCCGTATCTTCAAATTTTTTTAGGTAATTATAACTCTCACCTTTATAAAGCATACGTACATAACTTTGATAGGGTTTCGGTACCATTTTGCTAACGGTGATCATAAACTCTTTTGTATCTGTTATTTTGGAAAAAGTATTATAATATTCATGGACTTTTGTATCTTTATCCGATACCCATTCATTGACTCGTTCTGCTACCATTAATGCAAGTTTTTTATTGTTATCAGGAATACGGCTATAAATATCATCAAAATTACCATTTGCAATAGCTCTGATAACTGCTTTTCCCACAGATTTACGTTCCATAAGATTTTTCATTGCTAAATAATCATCGTATTTAATCTTTACCCTGAAGCCATCAATATTTACAACATATCCTTCCGCGTCATTACCACGTACTTTATTTAAAGAGTCTAAGACCTCTGAAAATGATTTCTTATATACTTCTGTGGTTTTTACGCCCGGATATGATGCAGCGGTTTTTATAACAGTATTATAATCATAGGTTACTCCAGTCACTTTGTCTCTTATTCCAATCAGATAAATTCCCTGCATTTCTTTTGGATACTGTACAATATGTGGATCCTTTAAAGAGATATATTCAAAAATAAAAGTTTGGTCCGGATGAGACATAATCATCTCTTTATGTGCCGAAGTCAAATAATGCGTCATATCTTCTACCCGCCAAGAGTCTAAGCTTTGGCTGGAAGACACCACAATTTCATTTTGATAAAAACTTGCCGACATCATAGATCCGTCCATCTTGTTGGAAAATTCTACTTTCTTTGCATTCTTTATTTTATCCTCAATAATACTTTTGCTTGTCTCTGGTCGTTCATCCATATTGAAAAATTTTGCAAAAGGTGTATTTACAAGAGCTTCGTTTTTCACATCAATAACCACACTTCTGCACTCACGTAATAAGCCATCATAAATATCCCACATTCTACGGTAGGAAATAGCAAATTCTTCTCCCGGTATAATATTAGAAAGTTTTTCAAAATTAATATAATGGAAAATAACATAATCTTTTTTCTGACTTGTTTCGATATAATCCATCATATCAATATATTTCTGGATACCAAGTTCTTCTACCCATACTTCGACACAACTACGATAAATATCGCTATTATAAGAGAGACTTGGTTCTCTTTTAAACTTTTTTCGATAGGCTGTTTTTATTTCGCTAATAAAATTTAGCATGGGGTTCCAACTATTTTTCATATTCATTTTCTTCCTCTTTTGTTTCAATAGATTGTTTTGCATATGGTTTTCCAAACGCCTTTTCATATGCGGATAACAAAAACTTTTGTTCTGTTGGATTTCTTAGCAATTCCTGTGCAACATCATGTATATTTTCGCTATACCAGCCTTCAGGAGTATTTTTTCCTTCGCTTCGATAGACTAAAATCCTATTTTTATCTTTGGGGTCGGAGGAAATAATATTGCTTTTTGCAAATTCCCCTAGCAGGCAAAGACAGTTGTAAAAGTTAAGCATAGGTGGTTTTCTATCAACGATTATCTTGTCGCAATATACGACTTTTGCATAAGGAAAGGTATCAGCAACCAATTTTTGTGCTTCCTCATCCGGTACATAAGAACAAATAGCATAAACCTTTTCCAAATCGAGGTGTAAAGTAGGCAGGATATCTTTAATAAAATCCTGTATAGACATATCAAAATATTCAGCATTCTCTGCAAGGAATCTGTTTTCTATCGGAACTGCATTATCAATCCCAATATATTTTTTATTTCCCTCGAAATAGCATGCCTGTATTGCCTGATAACAGCCAAAATCAATTACAGTAAAATCTGCTGCTACTGTTTCGGAATAATACTGGTCTATAAACCCAAGAAAATCAAATTCCAATTCACAATATTCCCAGTTAAATACCGGTTTTAGCTGTTCCGGATATTCTTTTAAAATCCGCAGACATTCGCTTTCGTATTTTTTATGAGTTTCTTCTTTTGAGCTATATTTTTGTGAAAGTATATCTTTTATTTCTGGATTAAAATCTGAATCTATTCCGGTCTGTTCCGGTATTTTCTTTTTGTCATTCACAATCATTTTTAGTCCGCCTTTCTTGGAATCTATTACTATATGTCAAAAAATTCCGTAAAAATGGACAAAAAAAAGAGACTATAAATTAGTCTCTCTCGAAAATTTCGTTTGCTTTATTTATGGTATTTTGTAAATTACTGCTATATTGTGGAGAATCTAAAGAAATTCCTACTTGCGTCAAAAAATGTTTTTGAAATTCAGATAAAGAATTTGATTGTAAATGTTTTATAAAATCCTGTGGATTAATATTGGGTGTCATAGCATAGTCTTCAAATGCTTTATTATATGGTAATTTTACCCAATCTACATTTTTAGTTATTGAAAGCATGTTTATTCTATTATTAATGATATCTGAACTATTTTTTATAATGCTGATATATTTATATAATTCATCACCATTTAAGATTGGTAAATATTCAATGCCTCTTTCTTTATTTTTTGTAACGCTAAGTAATATTTCATTATGCTTTTTAATGACACACAAATAAGAATGGTTCGGTATTGTGATCGGTATTGGTGTATTTACAGAGTCAAATAAAATATTTTTACGACAAGTTAAAATAATTTCTTTTAGACTATTTACCAACTCAATAACTTGTATATCTGATAGTCTATTATATACTATAATCGTTTTTCCAATTAAAATAGTATTCATAATAGACCCTCCCTATTGGAAAAAAGCTATTTCATCTTTTATATATTCGATTACTCTATCATTAAAGCTCTTTTCTTCTAATTCAGATGGTGAAAAACAAGATTTTAGTGCATTTACAGTTATGCCAATCTCTTCTATCATTTTTTCATTGGATTCAAAATGTAAGGTATTTTTCATATCTTCTAACAGTTCTTCCGGAATTTCTAAAGTAATATCATTCACATGTAATGTCATAATGTTTTTCTCCTTTTCTCTATTATCATCTAATTCAAAATCCAAATCCATTATGTCATAGTCTCCTTTCCGTGTCATCTATTTTCATTTATAAGTTTTTAAAGTAATTTCCATTTATCTTTCATGTTCCTCTATTTCTTTTGAAAGTGAATTTATATCAAATTCACTATTAATAAATTCTTTAATCAATTCAGCATCATGTTCCGCTAAAAGTTGCTTTCAGTCGCTAGGTCCCGAATCTAAAAGATTCGGGGCAGTTTATCTACCGCCATAGCGGATAGTGCGACTTTCATTTTCTATTAGACAAATCAGTTCTTAATTTATAATTCCTACTGAAGTATAAAGACTATGGAAATTCGATTCTACAAAGCTGGTTAATTTTCATGATTTCGATATGTATATTTTCAGGAATATCTTTAATTCCATTTTGGTTTAAAAATAAATAAATGTTGGCTATATAACTATTATAATAAATTACATTTCCATTTCCATTTCATCGTGTTGTTTATTTAATGTTACTTCTTTTAATACTTTTGCAACATCTTCCAGAGGAATATTGATTTTTCTTTCGCCATTTGGCAAATATAAATCCGCTAGGCTTTCGTTAATTAGTAAAATTTCAGCATCAACTCCGCCTTCAAAAGCTGCATAGATTGTTCCTAATTTTGTATTAGATTTTATCCAATTTGTAATTTCTTCCTGAGTCTTATTTCCAACAAATATAGTACGGATATTTTCATCCTTTAATTCGTGATCTAAAATATACTTTTTAGAACACAAAAATTCTTTCTGCGTCTCTAAATCTTTTACCTGACAATCTTCCCAGTGAATATTAGGTTCTGTTAATACAACACAGGTATGATATACATCATGTCCATTATAAGTTTGATAATAATTAGAAAACTTTTTGCCTTTAAATTCTACCGGTTTAACAATAGTTTCTTTCATTGAAAATTCTTCTCCTTTTCCTAAAATTTCTTTATTTTTTTCATCATCTATCTGTCCCAAATAATCAAAGTCTTCACATTCGGCAACTAATTTCAAATGATTTAACATATCCTGCACAGAATCAAAATTTTTCTCTACATATTGTAATAAAACTCTATGTAAATCCTTGTCTGTAAGTTTCCCCAATTCATTACCTATATGTTCCGGATAAGTATTCATAATTCGTCTTTCCTCCTCATCTTCGATTTCTTTTTTATCTGTTATTGTATTTTGGTTGGTTTAGTAATAATCCAATTTTATCAATACTAGCTTGATTTTGTTTTAAAGTTGCGTGAAAAACATACATATTTTATCTCTCCAGTTCCGTATTTTCCTTATCTTGATCTCTTTCCAAACCTAAAATATGAAACATTGCAGCTACCAATTCATAATTCACTTCTGGAGTTTCTCTGGAAAAATCAGTATGTGCGTGTAACAATGATTTTACTTTGTCCAGTTTATCAAGTTTATCGGATACCTTTTCTGCCAGGGCATATTTTTCTTTTTCTGCATCAGCAAATCCTTTTACATACCCACATTCACTTGCTTTCTTCATTTCCGCATCCATACCATTTATAAGGGTTTTTGTAGCTAAAACCAAATCGGGGGCTAGATTATGAGTTCTGACTTCTTCCTCTAAACCTCTTGTTTTTGCGATAAGTACAGCATCTAAAAAGTCCATCTTATTGTCTCCATAATGATACATATGCTACTCCCTTTCTATTTCTTCGTTTTCTTTTGAATTTTCTAATACTTTTTGTGTTTCCCCATAATGTATACCGGAAATCATACTTTTCACTTTATCAATTTCTGCTTTGGTGTGTGGAGTACCGCCTTCATTCATTTCGATATACCATTGCAAAACTTCTTCTTTGGTTTTTAAATCATTCACATGGTAATTAAAGGAATGACGCATAATATCAAATGTAAAATAAAAATCATCCTCAAAATCCTTACGATAAACACCAAATGCAGGAATTTCATTATTCATAAATTTACGTACTGCTGTAATTCTTTGTAAGCCATCTACGCATACATAATCGTGGTAATTTCTTTCACTCTTATGATACCAGTCCGGATGATTAAAATATAAATCTCTGCCACTCATACCACCCTTTAAAAAGTATTCAATATAAGCAATCTGTTGCTCTTTGGTCCATACATGCCCTCTTTGGAACTCTGATTCCAATATAAGTCCCGTGTCTCTTTCATCTCTGGTAATCGAATCTACCAGTTGTTGCATTGTCATATTAACGCAATAAGACCCACAGGATGTAAATGGTTTAATATCTTGACATTTCATAATCATTCCCTTTCTTCTTCATTTTCATTTTCCAAATTTAAGTCTGCTACCACAAAATTCCCGGCATAATGTATGGTACTATCATAATCCCAGATCACATTAGCATTATTTTCAATTCCATTTTCTACTTGTTTGTTAATACGTCTTCTATTTGCCAGAACGCTTCCATTTTCTAAAAGCTCATCTGGTATTTCCAATTCCATAGTACCGAATATTCTTTTTTCAACAATAGCTTTGATTTTCATCATCATTTTCCCTTCCTTTATACTTAAATTTCAAAATCCTCTTTTTCTATATTTTCATCTTTTTTTCCATAAGCACCATTTACAAAAGGACTTCTATATTCCATAGGTTCTCGCACAATTTTATATAACTTAATGCCATTTTCAGTTTTCTTTGGGCTAAAAATATACTTTTCGGGATGTGTTTTTTCATACACCCTTTCTTTATATTCTGTAAATTGCATAACATGTCGCCTTGGTAAAATTTCTGTATCTAATGGGAATCCTTTATATATCAAAGACGCGTGCCCAGACATACCTATCAAATTATTATCAGATAGATATTTTTGTAATACTTTTAAAGCATTTTCTGGACTGGTTTCACATACTACCCAATTTCCAGAACCAGATTTTCGATATGGATGAGGACCATATAAATTTACAGAAATTAGATACAAATTAAGTTTTTTCATTTATTCTCTCTCCACTTCTGACTCTTCTAAGGTATATGGTTTGGAATCTATTGTATCCCATGTGTCCTTGTTTTTATCAAAACCGTATAAGCTATAATCCCCATAAAAAGTTGATAGTAATCTCTTTACCGCTTCATCATATTGTGCATATAATTTAATTGTATTATGCTTATCTTTTGCTTCGTACCTTATTTCATTTTTATCAAGAGAATTTTTTATTTTCTCAAACGATTCCAAATTTTTACATACTACTTTATATTTTTTCATACCATTCATTTTCTGTCTCCATTTTCTTTATTTTTCTGGTTCATAATATTATGTGAAAATGACCACATAATATTACAGGATACGTTAAACGTGACCTTGCACTTCGTAGCTTTAGCTACGTTCGTTTTCATAATATTCGTATTCCAATTCTTCACTATATTTTTCTAATAAAGGATATTCTTTGTATAAATCTTCAAAAGACTTAAAATAGCCAGAAGACATTACATTTTTTGCGATTTCTATCGATGCTTTTACATATGCCAACACATAGTCTTTTTCTTCGCATTCTCGTATCGGTGCCATATCTGTATTCTGAAGATAAAAGCTTGATAAGTTATCGTCTACAAAATCTAAATATAGAGATGCATATGTTTGATAAGCAATATTAAAATCCTCACCAAGTTCAGCATATTGTTTTATTTCTATATCTTTTCTCATTTATTCTTTCTCCATAATCATAGTTTTCTTCTTGTTCCCGTACAGGAGCAATCACATTGATACGATATCCTGAACCATAGTACCCATTACCATCGTAACCAGATACTTTGCACATTTGTATTTCTCCTTATTTTTATATAAAAATAGATAGGTAATAGTACCTATCTATTTATGTCAAAAAAATTCACAAATGTGCTTAAATTTCCAGAATTTAATATTTTATTCGTCTCTCTCCGTTTGATCATCTCTATTTTGATTCAATTAAACATCTTCGAATTTAAAAATTCGTAGAAGTTTCACATTACAGTCGCTCATCTCATTAGCGGATAGCGCGACTTTCATTTTCTTCTAAGAACGTCTTATCATTTACGAGTAGTTTGATGCCTTCCTTTTTTAGTCCTTTTTTGATATCTTTAATACTCATGCCTTCATACATTGCCTCTCCGCCACCGGATACTTCAACTCCGATTGCTTCAAAAGCACTCTCTAACCGATCATATCCTTTGCTGAAACCATCTTCTATCACTTTATTTTTGTCCCAATATTTCTTTCTGCAAAATAAAGCTTGATGATCTTCGTCTTCATATGGCATAAAATAAACTTTCATAATATTTTATAAACCTCCTAAGTTTTATATTATCATCTTTTTACCTTTCTTCTTCTAAATCAGTGTCTTTTACAGAATTCATAGCTTTTAAATAACTCTCACGAATAGTTGTTTCGGTAAAATCACGCAATGTCATTCTTTGTACCTTGTCTGTGTCCAGATTCAAAGCCTTTGCAACATAATCAAATAAAAGTTCACCGCTACGGTCTGGATCACAAGCATTGATAATTACATCGATATCCTCGGATAAAGTATTCTTGATATCTTCGATATTTTTAGCAATATCTGCTTCATTAAGTACATAGCCTGTTTCCCCATTGCCGACATCCATCTGCTTGGAAGCTTTCAGCGTCTCTTCTGGAACTTTAAGGATTTCTGCTTCCTCTTTCAGATAGATATGCCCACCAATCTGCCTAACGGTAATGTGGTCAGATACCGCAGCAAGTGCCTCATGGATTCTGTCACACATAGATTTCTTTTCTGTTAAGATTAATACGTTTTTCATAGTTTACTTTCCTTTCGTGAAATAAATGATTTTTTATTCTTTTATGTCAAAAAAACCGTAAAAATACTATCTTTCTTCCTCTAAATCTGTATCCTTTTCAAGATATTGGGCAGCAAATGCTAGTAACGCATCCTTATCATTTGTTACTTTTTCATCCATTACAGCATCTAATAACGCCTTTAGCGTCTGCCCAACAGTAGGTCCAAAGATATGGAATGTATCCATCAAATCGTTTCCACGTACTGCCAAATCTGATACTTTTACAGCAGTATTCTTTTTAATTTCCTCATCTACTGTTGCCATAAACTCATTCAGATTCACAAGTGGTCTGTTTGGATCTAAGTTTACATGATCATCTCTATCCGCCTGACGTAAGATACAAAAATCAGATAGGAAATCATGATCAAATTTATTTAACATACGTCTTGCACATTTTTCTGTTACATGGACTTCCATATCATGATGTTCAACCAAAGCAAGTACAAGGTCTTTTTCCCTGGCAGTAAGAGAAAGTCTTTCATCGATTACTGTTTCTGCAATATCTCTACTTACCTTTGCATGTCCGTAAAAGTGTCCCCAGCCTTCCGCATCTGTTACATATGTCTGAGGTTTTCCAATATCATGTAAAAGTGCTGCAAGTTTCACTTCAAATTTATCCGTTTTACAGTTATCAACAACAGATAAAATGTGGTTATATACATCTTGATGATGATATTTATTGTGCTGCTCAAAATGCATACAGGGTCCTAGTTCCGGAATGATTACTTTTATAATTTTCATCATATCAGAACTCGCAAAGTATGGCTGAATATCTACTCCTGCGGTAAGTATCTTACGCAACTCCGCGGTAATTCGTTCTTTTGAGATATTATTTAGCATATCTTTACAATCTACCATAGCTTTTTGAGTGGCAGCATCTAATTGGAATCCCTTCGTGATAGAAAATCGCAGTGCTCGCATGATTCGTAACGGGTCTTCTTTAAAGCGAGTCTCTGGATTGCCTACCGTCTTAATTAGATGATTTTCCATATCGAAACATTTATTACCATCAAATGAATCGATAATATTTCCTTTACTATCCATAGCCATAGCATTTATCGTAAAGTCTCTACGCTTTAAATCTTCTTCTATGGAAACTCCAAAGATAACTTCTTCCGGATGTCTGTTATCTACATAATCCGCTTCTTTTCTGGTACTGGTAATTTCATATTCTTCATTTCCGATTCTGGCAACAATCGTACCATATTTTGCACTCATTGCATTAAATGGAATATGATATAGTCTTAATATATTTTCAATGTTTTCCGGTGGGGTTTCCACTGTAAAATCATAGTCTTTTGGTGTTGTTCCTAAAAGCATATCTCTTACACAGCCTCCCACTAAATAAATGGGGGTCCATTCTCTATCAAATATATTAAAAATCTTTTTTACATCTTCAGGTAAATCATTCATATTAATTTACAATTTTATATGTCAAAAAAAACCGTAAACTAATAACATTTTTGAAAAAATATTTTTAAATATTTTTAATCTGTCAAAAATTTGTTTTCTTTAATATTGCTACCTATATAACTGCCATTTACTTCTCTGACAGAATAATACGTAATTCCATTCCTTATGTACTTATTTGTTATTTCACATGTGGCTATCCTGCTCCATTTTTCAGTTACATAGATTTCTATTTTTACAATATCTCCGCAATTAAAAGAATGCATATTATTCACCTTTCTTACCATCAGTTTTCTTTAATAATAACTATCCCACCAAATTTTTCCTAGCAATTTTCTGCAGACATATCTAAGACGTCTTTATTCCAGCCTGTAAACAAAGCTATAAGGTCTTTATTGTGCTCGTATTTTCCAAGTGAAATAGAGTAACATTGTACTCCCAAACACCCAACAATACCTCTATAAGAAAAAGGATTCCCTGGCAGGCACTGAAATTGCAACGCTTTTCCTTTATTATACTCCGTAATCACTTTATAAAGTTTTCGTACCTTTTCATAGGCTTTTTGTGTATCGATATCGTATACAGTGACATCTTTTTCAAAGTCGGTTTCTTTTATATATTTGACTGCATCTTCCACATTTAGAAATGCCGGATCTTCCTCGTAAATTTTTAAAGTAAACATTTTACCTACTTTCTTGGATACCTTTCCATAGCTATATTTACAATAGAATCTTTTACTTCCGGATAATTTGGTCTACCCTTACAATTTTCATAAAAGCGCAATCTGTTGCATAAGTGTTCCATTGTAACTGGTGTCATATGTAATCTCCTTTAAATATCCTCTGATTTAACTTAGTAGTTATCTACCTATATATGTAGAAAAAAACCGCAAATCGATATAAAAATTTTATTTTTACATAAGAAAATCTCCGAATATAAATACTCGGAGATAGTTAATATTGTTATAATAGATTATAATTCATTTTCGATATTTTCTTTTTCCTTTTCTTTTAAATTTTGATAAATATTTGCTAAACATTTAGCGATTGTTGGAAAATTAGTTAATCCATCATAAATAATTTTACTATGCATTTCATTATCATAGTCAGATAATGTGCTCATTTCGAAATTTCTAATAAGAAATCTCGCAATATCCATATAAGAAACATCATTTACTTTTGTTTCTGTATTCATAACATCTTCTTTTTTAAACGTCTCTGATTCTGGTAAAACTAATTTGCGTTCTGTACCACAAAATACAGAACAAAGCTGTTCATAAAAATATCTATCTGTAAAATCTCCGAACTGCATCTGTTTAATTTCTGCTAAAGATTGTCTATTAAATAATATCATCATAGTCCTCCTCCAATTTTATTTTTTATCTATTTATATATGTATAAAAAGTTTGCAAAAATACCTATTTCTCAAATAAAAAGGACTCATCACTTTTTATAATGAGTCTTTTTTAGTTTATTTATAATATCTGGTTTTACATTTGCTTGCTTCGATCTCGTCCTCAATCATCTGATCTCTTTTTTCTCGTCTTAACTGTGCCATTGCCATCATGACATCCATATTTTCGTTAGACATCCGAAGTCTTTTCCCAAACAATTGTGCAGGACGTAAAGAGTTTATTATTGGTTCATTAATCATATTTTCTCCATTTCATCTTTTTACTTATTTGTTTTTATTTTTTCAGCTTCCGGTAACCTGAGTATGACTTCAGTTTTGATTCCATTTAATATACCAAACATTTTTCGTTCCCATTTAGGTTTTAATTTGAGATATTTTAAAATCAACTGTCCGTTCTCTGCTACAGTAGAATATTCTATTTTGATCTTATAATCTAATTTTTCAATATGGGAAATTTCATCGTCATCCTTCACGCATACAACATATTTCTCAGACGATGCATAATTGCCTGGATATATTATTTCATAATAAGATTCATTATTTATAGTGGTTAAATCTTTTGTTTCTTCTTGGATATCATAAAATCCCGGATATGAAGATATACAAACCCCGACAAGTAATGGAATAGGAGCTAATGGAATTCCAAGTATTAATATAGCTATATCTTTATTGTATATTGCAAATATTACAATTATCATTAATAATCCAAGACATATTTTTACAAATAACATATAATCCTCCTATTAATTCCTGTCAGATTCAGGTAACTGTAATGTAACATTTGCAATATCTCCTGTCAGCATATCATACACAATCCATTTATACTTAGGGTTTCTTTTGTAAGTGCTTATCGTTACCGTAGCAGATGGAATATCTTTTACATATTCAATTTCCATATTTCTATAATGGATGGTTTCAATATGCGATATCTTATCATTATCAATTACACAGATAGTAACAGTCTTTTCTTTGTCATCATTCTGATAATAAACATTATCTGAAAAGACGGTCAATATTTCCGTATTCGTTACCGTATCATAAAAGCAGGGATGCATGGAAACATTTGGACCAAGGATAAATATAAAAACACCAAGGAACAGGCAAATAGGTAAATATATTTCGTCTATGAGTTCCCACAAAACAAAACCTGCTACAATAGCTACTACTGTCAATATAATAAATAACATAGTTTTCTCCTTTTACACTTGAAATTTTTTGGTATCGTGAAAATTTTCCATGAATACAGAATTATTATATTTCATGCACTCATATCCCCAGGGATAACCTTTATCATCTACGTTTGCACTCAAATTTTTACAATTTTCACAATCTTTATTACATTTTTTGGTTTCCATTAAACTTTTTGTTTGCTCCTTTACATATCATCTGTACACCAGCCCTGATCACGGATCCACACTAAGGAATGTAATTTTGGCATAGTCTGAATTGCATTCTCTATTTTCATATTTTCTTTTATGGATTTTGTTAAATCCTGCAAAATTATGGAATGTTCCTCCCACGCTTTTTCAAATACAACTGCTTTGCAAGGATATGTCAAAGAAATATACTTTAAACATGTTGGATTTTTCATATAGATGGTAGTACCCACAGCATATTTTGCACCTACACTCATATGGGTTATTAACATCTCTTTGGTATCATATGTGATATCTGTATTTAATAAGTCGATATAGAACTGCACACGATAATGATATGCTTCTTTTTCCGTATGTTTTTCTGTTGCAAGAAAACACATATCATAAATACCTTCCAGTACAGAAGCAGCCTCGTGGAGTACTGTAAGAGGTACAAATAAAATTGCCGAACCATGTGCTGCAATATTTATAAAGCTTTGTGCCGTCTCTTTCCAAGCATCTGTTGCTAAATCTTTTTTCTCAATTTCAAACATCGGTGCTTTTGTCATTAGTTTGATATATGTAAAATCTTCTGTTGTTCCAACACATACCATACTATGATTACCGTATATTACATTCCGCTGTATATCGATCAGCTTTGGTGTAAATGTGTTGCAAATATGTGCAACGTTAAAACAATTCATCCAATCAATAATCGGATGTGTACGAACCGCCAAATGCATAGATAAAGACTGACGAGGATAGTAATCATCATCTTCATCTTCCTTAATAGAGAAAATATGCTGCAATTTTTTACGTTTTAACCAATTCTCAATCACGTTCATAGTTTTCTGTCTCCATTTCTTTACTCGTGATGAATCCCAATTCCTCTGCTCTTTCCTTATAAGCCCTTCTTGCAGCATCATTGGAATATTCTTCTGCGTCACTTACTGTGTGTTCCAAAGGGAAAATAATCAAATCCCTAACCGTTTTCATTTCGGATTTATATTTTTCCACGTTTTCTATAAATGTTTTTTGAACTGCTCCCTCACAAGCTTTAAAAGAGGGATAAATATTTTCAAGTGATGCACCACAAGTACCGATACGACATTTTAATTTTGCATATTTCTTTCCGGGATATCGCTTCTGATCTTCCATAGGCAATATATCAGTTACTTTTGCCTCTTGAATTACCCCAGACCAATGTTCCTGAAAATATACAGTTTGTCCAATTTTTACTTCATTTTCTTTCATTTTTATTTCTCCTTATAATCAGTTCTAAATTGATATTTTGTTGTTTTTTATATACTTTTCTATACTTTTCCTCTTGTAATATAATTCTAATTTGGCAAGCACTTCGTCTCTTGATAGATGAAATACTTGCATACAAGATTCAATACGTACATTACAATCCTCGTTTGACAATTTTAATCTTCTTTTGTCAAATCCATAAGTGATTTGACTATTTACAAATTCAAAATACTCTAATATATTGGAATAAAGGTTCTTTTTTATACCGATTCTTATTTCCTCTTCTGTCAGGGGTAACTTACAATATCGCATAATAGCTATTTCTTTTGTAATAATTGTATATACAGCTTCAATAAAAAAAACTATAATTGTAATAATAATTACTTCTATAATTCCAAGAACTATACCTACAAATAGATTAGCAAAAAAAAGCAAAATTTTATTTTCTAAAGTACCACACAAAGTTTTTACAATGTCGTAATGCATTACTGTTTTTATAATGAAATTTGTTAGCCAACCTAAAAGTATAACGCCTAATATAGCACCGAATGTAGTTGCAAGCGATTCAATAGGTGTAAAAATTTCACGATTTTGATTATAACTTTCATATAAAAAACTTTTCTTTTTCGTCGTTTTCATTTATGTCTCCTATTCATATTTTCTAGTTGTTTCTTTGTGGGATGAATGTAGTCTCCCATTTCCTCGTAATAATGAATATCCTTACTAACTGGCATCGTAAGTTTTGGTAATGTATCTTCGTGATTTATAGATACTATTTTAATATTTTCTGTTTCCATCATTGTTTTTATAAACTGTTTCGATTTTTCATTTCCACCAACAATAACAATCTTTTCCATAATACTCCTTAATATTTTTATCTACTTATATATGTATAAAAAAACCGCTAAATCTTAAAATTCAGCGGTAGTTTTTATTATTTTTGATTATTTTATTTTTATAATTCGATATCTATTGCATCCTGTGATTCATTAAATACTGATTTATCACAAGCGTAATTATACATGTAATGTTGTAATTTATCATAAACTACCAATCACCTAAAGGTAGCGGGTTTTACACATTTACCCTATAAAAAAACAGATTATGCAATGCTATTTATATATGTCAAAAAAGTCTAAAAGATGTGTCTGATTTGCGCAAAAGGTAATGACATTGGTAATTACTACACTTCTCCCGACTGTTTACACAGTCGTTAAATATATTTCCTACAATGTAAAAAGACCAGTCACTTCTAATCAATAATTAAATGATGTCTTTCAAATCTATATTTTCCTATGCAAAATCATACCATACGCTTTGCGTAGACAAGAACATTTGTCATTTCAATATAAGCTGGCAAAGCATAGGTAATTGCCAATGCCATTACTATAATATACCTTTACATACAGGCGGAAAAAAATGAACCTCTTTTTTTAATCTAGTTCCGCCTGTAAATGCCTATTTTTCGTTATATTACTTGATGTATTTTAATTACCAAAAAAGGAGCCTTTTTCAAAGCTCCCCTTTTTTCACCCAATTTCTGTATCTAGTTTTTTAATTTCTTTTGCTAATTTTTCCGTATCCAGTTGCTTTCCTGCTGCGGCATATTCCTCACACAAAGTTACTGCTGTTGCCAGGGCTACATCATTTGTATGGAATAAGTTTAACCAAAGCTGCCTTTTTGTCATACCCCGTTGTCTCTCCCTTTAGCTTAATACCTGCTGTCCATTGCCCTCTCTTATGGTCACAGAGACCGTAGAGGATAACTGTTTTGCTTCAGAAGAGATTGCCCCGCGCAGGAGAAAAACATGAGCTGTTCCGATTGGTTTCTCATATCCGCCTGTAATATTCAAATAAAGTGTCGTATTTTTCTTCAAATTGATTTTTACAGAATGATATGGCTTTCTGTTTTCCGGATGTTTCTGAACAACTTCAACGATACGGTCATTTGGAATACTCAGGCAGGTAATCACATCCGTTTCATCTTCCGGATTCTTCCACATAAATCCAACATTTGGATCCTCATTTGTAGGAATCGATTCCATTTTGATAACTTCAATGGTATTATCATTCCGCAACCATCCAAATACAACTACATCATAATCTTTAGTATCCACAACATTTCCGATAAGCTGATATTCATTGATAGTACCACCCATATCGCATTTTAGACGATCAGGTGCAGATAATCTACCGACTGCCGTTCCTAATCCATCTTTTCGAAATAATGCACTTTTCATCCTACTATTCTCCTCTTTTCTTTATGAAAAATCTCGATTCGTAAAGTTGTATCCGTCTTTATCATGGTAGTACATATCGTGTCTACCCTTAAATTCATAATAAGGATCCAGTTTTTCATATTCCACATGATCAATCGGATATTTCAAATCATACTTTTCGTCCTTTTCTACCGGAATCAGATGTCTTCTGCCGCCAAAAATTTCATCCGGTACACCCACTGGAACATACTTCCAGTTTTTTCTATCCGGATATTTTTCCTGCTGTTCTTTCCAATAAATGAGTTCCTCATCCAATTCCTCAGCAGTGAAAAAATTATGATATTCATCTATAATCTCAATATCATCTGCATATTCACGCAAGAAAGCACGCAGCTTCTCTACGGAATCATAAGCATGTTTGTGTTCCCTAAATAAGGGCATCCATCCTGCAGAACTTTTCCCGATATGAATCTCTGCTTTAAAGACATCTCCGCCTCGATATAATTCATATTCTTCTGGAAAATAGGTATCTGCAAATTTCTTATTTTTGGTAAGCATATAATAATTTGTACTCATTAATATCCTTCCTTAAATATTTTTTGTGCATTTTGGTAATCTTTTCGGTGTGTAAGCCGCGCCATAAACACCCCAATAGCTGGAAACAACAGGAATTTTCGGTTCCGTACTTTTATTGCATAAAGATCGTTCTGCGCAAAATACTCCATTTTCAAATCCAGTGATATAGTCATTTAATATGGAAAAAGATTCCATACAGATAGGTAATGCAAAGTAGTCGGTATCCTTCAAATCAAATACTTTCCAACACGCATTGATAATTCCGGCAATTTCTGACGTAGAAAAGTAAAGATAATTATTTGTTCCATAACACATCTGTTTCTCCAGATAGTCAAAATAACTTTTCACATCAGAAAATAATCCTTTTTCGATTGCTGTACGCATTTCCTCTTCTGTTAGGGGCAGTTTGCAATATCTCATAATTGCTACCTGCTTTTTTAGTGGACAAATAACGGAGATATAAAGTAATCCGCCAATTGCCACCACAACCAGTGTATATATCCAGCCGTTTAATAGATGGAATAGATATGGTAAAACAATAGAATCACTAAAATCTGTTCTTACATCGTTCATTGTTAGAATTGGAAAAGGTGTGAAAGTAAGTAGCCAGCCGAATAGCATGCCAAAGCCTAATAAAGCAATAATCCCCGGCAGGATGAATAAAACATCGTTATTTTCTACGGTTTCTTTCCATACACTTTTCTTTGTTGCAAAATTATCACTCATGATTTTTTCCCTCCATATCAAACCACGTATCAATTATCTCTTTTTCTTTTTCTGTAAAATTCCATTCGTTTTTAATGCTATCCCAGACATCCTTTTGTGGATCAATACCATATCCGTAAATTACTTCATAATGATCGCCATTATAATCCCACTCTGCAATGTATCTATCTGTAAGATATTTAAAAGGCTTGCATCCATGACGTCTTTTTGCTAGGCGGATATATTTGCGATAATAAAACGCTCCATTTTCCAGTTCCCAAAGATGCTCCTTTCCCGTAGCCCCCTGCCAATTATTTTTTACATATTCATTCCAGGGTTCTGTGGGTGCTTTTGCTTCGACAATATGGGTCTTATCCAGATGGGAAACAGTAATAAGAATACCATTGATTACAAAAGTTTCTGATAAAAATGGCGTGCCCCATACACTTTTTATCATTTTTCCATCCGTAATTACATCAAACATCCTTTTATAGAATGCTAACATAAATGTGGTATCTCCGGCATAAACAAAATAATTGCCTTTTACCGGTCTTTCTTGTGATTTTCCATACTGTGCACGTTCTGGAATATCGCCTTCCGGATAAATAATTTCCGAAAAAAGGTCCTTATTATAATTGATAAATTTTCCATTTACACGCAGTAATGCTCCATAATCTACCGTAGCCATATCTTTCTCCTATTTACGTAATAAATCAAAATATCCGGCTGAAATATTTAAGTCATATATTTTCTTTGGAAAGGAAATTTTCTCCCCATTTATTACAAAAATATAATTATGCCGGTCCTCTGTATAACCAGAAACATTTGTATAAATAATGCCATCTGCTATTAGAATTCTGGATGTTTTCATCTTTCCTCCACCACTTCAAAACGAGATAATAGTCTACGTCCAACAAAATCCATTTTCTCGGGATCTTTATACATTTCTACATAAGTATCGCCATCACTGTCCTTATAAATAGTGGTCTCATCCATCCAAAATTCCTTGCCTAATTCGCAGTCTCCGGTATTTCTTTCTTTGATACATTTTACTAATTTCATTTTCTCTCCTTTTTCTATGCAAGATAGTCTGTTTCTGGTATATGATATCGAAATTCAACATCTTCGATTTTATCAACATCGTAGGTATATCCCTGTTTGATCATTACCGCCTGTGCCAGAATGGTAGCTTCCTCTGCATTAAATGCTGCCACTAAAACTGTTTTCTTATTTTGAAATGTAACAACAAACCACTTATGTTTCACAATATTAACCTCTCAAAATTTAATTTTCATTCCTTATATATATGTATAAAAAAACCGCCAAATCTTTATAATTTGACGGTAATTTTTATCTTTTTATATGTATTTTGCCACTTTACATTATTTGAATGATATCTGGGTTCATAATCAAAAGGCTATCGCAATCCCAGCCATACAGAGTATTAAAAGACAGGAATTTAAAATCTGACTTTTCTTTCGTAATTGGATACGGTTTATTCATTTTTATCAGTTCTCCCACTAAACATTTCTTATTACCAATAAAAAATTCCCCATCCAAATACTTTTAAGAATATCATTACAATAATAAATATTGAAAAAGCAAGTAACCCTTGTCTAAATAATTTTTCTTCTTCTTTAGTATTCTTTTTGAACCAATTATTGATACTATTTATTTTTTTCTTCAATCTGGTCACTTCCATTTTTCTACCTCCAATCATCGCAAGAAAGTTAAATTTCATTGTACCCTAAAAACTTTAGGCAATGTATAAATCCGTCAATCTCATTTTTTTGAACCATTTCTTTTTGTTCATATCCGTCATCATTGATATGAACTGCGTAATAATTGCAAATTTTCATTCCGACATAGAAAGTTTTGTCCATACCAACTGCTCCTTCCATCTTTATTTTACATCAGCAGTATCTCTCTTAATTCTTCCTCATCCATCCCTGCAATTTTATCCATAACAGCTTCACGGATAGTCTTATTACCTAAAGTAATTTCCAGATTTTCCACAGAAAGATTGGTAATTTTTGTATCATCCGGATGGTCATAAAAGTGCTTCATCTCTCTGTAAAAAAATTCTGCGTCTTTCTTATTATGTGTTGTATAGAAATCCTTTTCATAAGAAGATACAGGATAATAGCATCTGTAAGTATCCGTATTCTTATCATAACACCATAGTTCTTCTGACCACCATCCGTCTTCTTCGCAGTTATCATGGAACTGTGTATTATAGGTTACCCTAATCTGGCACCCCTGATGTAATTTATTAAAAAATTCTTCCTGTGAAATCATTGGTTTTGTCTTCCTATTCCTTGTTATTTTATAGTACTATTTATTCCATAATTTTTTTAATACTGTTTACTTCCATCTTCCATGTAATAAAAATCGATACAGGAAGTAAATTCCATATTTAGTTTTCCCATTGCAGACTCCAACGCTTCTAAGTCCTCTTTTTTGAAATTAGAAAGGTCTGTATCATGCAAATGTGCCAAAGCATATTTTATCATATACAATTCATCGTTCGTAAACATTATTATCCCTATCTATATGGTTTTATAGTACCATTTATTCTTTTAAAAGGAAATCATTATTTAATACCTTAAAAGATAATGCTCCACTTAAGGTTGGAGACGCTACCGGAATTCTAGGTCTGATAACAATACCTTCTTTTTTCTGCCCACTTTGATAATATCCATTTGCTCTTTCCAATAAACTATCAAGAGTAGGATATTTGTCCTGCAGATTCTCACCAGTCTCTTCGATAGGCACCGTAGTCAGCCCTAAATCATTCGCAATATCTAACATCTGATTTAGTGATAATCTATGTCTCGTAGACAAATCTTTCATGGTAAATACAAACCACTGATGTTCTAGTAATTTTAATCTATTTTTTTGAATCTTTGGTCCAGCTAATTCTCCCTGAATCGCAATGTTATCTAAATGCATTGCAATCATCCGATTTTCTAAATCCAGCTTTCTTGCCACATCCCAAAGAAAACTCTTCGTGGTATCATCTTCTTTTACTTCATTTTCATGGCAGCATACACCGAATTTTCCATTTTTCCGATACATAGTAACACTCGTACCGTCAATTTTCGTAGAGATATAATATGGTCTCCCAGCAAATTCTTCCATCATCTGGTCATAAATAGACTGAATTCTGGTTTCATCTGTTTTTGAAATGCCGTCCGGAAAATCTGTCAAAATGCCAAAATCCGAAATTTGTTCTAAAGGTTCCCACTTACGCACATGAAGTGCTTCGGTTAAGTCTGTATCTACCGGCAAATCCTCATCCAGATTCAATTCTGCTAAGGGGAGGGCTAAGCCCTGAGAAATCTGACCACGGAGCTTCTGTGTTCTGATTCGGAAACCTTCTCCAAGGATTTCATGTCTTTTGAAAGAACTTCCTCGCAAAAATTCATATCTATCTTCAATAGGTAAAAAAGAATCTACTTCAAAATAAGCACACTTATCTCCTACCTTAAATTCTCCCTTTTTAACTACAAGCTTCCATCCTAAAATGGTAGCTACTTCAATTCTATCTGTTCCCTCGATGGGGGACAAAGCTTTAATTTCCTGTACGGATACTAAATTTCTCATATGTTTTCTCCTCTTTATAGTTTATTTATGGCTATATTTCAAACATCCTCTAATCTAAAGATTAATGATATACATTCTACTTATATATGTATAAAAAAACCGTAAGATTTGTCAAAAATCCTACGGTTTTTATAAATATTATTTTTTCTTTATTTTCCCCTGGCAGGCAAAAATCAGAGTCTAATGTATTTGATAATCTCTCCTGCTGCGATTTTTCTATCCATATCTGCTAAGGCATCTGCAACACTTGCAAATCTACAAGAACAAATATGCCCTTTTGTTAAATTCACAAAAGAATAGGTGTTGTCCGATTCATTTCGTGCAATCATAACGATTACATCATCTGTGGATCTTACTACCAAATATTTCTGTATCTCATTTGATGCATCTTCGTCATATTTTTCCGGTAATGGTGCCCATGCTTTTACCTTACAACAAATACGTCCCCAATACCAATCTTCATTCCACTCATTACGAATTCTCTGTACTTTTGTTACTTTTCCAGTTTCCATAGTAACTAATACATTTAATACTTTGCGATTCTTCTTATCAAAATCTTCCGGCATCTGTCCCTCTTTACACGGGATCCAGTCGATATTTCCTCTCATACTTTTGTTTCTCCTTTGCTCTTTGTGTTTTTAATTCTGGATTTTAATAATCGGTTTTATGTAAAGTCGAACCATCCCCGTTCCTTTTCTACCTATGACAAAATTGTTTTGATGTACACTCTTTCTAATGGGAAAAATGAAGTAAGAAATAAAGGTATTATATTTATGTCTGTATAGTACATCATTAACAAATTCCAAATCTTCTTTATCTAACTTAGAAAACTGCTTGTTTTGTAATAATAAATGCAAGTCATTTATAGATTTAGGATAATCTATTTTAATTCGCCTGTAAAAATCTGCACCTGCTTTTATTGCTCGGCTTCGGCTTTCAATATTCCTATATAAAATATCATTTTCAATATTCTTAATCCATTTTGTTAAAATATCGAACTCCCTTTTTTCCATTTCATAAAATATTAATGTACTCTTTATTGGAAAATATTTTTTGTAGAGTTTTCCGTATAAAAATTTCATTTGTAAACCTCCATAAATCCTAAGTTACTCATTTATCAGTTCTGCTAATGGATTCTCTCTGAAATTTTCTATCAGAAATTTCCAAGGTTTCAATGTAACCATTATCCGTTGTTTCAATACAATATTTCATGTAATTTTCCTCTTAATTTTCCAATTCAATATATTCCAAAGAATCCACCAATTTCTGACTCCAAAACCAACTCGTCCACGGATTCTTTGCCCAATATTTCGCGTTATGGACTTCTTTATTCCAGTCATATGCGTTCGCAATGACGGTTGTTTTTGAAACATCTTCATAGTCACTAGAGATGCACTCAACTTGCTTAACTATTGATTCTCGTTCAAGGTTGTGTTCATAAATATCTTTATTGACAGTGCAATGTTGACATATAATTATCGAGATTTCGACTGCAATAGCTATGCTAGCTATAAACACAGCTAAAAAACTTAATAATTCGATATATTCTTTATATTCCCAAGGGATAATATCTCGTTCATAAAGAATGTAACCGAAAATACCCAAAGCAAATACAACAATAGTAATTAATGTAATGATCATAAAAACATATCCTCTCTTTCTGTGTGAATCGTCCAACCATTATACGTTTCTCTTTTCATTTTCAATCCTCGCTTATTTCTACATTTCTATCTACCATATCAACAAGACTATATGGAGAAGCATCCTCTAGCTCATTTTGCAAATTATTGCATTCTGCTGTATGTGCACAATTTTCACAATCAATGCAAATAGATTTGCAATATTCCGCCAAATCTTTAATTTTCATATTTGCCTCCTCTTTTATGATTAATTCCAGTTATATTATTTGAAAAATCTACTTGCATCACTTTTTATCAACAATGAAACAATATCTCCAAATTTTTCATATGCAGCATCCAAAATCATCGTTTCCAAATCTCTTAATTCTCAATATTGTAAATTTTCTGCCAGATGATTTAATGTGCAATCTGGTTTAAGTTTCCCGGATTTATATTTCCATTCATTAATGTCTTTACATAAGTTCGCTAAATCATTTGCATCCATATGATCAATATAATTTTTTATTTTTTCTCTTTCCATTTTTGTTCTTCCTTCTGTCTAATGAAATTTGAATGTTGAATCCCAATCTCACATACGATTTTTTATGTATTCTTCGACATTGATTCTTGCATTTCCAGGCTCACAATAGATCATACACCCTGTTAATGTGCTATCTATTAAATCTGTATCCGTCAAATCTGCTCCGTTATTTATAAGCCATGTATCTAATTCACTTGAAACACTCATTAAATCCATCGCAAGGCGTTCACGCTCGTTAAGCAGATCTTGTGCTTCTTTTGGTATCTTCATAGAATACCTCCACTAAATTTCGAAATCTGCTAATATCAGCTCATTATTTTCGTCTCGCATACAATTGATAGGATAATCATCGCCCCAATTATCTCGAATGCGTACTTTTGACTCCGGTGTTAAGTGACCATTATTTAAGTTTTCCTGTATGTAGTCTAACAGTTCTTTTATTTGTATCATTTCCTACCTCAGCTTTCTTCAACAATTTCAACTGTAATTTTTACCCGGTCACCATTTACGAAATCATAAAAGTTTGTATACTGCTTTTCTCCATAATCTGTCAAATCTTTATGCAGTTCTACAATGTAATCCGTCTCATTTTTCTTTGTTTTGGGTCTTGTGTTAAATTCTGTCTGCATTGTTCTCTCCTCTAATTCATCTTGGCTATATTTTCTGTAGCTAATTCCGTAATTTGTAAATCCGCCGGATTGATATGTAATAAGCCGTGACATGATTAATCCTCGTATCTATCCATTTCTTCGTCAAAAAGTGCCTGTTTAATTTCCTTTTCTGTAAATGCTCTTTGATGTAACTGGGTACCACATTGTACACAAAAGAATGTCTTTTCTTCATAATCTCTGGAAATATTTTTCTTACATACCGGGCAATTACAACTGTGCAAATATGCATCATTGTTTATCGTTTCTTTGATGTTTTTCATATGCTTCTCCTTTTACATAAAATAAAAATATTGTCCGGGATACTTTGAACGATGTTCCTCAATGGTAATATATTTACCTGTTTCATCATCATATACTTCCAGAGGAGCTTTTATCGGTGATTTGTCATTTGAATCCTTTATATAATCATTGGATTTATAATCTGTTATTCCTGTTATCATATTATTTCTCTCCCATTTCCGACTCGTTACCAAAAATTTGGAGCATCTTGGGTTTCTAAGGAAATTACATAGTCCGCTTTGTAATGGGTACCGTCAATATATCCATCGAATTCTTTATAGAGACGCCAATAATATGGGCTGATACCTGCATTCATTTTATTTCTTAACAGCTCCATATTTCTTTTCCGCAGATTGATTTCTTCCTGTATCGCAAATTTTTGTGAATCCCATATAAGCCTTGGCAGTACATCTGTAAGTTGCATATGTATTTCCGCTTCTCTGATATAATTTCTTATGGTTTCTATCATGATGGGCAGATTATCCTGTAATATCTTTTCGCCTCGTAATGTATACGGATACATTGCAAGAATCAAACGATTATCACAATCTCTCGGATTTATCAGTTCAGTAACTTCAAATCGTGGATCATATGGATTTGTTTTATTTTCCATAGGTATTTCTCCTTTTTTAGCTTGTAATCTTGATATTGCCATACCATGCTTCACCGAAAAGGTCGAAAGTGTAATCTTTGTAGTCCATCTGGTTCCACCAATCACACTGCCAGCCGTTAAAATCTGTGACTTCTTCCATGTCAAAGATATCTTCGAAATCTTCTTCGAAATCACTGGATACTATGTGTTCGATTTGTATTTCCAGTTTTTCAATGGTGTCTTCCGAAAGCCAGGAATCTAATGCCGCTAAAATTTTTTCTTTTGCATCCGGGTTTCGATAATCAATTATAATTTCAGACATATTAATCTCCTTTTTTCCAAACTAATTATATAATCTGCTTTGTAATAGGTGTCTTTAATATACCCGTCAAATTCTTCTACTTATATATGTACAAAAAAACCGTAAGATCTGTTAAAAATCTCACGGTTTGTGAAAGTTTTCTTTTTTATTGATGATTTTGGTTTTCAATCTAAAGTTCAGGCTCATAATATTATGTGAAAATGACCACATAATATTACAGGACACGTTATTAACGTGACCTTGCACCCCGTAGCTTTAGCTACGTTCGTTTTCGTTTTCATAAATTTCATTGTTCCTGCACTTTTCATTTTCATTCACTTGTATATTTTCTTCGATTGTTTTGTCTTTTAAAGCACGGAGTAATTCTTCTTCTGAAAATGTACGAATATATTCCTCTCCATTTTGCAGTATCCAAGACAAATTATATCCGCCGGAAATACTTTTGCAAAATACATTCGCAGTTCCATCAATACCTAATGCTTTTACTAAAATACCGGAAACATAGTCAGTGAAAATCTCCGGACATCCTTTTTGTGTTGCCCAATCTAATGTTTTTGCATCAATAAATACATCTGCACTATATGTCATTATCTGTTAAATCCTTTCTCAAAATTGTTTTCTGGATAGACATCTCCAATATTTACTCCATTTTCAAACCACATATGGTCTGAAATCTCCGGAATATCTACAATAATATGATTTTGATATGTTTCTTTTATAGTGCCTTTGAAAAATATGTGGTCCACCTTGCACTGTACTTTATCTCCGACTGAAAACAAATGTGTCAAGTCTGACATATTTTTACCTCTCTATCTCTTCAGATTTTAATCCATTTCTATTTCTTTTAACGCATCTTCTTCGCCCAAATCATTTAATAGTTTTTCAATGGGTTTTCCACAAATAATTTTTAACATTTGATTAGCAATTTTATATTCATTTTTTGTCTTGCATTTTTTAAATGTATTTAATATCTGTTCTCCCATCCTTCCACAAGGAGAACCCTCTTCTACAACATTTAATAATTTACTGGTTACAGAGTCTTCTAATCTATCTCCTGCTGATATTCCGTTTTTTCGATATATATCTATTTTTTGTTTTTGATATAAATCTTTGATATAGTCTTTTATTTCTTTTGGAGGGTTTATGTTTCTGCTGTCACCTTCAGGATGACCATTCCAATCTATACGACAATCGACTCTTTTAAATATCCATTTATCTCCATCATACTCTGGAACTTTAAATTCTAATCTACTATAACTACTGTAGCTATCTCCTTTAGGCACAAAATTATAATATCCAAGTATATACCAATTCTCTATACGAGTGGATTCTATTTTAAAATTATCCTTTATATATTTACCTTTTTCGTAATCATAAATATAATTTGGTGTGATTTTTTCACGTTCTGTTATTATTTTAGTAAAACACTTATAGAATTCTTTTTCGCTAAATTCACTTTCATAATCAAGTTCAGAAATTACAAAATAACGTGAATGTATACCATCTTCCATATATATTCTTGCGTCATATATTTTATACATATTAAATTTGGAATATTCATAGTTTAAATCGGTATTTGCTCTGACTTTCAGATATTTTCCCGGTTCGGTTTGCACTCTTGTAAAAAATTTTTTAAACTTCTCTGGTTGGCAGATTATTTCATTTCCAGTTTCTGATTTTATAATATATAAATCCGTATGAGGGTATCCTTCGTCTATAACTCTAACTGCGTCATAAACAGATTCCTTATTTAGTGTCCAATCTGCGGTATCACCAGTTGAAAATGTTTTATTCGGCTTTATTTTTATTTCTATTACCATATCATATTGTTTTCGATATTTATCCACATCGTATGTTGCCATTTATTTTTCCTCCATTATCTCTCTATCTCTTCAGATTGTTCTTTTTCTTTCATTTTTGATAATAGCGTTTCAATAGAATACCCACAAATACTAATTAACATGTCATTTGCAATTTTGAATTCTTTTTCTGTTTCGCAGTCTGCAAAGGTATTTAGAATCCCTTTTGCCATCTCATATCCATATCTATTATTATCATTATCTTCATAAATTGCGGGTACTGTGACATCTGCCAATTTTTCTATTGCATGATCCATGCTTTGTATCTGTTCTACTGCGTTTTTAATAGATATTCTTTCCCTAACAATAGAAAAGTATTTATGAAAATCATTTGCATCAAGTATGAGATCTGCAACAGACAGGATATAGAAAATATTTCCCGTTGCGGATATTATTTTTTCCGCATTATAAACACTCCCAGTTTGAAGAGTAATGGTATCTTTTTCCTCATGTTTATGCATCATAAATGTTTTTTTTACTTTTACTTTCATATTACAAATATTCCTTTCTTTTGCTTATCTCCACTATTTATATATGTTAAAAAAGCCACCAAAAATGGTAGCCTTTTGACTTATCTATCTCTGTTGAGATAACCACTACGGAAATATCTGTCTGTTCTTAGGTATTTCTTGTTTTCATTCGGAATTTCTCCAATAAACTTTACCGGATGCTCCCCTAACTCACGACCATATAAAAATCTTGTATCGGAATTTGTAATATACAACTGCTTCTTTGCTCTTGTCATTGCCACATAAAACAGTCGTCTTTCTTCTTCCGGATCTAAAATATTTTTAATATCCGGGTCATCCTTTTTATCTGGTACTTGAAAAATCTCCTTTTCACAAGCTACCATAAATACCGTATCAAATTCCAATCCCTTTGAAGCATGCATCGTCATTAGCATTACAGATTTGTTTTCATCCTTTTTCCTATCGATATCTGTTACTAACATGACATTTGCGAGGAATTCATTTAATACTTCCCAGACATCAGCAGTCGGATGTTCAATGCGATATTCTTTTTCAAATTCTTTACATTTTACAATCATCTCTTCAGCATTTAAAATACGATTTTCTGCTTCCTCATCTTCATCCTTACAAAATGCACTCAGATATTCCCGATAATCAAATACATCTAAAATCTGGCTAACTAATCCTGCTGTGGTAAGCTCTGGTACAGACTGATAAAGTGCATACAACTTATCTGCGAAATCTTTTACATTCGCTTTTTTCTGTGTTTGTGCATATTGATAAAATCTTTCAATCAGCGTATCACCACTCTGCTGTTTCTGTCCCTTTAAAATGACATCCACCGTTTTTGCACCAATACCTCTTGCCGGTACATTTAAAATTCTGGCAAACGCCTTCTTATCATCGCTGCCGGATAATATTTTCAAATAGGAAACGACATCTTTTACCTCTTTTCTATCATAAAAACTTAATCCACCATAAATAATATAAGGAATTCCCGAATTCATTAACGCATCTTCCATATATCTGGATAATACATTTTTACGATAAAGGATAGCAAAATCTTTGTATTCTTTCCCATTGAACGTCACCTCATGTTTGATTTTATCAATAATATACTCTGCTTCTGATCTACTGGTATCAAAATTAGCGATTGCAATCGGAGTACCTGTTTCTTGCATAGAAAATAATTTTTTATGCATCTGTTTCCGATTATACGCAATCACTCCGGATGCTCCATTTACAATATTATGGGTAGATCTGTAATTTTCACCTAAAATTACGACATTTGCGGCAGGATATGTATTTTTGAAATTCAAAATATTCGAGATATCTGCTCCACGAAATCCATAAATACTCTGATAATCATCCCCAACAACGCACAGATTGCCATTTCCTTCTGCTAATCTATGTACTAACCGAAACTGTGCATTATTTGTATCCTGATATTCATCAACAGAGATATAGCGGTATTTATTCCAATAAATATTTGCAATCTCTTCGTTTAACTCCAATAGTAATACCGGCACCATGATAAGGTCATCAAAATCTAAGACATTATCCGCTACAAGTTCATCCTGATACTTTTTATAAGCTAACTGGAAGTCACCTCTTTGTACAATTATCCCCATATTTGCATAAGCTTCATCAGATGCTGCAATCGGTCCCTGACACATATCTTTTGCTTTTGAGATATATTCTAAAAAAGCGTTTACCACATCTTTATCCTTATGATACGGCTGTATTTCCTCGCCTTGCCTATCACTTTCAAATGACCAAGTATCTTCTGTATATCCACGCTCTGCTACTACTTCTGCCAGGGCTTCTTTTGCTCTTGTTTTGCTATCAGCAGCATCACATACGGATACTCTCTTTCGATATCCACATTCTATCGGAAATTCTCTTACAATATCAAACCCCAAAGAATGGAAGGTACATGCCTTTGGCTGACGCACATCCCCTAGAAGAGAGAAAATACGACTCTTCATTTCACCGGCAGCTTTCTTTGTAAAGGTAATCGCCAAAATCTGTTCAGACGGAATACCCTCTTCAATCATATGTGCAATTCTATGGGTTAATGTTTTCGTTTTACCAGATCCTGCGCCAGCTAAAATAAGCAGTTGTCCATTAATCTGGTCTGCTGCCTTTAACTGGGATGGATTTAATTCCTGATTCCATTTCATAAATTACTGCTCCTCATCATAATCATAGTTATCATCATCTACTCCAAGTCCACAACAGTTCCTACACATTTCGTCTTCATAACCTGCATAGGTATCGGCATATGGACATTTATGATGTGTTTCCATTTTTCCAGTCTTTTCATTGTATTCATCGATTGAATCATCACATGGAGTCCACATATCATTATTCCTCCCGTTCATCATATAAAATGTAATCAAAACTGTTTAGGAATTCATATCCAAAAAACTTATCATTTAAAAGTGGGAACACATTATATTCATTCTCTTCCGCCTTATCCAAATAGTTATAGATAAAGTTATAGTCCTTTTGTATCCAGACATTTAGGGTTTTCTCGGATACCGTATAGACAACAATATCTTTATCTAAATATTTCGCCTCATAACTCATGAAGCAGTTATCCCTTTTTAGATACTTCTTCAATTCCAGCAGAGCAAAATTTTCACTGATAAAAAAGTTATAATCTTCCTCTGTTGTCTTTTCATTGATTGCAAATAGTTTTTTATAGGAACAAATCCTATTGTCGATTTCAGATAGAATTTTATTTTTGACTTTCCTTACTTTTACTAATCTTGCTTCCTCTTCAGATATTTTTTCGTACATGATTAATAATCTCCCATTATTTTTATACTAAAATTCCGGTTCTATATCATTCAAACCTAAATAATACTCATCTTTAGTCTTATACCGAAAATATTCCTTTAAATCGGCAAGCGTCTTTGCTCCATTTTTTAACGCCTCATAATCAGAGAGGACCATATCATCGGAATATTGCATATGTTCATTTCTACAAATCGTGACTCTAAATTCTTCTCCAAGTCTTGTCCAGCCAGATCTTCCGGAATTTTTAGCAACAGGATATGCTGCGATGGTATATCCGTACAAATTTGGATATTCCTCCGAATTCTCACTATGCCAATCCTCTAATTGTATTTTTGTCCCATCTGGCATAACAGCGGTATCAATGATTTTATACATAATAATCTCCTTATTCACTGATTGGTAGCCAATTTATGATTGTTGGCGTTTGAACTAAATTTTCTATTCTCTGTACATCTTTTTGCATCTCTTCGATGTCTTCTACAGTGGGCAGCGTATTTTTAAAATTGCATACCGCACTACATACTCCATTTTCCGTACAAAAGATTACTAAATGTTTCATAATTATTCTCCTCCAATTTGTTTATTTTGCATCTTTGCGTAATTATTACATTTTTCTTTTTTACAATGTATGAAAGGAATAACTTCCTTGTTGCATTTTTTGCAAGTATATTTGTAATCCGGATGATCAAATACGTCTCCATGATAAGGTGTTACATCATCTATTGCTAAAAATTTACAATCTGTCATGTGTCTTCTACCTCACTTTTTACATAAAACTTATGACTAAAGCACCATTTGAGAGAATGCAATATATCCACCGTCTGGTCATATGTGCCACCGATGCTACATCCATCTTCATAATATTATGTGAAACACCTAAGCTTTAGCTTAGGATGTTTATTACCACATAATATTACAGGACACTCCGTAGCTTTGGCTACGGTGCGTTTTTCATAGCAGAATCCTTTAACAGGATCGAAATAGATGTACTCATTTGCATCCAATCCGTCAGAATACAATTTATCTGCGTTTCCTATTTGAATAGCATTAAGACCCGCATACATAGAGATTTCTCTATAATCGTCTGTCGGTATAAATTGCATATCACGCCCTCCTACATTCTTTTATGTATAAAAAAACCGCCAAAATGACGGTTTTTCTAAAAATGTTTCATAAAATTTCTTCCATTTCTGGAATCATTGTTTCATTTTGTCCCAATGTATGGAATTTTTCATAATTGTTGATTCTTTCTAACTCTCTATATAAAGCCCCATCTGTTACATAGGTATCTTCTGTGTCGTCTACCCATTTTCCATCTTTTGCAGTGCTAATTGTGACCAAATTAGAATAGTCCTTGTCTTTTGACGCATCATATTCATCGTCCTTATAAATATGAAGAACTAAATCATTATTCTTACCAAACTCAAGCACTTCTAATTTTTCATTTGCGGCAAGATTATTACAATAATCTATAATTGTTTCAATACTTGGTCTATTTAATTGATATACTGCCATAATATTTCCTCCATCTCTTATAAAAATTAATTTCTTCGTTTTTGAATGTTTCAATTTTATATGTCGCTTTTATCTATTTATATATGTATAAAAAAAACTTCAAAATGGCGTTTTTTAAAAAATATTTACTTATCTTTCCTGTTCAGCATCTTTTTCTGCTTCCCACTCATTAGCCAGTTCCATTGCTTCTTGTGCATAAAGCTGCTTGATATGTTCAGTGATATATTGTTTATTTTCAATCAGCTCATTCTCTAAGCTGGTATCAATACCCTCATTTCCACTTTTCGTTATTTCGTGATACCATACATTTTCCGGATATCTTACAATTAATTTATTATTTACATACTGTAAATTCGTACAATATCCTTCAGAAGACCCGTAATAGTATCCGTGCTCTTCTGCGTCCGCTTCTTTTTTAAGGATGTCTACATGATATATAGGTCTTTCATCATTATATCTGTCTTTATTGCGCATCAAAACCTTAAATTCCAAAAGTCTCTCTATGCCATCTTGTCCCATAAATTTGATTTCTTTTCGGATTTCATCACTATAATCTTTCTGTGCAGCAGATCTATCATATTTTTGATATAACTTTGTAAAATCATCTAATAATGACTGCATTAGCTCCGGCAGATATTTTACGGAACTATTTTGTAATTCCATAATTCTTTTCTTTATTTTTTCATCTTTATGATACTGTTTACAATCTGCGTACATTTCGATTTCTGTACATAAATTATCGTTTTTCGTTTGACACCTTTGAATCATGGCATCCATATAACAGGGTTCCATCTTTTTTATGATTTCATTTGCATTCATATAAAGTGGTTTCATTTCAGATTTATCAGTGTCTGACCATTCGGAAATATGTTGGGCTGCATTAAAATGATAAAAAGCAATACCACGATGATTCTCATCAACTAACTGTAATAAAACGTCATTTTTTTCTACGGTTATTTTTACCTGACGTTTTTCGTCCGGATAAAAAACCACAAAAGAAAGCGGCTGATTTTCCATAGCATAATTATTTACGATAAATTTATGCTTATCCATTAGTTTCAAAAGTGCATTGCTTAATAATTCTTTCTGATGTGCAATATAGTCATCAGTGATTTCCTCTGTTTCCCGTATCTTATTTAGTTTTTCTTTCAACTCTTTATGATACGCCAGCAACGTTTCTAATTTGTCATTCTGCTCTTCTGCTTTGCTCTTATAACCGTACATTTTCTTCCTCCATCTCTATTCCAAACTCTGTTTGCAGTACATTTTCGAAATCAGGGTCTAATTGTAAATATCTTTGCAAAAATGCCTCTTCTGTACAGGGAACCATCTCAAAATGTACTTTTTCCCTGATATCATCATCCATCAAATTTACAATTGCGTCCCAATTAGTCTCTATTGTAATCATAGCTTTCCTCCGTAAATATCTTTATTTATATATGTATAATTTTCCCGAAAAAGTCTATCAAAAATGGTAGATTTCTCAAAATTCCAAAAGATAATAAGAAAAAAAGACTGAGATATAAACACCATAATGTCCATCGTTTTTTAATATCCCAGGAATTTTTTACATATACAAAAATAAGGACCGTCCCTAGCAGAGGAAGTGCGATCACTAAACTGGGATTGGCAGAGATAGCTGTTTTTACATCTCCACGAAACATATTCATAAAAAATGTGGTAATTCCACATCCCGGACATTTAAGACCTGTAATCTCCCGAAACAGGCAAGGGATGCTTATACCTGTTATTTTAATAAACACCGCATATAGTATCCCAATTATCAGTCCTATATTTATTTCTTTTCTAGGCGACATTGCCTTTTTCCTTACGCTTCCAGTTTGTTTAATTCATTCTGCATCAGAGGAATTGCAATAATGCTCAAACCAATGATATACAATATCAGATACAATACACTATTGTCAGTACCATTGATTACCTGTAAACGTTTTCCCTGCTGATAAGCCCATATAAATCCATAAATACCACATGTTACAAGGCATAACAGGACAAATACGAATCCATTTTGAGGTTCTTCTCCGGCAAGTTCTCTGTAATCATTGTTTAACTTTACCATCCATACAAATGCTGCAATACCACAGGTTACAAATGACAAGATGATCCAAAGCACAATGTTACGATTTCTACTGTTTTCCATTTTCCTTCTCCTTTTTGAGATATAATCTTACATTTATATATGTATAAAAATTCATGAAAAATACGAAAATAATAAAAATATTTTTTAAAAAAGAGAGGAAATATATCTTCCTCTCTCTCCTTTTTTATGACCTTTGTAAATCATAGTTTATATCACTATATGTTTGGTCCAAACTCTGTTTGATTGATTCCAGACTTAATCCGGAATCATTTGCCAATGCACGCAGCACATTTCTATTTTTAGATGTTTCCTTATAGAAAGTATCATGTCTGGCATCCTTATAATATAGCTGGCAACTTTCAATATGCCCATTTGCTTTCCATGTCCGAAGCTGCACATCTATTTTTGCAGATTTTGGATTTGCATGAGTGATTTTCACATTGAGTCTTGTCTGCATGGACTTATCCGCTACCGGCAAAGAAAGCTCAATCTCCGCATGTGGATATCCAGCAGCTTTTAATTCCCTGTGTTTTTGGTCCGCATAGCTTTTGATGTCCTCAATCAATAACTGCAAATCCTGCTTTTCCATTGCTGCCAGGGGGATGTCTTTTGGTAAAATCATATATTTGCCTCCATTTCTAATTCATCAAGCTCACTGGTGGCATTTTTTATTTTGTTTTCGTATATCTGTTTCTTTGCCATATTGATCATAGATATTCCTCCCAACTTAATAAATCCTTTGTCTCCGGCTTACTTGTCATTCCAATATTCGTCTCATACTTATCCATTCCATCCGGACACAGTTCCCTAAGCTTATCTATATTGAACAGATAAAGCGGATATTCGCAGAAACCGCTCCTTTGCGTGAATCCTGTAAACTCTCCAATGTCATTGTCTGTAATAAACTTTTCAATATCCGGCATGTCATTCACATTCAGATATCCGCAGTAATTTGGTGCTGCAACCGACAAATTCACAGTCACATCCCCAAAAGGCTCCTCATATCCATCTTCATTACACATAAGACCGATAAACATTGCCCCATTCGTATACTGCTGGATATCAAATGTCACCTGCGTTTCTCCGCTTATACTTGAATTATAAGTAACCTGTTTCTTTTCATTATCCATTTCTTCCTCCCATAATAATCTTTGCTTTTCTCTTGTTAACTCGCTTTTTCTCGCATTTTCATTTTTTTCATAGAGATTGCTTCTAAGTCTATGTCATTCCCAATCGAGTGCTACGTCTAATTCCTCTTTGTTTTTGTCTGAAATAATTTCAATTTTATTTTTTACATCTGTGATTCGATTTTCCATTTGCTGCTCAATTTTTTCAGATAGTGCGTGTCCAATCTGTTCACAAGTTTTCTCATTATTGTTTGCCAGATATGCCAGCACAGACTCCACTGCATATTTAGGTAATGATTTTGCTTGTAACCAGGAATTACGGAAATGTATTTTTTCTTTTTCATTTTGTGTGAAAAGTGGTAGTGTCTCTTCCGGGCATCCAATATAATTCATAGCTTGGATATGTAAATCAGTTTTCATTCGCGGAGACATTTGATAATAATCAGTTTCTGGATCAATATCGATATTAATGGATAAATCTGAAGATAGTTTTGTGCCATCCACTGTTGTAATATTTTCCAGAAACAATACCGTAGACAGCTTCGTAATACCGGTTTCTTTTTTATTGTCTTCTATCTCACAACATGCTGTGGAAAGATAAGTCCCAATCTTTTCAAGCTGCTCATCTCTTTTTTTTGCTAGTGATGTCAGTTCTTTTGCTTTCTCTTCATATCTTGTATTTAATGCTTCGATTTTACTTTTATCAATTTTAAAAGCATTCATATTCCATGTCCTCCGTTTCCTGCATTTGTTGTCGTTGTTTATCAATATTTTCTGAAACTTCTGTCAGTCGTTGCATTTGATTAGATAACTGGATATCTTTTTCCTTTTCGTTGTTATAAGCAATACGTTGACCATTTTCTATTGTTAAAATCTTTTCTTCTAGGATATCTATCATACGTTTTTCCGTAGCTTCCGGTAATTTACAACAGATTTCTTCGACTACATTTAATGGTAATTGGTCAATATCATACCAGCCATCCGGTCGGTGAATCGTATCAAAGATTAACACAGATCCAGTATTTCCCGGATTCATAATGGATATTTTTACATTTACTCCATTCTCTCCTCTATCGAATACGACATTATAACAGACATCTGAAAATGGTATGGATATATTGGTATCCAAATGTAAAATATCAAATACACTAGCACATTCGATGATTTCCTCACCACATTTTTCTAATTTAGCAGCTACTACATTTAGCATCATTAGTCGTTTATTTGATACCCACATGGAATTTTTATGATTCCTTTGTGCATAAGCAACGGTATCCTGTTCCAGACTTGTTAGCATTTCTTTTCTTTTCTTAAAGGCTTCTATATCCAGTTTCATAAAAGTACCTCCTAATCTATCTATATATGTAAAAAAATAGAAAAAGAATGGTTGAAAAAATTGTTTTGTGTTATACTAATAAAAAACCACATATCAGCCAAGATTAAGGAGGTAACATGAACAATTTATATCCTGTTTTTGTAGCGTCACACACTCGGCTTTTAAATGCAATATTTTCGAAAGATGAAGATGATGATTATACTGAGGATTTCTTTGGTAACACCATCTTCTATTACAGTGAATCACTTGACAAAATAGTTACCCCGACAGATATAGAGAAATATCATCTGCAAATAAATAAACCAGATGATATTTTAAAAAATAATCCTGATATTAAATGTCATTTTAAAAGACTACCCTATGCAGAAGCTTTAACTGATATGGCAATTCAGGAGAATGCTGCTGATGGATATGATATAACGAAAGTACATAAAGCGAAAATTGAATATAAAGATATCTTTTTAGGTACTGAGCTTATACTATTTCCTAAATATTTACAAGAAATTGCTTATTTTCTTAGTGGTAGTTATTATATTTATTTACTTAATGAAGATTACTTATTGGTTTTACCGGAAAATGCTATTTTAGAAGAAAAAGGTATTGTAAATATGTACAATATAATGATACATCCGTATAAGCATGATCATACCTATGATGGTGTATTCTATTTTGATATAAATACAAATGAGTTACGTTTGGTACATCAGCAAAAAGACAGTAAAAAAGAGTCCTGATTTTATTCAGGACTCTTTCCTTTTTGTATTTACTTTGCATCTCCATCCGATACCGATTGAAGAGGTTTTGTTGAAAAATAAAAAAAATCACCCGATATTTCGTCAATGTCATTAAGTTAAGAGTCGAAATTTGTTTCGGCTCTTTTCTTATACAAAAACCATTAAGTTAAGATAACTAACATTGGCTTTTACACATAATACATCATATTATCACAGTTATAATACGCATTATTGCTAAACCTAAACATGCTTTTAATACTAGATTCTCTCAGCTAGTCTTAATAATTACCCGTATTTAATTTCTTTCTAAGCTACACGATATACAAACCAAACTGCCGATTTTGGTTTCATATTACGCTTATCAGAACGTCCTGCTCTTACGGTAACCGTGTATGCCAACATTTCAATAAGCATCATATCTGGTGGTTCATTATTATGTAATCTATAGTATTTTCTAACAATCAAATAAGCCATCTTGAAATCAATTGCATATGGGTACTTATGATTAGTCTGTAGCACTGATACACAAGCAATAGAGCGACTTACTGTATTAAACATAATAAAGTGTGCAAACAGTTCCATTTTGATGAAATCGTCTTTCTTAGAGTGGAAATTGATGCCACCTAAAGCATATTTCAATTCTCGGAACGAAGTTTCAATATCCCAAAGCTTATGATACATTTCCTTCATACGTGATATAGGAAACTCAAAACGGTTAAGATTTGTAAGCAATACTTCCCATTCTTCCATACCTGTCTCAGCATTATTAATGCGAAGTTTTACAACACGACATTTTATATTTACAAATTGTTCAAAATCCCATCTCTGGTCTTTTGTATTCTTTGAAAGAACCTGTTTATAATGTTTCTTTCGATGATTTACAAGATGTAGATTAGACTCATCCGTATATCTATGTTGTGAGTAATAATGATTGAAAGTAGTAACCCTAAAAGTCATTTCTACATCACATTCCTTGTCTGGAAGATTTGCAATTTCACGAATACCACCAAAGCCTGTTTTAGTGCGAATAATGTAATGGCAATCTTGTAGACGATTACAGTTTTCAACCATATTGAAACCGTCATAACCTCTATCCATAATTACAATATATTTACCACAGTCTAATCGTTTCAACATATCAATGGTTGCATCACGCTCGTTTGCTGATGATTTAGATTGTAAGATACTGCCATATGTTGTACTGCTGGATTACCAGATTGCATAATCACATACGTGCATCCTTCGTCCTTAATTACTTCCAATACCCTAGTCAGAAGTTCTGTGCCGACACCTTGATTTTGATACTCTTTACGTACAATAATAACATTGAAACCTCCAATATACTATTTATTCTTCTGCATTTTTCATCCTTGCATGGTCTTTATTCCAGTCTGAGTCATCAAACTCTATAGAAGTTCTTATTCGTCTCATATACAATGTTTTGTTTGGTTCAGAGTCTGGTATATACCACGCATTAGCTTCTTTCTCATAGAAATCTTTAGCTGTATCGTCTACCCATCCTATAATTGTGTAACCATAACCACAAGACTTCATCTGGTCAAGGCATTCATAAAATATTTCAGTTCCAACACCTTTACTTCTATGAGCTTCTGCTACCCCAAACGGTCCAAAATACCCTTTTCCCGTACAATCATAACAAGCAAAACCAACTATCTCATGTTCAATAACACTTATAACGCATTTTCCTTCATGTAAAGCATGGTTTATTTCCATCAGCCAACCTTTTTCATCAGGAAATTCTTTTCTTACAAAGTTTAAAACTCTTTCAGAGTCACTAGGGAACACAACCCTTGTACCATATTTACAATCAATTCTCCATCTGTCCTTTGCATATAAATTAACTATCATATCTCCTATCACAATATTAACCCCCTTTATTAATCAATAAAACTACTAACATGATAAGCTGTAACACCAAGTTTTTCTGCATATTTTAGATACGATAACACATCATCAATAAATACTGCATCTTCTATACAATGATGACTATTGACACTTACCCATCCCCAAATGCGTGTTTTAGAACCTTTAAAGAAATAACCATATTTAGTCCAAACCACATTTTCTTTTAATGGGTTTGACACGCCTGCTTCTTCCATAAAAAATATCGAAAAGCTATTCCAATATTCATCAGGAACAAACCAATAATAGTCTTTAAAATTTATGCCACTACAGTATGTCTTCAACCATTCAAATTTGTCCATAACTTCAATCGGAGATATGATAGCTCCACATATAAATTTGTTCTTTGTTCTTGCTTTTTTAAGTGTCTTAATTACTGCTTTTAGTGGTCTACTATGAAGAAATATATGATTTTCTATCTCTTTCATAGTTTGTCCGTTAGCAGTTCCATCTTTTGCACTTACATGGTTATTAAAACGATATTCTGCCAAAGTACCATCAATATCAACATAAATATATTTATTTTTCAAGGCTTTTATCATTTTTTTATTCATACTATTGATTCCCTTCCAAAAACACCCCTCCCTTTTCGTTTTAAGAAAAAGAGAAGGGAGGGGTGTTTTACTTAACTTAATGACATTGGATATTTCGTCAGGTGATTTCCAATTTGCTTATTTACTTTTCAATCTCAGCTTCTTCTTCCATTTCGTCTAACTCGAACAATGCGCCTACCTCCGGAAATAGCTTCGGTACCTCTTCCTCTTTCTTATCATCCATGAGTAGTGCTTCCAACAGATTCAGATTGCTGTAAATATCTTTATCCTCTACGGTGGCTGTTACCGCATCTTTTCCAAACTTCTCTTCCATTATTTTTTCAAAAGACGCTGCTGCGGTCCGCTCTGCTACCAGTTCATTTGCAGTCATACGAAATAACAGATCCAATACTTTTAACTTTCCAGCATCTGTCTTTGCAGACATTGCATCATTATATAAGGATTTAATATGATCTTCATAAGTTGTGTTTTTCAATTTCTTTTCCTCCAATGATAATACTATCTTTCTGCCATCTCTATTTCATAGGCACCTTCAATCAATGTCTGTAAGGCGTCTTCCAATACATTTGTAGAATATCCTGCAAATTTACCATCTGCAATTGGATCTTTTGTATAGCCAGATTCTCTGAGTTCAGAATTCGAAATCTCACGAAATCTTAATTCTTCCTGCAAATCTTTTGCATTGAATCCATTTGTTGCCATATAGTCTAAAATCTTTTGCATATTACACCTCAGATTTCTTTAAAAATGGCAGGGATATTTCACCCTGCCACTGTGTTTTTGGATTAGTTGAACATTTCCTCGTCATCCATTTCGGGACCAGGGGTTTCAAATCCACTTGCCTGAGTTGGTGCTGCAGGTGCGGGCTGTTCGGGAGCTGGCTGTGCCGGTGCGGGAGCTGCAGGAGTCTTGCTCTGTGCAGGAGTCTCCTTCTTCTTCTCCTGATCGATATAGTCTACATCAATTGCGCTGTATCCCATATGAGAAATCAGGCTGTTGGTGTACTCCTTACCATCCTTACCTACGCTGGTCCAGGTTCTTTCCTGTCCGGGTCTGGTTACAACAGATATTCTGATACGGTTGCTCTCCTTGTCGAAACGACCGAACATCTTCTTCGCTCTCTCGATAGGAGTGGTCTTACCTTCCTCAGTCTTACCATTGTAAACCTTGATTACATGGTTATGATAAGTGCCATCCATATCCTTGGTGCTCAGATAGATATCGAAGTGAGGCTGTCTCTCAGTCACACCGTCTGCCTTCACCTTATGGGTACCATCCTGATTCAGTTCCTCGTTCATATGAACGTTCTTAACAAAACCAGTCAGTACGGTGATACCCTCATCCTCATAGCCTTTACTGCCACTCAGAACTGCGTCTGCATTCAGTACTCCGCCTCTGCCGGTATAACCAATTGCGGTTACCTTGTAGCCAACCTTTACATCAGTTACAGCTACTCCGGTATGTACCTTAAACTCTACATCCTCATTTGCGTTGGTAGCCTTATTAAACTGATTTGCCTTGATTACGAGATCCATACCGCCTTCTTTAATCTCGGTAACCTCGCCCATAACTACTCTTACCTGTGTCTTACTACTTGTGTAAACTCTACTCATTTTTTTACTCCTTTTTGCGGATTCCTTCCGCTGGTTAAAATGTTGTCTGTTAGACGTACTTTTGTTTCCGTCTTTTACTTATGTAAAAAAAAACCGCAAAAGTGGTAAAAAAAGAGAGGATTTTTAAAAATTTTTTGAAAAATTTTGAAAAACTTTAAAAAACTGAAAAAACTATTTTTTAAAAATATTGTAAGATTTTGTCGATTATGGTCACATATATAATAGAGAGGTAAATTAGGAGGAAATTTTATGAAAGAATTATCTATTTGGCAGGAAGTTATGATGGAAAAATATCCTGAAAAAACCATGACATTGAATAATTTTTTCGAAGAACTGGGCTATAATGATTTACCTATATTTATGATGCGTAATTTATATGGAGTTAGTGTCTTCCCGATTGCCAAAACTGCGATTGTATTAGAAAATGGAGAAAATGAGCTGTATGAGGAATTAAAAGATGTATTTCCTTTTGATAAGCAGCTATTTTCCATTTGGAATGGACATTTTACATTATTATTAAAAGATAAAGATGATAAGAAAAAAGCATCCTATGAAATCCAGATATTTGATGACTATATTTTAGTCCGACAAAATACTTATATTACAAAAGAACTGTAAAAAACGCCCCTAACAGCACAAAGATCTTTCCATCCTTTCTGTCTGCCAGGGGTGGTCTTTATTTTTCATAATCTGGAATGAAACTATTATTTAATATACTATTCCAGTTCGTAAATCTTCTTCCATACGATATTTATCAATAAGTGGGGATTCATGTCTTGTGATATTATTATATACTTCTTCTACGATTGTATGGATTGCTGCGCCCGATTTCAGGTAAAACTCTTCACCATACTCTTTTATCATTTGTTCCTTTATCATATCTGTTGTAGTATATAAATCGTATCCTTCTGTTGCCAGGGAAGTGCTTTTTTCTTTAATTTTTTCAGCAAGCGCTAAGTCTCCACAAATTTGTTCTTTGTTTAGTGTTGTTGTTAAACTATTATAAGTAACATATTCAGGTGGGAACATATTATCTTTCTTCCTTTCTCTCATCAAAATCCACTTTTTCTATTTCCAGTTTTTCTGCATGGGTAGATTTTGCAAATTCCTCGTTATAGGCTTTCTTTTTCCATGCTGGCCAATTATTTATCTCTGCAGATATTCTTTGATACAACTCATCAGGTAACGACATATTATCTTTTTTTCTCTCTTTCATCATAATCTCATAATCTATTATTTCCTCTTCACCAAATTCTTTTTTTAAAAGATTTGATTGTATAACCAGTCATTTAATTGTAGGTCTTCGTAAATCATATCATAAATACATGACTTTTTGAAGTACTCCGGATCTGCTTTTATTTCTTCCATACTATACTCTGTCATAAATTCATCAACATACTCATATAATTTTCTTTTTCGGTTTCTGACATTTCGGAATAGTCTGTTTTTACCACACAATTTCGTAAATAGTTATTAGTGCAACTGATTTCAATAGGTAAATATTGTTCGGTATCTAACACGTAAATATGAAAAACGTTCTCTTTTTTCCCTAGATTATTTACAGGTCTCACTAATGATAGTTTCGTGCCAGCTTTTAAACAGTAATACGGATCATCTTCTAAATCAAAAAAGATATCCTCGATTGTTGTATATACTGCATAGTCCTTTAACTCATTTTGCCGTTGTTTAAGCTGTCTATTGTTAATGTCCTTTAATTGTTCCAAATCATCCATTATTTGTGCTGTCAATATATCCACATCCTGTGAATCATGCATTGCCATGATACGCTCATGTATTCTGTTCTCTAACATTTCACGGTTCATATTTTTCATAATATTATTCCCTCTCCATTTCCTCATTTTCTGCATATGCATCTGCAATTTTATAAGCACCTTCAGGATATCTCCATGTTGTCTCTTCTTTATCTATTTTATTCCAAATAATACTTTCTATTTCTTCTTTCACATGTTCCGGAATTGTATTTTCATTATCTCCAAAAACAACCGTTATGGCATGATAGTATGGCACTACATATTCTTTTCCATCATATTCGAATCGAAATCTATGGCGGTCCATATGAAAATCATCCATATTACAACGAATATGTCTTACATTATATTTTGTTTTGTTCATATATTATATTAGTCTCTTTCTACATCTTCTTTTGCTTTATGATAGTTCTCACTAAACTTTGCCGCATATTCCTGTAAAGTATCATTATTATATGCATTCAAAAACTCATCCGTAGATACTGCTCTGCCGTTGAAATAATCCTCTATGGATTTTTCCCAATCACGTATTACATCAATATCATAGTCACAAGCTTCAAATAACATATTTAGGTGTTCATCTTTTAAACTACAATAGAGATGATTCAATCCATATTTTTGTATCATTTCCTGCTCTTTACCGATACCATAATCTACCAGTTTTTTCTGATGTAAAGTTTTTGTTACGGCTTCTCCAAAATCTGCGTAACTATCTCCGGCGTAATTGATACAATCTTTAATAATACTGTTTAAAAGTTCTTTCATTTGTGTTGCTGTTAATTTATCTACTGTCTTTTTACCTGCCTGCATTGTATTTCCTCCAAAAAATATAGATAGGGATGATTCCCTATCTATATATGTATAAAAAAACCGTAAAAGTCGTCAGATTACTATATTTCTTGTATATAATCATCTTTATCCATTGCAATCTTTATGTTTCGATAAAAAGAAAATAGATTTTGGTCTGGTGATGGTCCGGAAACTCCTCCGTCTCCAGCTTCAATAATCACCCAAACCCCATTTTCCAATTCTGCATAATCCACGGTGTAAAATAGACTCGGTAGATTTGAATATTTGTTTACGAGATTATCCGGAACCATTGGTGTTATATTATCTTGCAAAGAATTTCTGGATATAGAAATTGGAAACCCATTCAAATAAAAAACACGGAACTCATTTGTTTTCCCAGCATATTGTTTTAACGGTACATATTTTTTTGCGATAATATTACCAGTAAATAATGTTCCTCTTATCTCATAAAAACGTTTCATCCAGCGATCAAATTCATGTTGAGATGTATCTTTTTTGAAATATTTAGGGAAATCTGTATTCTTCGCCGATTTTACAGAATCCTTTATCATAAAATCTCCTAAGCTTTTTTCTATTTTAGATACGTCAATCCTATCCTTTGGACTAAATTGTAAAATTGGCGGAGTATCTTTTTTGATATATTCATAAACATTAGGAAATAGATGAAATCGCTCATATGCATCCGGTATTGTTAATAAATATATATTTTTCTCAGATAATAACTGATAAAATACTCTATACTCTTCGGGTTTCATCATCCATCCACGATAAATTACAATATCATCTACCTTCGGCATAGATGAGTTTATTTTTATTTGCTTTTGAGTATCCCATAGTTTCTGATCAAAGAAGACTACAGAAATATCATTTTCGATTGCAGCATTATACTCATCAGTAAAGGCTCTATCTACGCCAGTTCCAGAATAATCTAATGGAAATAATATAATCATAAAACATCTCCTAACTTAAAAGCTTAATGCTGTATTTTTATTTATGTAATAGTATAGCAAAAAATTATCTATTTTACTATTCAATTTCTCTCTCTTCGATTTCTTTTTTAGGTCCATAAAACAATATATGTCGTATTTTATCTTCTTGTTCCTTCGAAACAAAATTATCAAATGCTACGTCTTCGCTATGAGATTTTGCATAAATTTGTCGGAAATTATCCCTGACTTCCTGCAATGTATCTTTGATTGCATTCCATTTTGCTTCTTCCGGGCTGCCTTCAAAGTTAATATTCCCTAGATAAGAGGCTAAGTCTCGTATATTCATGGATAATGTTAAATCTTCTCGTAAGTCTCTTTCCATACATACCTTAGCCATAACACTCCAATCATATTTTGTTACTTCTTCGGCACCAATCTGAGACATTTGCATTTTAAATAATGCGTAGGAGTTTTTCGCACTTTTACTAACAAAATAGTCTTCATCCTTTAGCATTTCTAAAAATTGTTCCTGCATCGTTTTAGACTCTAATAATCTGATAGCTACATAATGTCTATCATAAATACTCGGAGTCCACATGTCTGTGATAAACGAATCATCTCGCAAGCTCATCTCGTCACACAATTTTTCATATTTCTGCGGATCATCCTCTGCAATATGAAATACTTCAAAAGGTGTCTTTTTATTATAATTTGTTACCATAATATTTCCCTTTTTACTTATGCGTAATAGCCTTTATATGAAATCGCCATTACCTGCAAAACAATCGTAGCTATCGTTGCAATAGCTCCAATAATCCAGCCAGCAATAAGTGCGATATTTGCATTTTTCATCTTTTTCTCATAATCGTCCATTTTGCCAGCTCTATAATCACTATTAGCGATCAAGGTGACAACGAGTGCAATTAATCCTGTTACCTGACAGCAGCAGATCATCTGAAAAATGCTAAGTCCTAAATTCTTTCCATATTCCGGTGCGTTTTGTTTTTTCTCCATAGTTATTCCCTTTCCTCATCGTAATCAAAATTGGTATCTTTGTCTACACGTACCCGATATCCAGTACCTTTTTCATCCCTGACAACAAAGGAATGTCCATCTCCTACCCAAGTGTCAAAAATGAAGTTGGCTTGTGTTTTTCTATCATCTGAGATGATTGTTTTGATATTTTCCACAATCTCACTGGATTTATCCTTTTGTGCGTCTCGATATTCCTGACTATATTTTCTATCATCTGTTGCTATTAACCAGACATCTATTTTTGTAATGTCTTTGCTTCGTTCGGTTGTATAGGCGTTTTCACAAATCCAGTTGCCATATTCTTTTAACGCTTCATCTAATCTAATATTTTGGATATGCCGTTGTGCATTATAGTCTGTGCTATTCGGTTTTTTCCACTCATCATAATGTATGGTGAGAAATATCGTTTCATAATTTTTTGTATCCTCGATCATATCCTTGTAAAATATATCTCTTAAGGTTGTTCTTTTATTCATATTATCGTTCCTTTACATAATAAAATCATAGGTGTTTTCTAAATCTGTATGCATATGTTTACTATCTGATAATTTGATAGCATTTTCTTCGAAATATTGGCTATCATCATATTTTATAGGTGCTTTTTCTTTTTTCAATACTCGTTCATTATAAATCTCTTGACATTTATCCAAATCGCTAGTATAATTCCAATAACAGACGAATTGCTCTTAAGAGCGCTAAGCAATGGCGGCATTGCTTTCGATAAAAAATCTAGTACATTATGCTAGATTTTTTTGGTTCAATCAGTATCTGAAAACACGAAAATCCAATTGGTTTTTGATATCATTTTGTTTCATTCTTTTACCTCCGCAATTGCATTATTTTTCGAAATCGGAAATTATTTCATCTTTTGTTTCAGAATCAATTTGGGAAATATCTAACGAAATTTGGTTCTTTCCATTCATATTGACACGCATAAGTGTATTTACTTCATTATCTGGCACTTCGATGTTTCCAAATAACTTGGATATCTCAATAATTCTTTTTGTTACAAGATAGTCCTGTCTTGTAAGTAGATTTGCTCCACAACATGGACATGGTTTGTCAATATATTTTGGATAATCTTCATATGGAACTGTCGGATCTTTCCATCCACATTCCTCATTATCACATTTAATACCTTTAACATAAGTTGTTATTGCTTTTGCCATTTTTATCTACCTATTACCTTTCAATGTTCGTTTAGTGAATTCCTGTGGTTTCATATTTATTTACTCTCTCTCAAAATCGTCTTTGGTATCCCCGTGCAGGCAAACAGTACCTTCGTTTAAGGATTTCTGTACGTCAATCACTCTCTGGTTATCACTACCTACCCAAGGTTTATTTACATCTCTGCATTCTTTTACATAACGTCCATCACAAAATACATCGCAAATAGAAACTAATTCCCGTCTTGCCTGTAAATACATATCCCTGACAGGATTGAAATCATCGGTAATAATAGAATACATTACCTGCTCCCAAGTATATCCGGAATAGATCCACATGGTTTTGTTGGGGAATCTTTCTTTGATCTCTTTTGCTAAGGATAATAAGGTTTCTACATTTGCTTCATTTAAAGGATCTCCACCGGAAAAAGTAATCCCGGCTACATAATCTTTTTCTAGCTCCGCAAATAACTCCTGTTTCGCAGATTCATCAAAAAGAATGCCTCCATTTGCATCCCAAGTAATAGGATTCTGACATTCCGGACAATGATGGCTACATCCTGCTACCCATAAAACGGTACGTAGTCCATCACCGTTTAACATATCATCCTTTGTAATATTATGATAATTCATAAATCTAATCTCCTTTGTTTTATATTATTTCTTATTTATATATGTCAAAAATATTTACAAATTTGAGATTTTCGCGCATTTATCTTTCAAAATCTAAATCTTCTTTTCCGGCAAATGATACCCTGCCATCGGACATTACAAAATATTTCTGAGATGCTTCACTTTTTGCCGGATAATCTTCTGGATAGCGCAGTTTCTCTACTTTATCTCGTAGGTACTCATTTTCTTCCATTGCAGCGACATAATCTGCCTGAGCCTTTTCAAATAAATCCTCATAAAGATCTGCATATTCATTTAGATTGTTTCCCTGTTTCCGCAATTTCCTTTTATTCTCCTGCAAATTTGATACTTGTTTACGCAACTGTCGTCTACGTACACGTAAGTATTTTATTTTTTCGGATAACTCAGAGAGCTTCTCTTTGATTTCCTTCTGGTCTTTTGTTTCCAACATTTCCTGACCATAAATATATCACCCATGCTGTCTGATGGTAGGAATTACTTCATGTGTCAGCCATTTTTTAAATTCCTTTGCTTGCGGTTTTCTGGAAGTGAGTACTAAGGTATATATTCCAGATTCATTAATGATAGATAGTTCTGATCCTCTTCTATTTTCTGTGTCGGTATTACCGACAGTGAAAATATGTGGATCTATTGTATCCTTTTCATCTTCATCTAATCGACTCATAGCGTCTCTATTATTTACGATACCTAATACGTCACACACATCTTTTGCTACAAACCAGATATTTCCATCCTGATCGAGTGCGGTGCGGACGCTACCAAGGTTTTCATTGTTAAATAGTTCGAAATCATTTGCAAAGTTTATCATAGTTTTCCCTCATAAAATAAAAAATAGATAGGTATAATCACCTATCTATTTATGTCAAAAAATATGAAAAAAGTGGTAATTTTTCTTACCAGCCTCTTTCTTTTTCCATCCGTTTTATCATTTTTGGAGTCTGTTTTTTACAAAAGTCTAAAACAAATTGATTTAAACCTTCCACATAATTTTCTAAAAATCTTAGTCCACAGCTTTCAAATTCAAATCCGGGTTCTCTGGTATCCCATCTGATTGTTCCAACCGTAAAACAAGATCTCGTAGATATTTTCTTTTTTCCTGTACTTAATTCAGTTACCTCTATGGGGTCATGATCTTCCCATTTCACCAGATCAAACATATAAGGGTCCTTTTTGCCTGTTAAAAATACAGGTTCCCTAATTTGAAAGCCATTCCATATTTCTGTATATTCTTTTACCATAGGTTTTACCTCCTATGGTTATATGTCAAATTATTTTTGAATTTTGTATATTTTACAGAATAATCTTAATTTTCTGCTTCACTTTTTTCCGGTATCTCTATCGGTGTTTCCAATCCTCTTATTGCATCCATACAATCAGAAAGTATCTGTTTGTAGCTATCTATATAATATGTGATATAATCTCCATTTTCAGGTGGTTGTAGTTTTGTACAAAGTGGTGCTGCCAAAGCTCCCAAAATACTAATGAGGATACATCCTTTTATCAATTTTTTCATATGGATTTCCTTCCGTAATTTTAACTAAACATTTGCTGTTTTAAAGCTCAGGCGATATTTTGTTTGCTCTTTCATATTCTATATATGGCAATAAACTTTTTTCTGGAATTCTGGTTTGTCTATTTATCCAATGTTTTTCCCATTTTATTTCATCTATCTCTAAATCTTCTGGATAGTATATTTGCAATTTTGTACAATCTTCTGGTAGCACATATAAAAGTTTTACCAGTTTCTTAGGCGGTGTACTTGTATTTTCAATATTTATCCAATAATCATCTTTATTTTCTAAAAAAATAATGCCATTTTCTTTTTTATAAAGATAATCTAAATTTTTATTATTAGAATCTGGTCTTATTTTTACATAAATATATTCACATCCGAATATATTATCTCCTTTACATTCATCTATATATTTTCCCGTTCCAAAATAAAAAATGATATTTCCGCGTTCATCTTCATAAACACAGTTCGGTTCTGGCTTACAATATGCATTTCCCAATACTGGGTATCCATTTTTTCTTATAGTTTCCATATATGCCATCCCAATATTTATTTCTGCTTGTAATAACTTAAGTTCTTCTTTTGTATATTCATGTTTTCCCGCTTGTCCAATAACTACATTTGAATCTTCTGTAACTGTAAATGTTGCTCCTTCATGTTCCTTAAGTCGTATTACATATCCTTTTTTTGAATCGACATCAACAAATAGATTTTCATTATTTTTTATTAACATATTTTTCCTCCAACGATATAATAGATAGAGAATAATCTCCCCGTATATATATGTCAAAATTGTTTAAAAATATGGTTAGTATAACTATTTTATTTCATCATATTCACATTTCATGCCATGAGCTTGCTATGAATAGGGTTCTCTTTTCTCTTTATGTCTTAATTTTTTCATATATTTTTCAGTACTGATCTTAGTCTCTATAAATGCATTTAATCTGGCTTTTGCTATTTCTACATTTCTTTCTGCCGAATCAATCAAACACTGCTCGTCTTCAAAATGATACGTTCTTTTCGCTTCCTCATACTCTTTTTCAGCTATTTGTACTTTAATCTTTTCCTCTTTACACTTATCTTTTAACTATGTGAAAATATCCTCAACTCCATCTGACTTCATACTGTTAATCCCTTTCTACAATTTCATTTGTATTCTTCTGTAATCCCAGTGGATCTTGCAATTCATTTCTACTCTTCTGTCTATCCATGACGACATTTATCGATTTAAACAGTTCTTCTTTTGTCATCATCATATATCCCTGCAAAAACAACAGACTCTGTTTAACGCCGGATAAAGCTTCGGTGATCTGATGTACCATCTGTTTTTTCTCCTGCCAGGGGAGGGTTTCTGCTTTACGCATATATTTTGCAAGACTGAACTGTAATTTACTTAATGATACGAGCACATCCAGTTCTGTAATATGCTTTGTATTCAATTTGATATCTTGTTCATCGATTCCAAGGACATTCATGACGTAATACTGTGCTAAATGGACATCTGTTAATTCCTCATATACGCCATATTTACTTTTCTCTTTACCAGATACATATTCTCCGAAACTTTCGATGAGTTCTGCACATTCTTCGATAGCAATCAGCAAATTATTATATCCTCTTTGTGGTCCGGTTGCCGGATAAATAGAGTCGTTAATGATTTTCTGAAATTCAGAGACAGGCATTCTACTAGAATCCGCTTCCATAAATCTTTGTTTATAAATTTCTCTATCCATATACTATTTCTCCTTGCTCTAAATCTATATAAAACTGTGCAGTTCCCGCTTGTTCTTTCTTTTTTTGGTAATCAAGTATTTTCTGTATATCTTTTCCGGTATTACGCATAGTTTCTAATCCTGCTTTATAACCAACATCAATTCCTGCTGCATGGTCTCTTGCATAACAGTTATGAATTGCGTCTACAACTGCCTGATAGTTATGACCAGCACCACGATAACTTTCGATACAACAATTACCAATACCAGAAAGTAATGCAGGATATGCCATCTTATTTCCAGAAAGGTATCTTCTATGAATAATGCTCACCATTGCTTCCGCCTGGTCTACTAATCTTTCGTAAGTCATAATACTATTTCTCCGCATTTTGATGCATATAATCTTTTTTATTTCCCTGATAAAGGATTATCTGCCCTTCTTCTGCATAGGACATACCGAGTTCCTCAATCGCAATCCTACGAATTTCTTCCAGATTTATATTACTTTGAATTTGGGCATATGCTTCATCATTAGAAAGCTTCATCGTATTTAATTCCTTTTCCATTTTAGAGACCTGTGCGATTTTCGCTGTTAATTCAGACTGTTTTTGCACATATCCAATTAAAAAAATAGCACAGATAAACAACGCCCCTGACAGAAAAAGGATGTAGCCAATATTCATATGATGGGCTTTCTCTCTATTCTTTCTGGTTTCATTCGATAATATTTTTCTTGGAGCATTTAATTCTTCTTGTAAGCTCCTTGCTGTGTTTCCATAAATATAAGGGGATTTCTTTTTTCTTTCTGCCATATTTTCCTCTGTGTTTCCCCTCTATTTTCCTATCAATCATAATAAGACAGCACTACTTAGTAGTGCTGCCAAATCCTCCGTTTCTTACACCATCGGCATCATCATCAACAGTAACACCAAAAGGCATAAAGATACCCTGCACAAAGCCATCTCCGGCTTTTACCTGTAATAATTTACCTTCATTAGAGTCATTCGTAACCTTTGCGAAGATATGTCCCTCATTATCGGAATAGAAATAATCCTCATCTACGATACCCACTGTATTATTTAACTGCATACGGAACTTAAATCCAAGTCCACTCCTCGGGAAAAGCATTAATGCCCAGCAAGGCTCCATCTTTGCACGAATACCAGTAGGTACTTTTGCTGTCTGTCCCGGAGCTAATGTAATATCATAAGGTGCACAGAAATCATATCCTGCGCTGCCAGTGGTTGCTCTCTTAGGTAATGTGATTGCATCATAGATTTTCTGGATTTCTTCTTCCGTAAGATGGGGCTTTACATCCAGCATACCTTCCTTAAACTGATTAAAACTTACTTTATCAAATTTTGCTACTCTTAACATATATTTTCTCCTTTGCTATACAAATCTATATTTATATGTATAAAAAATCCGTAAAAATAGAAAAATACAGGATATTTTTTCAAATACCCTGCACTTTTTTACTCATCATATCCTACATAATTTCGTTTGCTTTGAAAATATTTGCAAAATCCAACATCGCATTTCTTTATCATAAAAGTATGGATTTCCTTCTGTCAGCTCATTACGCACATAAAATGATTTCCTTTGGAAGAATGTGTAGTTGTTTCTATTATTTCTTTATCTGTCATCTCTATCAATTGTATGTTCATTTTCCTGTTCCGACTCCTCTATATCAATCCAAGCATGGTCCTCTGCCATGCGCCCATGTGTTTTTCGTATAATAAGCAGAGGATCATAATGATCTACGCCGACATCCTCTAATACTAATTTTAATTTATCTCTTGTTCTTGGAAAACATCTATCTTCTAAAAATGTTTCAAAATCTTTCCATGTTGGCGTAGTATTTACTCCGAACGCAGTGTCTAAAATTCTATCGGTATGATTTTCTATTTGTATTGTTTTATGTAAAAAATCGGCATGTATCGTTGTTCCTAAACCTCTTGGCGTTTTAAAATATAATATCATTTCTGCCATAATCGTTTCTCCTTTTTTGTTTTAATCATATCATCTCTCTTATTATATGTAAAATTTTTTCAAAATAATCCGTTCTCTTTTTAAAAATTTCAAAAATAATTTTACATATATACATATAAAAAATAAAGAAAGCAGGTAAAACAAATGAGTAAATCACAATATGTATTTGTTACTTCCAAATCTATAATGCAGGTAATTGATACTGCAAAATCCGTGGCGGAATTACAAAAGAGAATTCCAAAAAAGAAAACTCCTTATCCGGAAGATGTCGCTGTACTCCGTGTGGATAAAGATCGTATCCTTCATTATCTGGAAACTGAAGAATATGAAAATGCTACACTTATTGATAATGCGCTGATGGCAGCAGTCGTTGCCGGTGTGGATTTCGATACCGCAGTATCCAGACTTACTGAAAAAGGTATTCTCTCTGTTGTGGATGTACCGGAGTTAAAGAAACAGGAGGAAGCGCAGGCATGAACATTTGAATCGAAGTAAAAAAGGCTGTCCCTGGCAGCAAAAGAACGGAATATTTAAAGACTTATGCAACAAAGACAGAGTTTTTCACTACTCCTTACGATTTTGCCAATGATCTGGTAAAAGCTTTGTATAGTGTAGAGCAGCTTGGTTTCTATTTTACAACTGCTGAAATCTATGAAGATGTATTAGCCGGATATCAGGAAAAAGAAGCTGCATTAAAGGCTGGTAAATTTACAAATATTTATACCTTAGAAGATGATATTTGTGGAGAAGTTCTGAAAGTATCTGTTTATCTCTAAGTGAAATAATAAAGGGGATGGCTAAATAGTCATCCCAGTTTTTTAATTCAAATATATATTTATATCCAATAGTCAAAGAATGTCCAACTTACAGAGATAAATAACAAAATCAATACAAATATAGCGAATATCAATTTTATAATTATATCAGATTTTACATGTCTTAATGCCAATGTTATTAAGCCATTAACAGATATAATAGCAAGTGCCCAAAGTATTTTATTATAATCGCTCATATTTTATCCTCTCTCTTTTTTTTCTCCATATGTAGCTGACTTAGAAAGTCTTTTACAAAATTCTCATCCTGTATCAGTAGGACCTTGACTCCGACATGAACCACATCACGTTCTTTATTTTGTCTATTGCTCAGATATTTCATAAATCCATTCAGCAGCATTTCGTTATAAGTATCTAACTCTTCTTTATTTGTAAATACGATAACATCCTTTGTCTCGGTTTTACTCATATCCATATCTCCTCAATGTCTTTTTCTATTTTTAACCGGTCGTTTTTGGAATGCATCAACTATTTTTATGACGTCATCCATATCAGATATAGTGGCATATTCATGGTCCAACATCCAGTTAATGACTTCATGGATAAGTTCCGGTGTGGGATGCTCAAATTCACAGGTATAATCGAAATCATCCATATCACCAATACCTAATTCTGCCCATAAGTTATTACACTTTTTCTTGCTATCCCATTTATCCCATACAATCAGATACATATGTGGTTGTTCACAAAAAAAATGTTGATCATCCAGCTTTTCTTCAAACAATGGAATCCAAATATGCAGAGTTCTTTCTTTTTCATTCTGTGTATATTTTGAAATTCTCATATTATTCCTTTTCTCCGAACTCCTCTATCATCTCCTGTTTGAATTTATCAAAAGATGCCTTTGCTGGAAGGTTATTATCAGTATCCTCCTCTCTTCCGTCAGGATTTATTTTATATCCTATTTGTCGTAGTTCAGCTTTTAAACTATTTTGTTCTTTGTATAATAAATCTACCGTAAAATAAATTGCAGCATAATATTTGTCGCCGTCTACAAACAGGTTATTTATTTCGACACCCAATTCTCTGCCAACACAATCCATGATATCGTCCTCATTATACTCAACGTCAAACGCTGGACTATATAAGAATACTTCTTTTGTATCTTCTTCCATATTAAATATAAGACTTGAATCATCCTTTTGTTCCTTCATAAATTCCAATAAACAATCAGATGTTGTTGTAAAGCATTTTCTCTCAAAAAACCTTGAATCCATAACACTTTCCTCCATTCTGTAAAGAATTCCTCATTTCTTATGATTTTTTATTTCCCAATTTTCTTCCACATTCCGGACAATATTTTATTGGAATGCAAATAGTACCAACACCCTCTCCGTTAAAATAACCAGGACAAGTGAGAACTAATTCTGGAGTAGTGGTTTGATAATCATGAATAACACCATCCCATTTATCATTTTCCAATACATTTCCATTCAGTCTGCCTTCGTTTAGATTATCACTATGGTATGGAAGTTTTGGTTGTTCCCATCCAAATTTTACGTCTGTTCTCCTTTCACAATACATGCACATATTTATTCCTCCAATCATCTAAAGAAACTCTTGTTTGGTGTATTTTTGAGAAATTATATCTTCTTTATTTATATATGTTGTTAACCATCTCCGGATCTAAATATCCGGAGATTTTTTATTTTCATAATTACTTCATGAAAATAAAATTTACATTACAGTCGCTAGACCCACTGATCTAAAGCTCAGGGGATAGCGCGACTTTCATTTTCTCTCGTCTGTCGGGGAATAGTTCATCATCTGATACTGCAGAAATATCAATTTTCGTTTCTTTGTAACTCTTTGTATATTTTGATATTCTCATATTACCCCCTCTTTATGCTGTAATTATTTCTCGAAATCCTGAATGTTCACTCTTCTGTCAGGGAATAACTCATTATCCTGTACTGCAGAAATATCAATTTTGGTCTCTTTATAATTATCATCGTGTATAAATACCCTGTTTCTATTAGAATCATTCGCAATTTCGATTACATACTGATTTTCTCTATCTCCGGCACAATAAGTACCGATTCCGATAATCGCTCCAATGCCATTCTCTTTTTCATATGCCTGTAATTTTTCAATTAACTCATGAGTACTTGCAACTTTCATTTATAAATCCTCCTGATATTAATTTCTTCATTTATATATGTATAAAAAAACCGCAAAAAAGGGCAAAAACAGGAGACTATATTTTTATAGTCTCCCATTTTATTACATGCTCTTTCGATCAGCGATTTCCGCCATCTTAGCATCATTTAATCTGGTATCTCCATGTACTCTGGAGTAAGACAGATAACCATTCATTCTTTCGATTTTTGTTAGATTTCTGCTGCCACATACTGGACACACATCCATCTCTAATTCCTGATGACCACAATCATCACAGTATGCTAAGGATAAATTTACCCCTTCATAATATCCCATCTGCATAGCTCTATGTACCAAAGTTTTAATCGCTTCAATATTATAGTTTACAGGATATTTCACATACTGTATCTTTCCACCATTCATTGTATTCCAGAATCTATGTTCCAAATCCTGTTTTTCAATCGGTGTAATATCTTCTGTTACATGACAGTGAAAACTATTCGATACATATGGTCTATCTGATACATTCGGAATTACTCCATATTTCTCACGGAATTGTTTAATTTGTAATCCGCATAAATTTTCTGCAGGCGTGCCATAGAGGGCATAAAGGATGTCATCCTCTTCCTTAAACTGATTTATTTTTGCATTGATATATTCCATTACTTCTACTGCAAATGTACCATCTTCTACCAGAGACTTTCCATTATACAATTCCTGTAATTCATTTAATGCGGTAATACCAAAGCTGGCAGTCATAGGTTTTAACAATGGTTTTATTTTATCCGATGGTTTTAGATGACCACCTAAAAACCCTCCCTCGCAGTAAGCAAGTGGATTTGTGGATGCACGCATTTCTCCTAAATATGCATAAGTACGGATATGCAATTTACGGATCAATTCCAGATAATAATCTAATACATCATAAAAGTCTTTGCTTTCCTGTCTTGCTTTGGCTAAAATCATTGGTAAATGAAGAGAAACTACACCGATATTAAATCTACCTACAAAAATTGGTTTATCGTCCTTATCTGCTGGATGTGTACCGCCTCTTTCATACCAAGGTGATAAAAATGCTCTACATCCCATTGGTGATACTACTCTGCCATATTGTTTATACATGCTTGGCACATATCCGTTTCCTGTTAAACTCAGCCAATCCGGATACATGGTCTTTGCGGAACATTTGATGCCTGCTTCAAACACATCCTCTAATGGTTTTCCGTGACCATGTAGATTTTCATCATATAAAAATACCAATTTCGGGAATAATACCGGTTTTTTACGGTCCTTTTTTCCTTGTCCTTCGCGTCTGACATCTAACATTGCAATAGACGCCATCTTTTCAAATCTGCTCGTGCCAATACCAAATGTCATGGTAATAAAAGGATAATCTCCTCTGCTGCTGGAAACGGTATTAAATTTATATTCCCAGCCCTGAACGCCCTGCATGAAATCCCGTTTTACTTTTTTCATTGCATAGGCATCTGCGCCCGCTTTCACATTTTCTGTAATGCCATTCTCCTGCAAAATAGCAAGATATTCATTGTAATACTTTGTATATGATTTTTCTGCATAAGGTGCTAAAATCTTATCTACCTCGGGAACAGTGAATCCTCCGTATTGCTGGCTGGCTCCTGATAATACGATATCTCCAATCACATCAAATGCAGTATCCAATGTCTTAGGTTCGTTATACCAGACGTTTCCCATCTCAAAACCGCCTTTTAATACATTACCAACATCAAACAGGCAGCAGTTCATGGTATCTCTTCTTGCGGACATATCATGGATATAAATATATCCATCATTACATGCCTGTAATTCTTCCGTAGTTAAAAAGAACTTCTTATATAATTCTTTGTTTAACTGATTAAATACCAGGCTACGTTTTGTAGATACTAAAGCGGAATCCGTATTAGAGTTCTCTTTGTCTCCAATATACATAATGGACTGGCTCTTTTTATAAACTTCATCCAGCATCTTTACAAAATCCTGTTTATAGTTACGATAGTCTCTATAACTCTTCGCAACTACAGGATTTATCAGGTCCAGTGTCTGTTCTACGATATTATGCATCATCGCAATTGAAATCTCTGTTCCCGGTAAAGCATCCACTCGTGAAATGATATTTTCACAAATCTTTCTGCGCTCCACTTCTGTAAAGGTAACAGAAGCACGAAATGCTGATTTTGATACTGCATTTAATACTTTCTGTACATTAAAAGGATCTGCAGTTCCATCTTTTTTAATGACTGTCATCTGGCGACTTGGATAATATTCTTCTCCATAGTCTACGCCGATGAGATCATCTAATTCTGTATTCATAGATCATTCCCTCTCCTTTTCATTTACTACATATTTATTGTAGAAAGCCTCGAATTCCTCGTCCGGCATTTGGTCTAACACCTCGTCCATTCGTAAATCAGTAACATCTTTATCTTCCTCCGGATTAATTTCATACCCTAAGAAGTCTTCGATAGCCTCTAAGCCTTCCATAAATAATGCTTGTTTTAATGCTTCTTCCTTGTCCGTCATTTTTCTTTCTCCTTATTATTTAGAAATCATGGGTTTCCTTTTCCATATCCGCTCTTTTGTCAAATAAGAAATCATATACCGCATCAAATACGATATCTCTTGCTACTTCGAGTGGCATTTCTTTTCCAGTACATGCATGTTTAATACGTTTTTGGATTTCTTTAATTTCCGTATCTGTAATATCTGCCGGATCCAAATAAAAATCCTTACGTTTTGTTTCTACATATTCCCGTAGACTATGAACATAATCCTTGTGAATATTTAAGACGCTATGGATATCTTCTTCAGAAATATCGATCCGTACAGGAACTAATCTCTGTCCCGCATATACATCATTTGCAACTTCTGCCCAGAAATATCCCAGATCACTGTTTACATTTACATAATCCCCTTTTTTAAATGTTTGATCCATAGGTTTCCTCCTATCTAAATAAAAAAATAAGCAGGCACAAACTGCCTACTTATCTATGTCAAAAAATAATGGAAAAATGGGGATTTTTAAGGTTTTTTTGCAAAATAACTTATGTTATTTAATATAATTCTATTTGCTGTTCCTTTTGCCTACATGTTTCTATATTGCCGACTTTAAATGTCTCATAGTCAGGAGCTTCTACACATTCAAAGTCTAAGCTTTCCTTTTGACATTCCGATGGTGTAATCCAGCCACTTCCCTGAATACTATTAATATCTCCATTCTCAGAAATCCAAATAACATCATCTATTAAAAAAGTGTGGTCGGAACTTTCCTTTGTTATTCTATATGGTATCATTGGTTGTAAATCACTGATTTTAAGCATAAGATATTTTCCTTTCCTAATTCGTATGAATTATTATATTACAATATATTGTTAAAAACGATTCCTATTATATAATGCCTGCGGCGCCTCCCCTGGCAGAAAAGAAACGCACTATCTGATGAAATTATGCCGCTTTATCTTTTTTGTTTTTATTTAATAATGATTGTACGTAAGCATAATCTTCTTCTATGTACCCTCTATCGCACATAGATTGCATTTGTTCGATATAATATCTTTCTTTGTTTTTTCTAAATTCAATCGTGTATCTTCGATTGTTGTCTTTTCTAACAAACCTATAAATGGCACAAATATCTTTATTTACCAGATTAGCATAAGTCGCAACACAATGATGCATTTCTACACCCTCTTCTATTATCTTACGTTTTGTTTTAATCCATGTAAATTCATCTGTAGGCAATAATTTTTCCAATTCCTTAAACTCTGTATTTTTTGGAATTGTAATTGTTGGGGTATATTTGTTTTTTATAATTACAGCATAGTCATCATGAAGTTCTTTCATCTTTTTTGCACTTGTAAATGTTAAACGTATCTTTTTATGTAATCTATGACAAAAAAGGATATAATCTCGTACTGTATATCTTACCGTTTCTTCTGAGACTTTCTGTTTTTTGCCATAAATACTTATATTCTCCCAATAACTGTTTTCAGTAAAACGGCTCATTAAGATTTCGAAAAATACGGCATCCAAAATTGTGAGCGATTTAGAATGATCATTTAACCAATCCCATAAAATAGTATATCCCGCAGGCTCAATCTTTTTTCGTAATTTGAAATATGCATAACAAATCTTAATATCTACTTTGTTCCAAGGAATATCTTCTGTATTTTTATAATAAGACGTCATAACCTCTTTTAAAGTATGTTTGCCTTTGAATTCAGAAAGAGGAATCGGAGGAATACAAGAATAATATATATTATTAGTGGTACTTCTCATAATCCTAAGTACATCCAGATAAATTTTATTATCCTCTGCTAACATTTCAAAATATGGATAAAGAAAATCGGTAATCGTACTTCCATAAACAGAAATCAATTTCATAATTTCCCGCAAATTAATGGGAATTAAGGTTGATTTTTCTTTTATTTCTTTATAAAATTTACCGGTATTATAAAAGTATACAATTTTATCCGATCTATCTTTTTTACCATAAGTAAGTTTGAAATTATCTTCCCATTTAAACGAATTATATTTTGTCAAATGAATCGTTATGGCATTCTGTGAGAATGAAACTTTTTTATAAAACGTTTCTCTATAAATTTCTATATTCGATTGTAGATTTAATGATTGTAATTTCTCTTTTTCTTCGAGAGATATCGGAAAATGATTTTGATAATAATCATATTGCTCCCATGATTCGTTATTAAAATTTTGCATATTACATCCGGAAAGCATAATACCGGCTATTGTCTTTTTATAAGATTGTATATCATAATGATATTTACGGATCAAATCCAAAGACCATCCCCAGGCAGAAAAAGCATACAATCTGTCTCTTTGTTCCTCAGATAACGAAAGAGACTCCATTACATATGGCATAACTTCATCTATATTCGCATGGAATCTTTTGGCTATAATAACACGTTCAAATGAATGTACAAAATCATCCAAATCAAAACCTATTGGACACTTTGCAATTACTGCTTTTGCCTGTGCAAATGTTTCGCAATATTCGTACACATTCAATGTTTCTTTGCAATATTCTGGAGATTCAATATAATTATAAACCTCTTCAAATTCCTGTAAAGAAATAGTGTGAATCATAAAATCATTATAATATACATGATACATCAATGCAAAATATAATATCTCTGCATGATTATTTATTTTCACAATAATTTCCTGTAATTCATCTATGTTTAGGCAGAATAGATCTTCTTTATTGATACATTTAAGTATATGATAAATGGAGTTTAATCTGTTAAGCGGCATTTCAGAGTTTTCAAAAAAAGCAACAATGTTATTTTGTTCTCCATAAATCTTTTTTACTTTTTCAACTAATTTAATTTGTCCTTTGCGCATTTTCTTCTCCACTTTTTCTCTGTGTTGAGATTTTCTAACCCCCTCGAATTCGAGGGGTTTAGAAAATCAATTGTTCTCTTTAAGTCTCATTGGCTTGTAACTAGAAACCCTAATATTAAATGGTACTTTCCAATGATTCTTTGCAAGTCTGTCTATCATGGCATTGGCTTCCTCAAAGGTCCATTTGCCGACATGCACAAATCCATATCGTTCTAACAATTTAATCTGTTTTACCGTAGATAAACCATCTTCTTTTCTCTGGAAGCAAATATCCAGTATTTTTGCAGCGATTCCTTTTGTTTCTACCTTACTGCTATCCAGTCCAAATTTTTCAATCGCAAGGAGCTGTTTTGTAGTAGGCTTCTCTCTTTCCCATGCATAAATCGGTGCTGCGAAAAGATCATCTAACTGTTCCAAGGAAGCAAAGAATTGTAAGCTGGAAATATACTGTGCTTTCTGACGCTTTAAGGCATCCAGTTGTCTTGCAAGTGCTTCTTCTCTATCCCGATTGATCTCAGTGATGACATCTTCTTCTAAATCCATAAGATCTAATGGATCCTTAGACTCATCGATCAGACCGCACATTTTCTTTGCAATTTCTTCATCAGACGCAAATAAATCAGCGGGTTTACATAATTTATGTTTCCCGGTAAGCCATAGGAAATCCAAAAGCAGCAGGTCCTTTTTCCCCTCGCAGAGTCTGGTACCTCTACCTACAATCTGCTGATATAAGCTTTCGGACTGTGTGGGACGTAAACAAACAATACAGTCTACACTTGGCTCGTCATAGCCTTCTGTCACCAACATGGCATTCGTGAGGACATTATAAGTACCATTTGCAAAACCTTCTAATGCTTCTTTTCTATCGCTGCTCTGTCCATTCACTTCCACAGCAGAAAATCCATGTTCGGATAAAATATCACGAAAGGTTTTACTGGTCTTTACCAGTGGAGTAAATACAATGGTTTTTCTACCTTTACAATAGGTTTCCATCTTTACTGCAATCTGTTCCAGATAAGGATCCAAAGTATTTGCTATCTCTCCCGGAGCATAATCACCTGCATTTACAGCCACACGGGAAATATCCAATTCCAGTGGAATACATTGTGCTTTGATCGGACTTAAATATCCATCTTTAATGGCGTCTTTTAAGTTATACTCAAATGCCGTGCTATCAAATACTCTGGCAAGTGATTTCTGGTCTGCTCTGTTTGGTGTTGCAGTTACTCCAAGTACATAGGCATCCGGAAAATGTTTGAGCACTGTCTCATAAGTAGCGCTGGTTGCATGATGTGCTTCATCGATGATAATATGGGTAAAATAATCTACCGGAAAACTATCCAGTCTTTTTCCGGACATGCTTTGTACCGAACCAATTACCACAGGGATATCTGTACCAATCGTTGTCTCCTGTGCTTTTTCAATTCCTGCATCGATTCCTGCAGCAACACGTAATTTATCCTGTGCTTGTCTTAATAATTCATCTCTATGTGCAAGGATTAATACTTTTGCAGAAGGATTTTGTTTTAAAATCTCTTTAATGACATTTGCAAATACGATTGTCTTTCCTGTACCTGTTGCTTGGACTAATAATGTCTTTTTATGTCCCTGATTCCATTCTTCAAATATTCTTTTTTTTGCTTTTTCCTGATATGGTCTTAATTCCATGTTTTATTCCTCATAAAATATACTTTTTAAATAGTCTTTATTTACTCCGTGATCGATGATCCAATCTTTCTCTTTTGCCGTTAGTCTGGATTGGAGTTTTCCTTTTATCTGATATACCGGCAAAAATGGGTTAATGCCATGTTTTAATAAGATAGCTGCAACTTTAATATTTTTCATTTGAATCTCTTTTCTTCGATAAGATATGCTGAAATATAATCCGCATACCCGATACAAACAGCGTCTGCTTCATCATCACAAATAGGTGGTCTTCCCAATATATTTTCTGCAAGTAAAATACCTGCTGCTTTAAATTCATTTCTTTTTTCTCTGTCGGACCCTTTTTTTGTTGGGAATCCTAATGTCTTTCTCCAACTGGAAGGGGCTAATACTTTATATTCTGTATTATGATCGATTGCCCAAATTTCTACGGTACCATGTAATTTCAAAATATATTCCACCGATGCAAAGCTATTAGCACAATAAAAGCCTTCTACAATAATTTTAGATGGATGATTTTGGTCTAACACATCTGCTATGCTATGTACCATTCCGGGGAATCTATCTTTTGCCAGTTTCCCTTTTGGCTGAATGACGCCGCTGGAAAGTAAAACGTCTTTTTCATATACGGCATATCCTGTACTGCTGGTGGAAATATCTAAAGAAACTCTACACATTAGCTATCCCCTCCATCCCAGTAAATAAAGTAAGTGTCTGTTTTCTTTCATATTCCTGTTTGATTGCTGTTAAATCTTCCGGTATTTTTACTCCGAATCTAGCTCTGATAAAACGTTCCATATCCTTTTCAATATTTAATAAGTTTGCCACATTGGTCTTTCCGGATTTACAATGAATACGCATTTCCCATTTTCCCAAAGCTTCGTTATTTTCATTTTCTCTATGACCATTTTCATCTTCTTCGATACTCGCAATAATGGAAATATCATCTAAATTATATCCTTTGCATTCCGGTAACCATTTGTAATCGAGAACTACCCGCATAGCTCCTAAAAATAATTGATATAAGGCATTTTGTGTTTCCAAAGCTTTCTCTTCTGCTATAAAATCTACGGTCCTTAAATACCAATCAAATTCAAATCTGGTATCTAATTTTGTAAGTGATGCAGTTTCTATTCCCTCGTACATGTATTTGTATTTCCTTTTTTTAGTTTCTACTATATCTTGTATTTTCTACTTATATATGTAAAAAAAAATCGGAAAAGTTTAAAAAATTGTGATAAAAGTGAAAAATAATGTAAAAAACTAAAATCAGGAAGTGAAATTTGAAATAAAAAATAAAATAAAATTTGAGTTTCTGATAAGGAAATAAAATAGAAACAGAAAAAGTGAAAAAATAGAAAAAGAAAGAAGCAAAGAAAAAGATAGCTGTGTTGAATACCTTGTATTTATATATGTAATTATAATATATATATAATTTATAGTTTGGTGGGAACCCAATACGATTTATGATTTATGCAGGAATTTCGATTTGTATTGGCTGCATCTATCTGCTCACCCACCTTGGAATTCCGATTTGTATTTTGTGCAGATTTCATTCCAATCAGATATGATGCAGTTTGAATTTCGAATTTTTTATGTAGATTGGGAAACACTATGATTTATATTTGACGGGGAACAGATTGTATTATGATTTGCATTGGAATTTTTGATTTGTTTTATTTAACATCATCTCGAATCGGTATTTCTTGCCTGCCAGGGGGTACGTGCATGCTCAAAAATTTTCATATACCCACTTTGAAATTTCAATCATTTGCATGCACATCCTAAATCGATCTAATCCTATATCCCCCCTGCTCGCCAAAAAACAAAAAATATCTCTTGGTCTGCATAGGGGATACCTATATTTTTTCACACTCTCCACGTTTGTGTATTGAAAAAATCATACGGTTCAGATAAAAGTTCGGTAAAACTTTTGGGAATCAGCTTCTTTTTATGACTTTATTTTTCATAATAAAAAAAGCGTGGCAGATTCCACACTCAGCTATCAAGGTCCGGCATTAAACATAGCGATGCACCATACATCTTCCATATGATCCTCTTCCACTGCAATTGCACCGCACTAAGGTACGTAATCCATTAGTGCAGCACAGTTTGTAGCTTCTGTCCGGGACGGTCACAAACCTCCCTGGCCGTGCGATTTGGGTCGTATGATTATCGTCTTACCACTGATGACGTCTAGCATCGTTACGTGATATCCAACAACATGATAAAATCAATTACGTGTGCCCAGCTTATTGCGACTATGTACGCTTTGTACTTCCTTTCGGATTCGTCATTTCTCACTGCGGACTCGGGGACGTTTGCACATCTTATTAACACACTCTCTAACAGCGGTACTGGGGTGGTCAATCCCAACGGTTATTTTATATCTCTTTTTATCGAAATGCGTCTTGTCCTAACATTTCAAAGAGCCTTACGTGATTTGCCGCTCAACACGCCCGTCCATAATTTTTTCCTAAGCCATACCCGCTCGACCGATGGACCTTCCTCGTAGATTTACGCTGTCTGTATTATCACTGTTTTCTGCCTAATCGCATCTACAGTATCTTTTCACCTGACACATCTTACAATGATTAGTAAAATGCCTCCACATGCTCGCCACATGCCAGTTAAGTTTTTAATTATCTATCCTCTTATGTCAAAAAAAAATGGAAATTTGCTTAAAATTGAAAATTATTTTTAAAAAAGCAAAAAAAATACGATTATTTTTGACATATATAAGTAGATAAAACACCCCGTAGTTTTAACTACGGAGTGTAAGGTCACGTTTTAACGTGCCCTGTAATATTATGTGGTTATTTTTACATGATATTATGCAGCAAAAAAGTAAGGAATTATGGGAAATGGATTTGACAATAGATCAGGCAAAACTCGTTACAGAGAACCATAATCTGATTTATGGTATTTTAAAAGAATATGGATTATTGCATAAAGAAGATGATATCAGTGACTGGTATGGAATTGCTGCAGAAGGGCTTGTAAGTGCTGCTACTACTTATAATAAAGAAATCAGTAATTTCTCTACACATGCTTACAAGGTAATGAGCAACCGTTTAAAAAATGAAATGAAAGCGAATTCCAGGCAGAAACAAATTCCGGCATTCTGCATGATAAGCTTATATAGTATTATCCCCGGTACACAGGATATTACTTATCTGGATGGTTTAGAGGATAATACAGATGTTGCGAATTATATTTGCACAAAAATGAGAATACAGGAAATCAGCACAGAATTAACAGAGTTACAAAGAAAAGTAATTTTTTATCTATCAAATGGATATTTGCCTCGGGATATTGTAAATATGGGAATCTGTTCTAAGGCAAATGTTTATAAGATTATTGATATGGTAAGGAAAAAGTATAATACCTATTAGGAGAAAATATGGATAAACAGGAAAAAGAAATTTATATCCGATGTTTGGAATTAAGTGCTAAAAATGCAAGTAATACTATCGATCGTGATGAAATATTAGAAAAAATACGAGAAATACAAGAGGGTGAAAAGAATGAGTAAATATTATGCGGTAAAAAAAGGTGTAAAAACAGGTGTGTTTGATTCCTGGGCAAAATGTGAACCATTGGTAAAAGGTTATCCAGGTGCTATTTACAAAGCGTTCACTTCGGAAAAAGCTGCGGAAGATTTTTTAGAGAAGAAAGAACCCTTCCAAGCAGGCAAAAAGACAGGAACACCACAGAATACAAAGGTATCCACTTATGCTTTTGTAGATGGGTCTTATAATAGTGATACCGGCGTATATGGATATGGTGGATTTTTATGTATCGGTAAAGAAAAAATCATATTACAGGGAAATGGAAACGATGCGGAAATGGCAAAAATGCGAAATGTCTCCGGGGAAATCCTTGGAGCTATGGCTGCTGTAAGTAAGGCTATCGAATATCATATCCCATCAATCACCATTTATTATGATTATGAAGGTATTGCAGCATGGGCAACAGATAAATGGCGTGCAAATAAGATTGGTACGATTGGATATCGTAATTTTATGAAGGAAGCAAAAAAACATATTACGATTTCTTTTGTAAAGGTAAAAGGTCATTCCGGTGTGGAAGGAAATGAAGAAGCTGACAGACTCGCAAAGGAAGCAGTCGGTATTGGCGGAAGTATTCCAGAACCAGTTTGTACTACTCCTCTTCCTTATGCGGCTGTAAAAGTAAAACAGATCAGAGATACTCCTATGCAGCCAAAAGAAAGATATAAAAATAATGGTATCTGGTTTGGCAGATGCGGAAAATGTGGTAGCGGGATTACCGGAAATCAAAAATATTGTGATCAATGTGGTCAGAAAATATTATGGTAAAGAAAAATACACCTCAGTTTTTGAGGTGTATTCAGACTGTAGACAAAGCTCCTTCCTGTGAGGGAGCTTTTCTTGTGTCATGACTG